>Ga0247837_1008504_pt1 | contig 12872 bp, 10 predicted proteins | sample LaCtaG_2_FD_187115 | JGI IMG/M metagenome (GOLD analysis project Ga0247837, IMG submission 187115) | Freshwater microbial communities from meromictic Lake La Cruz, Castile-La Mancha, Spain - LaCruzMarch2015_14.5m | ecosystem: Environmental > Aquatic > Freshwater > Lake | place: Spain: Castile-La...
CTCAGACTTGTCTCAGGCTACTAGTCTGCCTTGGGCTTCTGGAGAGGGGAACTGCTGACTATTCCAGTTGGGACTTTTGGAGTTGGAGGGAAAGCTCTTGGGTGGAAGCAGTGGCTTCTTGCATATAATCAGAGCTATAAACCATGCTGCCCACATCGTGCAAATCAGACCTAGTTCAGAAAATCGAGACAGATTGCAGAATCAATGATACCCCGACTTGCCTATTATCTTGCCTGCAAGCTCTCTAGATCAAGTTCTTCCTAGTGTAGAATTCTGCCTTTTATTTAACACGACAGCCTTCGGTCGAGATACAGCCCAGTCACTGAGATCTTAATTGGGTGATTAAGTCTCGTCTCCACAGTGCTGAGTATGAAATGATATGGTGCAAATGTTGAATTCGTAAGAGAGTTTCTCTAGAAATGGCCGTTGCTGTGTTCGAATGAGAGAGGAGGAACCTGCACTCTTTAAAGCGAGGCAGAAAAGTCGAATTCAGTGCTTGGCGGTACTGCTTTGGCTGCAAGAGCAATCTTCACAGTCTAAAGTAGTACTGAGTGATGGTACTCGGTATTCATGCTTGCCTGAAATCAGGTGGCTGTATGACTACGCAGATTTCTCGTAGGTCACTATCTAGCTACCTCGCCTCGCACTGCAGACAATGTCTGCCCAGAATCGCTTCCACCTTCGAGCAAGCTGCTGACCAGCTTTCAGCTCGAAGCACAAAGTAGGCGGCGTCGTAGCCCCCTGCACCCGGCACTCCGGCTAGCACCACTGCTGGCTCTTCCGCCACTACTCTACGTAGGTCTGCACACACAGACTCAGGCAGCACTTCCACTCCTGATAGTTCGCTGAGTTGGCGCTGCAGTGCCCAGACTTCTTCTGTTGCTCTCCTCAGTCTGGTGTCGTCTTCATGTTGCAGCAGGCCTAGCACTTCCTGGTTGAGGGCTTGCAGAGTGTCAAACAGCAGCGGACCGGTGGCAGCGCTCTGGAACCACTTCGTAACTTGAGCCGCCAGAATGCGAGTGTTGCTTCCCTGTCCCATTGGCGCTAGCACCACATGGTAAGCACTGGACAGTGTGAACGGTTCCGCATGGTCCCAGGGATATCGCTCCAGTACATCCTCCAAAGCAGACCTGCTGAGGCTATTGGACAAGGAGGCGAGTTCAGGACAGGCAATTCTTCGAAACACATGCGAGCCAAACAAGCAGGCGGCTATATCAAATCCACTACCCACCTTGTTTTGAGCCTTGGAATTAGCCACCTGGCAAGCCAAGTGCAGCAGTGGCTTGCTCTCCAGTCCCAAATGCTTGCAAATCACACTCAGGACAGAGCATATCACAGCCGCGGAACTGCCCAGTCCAGACTTGCCGTCTCCGTAGAACTGCTCGTCTGCTTGAATGTCCACCTGCAACGCCTCAGGCGGACGAGAGTCTGGCTAGTGCTTACACAGAGCTGCTAGCTGGGTGGCTATGCCCACTGCTGCAGACACAAAGGCGTTGTCTGTTTCTTGCTCAGCTGTAGGTCCGGTCCAAGCGAAGTTCCAAGTTTTCCCGAATTTCGCACTTGTGACTTGAATGCAGGGTTCACCAGGCTTTTGAGTCAATCGAGCACTAATGCGACAGGAGGTGGACAGTACTAGTCCACTGTACTGTGGATAGAGAATAAGGTAGCCACCTGTTATCAGCACCTTCCCTGCACAGGCGACTTCCATTTCTACTCCTACTCCGCACTTATTAACTCTTCAGCGTAGATGCGGCGGAAGCCCAGGTCTTCGTACGTCTCCGGACCATTGGCATGCAGTCGCAAAACCAACTCCAGCGACTCATGGATTAGCCTGGGGATCACACCCGCTTGAGCCTTGGTGTCTACGAAAAGCGCAGGGTTGGAGTTTATTTCGAGGATGTAGACACGAAGTTGAGAGTCGAGCAGTACATCCACACCAAACAACTCGAAGAAGCCGAATTTGGTGACGAGTCGAGATGAACAAGCCTGAAGCAGGTGACTGAGAGCAGCCGCAACTTGGTCATCTACCATACTCAGTTGATCAGCGGAAAGCCCGATATCCGCTTTTGCCAAGATGCTGGTTTCTTTGAGAGCGGAGTAATTGGGGTGTTTCTTCTGCTGCGAGGCATTAGTGAGGTGTGTGAGTAGGTCCGAGTCCTGCCAGTCGTACTGGTTGAGGGAAAGCCGGGCGTAATAGTCTTGGAACAGAAAGGCGCGCATAGGCTTGCACCTCGCAATTAGCAGATACATGCGAAAGTCGAACTTCCGTCCTTCCACCAGTAGAGGCGGATGCACATACTGCTGCACCACCACATCAGTTTTGTCTCCCTCTCTCACCTGCTGCTTCATAGCCTCTACATCTCGCACTAGTCGTATCCCTTTACCCTGGTTTTGACACTGCGGCTTTACGATCCAGAGACCTTCGTGAGTGCCTTGAAGAAAGCGGACTAAGTCCGCAGGGTCGGAAAGGTCGTAAGTCCGAGGCAGCGGGAAACCGGGCAGGTCGCGAGCTGTGGCGGATAGAGCAGTTTTCGAGGTAAACAGGAAGTTCGCATTGGGGAAGTGATTGACAAGGTTGACTCCCTCTTGGAAGGCGAAATAGTCCACTTCCCCATGCGTCTGCGTCCACTTCAGCCTGCATTTGCTCGAGTAACTGTGGGAGGAAGGTAGTGGAGTCCATCCTCGTCTCACCATGTCGTCATACACTAACTCTCCGTTGTTGCCTGGACCAATGGCAAATACATTTTCGAGGGCTACCTCTTGCTCCGCTTGCTGCTCTGCCTGTTCCTGTGCAAAAATAGAGCCTTTGGGCAGCCAGATATCCTTGCGATCGTCCCTCCAAGGGTGCAGTTGACAGTGGCTGGTGCAGGTGCCTGCGAGCCAGGATTGAATGCTCTTGTAGTGGAAGTGAATGTCGTAGTAACTGGTAGAGACGAACTTGTAAGAGTCGTGCACCTGCACCACGCCCTTCTGCCAGCGAGCTCCGAGAGACTGCTCGCCTGTTGGGCCGCCTATAAATATCTCCACATGCACCATATCATGGATTTGAGGCTTCTTCCGCTTGTCGTAAAATGTGGCGGAGTAGAAAATCAGATCCCCAGGCTTCATCTCTTCAAAGGGAATTTCTGCCGGCAGGACATCATACTGATAAGCCTGATTCCACCTCGACAGTGTGAATCCAAAGTCCTCCCTCAAGTCCCACACCGCCTGCCTAATAAGCGCACAGCAGTCCAAAAACAGAGAACTGCGGTAATGCACAGACCCTGGCTCGTGGTAGCGCCGGGCATAGGGAACGCCCTGGTACTGTTTAGCGCGGGCTAGGAACTTCTCTCGTAGAGTTTGGGTGAAGCCGGGCTCGAGACGTTGCAGGTTTTGCTGCTCTTTCAGTGCTTTTTGGTTGCGCAGTTCTTGGATGCGACGCTGGCGGAAGGCCTCGAAGCGCTGTTTGAGGGTCAGGTTTTCTTTGTCCTGCATTTGAAAATTGGAAATTGGAACAACTATGGACGAAATCAAACCCGACTGTGACGCTTTAATGTATGAAAGAAGCGGATTAATGAGACTTGGAAACACTGCAACTATGCACTTCCCACTTGAAATGTAGAGGTTAGGGTACTAGTCCTGTAGTAAGCATGGAGGACGATATATATGCCAGACTGTGCAGCGAGCTGAATTTGACACCGGAACAGCGTGCCGAACGAGGGGGCTGGGAAGTAAGGGCAGGGGTGCTGTACCCAGGACAGGAAGAAGAGGTGAGCGCCTGGGAAGCCCGGGGTCCCAAGTACTGCACAGCCACTCAAGTCATTAACGCCCTGCTCCTCGACAAGTCTGAAACCAGCGACCAAGACCTCGCAGACTACCTCACCGAGTTGCACTAGATATAAATGACCACCGAGCAAAGGCTGCATCTAGCGATCCGCACAGCTCAGCGCTCCCACGCCAGCGTCATTTCCCTGGAAGGTGAAGGCAAAGCTGTCCCTGCGTCTTTCCCTCAGGTAGTGGCAGGCCTGGCTTCCCTGCCTTTGAAGATTCTGCAAGTGTCGGATTTCACTGATTTGATCACTGCAATTCGCTGTTTGACGCTGATGTATTTCAGCCAGAGTCCTGGACTGAAGTCACTCATACTGACGAAGGGCAATTGCACGCAGTTGGTAGAGTTAAAGACGGGTTTGGACCAATTGCCAGAACTGGAAACTCTCAACTTGAGTGAAGTGGCACTGGGAAGAACGGGTATATCCGGTCTAATTCCTTACCTACAGATCAGACAGCTACGCTATTTGAACCTTTCAGCGTGCAGATTGGAAGACGAAGGTTTGGTGGCTTTGGCACAGTGCTTCCAAGGAGCTCTAGCAGTGCTGCAAACACTAGTGTTATCCTTCAATCAAATAACATCGCTGGGAATGAGTGGCCTGCAAGCAGCAATTATTGACTCTCGAGTGTACTTGGAAAACCTAGACCTGTCCTACAACAATTTAGAGGATGCAGGACTACTGACTCTACTGCGAATCGCTCGCTCCCTGCCTTTGCTGCACTCCCTGCAAATCAGTCGATGCAATGTCAAAGCCTACGGCATTCGCCAACTCGCGAACTTTTTGATGAATAATGCGCACCTGAAAGAGCTGAACTTGGCAGATAACTTGCACTGTGGGGACTGGCTGGAGTGCGTGGCGAAGCCACTGTTGGAAGCTCTGCACAGAAATTCCTCTCTGCGAGTACTCGTCCTCAGCGTCCCACAGCACCACTTAGCGCAAGCTCGCGACTTGTTCACGGCTGTGACTTCGACCGAGCTAAACATCAAGTACGAACTCATAAAGCTTACCTACAGACCCTGCTCCTTCGCTACTCTAAATGGCAACAAAGAAGTGCTGTGCGTAATTTTCGAGTGCTTGTGGGGTACACGCAGACCAAGGAAGTGCATACTCCTGCCAGTGCTGACTCACTGCGAAAAGGTATGCAACTGCACACACTAGCTAGTCTGTCCTAGTACCAGAGCTTACTAGCACTTGCAGTCGGCCTTCGTAGGTTTGCGCGTTTGGCCCAACTTGACCGTATCCTCGGAATTCCGTGCTAACTGCACGTCCTTCATGCCTGGCAGTTCCTGTGCCAGGCTTAAAAAGAGCTGCTGGATGTTGGTCCCATCCCTCGCACTCACTTCCAGGTATTTCGCATTTAAAGCCGCTGCCTTCTTATCGCCTTCTTCAGCTGAAATAACCCTCTTTTCCGCTTGGTCTCTCTTATTCCCAGCAAGCACAATAGCGACTTGAGTGCCTCTCTCCACTCTGACATCCTCCACCCACTTGTCCACACTCAGAAACGACTGTCTGCTTGTGATGTCAAATACCACCACCGCGGCCGAAGCATCCCGAATGTATGAGGGAATGAGTGCACGGAAGCGGTCTTGCCCTGCTGTATCCCAGAGTTGCAGGCGGACTGTCTGGTCGTCCAGATATATCGTTTTCGATAGGAAGTCGATGCCGATGGTCGGCTGGTGAGTGGCATCGAAGGTGCCATACATGAACTGACTGATGATGCAGGTTTTCCCCACTGACATGTCGCCCAGGAACACAATTTTGAACTTGGTCTGGGGCTGGAAGGGCGGAGGCGAGGTCATCAAATAGCTAAATGGACACTGGGGAAAAGCCCCGAGGCTCTGTAGCACTATCTGAAGTAGTGGCTTCCAAGCCGCTGTTCGAAGCGGACTCTTGTCTGGAGTTCCTCATCCTTGCACTCTGCAACAACCTCAACCTCCTACCCAAACAGGCAGCCGGACTGCTGGTGCAAGACAACCGCTACCTGAAGAAAGTCATGAGCAAGGGGTTGAAGGGCGATTTCAGTCCTTTGCGTCTCTGGTTTCAAGACATCTACTCTAACACGGAGAGACTCTGCGACTTGCTGAAAGAGGAACAGGAGGACGCACTGCTGCAGGTCCTCGCCACTCTCCAATGCGGCTTTTCCTGCTTGGACGAGGAAGTGCGGACCTGGGCCTGTCGCCTGTTTTCGAAGTTCTCCTTCGATTTCGAAGAGCGCGGCCTGGAGGAGCAGCTTTGGACGTGGTTCGTTTCAGGACCTGTGCGCACTGCAGTTGACCTGTGTGTGAGTCAGACTGTGCAGTTGGAAGTGGCTGTGGACCTGCTGTTTCATCTGTCTCAAGGCAAGCTGATTCAGCTGTTTAGTCTCGTGCTGAGGGATGTGTTCCCCACAGTTGGGGACTATTTGAACTTCATAGCGTTGGTGATGGATACTCTTCTAAACAGCGAAACTACCCAGGAAGAACTGCAAGACTCCGGCGTGGTCACGTACTGGATCGAGCTTTGTCTCCGAGAAGCAGAAAACCTACTCGGAGAATGCCGCCTGACCGCCCTCGTAGTGCTGCACTCCCTCTGGGTGCGCTGCACCAGTACCAAAGGAGAGGAAGACTCCACTGTCTTGTCTATCCTCACAGTCTTCAAGCGAGGCCTGCAGGACCACATGGAAGTTGTTCGCACTTCGTGCTGTGTACTGCTTTTCGACGCTTTGGAGCAATTCGCGAGGGACAAAAGTGTGCAAGCGCCAGGGATATACAGAGCGCTGGTTCTGAAGCTGGTGGAGGAGGACTCGGATTCGTGCACAGAACAGCTGGTTTTGGCAAGTTTCGTTCGACTTCTAGCCGCTCTATCAACTATTCCGATTTCCCCTCTGATGAATATACTCGCCAAAAAGTACTCTTCAGAGGGCAATTGGACCATAGCGGATATTGACCTATTCGCGCAAATCGCCCGCCACGAGAAACTGACCCTCGAACAAGCCATTCAGCTTGTAGACATCTGTGGGCGCATTTACCTAACAGACAGCGTATACGTGAGGGCTGCCAGCGTGCCCATCTCCCTCCTCTCCACTCGGTACCTGCACACCGAAGCAATGCAGGAGTACTTGCTCAAACTGTGCAGAGTTATGGTTTTGTCTATTGTCGCAAGTGATGTAGGTGATAGGGAGGACTTGGAGACTATGAGTCGAGTTAGTCAGCGGAATATGAATGCGAACCTTATCCAGTGGCTTGTGCAGCTGCAGAATGAGGACTTCAACCAGAAACTGGGGGAGTTGATTTTCGCGATCAACGCAGAGTACAGGGCTGAAACGCAGCAGGATCACAATACACTCAAACTGCTGCTAGTTGAAATCCCCTTCACAGCGCCTTTAGCACTGGCAGAATCCTTCAGTCCGGAGCCGCCCTCCGTCCCTGCCAATTACCAAATTATGCCAATTGCGGATGTAGACACTCACCCTACACACGATACTTTAGAGACTGAACCGTACAGTCTATTGGCTATTAGGGACCAAGATTCTGTCATGCCGCCTTCCAAGCCTTCCCACTCCTCCGCCTTTCCACACCGTAGAGTCCAGCAAGCGCTTGATCGCATTAAGAAAACTCGCTCGGACCGAGAAGAACGCCAGCGTGCTCAACTCGAAAAAGCCCTGAAGGACAAAGAAACCAGAGATAAGGCGATTAAGCAGCAACTGGAAATGAGGAAAATCGAGCAAGGAGTGACTCGAGGTATCAGTGATAGTGAAGTGGCGATATACCCGTATAGCACTGTGAAGCCCACTGGGGAGATGGAGGATAGCTATAGACTGCTGGAGCTGGACTCTGAGGACTTGGACGCGGTTAAAGTGCTGAACAGGAAATATATGAGAGTCTTTAAGGCGCTTTTTCAGAAATTCTCAGGGTCTGGCTTCGCTGTGAAGAAGGAAACCGGGTCTTCATTTGAATGGCTAGCCGAGCGAAAAGAGCGTCTCACCGAAGCAGAGCTAGTAAAGGTGCTTGTGCTGTTTAAGGTAGTCCCCTCACTTGCAACAAAGGAAGAAGTGAAAGTCATAATGCGGACCTACTGCGCTCAAATTGCTCACCAACACGATCTAAACGTACTAGATTTCGACGGATTTGTAGGGATTCTCGGACAACTCGCCTTTCATGTATACAGTCCCGCTGCCCTGCCGCCCGCTATTCGCTTCAAGCAACTGCTACTTCGACTACGAGAAAGCAGCAAAGAGCAAGGTCTTTCCCTGGATTTGTTCGACGATCCAGACCCAGGGCAAGGAGACAGGGACGTGGCTCGCAGACTTAACGCGCTTTTAAAGGAAAATCCAGACACGGAATTACCAGAAGGATTTCGACTCGGCATAGAGCAGGACGTTGAAGTGATCTATAGTGTGTCTTCGATCCTTAACCTCCCGGAAGCAGTGCGATATTCACTGGAAATAGTGGATGAAATGCTGGCGAGTGCATATGGAGTGCACCTGCTCGAGCCCGCAAGTCGCATAGTGTCCCAGCCCTGCGCCAAAGGCCTGAAAAGGGACGACTTGCCTCCTCTTCGTCCTCAGAAAAGCCCTGAAATCTTCCCTCATCACGTTCTTTCCCCTACCCTCAAGTTCGAACTCGCCCAATTCCCATCCTCTGCCAGGCTTATTGCACATGAGTGTGCGCAAGTCCTAGAGTCCCTGCTGATTTCTGTGTCTCTGGGCATGGGCAGAGTGATTCAGCGGCCAGCGACTCAGGCGAGACTGAAGAAGCCCAAGCGACAGGAAGTGACTCCTGAGCCAGTGCAGGCGAGGAGGGAGGACTGGAAAGAGCGGGCGAAGGAAGTGCAGGACCGGATGGCGCGCAGCATCCAAGAGAAGGTGGAGAAGCGCAAGAAGGAGGAATTGGACTTGGCGGAGAAGAAGCGTCTGGAAGTGGAGGAGCAGCGCAAGCAGGCTCTCCGAGCTACGAAGGATAAGGAAGCGCGCAGCCGATTACTGAAGGACTGGACGGAAAAGAAGCAAGCTGAGAAGGTGAAAGACGTGCAGACTCTCACCGCTGAGAAGGCGAAGCAAGACAAGGACAAACAGGCGAAGCAGCAAAGTTACCGCCAGCTGCATACTCGCTTGGAAACACTGTTGAAAGCCAAGCAGGAGCAATGGAAGCAAGTGCGGGAGACGGTGGCTAGTGAGCATGCCAAAGCGCTGGCAGCCAAGTCTCTGCACCAGCTCAGAGCCAGCAAGTTGCTTAGTGAGGAGCGGGAAAAGGCGGTTGTGCGACTTGCACAAATGGAGCAGACTAGGGCCTTTCTGGATAGTGAAGAGACACAACGAGTACTACGAACAGCAGACCGGCAAATTGGCATGATGTTCGACTTCTTCCAAAGGAAGGCTGGAGGCCGGCTCGATGGACAGCAGGGTCTCAAGTTGCACGAGTATGCACGTCTCGCTGTGCAACTCGACCTGGTGCCCACACTCATCAGTGCGGAAGTCAATGCCTTGATCTACAAATCTCTCACAAAGGACAAGGAGCAAGGCCTGGAGGAGGCTGACTTCCGCAAAGCCTTGCTGCATATTGTGGAAGTCGCCAAGGATAGATTGAACGAACAGGCAGGCCAGCCTGGGGCGGCCCTCACCACAGTCACACTCACAGCTCTCCTAACTCACCTGCACCTCACTCAGTCTGTCGCTGAACTTGCCCTGTGGCTCAAGGGAATTACGGAAGTGCGCTGGGCTTCTGCTGAACGTCGCAAGCCGCCTAGTCGCACTGCCGCTCCTCAGCGTCCCTCACTCACTCTGCCACCCACTCAAGAAGCGGACATTGAGTCAGATACTGCTCCAGTGCAGCCTACAGACCAGGCGGATTTAGAAGCAATCAATAAGGAAATTGCAGAACTTGAGGCTTTGGAGGCGGCAGAGGCCAGAACAGCGCAGGAAGCCCGGAGCCAGGCCGAAGCACTCAGACTAGAGACTACTAGTGTACGCTAAGCAGACTTACGCAGTCCGCAACACCTAGTTCGTCTGCTTTTTACAGGCTTATTCGGAGTTTCTTCCTCATTCACTGCTTCGGAACAGGTCAGTGAGGGGTCTGAAGGGCCTTCCACGGGTGGTACCTGACCTTGCGATAGAGAATTAGAGGTGATTTGAGGGACGTTGGACTTTTGTAGGGTGGAAGTGTCTGCTAGTTCTTTCTCAGGCCTGTGCAAGTTCCTAGTTGCTGTAACACTAGGCTGAGACAGCTCCAACAAACATCTTTCCAGCCCATCAATCCGGTCCTTCATCTCCTCTATCACAATATACGCTTCATTCTTATCTGCCGCCAAGCCAGGTAGTTGCACAAGCAAAGTCTGCAGCTTCCCAACTACGTGCACTTGGTCCGTCGCAACTAGCAGCCAGTCCACCAAGACTTTCAGCGCACCGGGCAATAGGCCGCTTTCTGCCTGCGTATGCAAGTGCTCATCTACGAGTAGCAGTTGGACTGAGGCCAGGGTGTTAGGGTCCACTAGGGAGTACTCAAAGTGCTCCAGCGCGTCTACTAGCTGCGTGTATTCTCGGAGAAGTCGTTGGAAGTACTGCCAGGAGCACTCAGGAAACCCTGCTAAAGAGCATACAGCTGTCCCGACTTTCCTCACCAGTAGTGTCTTTTCCTCTAGCAAATCCATGCATTGAGTCATTGTGAAGCCTGCACCCAGTGCTCCTATCCTCACTGTCAATGCTTTAGTCCTGCGCAAGTACTGTATACACGTCCTTTCCGCTGCTGCCAGTCGCTCTTCTGCCCCTGCATATTGCAGCTGCAAGTCGTCAAGTTCAGATTTGCTTTGCCATAGGGAAAGTTCTGCATCTTCGACTTCCTCTGCATGGCGCTGGACTATTTGCTCCCTTGGCAGACTCTCCATTCCCACTGACAAGTAATAGCTACTGTACTAGTTGCGCAGATTTCAGATATATAGCAGTACTATAAAGTTACATGCATATCTTCCGGCATAGCAGTCGATCCCATTCAGAGTCGTTATTCCTTTTTTAAATACATGCATCTAGTCAGGCTCCTGTGTATTGGAGCGGCTACGAGCTACAGCGACACCTCTCTCCTGCTCCAATCGCTGTACCCGCCTTCCTCCTGCCCGTCTTCCTCCCTGCACCCTGCCTCGCAGCCCTTCTACCAGTGCTTTTCATACATGGCCTACCCTTGTTGCTCCGCTCAAGACTCCTACGTCATCAACTCTGCATTTTCCTCAGGACTTGAAGCACTCTACGGAGACTGCAGCGGCTGCCTGGAAAACCTCAACGAACTGGTATGTGCAGGCAGCTGCTCCCCGTACTTAGGAAGGTTCAGGAAGGGGGATGTTGTAAGTGTGACGGAAGCGGCTTGCAGACGACTCTACAGAAGCTGTAAAGACGCTGCGCAGCCTAATGGAAGTGTAAGATATAGTCAGGTGTTGAAAGACCTATATGGAAATGCACGTTCTTTCTGTGAAAGCGACCTCGGCATTCCCTTCTTTCACATTCGTGTTGACTCTGCTGGCTGGGACGGAGCGCTGCTCACTTCTTGCAAGGGCTCGCTCAGTCCCGCGGACCGCAACTCGGACTATGAGGACTGGGTGCTGCGTCTTTCCATAGCTGAGACGGTACTGGAACAGTATGGACATAATAGTCCTTTGGCGGAGTCAACGATAAGAGCGCTTATGCTCGCTACTGCCAGGAGTGTGGGAATCATATACGACGGGAAGACTGCAGACGCACTTGAGCAGCTCACCTGGGAAATCGCAAAGTTCGTGCAAGAAAAGCAGCTTTCCGCTGTCTGGAACCTCGTAGGCCTTACTCAGCACCAAGGAGCAGCCTTCCTAGCAGTTTCCCTGCACCAGCTCATCCTCAAAGTCCACTCTTTGGAAGAAGCGGGCGTCCAGTCCTTTTCATACGACTTCATACGGAATCAAGTATTTCCGCACCTAAACACTAAGGAAAGGGACAGAGTGGAGGGCAGACCGAAGGACTCGGAGGACTGGGAAAAGCGAGTAAGGGGTAATTTCAGCTCTTCGAGTCTGAAGACATGTTAGGGATGGCCTTGAGTTCCACTGAGGAAAGCGAGCTAATCTCTCAGCTGCGGCGGAGCCAGGACCAGGACGAAGCCAGAGAAGGGGAAGGAGTGGCTTGGAGAAGGTCTATTCGGCTCAGACTGCATTCCCTTATGAGTGACTTAGCTGCCTTCGAGGAACTGCTGGGCACGCAGGTTTCCCCGCCTGCGCCTTTCCCTGCCTTCCCGGTGGACTCTCAGGTATATTCAGCGAAAGTTTCCAGTCCTAGTTTGGCTGAGACACAGGAGCAAAGTGCTGTATCGGCAGTTGCATGTATTGACAGTTTCCACTGCTTTCCAATAGAACTGCTCCTTACTTTGGGCCTTCTTTGCACCTTGGGAAGTGTAGGGTACGTGGAGTGGACTTGGCACACTAGAGCCCAGGCGATACTCGCCGGAGGCTTAGCGGGCGCAGGGACAGTGCTAGGACTGTTAGTAGGAGCGAGGGAAAGCAGCTACGCAGGGATGATTGCACTGGGTATGGGAGGCCTGGGCCTTGGGTACGGCGGGTACTATGGATCTTTATGGCTACGAGAAGTAGGGAAAATGGCCTGGAGTGCGGTTTCTTTCCCTTCCAAGACGGCTACTCCCTTGGTACTTTCCTCTGCCTCTCACTCGCCTTCTCTCTCTTCCCAGCCCTAGTAGCTTAGTATGTATTGCACAGTACTCACATATTGACGCCTGCGTTGACTAGTAGCAGCCGAGTTGGAAGGAGAAGCTGAAATTAGCAGAATAAGGCATAGCTGTAACCTGTGCTATTTCCTGGCAAAGGGATAATTTGGGCTATCTTCCACCTACATCTAGGGTATTTGTGACATTTGGACATACTTAAGCCTATTTCAGCCATAGTGAAGAAACCTATTGAACTAGGGCCTTTTACTCCAGTGCACTAATGACAGAGAGGTAGGGTAGCGGAAACAAGCCTTATCAGCAATATATAGAAGTGAATATGTATTGGGAATGCTGATAGTGCTGCACTGCCTAGGCGTTAAACCCCAGAAACTTGATTACCAGTACTGATAAAGCAGCA
>Ga0247837_1008505_pt1 | contig 12872 bp, 10 predicted proteins | sample LaCtaG_2_FD_187115 | JGI IMG/M metagenome (GOLD analysis project Ga0247837, IMG submission 187115) | Freshwater microbial communities from meromictic Lake La Cruz, Castile-La Mancha, Spain - LaCruzMarch2015_14.5m | ecosystem: Environmental > Aquatic > Freshwater > Lake | place: Spain: Castile-La...
TCTCGCGACCGTCCGGGAAGCGATACTTGTCGACCTGCGGCTTAATGTTGGTCTTCACCACTCCCGGGAAGTTATTAAGCTTGTCGACCTGGATCTCATTGTCGAAGTGGCCAATGTTTGCCACGACCGCCTGATCCTTCATCGACGACATGTGCTCAATCGTGATCACGTCCACATTGCCGGTGGTGGTGATGTAAATGTCGCCGCGACCGAGGGTGTCCTCGATGGTGGTGACTTCATAACCTTCCATCGCAGCTTGAAGCGCATTGATCGGATCAACTTCCGTCACGATGACGCGGGCTCCCTGACCACGCAGCGACTGGGCGCAGCCTTTGCCGACGTCGCCATATCCGCAGACGACCGCGACTTTGCCCGAGATCATGACATCGAGGGCGCGGTTAAGTCCGTCCACGAGCGAGTGGCGGCATCCGTACAGATTGTCAAACTTCGCCTTAGTGACAGAGTCGTTGACGTTGAATGCGGGGACGAGCAGGAGGCCTTGTTCCTGAAGCTTGTAAAGACGATGAACGCCCGTGGTGGTCTCTTCGGAGACTCCGCGCCATTCCTTCACCACATTGTGCCAATGGAGGGGAGCCTCGCTGTAAACCTGCTTGAGGAGATCCTTAATGACCTGCTCTTCGTGGTTGGAGGAGGGTGTATTGACCCATTCGCTGCCGTTTTCGAGTTCGTAACCGCGGTGGATCAGGAAGGTCACGTCGCCACCGTCGTCAACGACGAGTTCGGGGCCCTTGCCGTCGGGATGCGTCACGGCTTGGTAGGTGCACCACCAATACTCCTCGAGGGACTCACCCTTCCATGCAAACACGGGAACGCCGGATGCGGCGATCGCGGCGGCGGCGTGATCCTGTGTCGAGAAGATGTTGCAGCTCGCCCAGCGGACGGACGCGCCGAGGTCGGCCAGCGTTTCGATGAGGACCGCAGTTTGGATCGTCATGTGGAGCGATCCGGTGATGCGGACGCCCTGGAGAGGCTTGTCGGCTGCGTATTTGTCGCGGATCGAGATCAGACCGGGCATTTCGTCCTCGGCGATGTCGATCTCTTTGCGGCCCCACTCTGCGAGGGTGAGGTCGGCGACTTTGAAGTCGTTAGTGGGCGGTGCGGTCAGCGTGGTCGTTGATGACATATTCTGGTTTGACTGGTTGGGTTTTCCGAATGGGAATTTTTTTACTTGGCCGCTTTCTTAAGTGCGGCGGTTTTGTCTGTCCGTTCCCACGTGATGGACTTGGTATCTTCGATTTTTCCGAAGTGACCATAGTTCGTCGTGAGGCGGTAGATTGGACGCAAAAGATTAAGTTGCTTGATGATGTCCGCGGGCTTGAAGCTAAACACTTCGAGGACGGCCTTCTCGATTTTCGTCTCGTCGACGGTTGCCGTGTTAAACGTGTCGATGTGCACGCTGACAGGGTCGGGATGGCCGATCGCATAAGCGAATTGGACTTCGCACTTCCGGGCCAGTCCGGCGGCGACGACATTCTTAGCCACATAGCGACCCATGTAGGCGGCCGAGCGGTCGACCTTGGAAGGATCCTTGCCAGAGAAGGCTCCACCGCCGTGGCGGCCCATTCCGCCGTAGCTGTCGACGATGATCTTGCGGCCGGTGAGTCCGGTGTCGCCCTGGGGTCCGCCAATGACGAACTTGCCGGTCGGATTCATTAGGAACTCGGTTTTGCGCGTGAGTAATTCGGTCGGGAGAACTTTCTTAACCACCTCGTTAATGAGAAACTTCTCGATCTGTGCGTGCTCCACATCTGCCGCATGCTGCGTCGAGATGACGACATTGCTAATACCGACGGGCTGACCGTCCTCGTAGATGACAGAAACCTGGCTTTTCGCATCGGGGCGGAGCCACTTGACTTTGCCTGCCTTGCGAACGCTGGTCAGTTCGCGACCGAGACGATGGGCGAACATGATCGGTGCCGGCATTAGTTCCGGGGTTTCATCGCAGGCATAACCAAACATCAGACCCTGGTCTCCCGCACCCTGCTCGGCGGTCTTTTTGCCCTTGGCCGATTTCGCATCCACTCCTTGCGCGATGTCGGGGCTCTGCGACGTGACGGCATTCATGATGAACACGCGATCCGCGTGAAAGACATCGTCATCGTTCACGTAACCGATGTCCCGGATCGCTGCGCGAACGAGGTCGTTATAGGGAACGTGAGCCTTTGTTGTGATCTCGCCGCCGACCACCACAAGGTTGCTCTTGGCGTAGGTCTCGCACGCGACCCGGCTGTTTTTGTCCTGCTCGAGGCAGGCGTCCAGGATGTAATCCGAGATGGTGTCGCATACTTTGTCCGGGTGGCCTTCGCCGACGGACTCGGAGGAGAAAATGTATCGCCTTGGCATAAGAAGCTGCTATCTAGTCATCAAGATATGTTGATACGTCAAGGGGAAAGATGCCGTCCCTCGTAAAGAGCCTCCGCATTTTGGGGGATCCGACACGCCTCCGGCTCCTGTTGGTGTTGGAGGAGGAACTCACGGTTGCGGAGATTCAGGAGATCTTCGGGATGGGGCAGTCACGCATCTCGGCTCATCTTGCTCAGTTGAAGCGGGCTGGTCTTGCGACAGACCGCAGGGTGGGGAAAAACATTTTCTACCAAGCGGCGGCGGGGTCGACTCCGGGGATTTTGGAGATCCTGGCTGCTGCGCGGTTGGAGCTTCCGGAAGTGGAGGCCGATCGGCTCGCGCTATCGATCACGCTTCGCAAGCGCAAGGACCGAGCGAGTGAGTACTTCAATCGACTTGCGGGAAAGTTCGGTCGCACCTACATCCCGGGCCGGTCCTGGCAGGCGCTAGCCCATGCGTTGTTGGGGCTGCTCCCGCCGATGGTGATTGCGGACCTCGGCGCGGGAGAGGGGACGCTTTCGCAGTTGCTGGCGCGGAGTGCGCGCAAGGTGATTGCGATCGATCATTCCGAAAAGATGGTGGAGTTCGCTTCGGAACTCGCTCGCGAGCATGGGTATCGGAATCTTGAATACCGGCTGGGAGATATTGAGGCCCCTCCGATTGACGATGGAACGGTGGATCTCGCGCTGTTCAGTCAGGCGTTGCATCATGCGGCGAGTCCGCAGCGGGCAGTGGATTCCGCGTTCCGGATCCTGAAGCCGGGAGGGCGGGTCGTCATTCTCGATCTCGCCAGCCACAGTTACGATCAGGCTCGGGAGCTCTATGCGCATGTGTGGCTCGGTTTTTCGGAGTCGGACCTTCACCGAATGCTGGGGAAGGCGGGATTTGGTGAGATCAGTGTGAGCGTCGTGGCGAGGGAAAAGAGCGCGCCGCATTTCCAGACGGTCCTGGCAACGGGTCGGAAAGAATAAGTGAGAGGGGCTGCCAGCCCCTCCTTTGTTGTCGAACATGGGCAGGCTGACCCTGTCACGCAAACTGCCAGTCCAGGAAATGACGTGGCCTCATCACTGGAATGCCCAGGAAAGGATGCAAGGCCAGCAGGTCGTCGTCGCCGGTGAGGATTGCATCCGCCCTCCCATTGACGGCGACCTCCAAAAACTTGTCGTCCTTGGGGTCGCGGCAGGCGACCACCGGGCGAAGTACCTCAATCTGGATCGCCACGCGACTCAGCAGGTGGAAAAATCTCCTGCGATCCACGGCGGACAGATATCGATCAAATTTCGGGCGCGCCAGCACAGCAGCGAGCTCATCTAGCGTATCGTGCGAAACCAACAAGTCGCCGCATTGAAGGGCCTTTCGGACGGCTTGGGCCGGGATGGAGTGGGGGAGGAGAAGGTGAGATACCAGTGTATTCGTATCCACAACCCAACGACGTGACCCGGTCATTCCTCGACGAGGAGCTTTCGTAACTTGCTCGCCGTGAGCCCGGCATCTTCAGCCTCCCGACCGACCCGGTCACAAAAGGTGGTGAACTCCGCGAGGTTGATTCCCCGGAGACGATCATACTCCCGCATGGAGAGCACGACGGCGGCGGGGTGGTTGTGCTTTTGGATGATCACCGGTTCACGTTGGGCAGAATCCAACACTTTCCCGAAAGACTGCTTTGCCTCGTTCGCTGCGATGGTGATCATGATTCATCCATAGTAGATGAAATAGATGAATGGTCAATCCGGGTATGAGAGAGGGGCTGCCAGTCCCTCTTTTGTCGTCGAACATGGGGCAGGCTACCCCTGTCACTCTTCCCAACACTCTCCGTCTTGCATTCGTGCGGGCGGCTTTTAACTTACCAGCCGTGTCCGCCTGTTGTCATGCGCCCTCAAAGCAAACCCCGCTCGATGTCCCTGCGGCGGAGAGTTTTGAATGGCTGCGCGTGGGGTTTGCGGGCTTTGTAGCGGCGCAATCGATGATTTTCGGCCTCGCCGTGAATCTTTCGCCGCCTTCGGGAACGGCCCGGTTGATCCTTCACACCGCGCTGGCTGTCGCCGCGATCGTCGTTTTTGCGCTGGTCGGCAGTCCCGTCCTTCGCGCCGCGTGGGAGGGCGCGCTGCGACGAAAGCCGGTCTTCGAACACCTCTTCCTCGCCGGCATCCTGGGAGCGTTTGCTGCGTCGCTCCACGCGACGATCACGGGCGTCGGGCACGTTTATTATGAGGTCGTCGCCGTGCTGCTCGCCATTTACACGTTCGGCCGAATCATTGGAGAACGCCGACGCGACGCCACTCAGCGGGCGGCCGATGCACTGGGGCTCGAATTTTCCCGGTGTGAAAAACGTGCCGCAGACGGTTCGTTCGTCGAGATTCCTGTGCGAGAGGTTTGCCGCGGCGATGTGGTGCAGGCACGCGCCGGGACAGGGGTCCCGGTTGATGGTGTAGTCGTCGGGGGAACCGCGTTCGTCGTGGAAACGGCTCTCACCGGCGAACCCTTCCCCGTGGTGCGCCGGGTGGGCGATGCAGTCCTGGCAGGCAGCAGGGTCGTGGATCGGACGCTGCGCATCGAGGCCACCGCCCCGGGCTGTGCGCGGAGACTGGATGGATTGATCGGGGCGGTCCGAACGGCCCGCGAGCACGGTTCCCGCCTGGAGCGCGAGGCGGATCGCTGGGTGGCGTGGTTTCTTCCGTGCGTGTTGGTGGCGTCGATTGCGACTTTTGCATTTTGGACGGCTCGCTCCGGCTGGATCGTTGGCGTGTTTAATGGTCTGGCCGTTCTGCTGGTCGCATGTCCCTGTTCGATGGGGCTCGCAACTCCGGTGGCCATCTGGTCCACCCTGGAACGCCTGGCGCGACGTGGATTGGTGGTTCACGACAGCGATCTGGTCGAGCGACTGGCCCGCGTGGATGTCGCGATTTTCGACAAAACCGGCACGCTCGGCCATGAAGAGTTGGAACTGGTGGACTTCGCGACGGCAGAGTCGGTGGACCGACGTCGCCTGCGCGCGGAGGTGGCGGCGTTGGAATCGGAGAGCGGACACCCCCTTGCCCGCGCATTTCGCGGCGTGGCGGGAAGTCCATTACCGGTCGTTCGTTCGGTGTCGGTTTTGCCCGGAGAAGGGATCGAGGGCTGGGTGGATGGGCCCGAGGGTGGGGCGCATCTTCGGATCGGCAACGAAGGAGTTCTGCCGAAGGGTGCTGAAGCTGAGTCGACCGCCTTGCGAGGTTTGTTGGTCGGTGGGGATGCGGCGTGCCGCTGGGTTTATGTGGTTCAGGACGGTCGGGTCGCGGGAGTGGCGCTTCTCCGGGAGAAAATGCGGGCGTCGGCCCGGGATGCCCTGGCGAGACTCGACGCGATGGGGATTGATTCCCGGGTGCTCACCGGTGACCGCTCGGAAGCCGCCGCAAGCCATGGCCTGGCGAATGTGGAATCCGGCCTGCTTCCTGCGGAGAAAGCGGATCGAGTCATGCAGTTGCGCTCGCAGGGTCGGGAGGTCCTTTTTGTCGGTGATGGCATTAACGACGCGCCGGCGATGGCCAATGCGTCGATTTCTCTTGCCATGAATCAGGGGAGTGCGTTGGCGAGGGAGGCGGCGATGGGCGAGATCCTGGGCGGGGATTTGTCGGTCGTGCCCGAGGCGGTCGGTCTTTGCCGGGGGGCGCTGCGGACCCTGCGGACGAATTTGTGGTTTGCCGGGGCGTACAACTTGATCGGAATGGGCCTTGCCGCCGCCGGCGTGCTGCATCCCGTTGCCGCCGCGCTGCTGATGCTGGCGTCGAGTTTCACCGTCACGGCAAGGGCGCTTCGCGGCACGCGGATTTCGGACCCGTCGCCCGTGCGTCGGACGGAACGCCCACTACGCGCCGCCGCCGGTTCGGCCCTCCCCCGCGTCCTGCGCCCCGGTGCCGTGGTGGCGCTTTTCGTGGCTCAGGCGTTCATGCTTCCGTGGATGGGGGATCTTTCGGGCGTCCCCGCGGCGGGCATGACGGCGCTTTTCCTTGTGCTGGCATTGCTCGCGGCATGGGCTTTGTTTGGCAAGGGATTCGACCGCAGTGCGCGCATGGCCGTGGAAATGTTCTCGTTTGGTGGTGCGGCGATGCTGGTGGGTTGGTGGGCGGATGCGGGATTCGGCGCGGTGGTTCGCGATGGCGTTTGTTTGTGCGGGTGTCCGACCTCCACGCTCGGAGCGGGGCTGATTTCTGGGCTTAATTGGATGGATGTCGGCATGATCGCGGCGTCCCTTCCCGCGTTTTTTGTGAAAGAAGCCGGTCCGGTCGACCGGTCGTTGCGGCAGCGCGGGTTTTGCTGGGCGGCGGGGTTGGTGGGAATGCTCGTCGGAATGCAGCTTGCCGGCTGGGTAATGGCGCAGGTGCCGGTGGCCACGAATCCCCACGGGCACTTCTTTGCCACCTATGCGGCGATGATGACCGGGATGAGCGCCGGCATGTTGCTGGGCTGCGGCTTGTGGAATAATGTCCATCGCTCCGCATCCCGCGACGTCCGCCATTCGTCACCTTAACCAGATGTCTGCCACCCTCTCCCGTCCACCCCTATCCGCTGTCGAGCGCAAGCGCATGATCGCGCAGCGTCAGGAAAAATCGGTTTTCTGGAAGGTCGTCCATTTCTTCGGCTCGCTGAAGCTCGCGATCGCCCTCCTCGCGATCATCGCCATCGCGTGTGCGGTCGCCACGTTGTACGAGTCGAAATTCAACACCCGCATCGCGCAGGTCTATATTTATAAGGCCCCGTGGTTCCTCTTCTGGCTGGCGCTCCTGTGCGTGAACCTCTTCGCCGTCACCATGACCCGTTGGCCCTGGCAAAAAAAACACACGGGGTTCATCGTCACGCACTACGGCATCATCACGCTGCTCATAGGGTCGATGATCGGCATGCACACGGGCTTCGAGGGCAATGTGACCCTGGACAAAACCGCCGCGCCCGTCTCGCGGATCGTCACCAATAAGAGCATCGTCCAAATCCAAAGCCCCGTGACGGACGGGCTGTATTTGATGCCGTTTGACGGCGAAGCGCGGCGCCCGTCGGAGTCGCGGCCTGTGGTGTTCGAGGTTCCCGAAACGAAACTGCGTATCGTGGCGGATGCCTACGCGCCGCGGACGCAGCGCACGCCCACGCTCGTGGCCGACCCCGCCGGATCGCCTGGGGTGATTTTGGAAATGGCCAGTGCCATGGCGGCGCAGACGGTTTCCGTTCCGCTCGGCGCAGGTGGCGAACGCACGCACGATTTCTTCGGACTCGCCAAAATGGAGTTGGTCAATGCGTTGCCCGAACGTGAGGCGGGCGGACAGCGTGAGACGCGACTCGTTTTCGCCAAGTTTGCGCCGGTCTCCCACGGCGGAGCGACGAGTCCGATGACGGTCGTTTTGTCCGAGGACGGCGAGAGTGTGACGATCCAGGATGCCTCCGGAGCGGGTGCGGTTTACTCCCGCGCAGAGATTGTCGGCAAATCGCTCATGACCCCGTCCGGTGCCGTACGCGTGGAGGCGTACTGGCCGGATTTTGTCATGAAGAACGGCGAGCCGACCACGGCTTCGAACGAGCCGAAGAATCCGGCGATCGTGGTCCTCCTCGACGTTCCGGTTGAAGGGCAAACGGCGGGGTCGCTTCCCCTCCTCGAGGTTGTTCCCAACGCGCAAGGCGATGCCATTTCGTACATGTTAAGTCGGAACGGCGCATCAGTCGGTTCTGGCAAATCGAAGGTGGGCGAAACCTTTGCCGTGGGCTGGGCGGATTGGACCGCGAAGGTCGCGGGCGTCTCCTCATCGGCGCGGGTGCAAGAGGTGGTCACTCCGGAGACGGGTGCGGTGGAGTCCGCCGGACCTGGAGTTCCAGGTATTCGTGTTCGTTTGGAGGATGCCGAGGGCGGCCAGAGTCCGACCGTTTGGCTGGAGTCCGGCAGCGTGGTGCCTTTGACGGTCGGAGGGCAAACGGTTCGTATGGGGTATGGTTTGGAAACACGACCCACGGCCTTTTCCATCCGTTTGTTGGACTTTCAGGTGCCACGGGATGAGGGGACCGAGCAGCCTGCGGACTTCATTGCGAACGTGCAGTTTCAGGATCACAAAACCCGCGAGACGAAGGATCGGACCCTGCGAATGAATCATCCGGCGAGTTTCCCCGGGGAGTGGTGGAATCTGGTCACCGGGCTCAACTACAAGTTTTCGCAGGCGGAGTGGAATCCGAGGAATCTCGGTGAGACGACGCTGCAGGTTCTTTACGACCCGGGTTGGATGCTGAAGTGGATGGGATCTCTCGGTATCTGCATCGGCATCGCGATAATGTTTTATTGGAAGCCCACCGCCTCAAAATCATGATGACCCGCCTTTTCATCCTCCTCGTCCTCGCTGCGACGCCGCTCGTCCACGCCGCTCCGGCTTGGGATACCGCGCCGCTGGACGAGGTGGCCATCCAGCAGGGCGGCCGCAAAAAGCCGTTGTATGTGTTTGCACAGGACATCACCCGGACGATCACGGGGAAAACCACGGTTGCCGGCGATGGCCGTTCGGAGTCCGCCATGGCGTTTGTCACCGGGTTCTGGTTGGCGCCCGGCGCTTGGCTGGACCGCCCGGTGATCCTCGTCAATCACCGCCCTCTCAAAGTGGAAACCGGGTTGGATCCCGCGCGCAAGTTCTTCTCGTACCGCGAACTGGCGCAGGCAGATCGTTTCACCGCTCTTCTCTCGGAAGCCGCGGAGGTTCGGAAGCGAAACGGGAAACCGAAGGGTCTCGTGAAGGAAGCCTCTGATGTGGGAATGCGGATGGCGGAACTTGAAGGCCTCGCCAAGGGGTCCAGCTTCACGGTGGTTCCCTGCGTTGCTCCGAACCTAAACGTTTGGCTCACCGTGCCGCAGGCCGTTGCCATCGGGGCGAATCCGGAGCTCGCCGCCTCCTGGAACACGTTGGTTTCTGCAGCCGCGCAGGGAACTCCGCCGCCACTGGGCGAGTTCGCGTCGATCCTTCACAAAATGCATGAGACGGCGGCGGATGTGGACTTTCGCCGTATTGAGGTGGAGACGTTTTACCAAAAACTACATCCTTTGCGCTGGGCATGGATCCTTTATGCCGCGGCCGCGATCGTCGCCGGATTGACGGCGTGGCGGGGTCGGAAAGCCGGCTACATCGGCGCCTGGATTCTGGCCGGCGCCGGATTTTTGCTTCAGATCCTCGGCCTTGTCTGCCGATCCTACGTCGCGGGCCGTCCGCCTGTGACAAACATGTACGAGTCGGTAGTGTGGGTGGCCTTTGGAACGGTGCTTTTTGCCCTGATCTTCGAGGCGATCTACCGGTGCCGAACCTACCTGTACGGCGCGTTGCCGGTCGCGGTGGTCGCGTTGATCCTGGCCGACACCCAGCCGCTGATTTTGGACCGTTCCATCAATCCGTTGATGCCGGTGCTCCGCGACAATTTCTGGCTGACCACGCACGTCCTCTCCATCACGCTCAGCTACGCCGCGTTCGCTCTCGCGCTCGGGGTGGGGCACGTCATTCTCGGGAAGGTGATCGTCGGCGGGAAACCCACGCCCGCCATTTACAACTATCTCTACCGCATCCTGCAGGTCGGTGTGCTTCTCCTCGCCGTCGGAACGATTCTTGGTGCCGTTTGGGCGAACTACTCGTGGGGTCGGTTCTGGGATTGGGATCCGAAGGAAACGTGGGCGCTCATTGCTCTGCTGGGGTACCTCATTGTGCTCCACGGACGCATCGCCGGCGTCTGGGGAGGCTTCGGACTCGCCGTCGGATCGGTCCTCGGGTTCCTATCGATCCTCATGGCGTGGTACGGTGTGAATTTCGTCCTGGGTGCGGGACTGCATAGCTACGGGTTCGGCTCCGGCGGTTTCCCCGTGGTGGCGGCATTTTGCGGATTGGATATCGCGTTCGTCGCGGTGGCGATTTTTAGGTATCGATTCTTGAAAGCAAAGTCCGCCAGTCCCGTTGCGGGCGCGTCCAAGGTGGGAGCCACCGCGTAACTCCCTGCATGAATCGCTTCCTCGTGACGGGAGCCTCCAGCGGCATCGGTGCCGCAGTCGCTTCCGCCCTCCTCTCGCGTGGTCTGCAAGTCGCAGTGAATGCGCGCTCCGAAGACAAACTCCGCGCTCTCGGTGACAGTGCCGTTGTGTTTCCCGGCGACCTCACCGCTCCCGGGGTGGCGGAACGCGTGGTCCGTGGGGCGGCGGAGCAGATGGGCGGGTTGGACGGCGTCCTGCACGCGACGGGTCTGGGGTTGATCAAACCGACCGCTGAAACGACCGATGCCGAGTTCACGCGGGTGATGAACGTCAACACGCGAACGGCGTTCCTCGTTGCCAACGAGGCGTGCCGGATTTTCACGGCTCAGAAGCGCGGACTGTTTCTAACCATCCCCGGCGTCTTGGGCAAGGCGCCGATGCGGAATGCGACGGCGTACGTGGCCAGTAAGTACGCGGTCACAGGGATGATGAAGTGCCTCGCTTTGGAACATCAGCGCAATGGCGTGCGCTTCTGTTTGTTCCACTTCGGCGGGGTGGATACGCCGTTTTGGAACGATATTGGAATGTCCGTTCAGCGGGACAAAATGATCCCGGTCGATACCGCAGTCGCGCTGATTTTACAGGCGATCGACGCCCCGCCGCACCTCGCCCTCAGCGAGGTGGTGATGCAGCCGGATTCGCATATCCTCGTGTAGGGCGGGATACGAAAATTCACCTTCCTGAGATTAAGAAATCTTGTTTTCGTCCGCCAACCACTGTCGTGCCAGCGGCGGCAATCCTTTGGCAGTCCGCGCTGACTGGATGATTCGTTTCAACAAGCCGGCCGGTGGAGGCGAAATCTCCGTGAACAGCCCCTTTTTTATGGCAAGTTCCAGTGCTCCCACCGCCGCACCGCACTTGATCGTTGAGTAGGCCGCGGTGGATCGGTGGACGAGTTCGCACCAATCTGCGGGGCCAAGCAGGCAATCCCGATCCGGCCATGTTCCGTCGTCGGTGGTAATGCGCACCAGCACCACTTGGCCACCGTTGGATTGGGGATCGGAGAGGACAACGCAACGATGATACGGATATTCCGTGCTTTTTAGCGACGTACCCAGGCGGATCATGCTGCAGCGAAGATTTCGTCGAGCTGATTAAGTTCCGCGGCTTCACGAGCGAGCTTTTGGACGGCTTCCGGCGACTTGCCGAGGGCTTGGGCGATCCGTTCCACGGCGATGGGGGCGCAACCCCGCGAAAGCGGGGTCCACTCGCCGCAGTGGCTGTGGCACCAGTCGACCAACTGCCACTGGTCGCGGTGGCCGTGTTCCTGCCACAACGTTTCGATCAGTTCGAGTTCCGCCTCTGACAGATACTGCCGCTCGGGCTTTTGCTCCAGTTGGATCTCATGGTTTACGCGGTCGCTGATGCTTCGTTCCCAGCGCGCGTCAGCCTCGCCCTCCAACCGTCCTGCGTTTATGAGGTCAAGGTACTCGCTCGTTACCGGGCCGTTTCGCATCGAGAGATAATCGCCGCCCACCACCGGAATCCCCCGACGATCGAGCGACAGCCGATCCAGGAGATAGCAAAGCTTCATCAGCTTCATGATGTTGATTCGTCCTCCGGCGCGTTCCAGAAACTCGCACGCCGTCTCGGTAGCCTTGCCGATATGAAAACGGAAATTCATCTTCGTAGCCTACACCATCGGTCCTGTTCGCGTCGAACAGACACTTCACTCTCGGTCGGTCCACTTCCAATCCGCGATCTCCGGGAGATCCTCCAAATGCTCGACAACGTATTTGTGATGCTTCTCCAAGACCTCCGTCACGTGCTCGACCAGCGCTGCGGCATGTTCGACGAGTTCGGGGGTGCGGCGGACGACTTCGAGACACAGATGCAGGCGGCTGATGCGGTTGAGCACGACCATGTCGAACGGCGTGGTCGTCGTTCCTTCTTCCATGTAACCCCGCACATGAAAGCGATCCGCGTCCGGTCGGCCATGCAGCAGCCCATGGATGACGCCGGGATAGCCATGAAAGGCAAAAATCACCGGGCGATCGGACGTGAAGAGCTTGATGAAATCGCCCACGTCCATCCCGTGCGGGTGCTTGTCCCTGGGGGCGATCGACATGAGATCGACGATGTTCACCACCCGGAACTTCAAATTCGGTGCGTACTTGCGCAGCAGCCAGGCGGCGGCCACCGTTTCCAGCGTCGGGATGTCTCCGGCACAGGCCAGAATCACTTCCGGAGAGTCCCCCGCCTCGGGATGGCTGCACCATTCCCAGACACCCGCCCCGCGTGTGCAATGTACTCGGGCTTCCGCCATGGTGAGGTACTGGAATTGCGGCTGCTTATCGATGACGATCGCGTTCACGTAATTCCGGCTGCGCAGGCAGTGGTCGGCTACGCTTAGAAGGCAGTTCGCGTCGGGCGGGAGGTAAAGGCGGACGACCTCGGGTCGCTTCGTGACCAAATTATCAATGAACCCCGGACCCTGGTGGCTGAATCCGTTGTGGTCGTTTCGCCAGCATGTGGAGGTGAGGAGATAGTTCAGCGA
>Ga0247837_1008506_pt1 | contig 12870 bp, 13 predicted proteins | sample LaCtaG_2_FD_187115 | JGI IMG/M metagenome (GOLD analysis project Ga0247837, IMG submission 187115) | Freshwater microbial communities from meromictic Lake La Cruz, Castile-La Mancha, Spain - LaCruzMarch2015_14.5m | ecosystem: Environmental > Aquatic > Freshwater > Lake | place: Spain: Castile-La...
CTCACCAGCGAGCGGGTCAAAGAAATGCTGGCCGATTTCCCGTGAAATACCTCCTCGACGTCAACGCACTGATTGCACTCGGCTACAAACAACATGTTTTTCACAAACGCGTGACCGTCTGGGCTGCCGGAAAAAACCTTGCCACTTGCAGCATCGCCGAACTGGGATTTGTTCGCATTCTCGCTCAACTTCCCGGGGCGGATATCCCGGTATCAACCTCCCGCAAAATGCTTGCACCGATGAGGCGCGAGCGTCAGATCACTCAAATTGCCGATTCCCAATCAGCCATTGACCTTCCCGCCTGGGTCCAAACCCCCAGACAAATCACCGAAGGACGTCTTCTTGCCCTCGCTCAGTCGAACAATTCCACGCTTGCCACCTGCGACGCCGCGATCCCCGGCGCATTTCTCATACCCTAACCCCCCGCTTCAAGTCTCAGGTTTCCACGTTTCAGGTTTCAAGTTTCAGGTCGCTCTTCCCTTCCCCTTCACCCTGACATCTAAAAACTTTTCCGTTTCCCGACAGAGCATGGAATGTTTTCGGCGCAATCTTGACACTGACAAGAGAAAGAACCACATTGGTCACATGATCGCCACCCTGAGAGAATCTAAGACAAGACTCAGCGAATTGGTTCAACTTGCCAGCCAGGGCGAGGAAATTCTCATTACTGTTCGAGGCAAGCCCAGCGCACGCCTTGTGGCTGTTGGCGAAGCGGATTTCCCCATGGGTGATTGGATGAGGGAACTTTCCTCCCTGCGTGCCAGTGTCATGACGAGCCGTCTTGCCAGCAATTTTACCGCACTGGACGAAGTCCGGGAGGATCGTTGGTGAACTCCCCCTACTGGGACACATCGTGCATCCTTGCGCTCTACGTCACGGAGCCTTTGTCGCGGCAAATTGCGGCCCTTGCATCAAAAGAAAAGCAAGCGCTCACCAGCAGCGTTATTCTTGAATATGAAATGACTTTTGCCATTCACGCCAAAGAGGCCAAGGGCGAAATCCCGACAGATTCCGCCAGCCGGATCCTCGAGAAATTCCAAAGCGACCTCCGCAAAGGTCGCTTCCTTCTTGCTCCACTCGGACAAGATATCAAAACCCGGGCCGCCGAATCCGCCCGGGCCGCACTTCTAAACAATCCTCCCTTCTTCCTGCGCACCTTGGACGGCATCCACATCGCCACCGCCCTCCAACTTCAGACCCCCGAACTCATCACCGCAGACAAAAGGCTGGCCAGTGCCGCGAAAGCTCTCGGCTTCAGCGTGCACGAATTCTCGTGACCCGTGGTCCCCTCCGCCCATTTCCCCTTTCCCCTTTCTTCAAGTTTCCAAATTTCAGCTTTCAGCCTTTTCTTCTCTGTCCCATGCCCACCCTGGAGCCCAAAACGTTGACCGAGCTCCAGCGCAGATGGTAAGCAAAAGCATGCAAAAGATCCTCGTCACCGGAGGGGCCGGATATCTCGGCTCGACTCTCGTTCCACAGCTTCTGGCCGCGGGTCATTCCGTCACCGTGGTGGACAATTTTATGTTCCGGCAGAACTCGCTGGCGGACTGCTGCCATTACGATTCCTTTTCCGTCATTCGTGGAGACTGTCGGGATGAAAGGTTGATGAAGGATCTTGTTACGAGGCATGACATCATTATTCCCTTGGCCGCGTTGGTGGGGGCTCCGCTATGTGATCGCGATGCTCTGGGAGCCGTCTCGACAAACCGCGATGCGGTCCGCCTGCTCTGTCGCTTGGCGGGAGTTGATCAGCAGATCTTGATGCCGGTCACCAACAGCGGATACGGGATTGGGCAGCCAGGGATTCCTTGCACGGAAGATTCTCCCCTCAAGCCGCTTTCGCTTTATGGGACAAGCAAAGTCGAAGCGGAGGCGGCTGTCTTAGAACGCGAGAATAGCATTAGTTTTCGCCTCGCAACCGTATTTGGGATGTCCCCTAGGATGCGGCTCGACCTGCTGGTGAATGATTTCGTGTATCGTGCGGTCACCGATCGCGCAGTCGTGATTTTTGAAGGACATTTTAAGCGTAACTTCATCCATATTCGTGATGTGGCGAGGGTATTCCTCCACGGGTTGGAGAACTTTGACGGGATGCGAGGGCGTGCCTACAATGTCGGTCTTGAGGATGCCAATCTCACAAAACTTGAACTCTGCGCTGTGATCCAAAAGCACCTCCCAAAATTTGTTTTTCTGGAAGCCACCATTGGCGAGGACCCGGATAAGCGCGATTACATTGTGTCGAACCAACGAGTGCTCTCAACCGGTTGGTCCCCCACGTGGGATTTGGATCGCGGCATCCGGGAGCTTCTGAAGGGCTATACGATCCTTCGCAATAGCGCTTATGCGAACGTTTGAAAAAATGGCCCTTCTGACAATGCGTTCGCCACGCATGACGTCATTGCGGGATGAGCAGCCGTTCACTCCTAGTTTGTGATGTCCGCGGTTCCCCGCATTTTGCCATGCCCCCTTTATTGCCCTTAAACAACTTGGACGCCGCGATTCTCGTTGGCGGCATGGGGACTCGCCTGCGGGGAGTTGTGGACGACATACCTAAACCCCTTGCGCCAGTTCTCGGACGGCCGTTCCTGTTTTACCAACTCGACATGCTCGCCCTCCGCGGTGCTCGCTCGGTCACTCTCTGCTGCGGCTATAAAGCTGAGCTGGTCCAAGAAAGCGTCGGTTCGGATTGGCTCGGCATGCCGATCAATTATTCCGTGGAGACCGAGCCGCTCGGCACCGGAGGGGCATTGAGATTGGCAAGGCACACTCTGAAGTCCGCCAATATTCTCGTTCTCAACGGAGATTCCTGGTTGGAACCGGATTGGGCCGGATTTGTTCAATCGGCAGGCGATGTTCACGGAGATTCATTCATCGCCTTGGTAGAGGTGGCAAATTCTGGGCGATTTGGAGTTGTCGAAATGAACAACGGACTTATCAGCAATTTTAAGGAAAAGTGCAGCACCAGCTATTCGTCCGTAATCAATGGCGGAGTTTATTTCTTCCCCCAAGAAGCAGTGAACAGCCTCCCCCGGATCCCTCACTCGCTGGAGAAAGACGTCTTTCCCTCGCTGGCATCGCAAAAACGCCTTCGTGGAATCATCTCGAGAAGTCAGTTTCTGGATATCGGGATACCCGCATCCTACTCTAGCGCCGGCGATTTTTTAACCCGGCTAGGAGTCGCTCCACATAGCATGTTCCCCGATAATCCCCAGATGGATCAGGCTCTGCCGAAACTCGGGACATGTGTGGTGATTTTTGACGATGCGGGGCGCGTTCTTCTCGAACATCGTGCTGATTGCGAGTGGTGGGGCCTGCCTGGCGGTGCCCTCGATGCCGGAGAAACGCTGACACAGGGAGCCGCCCGTGAGGTCCTCGAGGAAACTGGTCTCAGCATCGAGATAGAACGCCTTCTCGGTGTTTTCTCAGATCCAAAAAGACGCACGGTGAGATATCCAGACGCAGGCGACTTGCGGCAACTCGTGGATGCCGTTTGCATTGCTCGGCCGACGGGTGGGCATCTACGAGTCAGTGAGGAAAGTTTGGATCTCGAGTGGTTTGCTCCCAGCAAGCTCCCCCTCAATACCGTTCCCCCGGTCGTTGAGATTTTGCGGCACGCATTTGCGCCGAGCCAAACTGCAGTCCTTCGCTGAGCATCTCGGAAATCTGCCGGAAAAAGAAACGACAAATCACCCCGAATCTGGCACGTTCCGAAATTGTCATGATAATCTCCCGAACCCCGTTCCGCATCTCGTTCTTCGGAGGGGGTTCGGACTACCCGACTTGGTCTCGCGAACACGGCGGCGCGGTTCTGACCACTGCCATCGATAAATACTGCTACCTCACCTGTCGTTATCTCCCCCCATTTTTTGAGCACAGATTCCGGATTTTGTATTCAAAGATCGAAGCTGTCCACAGCGTTGACGAGATTGAGCACCCGGCCGTTCGAGGGGCACTCCAGAAACTTGCGATCAAACGCGGGATTGAAATTCATCATGACGGCGACCTGCCCGCCCGCAGCGGGATGGGATCGAGTTCGTCGTTTGCGGTCGGAATCCTCCACGCGCTCCATGCCTTGCAGGGCCGCATGCAGAGCAAAAGGCAACTCGCGATCGAAGCGATCAAGCTGGAACAGGAAGTATTGAAAGAAACCGTGGGCTCGCAGGATCAAATTGCCGCAGCCTATGGGGGGTTCAATACTGTCAGGTTTCTCCAAGATGGCACATTTTCGGTTCAGCCGGTTGTTCTACCAGAGGTTCGCATGGCGGATTTTAAGCGCCACCTGATGCTCTTCTTCACAGGAATTTCGCGAACATCATCCCACGTGGCGTCGACATTTGTTGCATCGCTCGAAGACCGGGCCGATGGCATCAATCGGCTCGTGGAGATGGTCGACGAGGGCGTCGATATTCTATCCCGTGGACGGATTGAAGATTTTGGTTCGTTGCTGGACGAGGCTTGGGGAATCAAGAGATCGCTCAGCAGCGCCGTCACAACATCAGCCGTCGACGAAGCCTATGCCTTAGCTCGCGATGCGGGCGCGCTCGGGGGCAAATTGCTCGGTGCCGGGGGCGGCGGCTTTTTGCTCGTCTTTGCGCCGCCTGAAAGACGACGGCATTTGGAGAAAGCGCTGTCCCACTTTTTGCATGTTCCTTTCGACTTTGAGCCATCTGGAAGCCAGATTGTCCTTTACGATCCAGAGCAGGATTACTCCGCGCTAGACGGAGCAGCGTGATTGTTAGCGCCCTAGCTGAGCGACTCGTCAAACCATGAATACTCCATCCTCCATCGCCAATCTCGACTGGCCGCTGATGCGGAACAACATCACCCGAGACGATTTAGACTCCCTCATCGCCTTCCTCCAACAGGATGACCCAATCCTCACCCAATCCAAGCAAGTCGAAGCTTTCGAGCGGGAATGGAGCAACTGGCTTGGAGTTAGATACAGCGTTTTTTTGAACTCGGGGTCATCGGCAAATGAGATCACGATGCTCGCCCTTCGCGAGTTGTTCGGCGATGGAGAAATCATTGTGCCGCCTTTGACATGGGTCTCCGACATTGCGAGCGTTCTGCATGCGGGATTCAAACCCGTTTTCGCCGACATTCAACCGCACAGCCTTGGGCTAGACAGCAGCGAGGTCATCAAGAAGTTCACACCCAGGACACGCGCGGTGTTTCTCACCCATATCTTGGGCTACAACGCGCTGGACGAGACCCTCATCAATGCCTGCGCCTCGCGGGGCATACCGATTATCGAGGATGTCTGCGAGTCTCACGGAGCCACATATCGAGGAAAAAGATGCGGATCGGTTGGGTTCGCCTCAAATTTTTCTTTCTACTACGCCCACCATCTTAGCACGATCGAGGGCGGCATGGTTTGCACCGATAACGCAGAGTTCTATGAGGTCTGCCGTGTGGCCCGGTCGCATGGCATGGTCCGCGAGTCACGCGACGAGGGATTCCGGTCCCGTTACGCGGTGGCGCACCCTGACCTCAATCCCTCCTTCATCTTCGCTTTTCCAGCCCACAACATGCGTGGCACAGAGATTAACGCCGTTCTTGGCCTCTCTCAACTCCCCCGCCTCGATGCGAACAATGAGATCCGCTCTAAGAACCTGAAGCGCTTTCTCGCGGGACTGGATCCATCGAAGTATCGGACGGATTTTGCGGTGGAGGGAAGTAGCAACTATGCCTTCACCCTCGTCTTAAAGGATCCCGATGAAGCCTTGCGGGACCGGTGTATGGAGGCGATGACGGCAGCCGGCGTTGAATTTCGACGAGGCACTTCCGGCGGCGGAAACCAGCTCCGACAGCCTTATCTTCGCAGGCTGCTCGGTGACGAATATAAAAACTACCCGGAGGTAGACCATATCCACTTTTTCGGATTCTATATCGGGAACTACCCAGCTCTCGACCCAGAAAAAATCGACGTTCTCTGCGAGATTCTCAACGCTTTATGACCCGCAGCCTTTTTCTGAAATTCCCCACAACCAAATGACCCCGTCTGACCTTATTGCATTCGAAGAGGATATCGCGGCTGAGTTTAATGCCGCCCACATCCGAGCTCCTGTCCACCTTTACTTCGGCAATGAGGAACCGATCATCGCTGCGTTCAAGAGCGTCCGCCAGCAAGACTGGGTGCTCTGTTCTTGGCGAAGTCACTACCAGTGCCTTCTCAAAGGGGTTCCGCCTGAGCAACTCAAGTCCGAAATCATGGCCGGTCGGTCGATCTCGCTTTGCTTTCCGGGATATCGAATCTTTAGTTCGGCTATCGTCGGCGGGGTCGTTCCGATCGCTGCCGGGATTGCCCTCGGAATTAAGCGCTCTGGTGAAGATTCCCGCGTCTATTGCTTCATGGGAGAGATGACAGCCGAAACGGGAATCGCACATGAGAGTGTTAAGTATTGCCGAGCGCATCAACTTCCTGTCACATGGATTATTGAGGATAATGCCAAATCGGTCTGCACCGATACTAAGGCAACTTGGGGAATCGAATCCCACTGGTGGGAGCGCGAATCTGGTGCCGCAGACCTAATTTCTTACCGTTACGAATCAAAATACCCACACGCCGGCGCTGGCAGTCGTGTGCAATTCTAAATCCCTTGAAATATTTCGACGAACTCAAACGCAGTATGGAATGGCTCGCGGAAGACCCAAGAACGGTCTTCATCGGTCAAGCCGTGGAGGTGGCAGGCACTGCCATGAGCAACACGGTCAAAGATATCCAGATCAGCCGCCGCATCGAGCTACCGGTCGCGGAGGAATTGCAGATGGGAATGACCGTCGGACTTGCTCTCCAAGGCCAAATTCCGGTTTCGATTTATCCTCGCTGGAATTTCCTCCTCCTTGCAGTTAATCAACTCGTCAGCCACCTCGACAAGCTCGAGGTGATGTCCAACGGCGGCTATCGTCCGAAGGCCATCATCCGCACAGGAATCGGCTCTGAGCGTCCGCTCCACCCGCAGCACCAGCATATCGGCGACTTTACGGATGCCTTCCGTCTCATGTGCTCGACCGTTGAAATTATTAGGCTGGACGAGCCCGAGCAAGTCTTTCCTGCCTACGAAAAAGCACTCCTTCGCGACGATGGCCGCAGCACGCTCCTCGTTGAATGGGGCGACTACTACGGAGAGAAATGAATCGCCCCCTCGACGTCCTCTTTATTAATGCAGATTCGTCCGTAGCGGCTTATCAAGGCCTCGCAAAGGATTTTTCAGCGATCGAGCCCCCAACTTGGAGCCTCCTCCTCGCCCAAAGCTGCCGAAGCAAAGGCTTCGGCGTGGCAATCCTTGACGCGACAGCCGAACGCTTGACCCATGAGGAGGCCGTCCACCGGATTGGGGAGGCCAAGCCCCGCCTTGCCTGCTTCGTGGTCTACGGTCAGAACCCGAATTCCGGAACGACGAACATGATCGGTAACACGGCTTGTGCGGCTCTCCTGAAAGCCACTGACCCTGAACTTCCAGTCTGCTTTGTTGGCTCACACACGAGCGCACTTCCCCACGAGGTTTTGGCCTTACCCTGCGTGGATATTGTATTACTCAATGAAGGAGTCTACGCCCTCCAAAACCTTCTCCACACGAATCTCCGGAACGGGTTAGACAAGGTCAATGGAATCGGACACAAGGAACATGGGGTGCCCGTCCTAAATCCGCCCGAACGCGTCGTTCCACAGGAACGGATGGACGTCGACCTACCCGGCTCGGCTTGGGATTTGCTCCCCTACCGGAAAAAACCGCTCGATCTTTACCGCGCTCACTTTTGGCATGCCGAATTTTCCCACGAAAAACGGACGCCGTTCGCGGCGATCTACACCTCACTTGGCTGCAAGTTCAAGTGCGACTTCTGCATGATCAACATCGTCAATCGCGTGGATAACACCGACGGCACCTTCTCGGCGCATTCGCCGAATATGCGTTTCTGGTCACCGGAATTCATGCTCTCCGAGTTTGAAAAAATGGCACAACTCGGAGTCGAAACTCTTCGGATTTCCGATGAGATGTTCTTCCTCAACAAAAACTATTTCGAGCCCTTAGTGAAGGGCATTGCGGAACGCGATCTCAACTTTCGCATGTGGGCCTATTCCCGCGTGGACACAGTTCGCCCGCAATATCTCGAAGCGTTCCAAAAAGCAGGCATTAACTGGCTCGCCTTAGGCATTGAGGCCGGGAGCCAAACCGTCCGGCAGGAAGTCTCCAAAGGCAGTTTCAAAGACGTCAACATCCGCGAAGTCGTCAAAACGACGCGCGCCAGCGGCATGAATGTCATCTCCAACTACATTTTCGGTTTCCCCGATGACACCTACGAGACGATGCAGCAGACGCTGGACCTCTCGTTGGAACTCTGCACCGAGATGGCGAACATGTATCCTTGCCAAGCCCTGCCAGGCAGCCCGCTCTTTTACGAGGCCAAAGCCAAGGGCTGGCCGCTCCCGGATTCTTATGGTGGCTATGCGTTTCTCTCTTACGAAACCCAACCGCTTCCCACAAAACACCTGACAGCCGCCGAGGTGCTCAGATTTCGCGATGAGGCTTGGCAAACCTATTTCACTTACGAGCCGTTTTTGGAACTTGCTGAAAGAAAGTTTGGTCTCCAAGAACGGAAAAATGTCGAAGAAATGGCAAAAATCCGTCTCAAAAGAAAACTCTTGGAGACGTGATTCAGCGATTTTTTTTCCAGGCCAGTTCTAAGAAAAACTGGGTGTAATAGGCAGCGCCCCACCGGATGACTTGCACTTTCGCATCCCCCGCGATTCTCGCTGGTTCATTCGATGGAATCTCAGAAACTTTGCAACGCGATCTCGCCGCGCGAACCGATAGGAGCGGCTCAATACCCATTCGGGTGAAGTAGAGTCGCTCAGGCAGGGAATAGGCTGATTCCCTATCGAGCCCCAGTTCGTAAAAAAGCTCCCTCCGATAGATCCGGAAGATCGTCATCGCGTCGGTATAGTTTCCACCATGAAGAACATTGACGGTTCTCGTAAACAGCCAGTTGCCAAAGCCGGTGATGATTCCGTCGTCCTCGCTCTTGGCAGGCGGAAGATAGCGTGAAGCAACAACCATATCGAAGCCTTTTTCGACATGTTCGATGAGACGCGGCAAATCTTCTGGGGGGCAGTTCCCGTCGGGACTAAACGTGATCACGTAGTCGCCGGTGAGCCGCGGCCAGGCTTCGATATAGGCAAAGCGGATACCGTTCTGAGTTTGCACATGCACATCATATCCGAGGGATCGAGCATAGTCAGCAGTGCCGTCCTTGGAATTCCCGTCCGAGACGAGGATTTGTGAAAAAAGTGACGTGTCAACCCTCGGCATGAGCTGCTCCATGCTGAGTCGTTCGTTGAGTGTTGGGATAAATAGGGAGACAGTCACGGAAGAGCTTTGGGATTGAGTTCGATCAGGCGGAGGTTGGCCGCAGTGGCTACGACTCGTCCGGTTCTAGCGATGGCATCGACATTGTCCATAAAGTCCAGAAAGTATTTTGCATTGACCTCCAGGTAGAACCATTCCGGTCTTTGGTTAGTTTTCCAAAGTTTGCGCGTGTAAAGGAGCATGGCATTGTCGAAGTCGGAGGCGATGATGTATTTGAAACCCAAGTCTGCAAGATATCGTTCAAAGGCTTCCGGTCCCAGTTTGAGCGGCCATTTTCCGATAGCGGAGCCTCCAGGCATATCGGCAGTGAAGATCTCATTCCTCGCAAAGTCGAAAGCGTAGGGAGTATCCACCGCGACGAAGAGCTTGGTGCCGACCGGAGTGTAATTCTGTAGCTCGCGGGCGGCGTTTGTGAGTGCGGGATTGACAAGCGGATCGCGCGAGACAAGTTGCTGCGGGAGGGATTCCGCTTGAATCCCTAGTTCTCGCCCCGCATTGGGGAGATTCAAGGCCAGGAGCAGGCCGAGCACCAAGGTTGGAGGGAGGAAAGTTTGCCAGGCCGGAGGGGTGTCTTCGCTGTCTTCTTGCCTGAGCGACGAGATGAGGCGCCACAATGCGACAGGAATCAGCATGGGGAAGGTGTAGCGGTAGCCTTCGGACAGCATGGTAACCCCAAATTTATATGCAGTAAACCAGGATGCGAAAACGGTCAAAGCCACGGCGGCATATGCTAGCGGTCGGTTTCTTGCGAAAGACGCCAAGCCGAAACAAAAGAGAAGCACCAATACCTCGGGCGTTAGTAGAAGGGCTAGGCCATGAGCGGCATCAAAGAGCGGGCCGCCCTTATTTCCTAGAATGGTGAACTCGGGGTTCATCGTTCCCGGGAACGGCGGATACATGGGGGTGCCATTCGATTGCCAAAGAACAACCATCCACGGAATGAGGAGCACGAAGGACCCGAGGGCGATGGGCCATACGCTGGCAAAGGCGCTCTTGAGTGTATGGAGGCTGCGGCGGTTGAGGAACCAATGGCGTAAGAGCGGCTCCAGCGTGACGATTCCAGCCACACAGAGCAGGTAGGTCATCCGGAGAGTTCCAGCTCCGGCGACCAGGAACGCGGGGGCGAGATACGATGTCCAGCCTGCCCGGACGGGGCTCGGGAGCTTAGAAAGCGTCAGGAGCAGGGCAAGGATCATCGTGGCCCCGGTCAGGGAACTCCCGGTGTTGATTCTTGGAACCGAAACAAAGAAAAGACAGCCCACAGCGAGGAATCGAAGGATGCCGAGCGAGCGTGGGATGCCCCTCGAGAAGTGGAGGAGCATTCCGAAAAGCATGAGCATCCCGAATCCGCGATCCGGCACGTGCCCGTTTTTTTCGCCGCCGACGATCATGACGAGGGCTTGGAGGAGTGCCTGCCCACCGTATGTCCCCATGCGACGCACGTTGAACGGATCGATCAAGGTTCCGGTTTGGAGGATTTTCTCCGGATAGAAAAGGTAACAAACGACATCGTCGTTCGGATCTACCTGAAGCGGCCAAGCAATGGCGGACGCAAAGGCGAGCGCGGCCAGCAGGTAGAGAAAAAGGTCGGAGAAGCTGAAAGCTGAAAGCTGAGAGCTGAAAGTTGAGGATTCAGGTGTTTGTGTTTTGGATTTGGGAACCCCTTTGTTCCCCTTGCTGCTTTTCGTGTCTTTCGTGGTAATTTTTCCAACAAGATAGAAAACTGCGGCTGCCGCACCGAAGAGGACGAGGACGGTAAGGTTCGGGGCCTTGGCGAGGCGGAGTGCCATGAGAACGCCGCCGAGCGCGAGGACGACAGACATGCCCCAAGCACAGGTGAGGCCCCACCCGATGTCAGAGAATTCCGGGCGGTTGATGCGGCGGAGGAGGAGTTCGCCGTATCCCCAAAAGCTGAAGAGGATCAGCAGAGACCAGAAAAAGACGGGGAAATAGCCGGGGGACATTTGGAAATTATGAATGTTTAATGCGGAATTAGGAATGGGGAAGACGGCTATTTTTGAATGACGTAGTAAGCGTCCAAGCCGCCTTTAACAAGGGCCGGGTCGATGCGACGGTCGAAGGTTGCCAGCGAGGCGCCCCGCTGGGCCGCAAGTGCCAGAAGGTAGTAGTCGGCGAGGTGTTTTGACGAGGGGAGTTCGGGGAAGGCGCGCTTGTCGCAGAAGGAAATGGAATCGGGCCAGAATTCATGGCCGCGTTGTAATGTCAGCATATTGAGAAGTTCTCTAGCGGTCTCCGGCGATCCCGGGCCTTTCGGGTAGTTTGGGTGGCCGATAATCCGGAGAAAGGCATTTTCCGTCAGCGGGCATGTGACCCAGCCCTCCGCGCTGACTTTTGCGTGGAAGGCGACCGCCGCGTGATGTTGTTCATGGTCGCGGTCTCCCAGCGCAATGAGCAGATTCGCGTCAAAGAGTACCATGGTCAGCAGCCTTCGGCTTCCAGCATTTGATAGACCATTTTGGAAGTGACCTTGGCTCCGCGGGCTTTGAGGCAGGGAAGCTCATTCGGCCCGTGGGCGATGAAGGCGGCGGCGTCCATCAATGGGGTGCTGGTTGGAAAAAGCTCGCGCCGCAACGCGCTTTCAACCAGTGCCCTAAGAGTTGTTCGCCGCCGGGCGGCGGCAGTCTTCGCCTCGATCAGCAATGCGTCTGGAAGCTCGAGCGTGGTTTTCATATGGGAGTCAATATGGGTTTATGGCAGCCCTATGTCAAGGCCGACGGAAATGCTCTGGGGGCAGGCATGACCCCAGCCGATGCAAGGAGCAGGAGGCTCCAGAGGAGGATGAGGAAGCGACCGCTATGTTTACGGAAGCCCTCATGCGGCTTAGGCCTGAGGTTTTGAAGCGATGACGACGGCCTGCACCCAGAAGTCGGAGGGGCCGAAGTGGTAGCTCGACGTTTGAAACCCTGCTGCCGTGAGAATCTTAGCGGCGTGCTGTCGCGACCGGATGTGGGTGATTTCTTCTGGATGGAGCTGTGCGGTGCGGCTTTTGAATGTGCTTAAGGCGATGTGGCAGAGCCTGAGGACAAAGACACTTGTCGCACGAGCGTGAGGCCAAAAGAGGACAACTTTGCCACCTGGTTTTAGAACGCGGCGAAATTCAGTGAGAATCTGTTGAATTTCCTCAGCAGTGAAATGTTCCATGACGCCAAGATTGTAGACCCCATCGAATGAGGCGTCCGGGAAGGGCAAAGCAAAAATAGTTCCGTGGCGGATGGCCCGCGCAGCATGGTTGTTCCGTGAATAGAGCGCTAGCGCACCGGGAGAAATGTCGAGGGCAGTTATCTGCATCTCGTGCTGGAGGGTGGAATCCACCTGCCCGCCACCGCAGCCGGCATGGAGCAGGCAGGATCCCGTCGGGAATTCGCGGCGGATGGCGGCTTCCAGGTTCCTCTTGATCACAAGTCGCCGGTAAATTCCGGCAATCGCGCCATAGAGTGGGCTCGCGGACTCCCCGGTCTTGCTCCAGTAATTTTCCCAGTCC
>Ga0247837_1008520_pt1 | contig 12849 bp, 9 predicted proteins | sample LaCtaG_2_FD_187115 | JGI IMG/M metagenome (GOLD analysis project Ga0247837, IMG submission 187115) | Freshwater microbial communities from meromictic Lake La Cruz, Castile-La Mancha, Spain - LaCruzMarch2015_14.5m | ecosystem: Environmental > Aquatic > Freshwater > Lake | place: Spain: Castile-La...
CCTCGGTCAGCCAGATGGCGGTCTCCACCGCCTCGATCTGACAGAAGAAGGGGCGCAGGCCGCTGAAGGGGTGATGGCGCCAGTGCTGGAGCAGCCGCGCCGTCTCCGGCGTGACCCGCCAGGCGCCGGGGTCGGGGAGCAGACGCCAGCGGTCGACCTCCTGGCGCACGGCGTTGATGATGGCGGTGTGGTCGTAGCGCTGGCCGTCGGTGCTCAGGCCCAGCCCTTCATCGAACAGCAGTTCGGCCTGCTTGGGGGCGCCGGTGCGCTTCTTCGGCTTGGGGATCGGGGTGATGAACTCAGCGCGCCGCCGGGCCGCGAGGACCTTCTGGGTCGGCTGGCCCGTGTCGTCCAACTCCCAGTGGCGCCCCGGGCAGGCGTAAGGGGAGTTGAGGATGGGCCGGTCGAAAAAGGGGTTGCTCACGGCGGTTCCCTTGCGGTTGGTGAAATGACGCGGCCGGGCGCGGCTTGCCGTCGCTGTCGGGGCCGCTTGCGTGCCGCACGCGGCGGTAGCGAAGCGGCACGCGCGCAGTGCATCGAACAGGAATCCCGTCGGACCCCGCGCGGGCTGCCCAGGAGGGTACAAGGCTAGAGCATTCAGGCAGACTTGACAAATCCACCCGCTCTTTAGGGCAGGTTGCCGCGCTGTGGTCGACACGCCTGGCGTGCGCCGCACCCGGGTGGGTTGGAGCAACGTCCCCGAAGCCGCCAACCGACCAGCGCACCTTGCCGACCCGCGCAATCCCGGCTATCGTCGCCTATCCGCGGACGGTACCTGATTGAATTTTACAGAGGAGTTACGCCATGAAGGTCGTTCGTCACTGCGGCCGGTTGACGGCCCTGTTGTTGGGCGCCTACGCGCTCCCCGGACCGGCGCAGGTGTATACCGACCCGTCCGCCTTTCTCAATGCCCTGCCGGGCCCCGCCGGGATCCTGAACTTCGACGCCCTGCCCGGCGGCTCCGACCTCTCGGGTGTCACGCTCAACGTCACGGGCGGGCCTGGCACGGGTATCCGGTTCCCCGACTCGGTGCTGGATTGGCAGGGCTGGGAGCTGCACCTGCAGGTGGTCGCGGGGAGTCCCACGATGTCCCCCGCCAACTCGCTTGGCACGGCCGACCCCTGGAACTACGATGCGATCAGCGGCGGAACCTTCATCAACCTGGACTTGACCAGTTCGGTCGATGCCTTCGGGTTGACCTTCATTACGCCCGACACCCTGTTAAATGACGACATCCGTCTGATCGCGGGGAGCGAAACGGCCTCACTGCTGGTCGCCGACCGGACCCTGGTCGGGACCTTCGACAACAATCCCTACTACGCCTATTTCCTCGGCATCGTCGGGAGCAGCGCCTTCAATTTGGCCGCCATCCGCTACGGCAACGGGACCGGCGGCGCCTTCCTCTACAACCTGGATGACCTCACCGTGGCTACGGCAGCGACCGCGACCCCGGTGCCCGGCACCGCGCTGCTGGTCCTGGGTGGGGCCCTGGCCGCCCGACGGCGGCGGCCAAGACCCGGCGCGCCAGGGACCGATGGGGACGGCAGCCACGGCCTGGAACCAGGCCCCGACCGCGCCCGCTGAGGCCCGGTCGCAGGTATCCCCGTGCGGGCTCAACGCCACCCCTACCCCATCGCCGCTTGCGGAGAAGTCAACATGAGCAGCCAGAGTTCCATCGCCGTCACGCTCCTCGCCCTCGCCATCGGTACCCCGATCGGCGGCCAGGCCTGGGCCCAGACCCGCCCGACCCTGCAGGGTCTGCAGGACCAGATCAACAATACCTACACCCGCCAGCAGGTGAACAACCTGGTGCGCACGCCCGATCCGGCCTGCGCCGACAACACCAATCGCTATGTCGACTGCCTTAACGGCACCGTCACGGACACCGTCACCGGCCTGATTTGGCTCAAGCAAGCCGCCTGCCTGGGCAGTGTGGACTACGCCGCCGCCGTCGCCGGTGCCGCGACTCTCCAGAACGGGGCCTGCGGCCTGACGGACGGGTCCCGGCCCGGGGACTGGCGTCTGCCCACGACGCAGGAGTGGCAGAGCACCCTGTATCCGGGGCCGGATTGCAGCAACCCGAGCCTCACCGACACCCCCGGGACCGGCTGCTTCGCGACCGGCGCCCAACCCTTCACCGGCGTTGCAGTCGAGATCTATTGGTCGGCGATCGCCCACCTGGACCTGCCGGCCAAGGCCTGGACCATCGACCTGCACTATAGCGAGGAGACCTCGATCGCCAAGACCGAGGCATCGAGCATCCGCGCGCAGGACAAGGCTGAGCCCCATTGGGTCTGGCCGGTACGCGGCGCGGCGAGCAGCCAGCCGGTCTACCCGGGCGCCGTGATCCGCGGTCAGGTCAGCGAGGGGATCGTCCTGGCAAGTGGCGCCAAGGCGGCGGTGTCGGAGTATTACCTGACTATGGCAAGGGTGCCGGCCGATAATGCCGCGGCCGGCCTCGAGACGCTCAGTGGACCCAATGTGACCCAGGTATCGATCGTCAACGGCCGGGTCGACGTCACCTACGGCAACGCGGCGGACGCCGCCATCACCGGCAAGACCCTGTCGCTGACCCCCTATGAGGATGCGACTGGGGCAAACATCACTTGGCGCTGCGGCAATGCCGCAGCCCCGTCCGGCTGGTTCTTGCTCGGCACCAGCAAGGCCAGCGGCGGCAGTCCGGTCGCCGTCTACCAAGAGACCCTGATCGACAACACCTATCTACCCACAAACTGCCGCCCCTAGCCGCAGACCCGCAAGCGAATGCCGGACCCGTAGGATGGGTAGAGCGCAGCGAAACCCATCGTTTACGCTCCGGCACCCCTCCGGAATGCGGGGATCGCCGGCACAGGGAGGCGGCGAGCGGCGTCTTTCAGGTCGACGCCGCGCCTTTGTCCCTGGCGGTTGCGCCGCGGCGCGCGCGGAAGAAGGCGCGCAGGGTCTCGCCGCAGGCGTCGGCGAGGACCCCGCCGGTGCAGGCGGTGCGGTGGTTGAAGCGCCCGTCGGCGGGCAGCAGGTCAAAGACGCTGCCGCAGGCGCCGGCCTTGGGGTCGGGGGCGCCGTAGACAACCCGCTCCACCCGGGCGTGGATGATGGCCCCGGCGCACATGACGCAGGGCTCAAGCGTCACGTACAGGGTGGAGCCGGGGAGCCGGTAGTTGCCCAGGCGCGCGGCGGCGTCGCGCAGGGCCTGGATCTCGGCGTGGGCGGTGGGGTCGGCGGCGCCGATGGGACGGTTCCAGCCCTCGCCGATCAGGGCGCCGGCGCGCACCAGTACGGCGCCGACCGGGACCTCGCCCTCCCCCGCGGCCCGCGCGGCCAGCGCCAGGGCCAGTCCCATCCAGTGGTGATCGAGGTCTGCCGGGCTGGCCCCCGACCCCTGGGCGACGGCCTGCGGCCCCGGGCTCAGTCCCACTCGCTTGTCGCCTCAATAGTTTTCTTTTTTTTCAATCGCATTGAAACAAACATCGGCGACGACACCATGAAAATTACCGTTTGCAGGACAGGCTGCGCAGGCGCGCCGGGTGGGGCGGCACCCGCCGGACGGGACCCCTTCGGCAGGCGAAACCAACCGCGAGCAGTCCGCGGGTCGCCCATCAGTGCCCGCGACGTTTGAGCCAATCCTCGACGACCGCGGGGTCCAGGCCGCGCAGTCGTTCCTCTGGGTCCAGGCCGCGCAGTCGTTCCTCTGGGCCGAACCGGCGAAGCAGGTCCTGCGGGTCCAGCCCGCGCAACCGCTCCTGCGGCGGGATCTGCTCCAGGATGGCCTGGATCTCGTCCGGATCGAACTCGTGCACATGGGCGATCAGCAGGCGGCGGGTGTCGCGCTCGAACTCCTCCATCGTATACGCCATGTCAGGTACCTCGATACGGTAGTGGAAATACAACTGTCCCAGCAGGCCGCGACTGTGCGGGTTGCGCGCGTGCCAATTGCGCAGCCCATGGCGCACCCGCTCCAGCCGGGCGCTGAAGACCTCCCAGGGGGCATTGCGCGCCTCGGCCGTGATTTCCCCAAGCAGGATCAGCCGGATGGTGCGCCCGCCCCAGCGCAGGTCGAAGACCCCGGGCCAGGGGGTGGCGGTCAGGGTACCTGGGGGCACTTGGGCCAAGAGCCGCTCCGGGGTGCGCGTGGCCACCGCGTAGAGGCCGAAGTCGTCCTCCGGCAGCAGACGGTAGGTCTGCGCCGGCGGCTCGACAACCTCGTGCGCCGGTTCTGCGCCCGCACCGGGCGCGGCCGGGGGGCGTGCCCGCTCGATGGAGACCAGCTTGCGGTAGGTCACGAAGTGCCCGATCAGTTCATCCAGCGCCCAGGCGTCGAGTGGCTGGTGCTGCGATTTGTAGGTCAGGACATTGTGTGCCGCGAGCCGCTCCAGGCCGTCGGGCAGGTCGGCGAGCGCCGCGGGACCGGCGTCCAGCGCGGCGCCCGGCTGGCGTTCGATGATCAGGATGTCGAGCCGCTGGCTCTTGAGCGCCAGCTCCTTCTCGACATCCACCCGCCAGGGGCGGCCGGTGAAGAGGTCGGTCAGGGCGATGCCAAAGAGGCGGTGCCAGGGGGTGAGGGTGTCCATGGGGGCAAGTGTAGCAGGGGGATGCGCCTATCCGCTGCCCACCCAGGGCAAGGACCGAGAGGTCAAGATGCCGATCGACCACCAACACCGTTTTTATGCTAAAAATGCCGGGGAAAACGCGGCCTGCATGAGCATATAGGGTATCCCGACGATGGCGGACTGGCAGCACGAGCGACAGGCACTCCTGGCCTACTACGACCGACTGCGCGGCCGGGCCTTGGCATTGGAAGAGGAACTGGGTGCCGCACTCAACAGTCTCGACCTGGTCGCCGCGCTGGTGCGGGCGCGCCGGGCACTGGAGGTCATCGTCATCGAGGTGTGCGAGCACGACCTCGGGCGGGCGCGCGGCACCGAGCCGCTGGCCGGGCTGCTGCCCAAGCTCAAAGAAACGGTGCCCGAGTCGGCCCTGGCCGCCATGGTCTACCTTAACCAACTGGGCAACCTGGGCGCCCACCCCAAGCCCGTCACGGAGTTGGAGGTCGGACAGGCCTTCGTCGCACTGGCCGCGGTGCTCCTCTGGTACGTGGTCGAGTACCGGCAGGGCTTCGGCGACCCGCCCGTCGGCACGGCGCCCGGCACCGCGCCCGGCGCGCCCCCGGCGCCGCTGGCCCCCAACCCCTACCTGGGCCTGGACACCTTCGAGGAGAAGGACGCGGGGCGCTTCTTCGGCCGCGCGGCCCTGCTGGAGCGGGAACTCCTGCCCGCCTTCCTCGCGCTGGCCGCGGGCCCGGCGCGCCTGCTCGCGCTGGTCGGCCCCTCGGGCTCGGGCAAGTCCTCGGTGGCCCGCGCCGGCCTGCTGCCCCTGATCAAGTCACGCCTGCCCTGCCGGCTGCTCACCCTCACCCCCACCCATCGCCCGCTGGACGCACTCGCGCAGGCCCTGGCCCGCCACGCCCTGCCCGAGGACCCGGCCCCGGCCGGCAAGGCGGCGGAGTTCCGCGCCCTGCTGGGCGCCGACGCCCTGGGCCTGACGCGCATCGCCGCCCTGCTATGGGCGCACGAACAGACCCCGCTGGTGCTCCTGCTCGACCAGGCCGAAGAGGTCTTCAGCCTGTGCCAGGACCCGGCCGAGCAGGGGCTGTTCCTGAACAACCTGCTGGCCGCGGTCACGGACCCGGCGCCCCGGCTCGCGCTGCTGCTCACCCTGCGCAGCGACTTCCTGGGCGAGACCCAGCGCTTCCCCGCCTTCAACGCGCTGCTCACCCGTCAGGGCCACCTGGTGCCGGCCCTGGACGAGCCCGGGCTGCGCCTGGCCATCGCCGAGCCGGCGCGCCTGGCCAGCCGGCCGCTGGACCAGGCAGTCGTCGACCTGCTCCTCGCGCAGAGCCTCGGCCGCGAGGGCGCCCTGCCGCTGCTGCAATACGCACTGAGCGAGGTCTGGCGCGGGCTCGCGGCCGGGCGCCCGCCGGAGGAGACGCTGCGTGCCTGCAACGGGGTCGGCGGGGCCCTCGCCGGGCGCGCCCAGCAGGTCTACGACGGCCTGACCCCGGAGGAGCAGCGCACCGCCCGGCGCTGCCTGCTGCGGCTGGTCCAACTCGGCGAGGGCGGACCCGACACCCGCCGCCGGGTGGCGATCGATGACCTGCTCGTCGAGGGCGAGTCACGCCCCGCGCTGCTCGCCATCCTGCGCCGCTTCACCGCGCCCGACGCCCGCTTCCTCGCCTTCGGGCGCGATGCGCAGGGGCGCGAGCAGGTCGAGATCACCCACGACGCGCTGATCGCCCACTGGGGCGACCTGCGCGACTGGCTCGCCGCCGACCGCGACGACCTGCGACTGCTCGCCCGGCTGGACGCCGCGGCCAGGCACTGGGAGCAACAGGGCGCGGCCGCGGGCCTCCTGTGGCGCCGGCCGGACCTGGACCTGCTGCGCCGCTATGCCGGGCGCGAGGGGGCCGCGCTCAGCCCCCTGCAAGGCCGCTTCTACCGGGCCGCGCGCCGGCTGGCGGGGCGGGAACGGCTGCTGCGCGGCGGGGGCTTGGCCCTCCTGCTGCTCCTGACGCTCGCCTCACTCGGCGCGGCCTGGTGGGCGCGCCAGGCCGAGGCCCTGGCCGAGCGGCAGAAGCTGGTCGCGCTGGACGCCATCACCCAGCGCACCTATGAGACGGTGGACAAGCTGGCGAAGGTCGCCGGGACCAGCCAGGTCCTGGGCGAACTCATCCAGAACAACGTCGAGTTGCTCGACCGGCTCCTCGCGCTGGACCCCAGCGATGCCAACACCCAGTACCATCAAGCCGCGAACCTCCAGCGCGCAGCCGACGCCTGGATGCAACTCGGCGACACCGGACGGGCCAAGGAGACTATGCAGCGGTTGCTGGAGATCACGCGGGGGCGTGCCGCTGCCGACCCGGGCGACCGCGAGTGGCAACATGGCCTGGCCAACAGCCACGACAAGCTCGGCGACTTCACCCTCGCGCTGGGCGACACCGCCGCCGCCCGCGAGGCCTACCGGCAGGCACTCGCCATTGGCGAGCGCCTGGCCGCCGTCGACCCGGGCAACAGCCAGTGGCAGCGCGGCCTGTCCGTCAGCCACAGCAAGCTCGGCGACCTCGCCCTCGCCCTGGGCGACACCGCCGCCGCCCGCGAGGCATTCCGGCAGGACCTCGCCATCGCCGAGCGCCTGGCCGCCGCCGACCCGGGCAACAGCCAGTGGCAGCGCGACCTGTCCATCAGCCACGACAGATCCGGCGACCTCGCCCTCGCCCTGGGCGACACCGCCGCCGCCCGTGAGGCCTTCCGGCAGGCACTCGCCATCCGCGAGCGCCTGGCCGCCGCCGACCCGGGCAACAGTGAGTGGCAGCGCGACCTGTCCGTCAGCCACGAAAAGCTCGGCAACCTCGCCCTCGCCCTGGGCGACACCGCCGCCGCCCGCGAGGCCTACGGCAAGGCGCTCGCCATCGCCGAACGCCTGGCCGCCGCCGACCCGGGCAACAGTGAGTGGCAGCGCGACCTGTCCGTCAGCCACCAAAAGCTCGGCGACCTCGCCCTCGCCCTGGGCGACACCGCCGCCGCCCGCGAAGAGTACCGGCAGCACCTCGCCATCGCCGAGCGCCTGGCCGCCGCCGACCCGGGCAACAGTGAGTGGCAGCGCGACCTGTCCGTCAGCCACAATAAGCTCGGCGACCTCGCCCTCGCCCTGGGCGACACCGCCGCCGCCCGCGAGGCCTACCGGCAGGCACTCGCCATCCGCGAGCGCCTGGCCGCCGCCGATCCGGGCAACAGCCGGTGGCAGCGCGACTTGTTGGTCAGCTACTTAAAGATGGGCCGCGTCCGACTCGCCGCCGGGGAGACCGCGGAGGCGCTGGAGGCCGCGGACAAGGGCGTCAGCATCGCCCAACGCCTGGCGGGCGCCGATCCGTCGAACCCGCGGCGGGCGACCGAGACCGCCGCCGCGCTCAAGCTGCGCGGCCAGGTCCACGACGCCCAGGGGCAACTGGACCTCGCGACGGACGATTACCGTGAGGCCGCCAAGCTGGCCCCGGACGACGCCGATGCGCAGGGCGCCCTGGGCTGGTCCCTGATCCGGCTCGGCCGCTTCGCCGAGGCCCGGGCGCCCACCGAGCAGGCGCATCGCCTGGCCCCGACCGATGTGAATTGGACCATCAAGCTCGGCCACACCTATCTGCTGGCGGGCGACCCGGCCGGCGCGCGGCCCTATTACGACGCGTCCATCGCACAAATCCCGGACGCCGCGGCCTTGGCGCGGGGCCCGGTCGCCGATTTCGAGCTGTTCATCGCCAAGGGTTGGCAGGTCAAGGCGTGCCGCGCCGCGCTGGCGCGGATGCGCGAGGGCTTTGCGCGGCGCGCCCCGGCCAAGCCGGCGGGGGGCGCCGGGCCCTGACCCTGGAATCGGCCATTGCTCACGCAAAGACGCCAAGAACGCAAAGAAGAATAGAACGTTGCAGCCGATGATCCCATCACCCGGCAGGTGAGCCGTACGACGGAGATATCGCATTGAAAAAACTTTGCGTCTTTGCGTCTTTGCGTGAAACAAATGCTCTTTGCAGGATGACAGGCGTGCCTGGGAGCGGGTGGATCATTCCCACTCGATGGTCCCCGGCGGCTTGCCGGTGATGTCATAGACGACCCGCGAGACGCCGGGGACCTCGTTGACGATGCGCCGGCAGACCAGATCCAGGAACTCATAGGGCAGGTGCGCCCAGCGCGCGGTCATGAAGTCGATGGTCTCCACCGCGCGCAGGGCGATGACATGGGCGTATTGGCGGTTGTCCCCGACCACGCCGACCGAGCGCACCGGCAGGAACACGGCGAAGGCCTGGGAGACCTTGTCGTAGAGGTCGGCCCGATACAGTTCCTCGATATAGATGTGGTCGGCGCGGCGCAGGGTCTCGGCATAGTCGCGGCGGACCTCGCCCAGGATGCGCACCCCCAGGCCCGGTCCGGGGAAGGGGTGGCGGTAGACCATCTCCACCGGAAGGCCCAGTTCGACGCCGATGCGCCGTACCTCGTCCTTGAAGAGTTCGCGCAGGGGCTCGACCAACTGGAGGTTCATGTGGTCCGGCAGGCCGCCGACGTTGTGGTGCGACTTGATGACCTTTGCCTTCCCGGGCCCGGCTCCCTTGCGGGCGCCCGCGGACTCGATCACGTCCGGGTAGATGGTGCCCTGGGCCAGCCAGCGAACCTCGGTGATGCGGGTCGCCTCGTCGTCGAAGACCTCGATGAAGGTGTTGCCGATGACCTTGCGCTTGCGCTCCGGGTCCGTCACGCCCTTGAGTGCATCGAGGAACCGATCGGCGGCGTCCACCCGGATGACCTTGACCCCCAGGTGGCGGGCGAAGGTAGCCATCACCTGGTCGCCCTCCCCCAGCCGCAGCAGGCCGTTGTCGACGAAGACGCAGGTGAGCTGGTCGCCGATGGCGCGGTGCAGCAGGGCGGCGACCACGCTGGAGTCGACCCCGCCCGAGAGCCCGAGCAGCACCTGGTCCCCGCCGACCTGGGCGCGCACGGCTTTGAGGCTGTCGGCGATGATGTTGTCCGGGGTCCAGAGCCGGTCGCAGCCGCAGATCCGGTGGACGAAGCGCTCCAGGATGCGCCCGCCCTGGCGGGTATGGGTCACCTCCGGGTGGAACTGGAGCCCGTAGAAGCCGCGGGCCTCGTCCGCAATGCCCGCCAGCGGGGCATTCGGCGTCTCGGCGATGACGCTGAACCCGGCCGGCAGGGACTCCACCCGGTCGCCGTGACTCATCCAGACATCCAACAGACCGTAGCCCTCGGGGCTCAGATGGTCCTCGATGGCGTCCAGCAGGCGGGAGTGACCGCGGGCGCGCACCTGGGCATAGCCATACTCGCGGTGATCGGCCGGGGCGACCTGGCCGCCGAGTTGGGCGGTCATGGTCTGCAGCCCGTAGCAGATACCGAGCACCGGTACACCCAACTCAAAGACCAGCGGATCGGCCCGCGGGGTCTCGGCCTCATGGACCGATTCCGGACCGCCGGAGAGGATCACGCCCTTGGGGGCAAAGGCGCGGATGGCCGCGGGCGCCAGGTCCCAGGGATGAAGCTCACAATAGACCCCCGCCTCACGCACCCGCCGGGCGATGAGCTGGCTGTATTGGGAACCGAAGTCCAGGATCAGGATGCGGTCGGCGTGGATGTTGGGATTGACAGGCGACATGAATTAACTGGCTTTCCGCGGCATGTTAAGTTGACCGGCACGCAACAAACCTGAGGCGGCTTGATCGCGCCTCGTGCCGGATTGATCGGACGATGGCACTCAAGCCCCCCGAGTGCACAAATATTTGCCATCGATATCCTGGAGGAATCGTGTGATGTCGGCATAGAGAGTCAGAACCTCATCGTCCGTTACATCGACAGCATTTCCCTGAAGGTCCATTCCGTTACGATGGATGATATGATGCCGCTTGGCGATCGCGTCGCGGATTGCCTTGGAGATCTGGAATTCGACCTGTAAGGCGGCACTATAGAACACCTGTACGTCATTCAGGCGGTGCCATACCTCGTTCTGCATGCCGCGGACCAGGTAGTCATTGATCGAGGTATTCAGGACCTGTGGAATCGGCAGGCACTGATCGCGGAATTTCGGCGTGTTGGCGAGTCGCTTGAGCGCAGCGGGATTTGCGCGAATCTCTGACAATAGTACATCGCTCAGGTACTTCTCCATCAGGGTAACCGCGTGTGCGAAATACAAGCGGCTAAGAAATGGGTCGCGTGGTCGCACGGTGACGGAGTCTGCCGCTGCGACAAAGTCCCTGAAATACACGCTGACTGTCACCCCGCTATCGCTCATTCGCCTCGAATCTCGCATCTAATCGGCCCTTCAGGCTCGATCCATCCCTTTCCCGTGCCTCGATATGCCAGTCGACGCCGGCACCCGATGAATGGACGACGACTGCAATCTCGTTACCCTCATCATCCTGAAAAAACTCAGAATTCTCTGAAATTACCGGACGATAGCGGTCGGGAAACGGCACCGGAGACGGCACTCCGGCGATGAAAATCTCTTTGCCGTCCTTGATGATTGAAAGATAGCCGCCGGCGGGCGCCGGGAGACAGTCAGATCCGGACAGAGCGACGGTTGACATGATTGACCCTCAGGCTGTCGATCGACTTGTCGATCTAGTTATCAATGCGGTAGTTCGGGGCTTCTTTGGTGATCTGCACATCATGCACATGCGACTCGCGCATGCCCGCGCTGCTCACCCGCACGAACTGCGGCTTGGTGCGCATCTCCTCGATGGTGGCGCAGCCGGTATAACCCATCCCCGACCCCAGGCCGCCGACCAACTGGTGGATGACATTGAGCACGCTGCCCTTGTAGGGGACCCGGCCCTCGATGCCCTCGGGGACCAGCTTGTCCTTCTCCGCGTCCTCCTGGAAATAGCGGTCGCTCGACCCCTCCTTGGCGCCCATGGCCCCCAGGGAGCCCATGCCGCGGTAGGACTTGTAGGAGCGGCCCTGGTAGATCTCGACCTCGCCCGGGGCCTCGTCGGTGCCGGCGAAGAGGCCGCCGATCATCACGCTGTGGGCGCCGGCCGCGATCACCTTGGCGACATCGCCGGAATAGCGCAGGCCGCCGTCGGCGATCACCGGGATGCCGGTCCCTTCCAGGGCCTCGGTCACGTTGGAGACGGCGGTGATCTGGGGCACGCCCACCCCGGCGACGATCCGTGTGGTGCAGATCGAACCCGGCCCGATGCCGACCTTGACCGCATCCGCACCGGCGTCCGCCAGCGCCCGGGCGGCGTCCGCCGTGGCGATGTTGCCGCCGACGACCTGGACCGCGGGATAGTGCTGCTTGATCCAGGCCACCCGGTCCAGCACGCCCTGGGCGTGACCGTGGGCGGTGTCGACCACGATCACGTCCACCCCGGCCTCGACCAGGGCGGCGACCCGCTCGTCCGTGCCCCGGCCGACGCTCACCGCCGCCCCGCAGCGCAGGCGCTCGTGGTGGTCGCGCGACGCCTTGGGGAAGTCCTTGGCCTTCTGGATATCCTTCACGGTGATCAGCCCGCGCAGCTCGAAGCGGTCGTTGACCACCAGCACCTTCTCGATGCGGTGCTGGTGCAGGAGGCGCACCACCTCCTCCCGGCTGGCCCCCTCCTTGACCGTCACCAGGCGTTCCTTGGGGGTCATGATGGCGGAGACCGGCTCGTCCATGCGGGTCTCGAAGCGCAGGTCGCGGCCGGTGACGATGCCGACCAGCTTGCCGTGCTCGGTCACCGGGACCCCGGAGATGTTGTGCGCCCGGGTCTGGCGCAGCACCTCGCCCACGGTCACGTCGGGGGACACGGTGATGGGATCGCGGATGATGCCGCTCTCGTACTTCTTGACCGACAGCACCTCGCGCGCCTGCCGCTCCAGGCTCATGTTTTTATGGATGATGCCGATGCCGCCCTCGAGCGCCATGGCGATCGCCAGGCGCGACTCGGTGACCGTGTCCATGGCGGCGGAGACCAGCGGGATCCGCAGCACGATCGCGCGCGTCAGCTTGGTCTGGAAGCTGACCTCGTTGGGCAACACCCGGGAATGGGCAGGGACGAGCAGGACGTCGTCGAAGGTCAGTGCTTCCTGGATCAGGCGCATGGCTCAGGTACTCCGAAGGGGCAGGCTGCCCCGGGAAAGTAACCTGTTAGTATATATTTTCCGACTGGTTGAGTAAACTTCGCCGTGCGGTCCGCAGCCCTGAAGCATAACCCTGCCGCCGGCTGACAGTGGGCGGCGTCGGCGCCGGTGGGTGCCGACGTTGGGGGTTGTGGGGGGCGTTGGTCCCGACCGGGGGCTGCCCGGGGGTGCGGCAGACGGC
>Ga0247837_1008530_pt1 | contig 12828 bp, 12 predicted proteins | sample LaCtaG_2_FD_187115 | JGI IMG/M metagenome (GOLD analysis project Ga0247837, IMG submission 187115) | Freshwater microbial communities from meromictic Lake La Cruz, Castile-La Mancha, Spain - LaCruzMarch2015_14.5m | ecosystem: Environmental > Aquatic > Freshwater > Lake | place: Spain: Castile-La...
ACTATTAGAGCTTAGACTTTACTTCAAAGTTCAAGGTTGGGCATTTCTTTCTATTCGTAGTTGTATTGTACCTGGAATTAGAAGTGTGCAAGTAGTGAGCTATAACAACACCCCAGCCGTTCTTTCCTTCTTTGTAGGAGAGATAGGAGCAGTTCTCAGACTAACGCTATCACTCATACTGAGATATGAGACAGAGGGCGTATTAAATGGACGGAGTGGTGGCAGTGACAGGGAGCTGTCTGTGCTTCCTAGTGCTGGGCACGATCTTCATTTGGGGCAACGTGGCGATCTACATCACGTCTTATCTGCGGCAGTTTAACCCCGACGTGACTCTAGAAGACACCTTCATCGTCCTCCCCATCATCGTCATAGCCAAAGCACCCGTCAACTATCTAGGCGCCCGTCTCTGCGCCTACTACGGCACTCGCATGTAACTATCACCCAGAGTCTCTATCATTGGTATGACTGTATGTGTGAGTGGAGTCTTACTGTCCTCTTTCTGCGAGAACTACACCTTGTTTATCCTGTGCTACGGTATGCTCTTTGGTCTGGGCGGTGGGTTTATGTATACTGCACCGCTGATTGTAGGGTGGAGTCACTACCCGGCCAATCGTGGAAGAGTCACGGGGATCATAATGGCGGCCTATGGACTCACATCCATGTTTTTCAACATCATTGCGACCTACCTCGTTAACCCTGACAACCTGCCGCCCACTATCGCTGTGCAAAGCGGCCTGGTCACTAACCACTACTTTGGACAGGAAGTCGCAGACCGCGTTCCCTACATGATCAGATGCTTAGCAGGGATCTACATGGTCTTAGGATGTTTGGGAGTTGTTTGTATGGGCAATGCTGCCCAGTCCAAAGACGACCCTAGTGCAGACCAAATGACCATCAAAGAGGGCTTTTGCTCCCCTGTGTACTGGAAACTGTGTGCGGCCGCATTCCTGTCATCTTCCTTTTCGATGTATATAGCCGCCGCTTTCAAGAACTTCGGAAGTGAAAGGCTGTCAGATGACTACTTTTTAGCCTATGTGGGTTCTGTGTCTGCCCTTGTGAATGGCCTATCTCGGTTGGCTTGGGCGGAGTCTATGGACCGTCTGGGCGCCCAGATGACCTATATCATTCTTCTAGTGATTCAGCTACTCACCTCTGCATCACTCTACTACATGGCTACCACTCGCACTGCCTTTATGCTCTACATCTGTCTCTGCTTCCTTAACCAAGGCGGCCACTTCGTTATTTTCCCCGCGGTTTGTGCGAAGTTTTTCGGGAAAATGACAGGTGCGGGACTATACGCAGTGCTGTTCAACTTCTTCGGCCTGGCCTCCGTCGCTGGCTATATCATTCAAAAGCTGTTTTTGAGTGATATCGGCTACGAGTACATGTTCCTGATCCTCACCGCTGCAGGACTCGGCGCTCTGGCCATCGCTTTCACCATCAAGGAGCCTGAACACCTCAAGTCCAGTCTGATGGAGCCGCTCAACGCTAAGGCTAGCTAATCAGCAGCAGGCGGCACAGAGTCCAGCACTTGATGCACAGCCTCTTGCAGTTGGCTGGAGGCTTGTTTGGACTTGAGAGCGGACTGCAGTTCCTCTTCTTTGCGTTGTTCTTCGAGTGCACGCAGTTCCGTATTTCTCTGCTGCAGTTGGCGCTCTCTACCCTTCAGCTCTTTCACCTTCAGCTCCTTCAACTTGATGTCTTCCTCCGCCTTTGTGAATGCTTCCGACCGCCTGCGCTCCTCGTCCTCCGCCTCTCTCAGCGCAGTTTCCAGCGCTGCTTCCTTCTGCCTCATAGTCTTGTCATCAGTCTTCATAGCCTTTTCCAGCATGTTTCTGGTCTTTTCCCACTTGGCCAGTTCCTCCTCGTGCTTCTTTTCTTCCTCGTTGGTCTCGGGAGACGGCATGCCCTTGGTCCTGCGCTGCATGTCTCTGCACTGGCTTTCTAGGTCGATCATTTGGGCGTGGGCGGCTTTGCGCTCAGTCTGTCCCATGGCCAGGGTCGACTTCGCAGTCCTTTCCCTTTCACTCAAGTCAGTCAGTTCCTTTCGCAATATATCCAACTTCCCTTTCGCTTCCTCTTCGTTAAAAACTGTCCCCAGTGCTCTTTTCTGCTCCTTCGCGACCTTCTGCAGTCCTTCATAGGTGCTCTCCAGCCCCTTCAGCGTGTTCTTCTGGTAAGCCAGGTCGTTTAGCAGCTTTGCGACGGTTTCGTCGTTTTTGGCAGCGAGTTGCAGTCGGAGACTGGCTGCTTCCTTGCCCAGGGCCTGCAGGCGGGACTGCAATTCGCTGGCTTCTGCGTCGGAGCTGTCTGTGAAGTTGGGCCGATGCTGTTCAATTTCAGTCCTCTTTTGGGCCTTCAAGGCCTGCTTGAGCTGGTTTCGAAGCTGCTCCAGCTCCCCCCTCAGCTTCTCATTCTGCGCCCTCAGCTTCTGCACGAACTGGGGCAGCGTCACCTGACCTGCAGACTCTTCCATATAGCTACTGGAGATGCAGCGAACGCAGCTTCTGAATGTCCTCCTTGCGCTTCACCTCCAAGGCCTCGACCAGGGCCGCCACCTCCCGCTCCTCCTCTCTGCGGACTTGCTCCACTACTTGGCGCATCAGTGCGTTGTCTGCGGCTAGTTCTGTCACTTGGGCTTCGTAGCGACGGCGGGTTTCGGCGGTTTTGGTGACTTTTTCGATGACGAAGGCCTCCATGACCTTTTCGAGCTCGGCTTCGAAGGTTTCGAGGGAAAGCCGCTTGGGAAGACCGCCTGACTTGTCGCACTCCCCCTCAGCTGCTTAGCAGGTACTGGACAGGCGAGCAGCCGTCTCCTCCTTCTCCTCCGCCGTGACCGGCAACTCACAATTTGCCCTAAAGAACTTCCTCTTATGCGTCTTGGGCGGCGTGGGCTCCTGACTGAGTGTCCTAGTCTTCTTGAGTCTCGACTTCCGTTCCTCAATTTTGACTTTCAAGTTCGCATGCATGTGCTTCAAGTCCTTTTGCACCTTCTCAGCTGTGCTCGCAGTGACGTCCTGGTCCTCAGAAAGGAGCCTATCAGCGTTCCGCTGCTGCGGTAAGGAGTCCAGGACTTCAGGCTCGGGGTTGCTTTCCTCGGTAGTGAGGGAGTCGGTGGAGCTGAGCGCTGGGTCGCTGAAGGCTTGCGAGTGCTCCATCAAGTGTTGGTAGTCTTCCCGAGTTAGCAGGTCCTGCGTCTTTCTCTGGTACAGTTCGTACTTCGGGTCCTTCACTGCCTCCAGCGCTCCAATAGCAGTCTAAATCTCGCTTACTGCGTACTGCTCCAGCAAAGCCCGCAGAGCTGCCAGACTGGGGTTGCTTTCCATGATGTGCTCCAGCTGCTCTATGCTTCGCTCGAAGTCTTCGGATAGTGTCGGCTTCTTCTTTCCTTTCCTGAACAACCGAGCCATTAGAACTAACAGACTAGTCGAGGGAGCGACACTGGCGCTTTTCAGGCCCGGGGGAGTCATCCTGGCGAGTGGGCAGCAGGCCTGGTCCTTGCAGGGCTGAAATACGGTCGAGGGAGAAAGGCTCGCAGGGGAGTTGTTCCCAGTAGAGTAGGGACAAAACCAGCCACAGGCGATGGACCACCACCACTCCTCTCTTTTTCGCTTGTTTGGTCTTTCGGGTTCCGTCGTTTTCCGCTACCAAGTGAGTGACGCTCGTATCAAGGTCAATCACACACTGAGCCCCATGGGCCTGGGCGCGGATCCACAGCGGCTGTGCCTCAGAAGGCTCATCCAGAGGGAAAACCCCGCTAAAGGCCAATACACACCCTTGCAATATCGACCCTTTCCGATTCGCTAATACTTCCTTCACATCCCCGTAACCTGCGTAGAAGTTTTCATGCACGCTTGTGAAGAGCCGAGCCATGTAAGGCAGAAACACGTCGTTCCTTGCATTGAACCGCTCAGTTTCTTCGTGTTTTTCCCCGAAGTACAAGTACTTGTCTGCGACTACAAGGTTGGGACACCGCGGCCACACCTCTTCTGTGTCGTCTAGAATCATTACCATTGAGTCGTCCGAGGGTAGGAGCTGGCGAAGGCTTTTGCTGCTGGAGCGGCAGTCGTCTTTTGAGATGATCCGCTGGCGGAAGTATGTGTGGTGTGGGTCGATCAGGCTGCACATTAGTTCAGCGTAAGGCCGTGTGCCCATCGTATAGACGTACATTTCAAACTTGTCCCTGAGGGATTCCAGGAAGCCATTGAGATGCGGCCGCAGACATGTCGTGAAGCCTGCCTGCGCAAAGCGGTGCAGGCCCTCCCCTTCCACCAATCCCGACACTGTCTGCAGCAGTGTCTGGTCCAAGTCCAGTACTAGGATCAGTCGGCCTTGCTCTCGCAGTGCACTGTTTCTCTGCTTTTCAATTTCCGCCGCAGCTGTAACATTTACCTTAAATCCCACTGAGGCCGCTCCGAAGTCCACATGCAGGACTGGTTCGTCTTCCAAGCGAAAGCTGCACACTGCACACAAGCCGCCAAAGCTAGCCTGGTGCAGACAGGGCTCAACACACCCTAACACCCTAGAAACCCGGTACTCCTCCAGTTGCTTTAGACAGACTGCCTTGCCAGTGCATGGAGATTTGATACAGAAGTGCTTGGTTTCTCTAGCATTGGGGCCCAATACCTGTGCTCGAATGCCATTGAAAGGTGTGGTGTAGGTGAGTTCACCCATCGACTGCTTGGCTCGCACGTACTGCCCTTCCTGCACAGTCCACGCCAGTGCTGTGATTTCCACATCCTTGCCCTTTGGTCCCTCCAAGTCCATGTTAGTCTAACACATCGGACCATCTTGGTCTCAGTCTGGCCTCCTGCACCAGTGCTTCCTTGCTCAGTGGCAGACAGGTGGCCAGGGCCTGCAGTCTCCTGCTCCGTTCTAGACTAGTGGGGACCACTTCACTGTGCTTCTTGATAAAGCGAGGCCTGGGCTTGTCCATTAGATATGGCCAAGTCGTATTTCAAGTTTGAGGAGTACACGACTTTCGGCCAAATCTGCACCTCGCTGGGCAACTGCCAGGCTGCAGGTCACTTATTCACCGCGGCCAATGAAAGTGTGCTGGAGTGGAACCTGCGGACGAGGGCAGTCGCTGGGGTCTACAAGCAGGGCACGTCCCCCGTCACTTGCCTATGCACAGGGAAGGGAATCCTAGCAGTTGGCTATCAGGATGGCACGCTGAGAGTATGGGACGTGGCGAAAAGGACTGTAAAACACAACTTCGAAGGACATGCGTCTGCAGTCTCCGCACTGGCTTTTAGTGCAGACGCACTTACGCTGGCCTCCGGCTCCCAAGACACCCGAGTGATCCTATGGGATTTAGTCGCAGACGCTCCTACAGTCCGCCTCCAAGGCCACAAAGACATGGTCACTTGCCTGCTATTCACCAACAACGGCCGACTATTGAGTGGGTCGAAGGACCACTTGGTGAAGATCTGGGACGTGGGGACGGAAAGCTCGGTGGACACACTGGTGCATGCGAGGGAAGTCTGGAGCTTCGCTATGCTGCCGGAGGCACTGCTGATTGGCTGCGCAGATCAAATGGTTCACATCTGGAAAGCCAGCGACACGGGCTATGCAGAAGTCGGTACATTGCCGATTGATAGTCTGAAAGGGTACATCCGGTCAGTGACGCTGCATTCAAATGGCCACTTGATACTTGTGCAAAGCGCTAGTCCTCATTTTGCGCTTTTCCGCTTGAGACCTGAAGCAGAGCTACTCAAATTGGAAAAACGCCGTCACAAGAGACAACGCGAAAAGGGGAAATCAGAGGAAGAAAGCACCTTGCTTCCAGCTGATAGATACCAGCTGCTGTACACAGGCAAGGCCCAGGACAAGATCATTAGTGCTGCTTTTCTGCCCAAGTTGCAGCCCGGCAAGGACAGGGAGTTGAAGACCAATCTAGTGCTGATGCTGGCGGACAACCAAATTGCAGTCCATTGTCTTGAATACAACCACACCAAGTCCACCAAGTTGCCAGGTCTGTGCACTCCTATTTACACCCTCAGTCAAACTGGACACCGGTCCGCTGCTCGAGCCCTGTGTCTCACCCCTGATTCCAGCAGAGTGGTGTCTGGTTCTGGTGAGTCAGTGAAACTCTGGGACCTAGAGACCGGCAACTGCACCGGCACAATTCCAAGTTCCTATGTAGTATCACTGCTATGTCTGCCTGACGCAGAGCACATAGTGGCCGGGTGCAAAGACGGGAAGCTACAAGCATTCTCACTGCAGTCGTTACTGCAAGTCCAGGAACTGCCTGCACACCAGGGCGCGGTGTGGGCTTTGGCGCTTGCTCCCAATCAGCAAGCCCTGCTATCCGCTGGGGCGGATAAGGAAATACGCTACTGGACTTTGAGCATGCACAAGGAGAAACTGAAGTTGAGGCTGGCGGACAGCTTCAGTCTCAAGGACGAAATATTGGCGATTGGGTTTACGCCTAATGGGAAGTTCCTGTGCGCTGCTTTACTTGACTGCACGATTCAGGTGATTTACACGGACACCCGGAAGTTCTGTTTATCTCTGTACGCCCACAAGTTGCCAGTTACCTGCTTCGATGCCTCCTCGGATAGTGTCCTCCTGCTGAGTGGGTCCGCTGACAAGAGCGTCAAAATCTGGGGACTGGACTACGGGGACTGCCACAAGTCTATTCTTGCCCATGACCAAGGCATCATGGCGGTCAAATTCGTCCCTGATACGCACTACTTCTTCAGTGCTTCGAAGGACCACTTGATCAAGTATTGGGACGGGGACAGGTATCAGCATATCATGACACTCATTGGCCATGCAGCAGATGTATATGCATTGATAGTGAGCCACCAAGGAGACTTTTTGGTATCTGCCAGTGGAGACTTTTCCCTGCGAGTATGGCGACAGACCGAAGAGCAGTTGTTTCTAGAGGAAGCGAGAGAAGAGGAAATCGATATGGCGACTCGCCCCGAAGACCTAGGCCTGATAGGGAAAGACACAGAGGCTGGACTGGTCCTGTCCACCTCCTCCTCAGCACTCAAAGAAGGCGAACTTCTGATTGAAGCCCTGGACGGTCCCGGCGGTCCCGCAGCTCTGCTCAAGACCCTTCGAGCCATCCGCAGTTCGACCCTGGACTCCGCTCTGCAACTGCTTCCCTTCCACTACGTCCCTCCAATGCTTCAGTCCCTGCTCACCCTCGCTCAGGCCGGACACGATATCGAGCTAGTTGCGAAGTGCTCCCTCACTCTTGCCTCAATCCACGAGTCCACCATAGCCTGTGCTGCTCAAAACGGCCCCTACCTCCAGCTCCTCTGCAGCCTGCGTTCCGAACTAAACAGCCAACTCTCCGTCTTCAGAGACCGCATAGGCCGCAACCTAGCGGCTTGCGAGCATCTCACTAGGCAGTTATAATGGAAGAGGGCAAAGAGTACTTCGAGCAGATCGAGACGGAGGACCACGTCATTCCCAACTTCTACGAACTTAAAGTTGTCGGAGCAGACGGACAAGAGAAGGTGCTCACTGTGGAAGTGGAAAAGGCCACGCAGGAAATGCCCTATTTGGGTGGTTATCGGAGCAAGAAGACGGCCGCGCAGTACTTGCACGCAGGCAGCAACACTGACCAATACCGCAAGGAGTATAAGGAGAAGCTTACGCGCGAGGTGCAGACGTACCAGTACAGAACCAGGTCCACGAAAATGCATAGGGAAATGGGGTCGCAGATGGACAAGACGGGAGTGGTCTTCGTGGACCCCAGAGAAGACAAAGCAGTGGACTCCCAGCCCTACTTCGACAGCGAGATGTGGCTGGAACAGCGCCAGCGCGCCACTCTCTTCATCCAGCGCAACGTGCGGGGCTGGTTCGCCCGCAAGCGCGCTGCAGCGCTGCGGCAGGAACGCGACTCCCGAGACCGACTTATCCTGGAAAGAGAAGAGGAAATGCGGAAAAGAGAAGAGGAAAACCATGAAAAAGAGATACAGCGCCGGCTAAATCCGAAGTCGCAAGAGGACTTTTCGACTCTTTACAAGGAATTGAACGCCTATCGACTTAAGGAAACTGAACGCATAAAGTCGCGTACGGACTGGAGCTCTGAGAAGAAGCAGCTGGGCTTGAAGGAACTGCTGCATAAGGAGACGAAGCTGCTGCAGACCATTGACCGCCTCAAGATAACTGCCGCGCATCAGAATAGGGAGGAAAGGATCAAGCAACTGCTGGGGGATATGGCGGCTCCCAAGCGATTTAAACGGCCTGATGGCCGTGTGACCGAAGTGCACACCCTCTTCTCCACCCGCGCCAAGGAACTAATGGACCTCTACCACGGGCTGAAAATGCCAATGCTGACAATAGACGAGCGACTAGACGTGCTGCTGCACACGAAGTGGACAGTGAAGGAATTCGACTGCAACCTGTCCAGAGAAATTGTAGACTTGATAGACAGGGAGGCGGACATGCTGAACCGGGGAAGACCGGAGGGGAGTTTGGACGGACTGAGGAAGAGGCTGGCGAACCTGTTTTTGCAGTTCATCGAAACCCCTGAATTCAACCCTGAAGCGGCTCGCTTCCAAAAGGTTCCCGAAGAGCTAGTCCAAAGCGCTCTAGAGCTGAATTTCTCGTAGTCAGCCCTTCCTCAGTCTCTGCACTTCCTGTTTCAGTTGCTGGTACGCAGTTCTTTCCCGCTTCCTCTCGCCTACCACCTGCAACAGCGCTTCCTTCAGTTGTCTAATGAAGGCTTTGTGCTTGTGCACTTGGGCGCGCATGGTGCGCAGCTCTTCTCCCATCTCCAACAGGGAGGACTGAGCGAGTTCCCGCTTGCTTAGTTCGAAGCCTGGGGGCGCCAGGGTCTGCAGACTCATGTGCTGAGTGGCCAGTGCTGCCACTGACACTTGCAAGTCCTCCTCCAGGACAGCAGCCGCCCGCAACAACTCCCCCGGACTCAGGTCCTCCCCCCTGGTTTCCCCACTGGACGGACTCAAGGAGCAGGTCAGTTGCTGCCTCAAGCGAGCGTTCTCAGCCTGTAACTCCGTGAGAAGTCGTCTCAAAGCCGCGTTTTCCGCCAACAGCTCCTCCACTTGGTCTGAGGAACTGGGCTTGCGGACGTGCACTGAGGCTGTGGGCCGTTGCGCCTTCAGAAAGTCCTCTGCCTCTTCTCGCAGTGCCTGGAAATAGCTGTCTTCCGCTGCGTTTTCAGCCATGTCAGTTGCAACATGGACCTTCCCCGCAAGCTTATCCTGCACTTCGACGTGAACGGCACCATTCTGATGCAGGACTCAGCCGCAGAGACGCCGCTGGAGCAGATGCTGTGTGAAATCCTCGCCACACATGCCTGGGGCACTGTGTTGGAGAAGGAGGAAACGAAGGTGTGGAAGCTGGGACACGACACGCTGTCCTTGCTGTGTCCTGCGGAGGGACTGATTTCCTACCAGCAGTTCACCCGCCTGCTGCATCCCATTCAAACGCCTGAGACTGAACCTGACGAAGCCAAGCGCGCGGCAATGAACAAAGAAATAAAGCTGGCCAACAAGAAACTGATCAGCGAGTTCTGCCAGCACGGCAAGCCCGGCTTCAAGTTCAAATCCCTCTTCGACAAGATGCTCAAACAGCTCAGTCTGCCCAAGGTCGTATGTGAAGAATTCGGCTTCGGTCAGGAGGACAGAAAGGACCCACACCCTCTGCACTCACTATTCGCCAATGCTAAGACCTACCTGATTCCAGGCTTTTTCCGCACCATTATGGCGCTAAAGAAGGCCAAAAGAGACTTTGCAGTGCTCTTCCGCACCTTTGGAAGAGACGTGGAAAACGTAGCCTTCGAGTTCACGCAGTTCTGCGAAGGCAACCACCCCTGTTACAACGGGCGGAACGGCTGTCCACTCGTGCGATTTGACGGGTTGAAAGGCACGAAAGACCTGCGAATTGATGAGAAAAACAGTGGCTATTTCGTCAGGACTTCTCCTAATACTGATGACGCGGCCCTGGTCACTGGGACTTTTGGGGACCCTAGTGTGGAAGGCTCCCCTGAGGAGGTGCATTCAGGGGCTATAGATGAAGGACGTATAACAGTGTACCGCACAGGTCCCAGCATTGCAGTGGCTATATCCGAAATGCTGCTCGGCAACGCCTCCTTCGCACTTCGAGACGACTGGACCTTCTGGGAGACCCAAGGCCAGCAGGCGGACTGCGGCAAACTGCTGCTCCTCGACCCTTCCGACTACACCACGCAGCACATCTTTTTCGACGACTCTATCGAGGAAAACGATGCGAAATGTATCGATGTGCGGAACTTGGTAAATGGAGAGGTTCTGCCGTATAAGAAAACCGTCAATAAGTATATAGTTCGAGTGGATTCCTATAGGGCAATCACAGAAGCGGACTACTTCATGAAGCAAATCGAGGCCTGCGAACTAGCCAGAACAGAGGAAATCACTCGCTTAGAAGCCGGTATCGACAGTGACACCGAGGAAAGAGAAGAGGAAGTGGACCAATGGGCGCAGTTCCAACAGGCCAAAACCAGCGACTACCTGAACAGAGCCATTTTCCCTGTGCTGCTGCCTGCCTTGCAAGTGCTCAATATCGAAAGGCCGGAAGACCCTGCGTCCTTCTTGGCCTACTGGGTACTGAGACATAAGGACAGAGTGCAGCTGCCGAGCAAGCCTAGTCCTAGCGCTTAACTATAGAGGGAGGCAGTTAGGCACTTCGCTTGCCTTTGAATAGCTTTTCCAGCGCCATGAAGGGACTTTCCACTGCGAGAGTCAGGGGAATGGCGGCTGCATAGGCGGTGGCTGCTAAAAAGAAGAAGTCAATAGTGATGTTTAGGTCGTTGAACCAGTAGGCTGTATTCAGGGACTCCTCATACACCATTCCCAGGTTGATATGTACTAAGTAGGTACAGAAAGTCAGTCTCGCTAGAGGAGTCCAGACATCCAGGGAAAGGAACCAGGCCACCACCTTCCAATGCCCCAGGAGCATAGGCAGGAACAGTAGGGAGATGCCTAGGCCCCAGGCAGTGCGGTTGAAAGCGTACCAAAGCACGTTTTCCGCGTGGGTCCATTTGGTCCAGCCGTTGTCCACGTCCTCGTAGGCGTTGTACTGGATAAATAAGAAGAAATTGATAAGGAATAGACCTAGGAGATATCCCACATACCTGAAATACGCATTGTTGAAGCAGTTCCCTATAGCGTGAGCCCAGGAGTCGTACACCTGCCCTGTCTTCGCATAGTTCCTTTGAGTGTACAGCACCAGTCCACACATAATTCCGAATGCGTAGGGAGCTGCACGGCAGTACGGCTTGTTGTATATATCATAGTCCTCGGTTCCAGGCTTATTGGCCTGTCCCACCACATTATAATCCTTCACATGTGCTATCACCGCCGAAGTCACAATAGTCAGCACAACCGAGAAATTGAAAACCGTCCAGCCCGCCGCCTTACTGAGTTTATAGTATAGGAAGAAGATAGGAGGAGTGAGCCAAAAGAACTGCATATCCACTGCTAAGTACCAAGTCTGCGGCAGACAGCCGCTGCCCTGGTCCTCGGGTAGGATGTAGTTGTTCAGAAAGAGCAAATTCATCCACCACCACTTATGGCAGTCCTGGTTGATCCAGTCGCCCTTTACCCACATTGGCCCGTTGCCTAGATATTTGGTGAAAGTCCAGCATACCAAAAGCACAAATGTGTAGGCAGGCAGTATGCGATATAGACGGTGGAAATACATGTAGGCCCAGCCTTTAGGCCTCATTTCCCTACCTGAGTTCAGTTGATGGACTAGTAAAAAGCTCATTAACAGTCCTGACAGTCAGAAGAAAGTATCCACTGAGAAGTATGCGCCGTAAACTATCACTGTTTTCGGCTTTTTGAATAAATCCACGATATCTGCTTGATTCTTAACAGGACCATATGACAGTCTCATCGCATAAACATGCCCGAGAATAACCCACCCCATAGACATCACTCTGATGCCATTCAGTATATCCAGAGTGTCCTTAGGAGCCCCTGATTTCTCTGCACTGCGAGAGGCGAATAGCTTCTTGTAGTTGGTATAGACTGAAAAGCACACTAAAACCTCTATCAATAAGGAAGGCTGTGGGACTGATTTGGACTCCTCGGACTCATTGAAATCCTTCATTTGCACATATAGCTTTCCACTTCCGTTCTTCCCATTATCCAGCTTCTTCCTATTGAAAACCCCATGTTGTCGGTGAATGTCAATCAGCGACCCGGCCAACATGACCACTGCCAGCAGCGAGCACACCCCGAGCATCGTAATAGCTCCAGCATTGAAAGACCCGAAATGCTCATGGATGAAATGCTGAGGAAACACTATGTCGAAAAGTAGGGGAGAAGCATCTACAGCAGTTTTTCCTGCGATTCTGGGATGTTTGGCGTGAGTTAGGGATTGGAAGAGAGTGACGACTTCGGGAGTATTGGCTTTCCCGGCCAGTAGGCCTTCGTAGTCCTCCACAGTGCAGTTCGCAGGCCCACACAAGCCAAAGATCAGAAAGAAGCCCTCCATTTCCGCGGAAAACAGTGCGTAATTGGCCTCCTTTATGTCAATGCAGTCGAAGTAATTGCCCAGGTCGCCTATCCACTTCCCCGAGTCAACGGCCATCTGACTGTATGTATCGTCCGGAGCTATTGTGAGGAAGCGTGCAAGGACCTTACTCAATTCGGCTTCGCAAGAGATAAGGTCCGCCCAAGCGCCCAGCACTACCATCAACCCGAGCCACATCCCTGCCATTATGTCAACAGTGGGAGAAGCGTAAAAACAAACTTTGGCAGTCCCACAACAGTGCACAGACACACCTCGGGACAGAGTGAACTGCTTTGCTTAGGAAAGGCATTGGAAGGTCTGTTTAGTGACATAGGCTGATTCAGTCCG
>Ga0247837_1008536_pt1 | contig 12813 bp, 10 predicted proteins | sample LaCtaG_2_FD_187115 | JGI IMG/M metagenome (GOLD analysis project Ga0247837, IMG submission 187115) | Freshwater microbial communities from meromictic Lake La Cruz, Castile-La Mancha, Spain - LaCruzMarch2015_14.5m | ecosystem: Environmental > Aquatic > Freshwater > Lake | place: Spain: Castile-La...
TGTTGTTGTTGTTGTTGTTGTTGTTGTTGTTGTTGTTGTTGTTGTTGTTGTTGTTGTTGTTGTTGTTGTTGTTGTTGTTGTTGTTGTTGTTGTTGTTGTTGTTGTTGTTGTTGTTGTTGTTGTTGTTGATGCTGCTGTGTATATACGAGCTCCGTAGGAGTGAGAGCTTATCCCAGAAAGTCAGGTAAAAGTTTGTCTGTTTGTCTGTCTGTCTGTCTGTCCAGTGACCAGTTTAGCTGATTTGACAATCACGGAATTGCCTGATATTAGAATTAGCCGTACCATAGCTACGATACATTTTTTGTGTTTGAGCTAAACAAGAAATCACGGAATTGCCTGATATTAGATATTAGCGTCAATTTCAAAAGTAGAAAATGAGGGCAAATAATGTGATTGTGATCAAGACAGTTGGTGTCAATTTCAAAAGTATAATATGGCGCAAAAACTTACTTGTATTCATGTTTTTTGTTGTCAACCATCCCATGATTCATGTTGCATATTAGTACCAGGAAATTGTCTACAAATTTAACTCTCTGTGTTGGTAATGGCATGAAAACATCAGTTGCTGTAGGTCCATTTTGACCAATCAATAAGCAGAATGCAGTTTTGATCATAGCTGTTGTTGACTTGTGTAATATCAAAGGAATTATATATTCCTGAGTTTAGTACCATGGTGTTGGGTATTTATACTTCATGACTTCAATTCTTATTGTTCAGAGTCAGTCCATTCAATTTTGTTGGTTCGAGTTTTGGTTCGTTGCACTGTTGGTTAGATGACTTTGTGAACAATTTAGAGGATTGCTGTGTGGGTTGTTTGCAGTTGCAATCACCGAGAGCACCTCCAATGCGAAAGCACAGACATCGACCCCACCATTCAACAACAACGTCATACCAGAAGACATCGCCATTAATCAAGTGAATGATGGTTTTGACACAATAGTAGTTAATGCAGCCACAACCTTGGAAACAAACGACTCTGCCGCACCTGTTGTCAATAACAACACCATCACTAATGCTACCTCTGCCACAAATACAACCATTGCTGACCTAATCACTCCACAGAAGCAAAAGACTGTAAGTTATATTGAAATGTCATGCATTTTATCCATATTTTATTTTTTATTCACTGTATTAAATATTAAAATACATTAATATTTGTTGTTTTATCTTATGTTTTTGTGTTTATAGAAACATTAATTGAAAAACTTGATAATTAAGTCGAACGGCAAACAACATGACAAAGTCAACCAAGAAATCACCAATTGTAAGTACTATTATGTATTTGCTCAATCCTTCGTTTGTGTGATATTCAGTGTAGCATCCAGTACTATTATGCATTTGTTTAATTCTTCGTTTGCATGATACTCAGTGTAACATCATTTTCAAAAATAGAAAATGACGCAAATAGACATTGCAAAATTTGTTGTTCTATCTATCACTATCACCAATTTAGAGTTTTATAATTACCACTTAAGTTAATGGCACTGAATTAAACACTAAATTTACCAGCATTTTAAACATACTACCTCTGTTTAATCAAGTTGAACAAAATATAGAACTCATGAACTTTAATGATAATAGCAGTCTATGATAGTTTCAAAACCTGATAATTGGTTATATATATAATCCATCTAATACAAATATGATTGGTTAACTATGATAATAATTGGCAATCAATAATTTGGAGCTCGTCGCAGCTGCGTACAATGAATTTGCATCGAGTAACCAAAACCGATGAACTCCCCGATGCTGCGATAATGAATAAAGTCAAGGACTTAGTTAGTGCTTTATTTGAGGCAAGACTGAATCTATCAAATATAGCAACTACACTCTCTTCCATCTGAACTGGACCACCAATATTAAACATGACTGAGGTTGAGGGAGTCACACAGTTCGGCGATATAATACTTTCTCTAATTCTATTCTATAAAATGAAATCGATTCTATAGAATAGAATGGGCTTTTCTTATTCTATTCTATTAGAATAACTCCTCACGTGGGAACTCTTAGCTTATAAACGAACGTATTCTATAGAATACATTTTCTAATTCTATAGAATTGAATTAGGTTTTTGTATTCTATAGAAAGAATGGATTCTATAGAATACAAAAGTATTCTAATAGAATTAGATCCCAATTCCCTCAACTTCACGAAAATTGGTGCCTACATGGAATTCCAAACTTTTTATGAAGAAGCCATATCGAAACAGCACAAAAAGCAGCAGATAGTGACCAAATGAAGATTGCAGTCAATCGGGCATGCACTACCGCCACAGTAGCAAAAATCAATGATACTAACATCGACATTGTCCATAAATTATATCCTCCCCCTGTCACAAACCCCGGTCGCCCACCTCGACCGCCTCCGTCACAAACATCTGTCTCCCAGAGGCAACATATGCCAAACAATTCGACATATCACTCCACACAAAGCCACTGGAGTAAATGCCGATTCAACTGATTCCTTTATTGATTTAGTCTACGCCAACATACCACAAGTTAATGATGACCTACAATATATATTCAACCAAATATACATCAACAACATTCCACCACCCATAAAGCACTTCTTCTCAGATGTCTACCTGTTCTGTCTCCATAAGGATCCAACTGATGCTTTTAAGTTACGCCCACAAGGGATACCAACTGCAATGCGACGAATTATCGCACGACATGTCGCTCAATACTTCAAGCCAAAATTTGCAGGCTATCTACTACCTTATAACTTTGCCGTCGGAATCCCTCAAGGAAGCGCCACCGTCATCAACGCTATCCAGTTTGGAATAGAGAAGTATATTAGTAATAATGAACAGCAAGGACTACCACCCACACGCGCTGCCGTCTTCTTAGATCTATCAAACATGTTTAACAATATCTCCCGCGTCGAATTTCTGGATATCATTTCAGCCTCTTTCCCAGAATTAATCCCACTCATACAACTCTTCTACGACAGTCCTGGTGCAGTACATTACAAATTAAACATCGTCAAATGGGCAACTTTATTTATGGAAGAAGGATCCACCCAGGGATGCCCTTTATCGCCGATACTAGCTTCACTCTAGTGGTTGTCCGCCTACTAGAACCTATCAACAACGCCCTACGTCAGCAAGCAGCGGAACGCCTAGCCAATGGAATCACCCACGATGATGGCAGAGGTGGCATTACTAACTTACTTGGTTTCATCGATGATATCTCAACTGTAGTACCACTTAAAGACCTACTTTTCCTTTGCCAACAATTCAGAGATCGTCTCTGGGTTGCTTCATCAACCCCGACAAAACAAGAATCTTAACCTCCACTAATGGTACATCACCCATTCCTACTATATCAAGCACCAATACTGGCCTAGCATCCAACATCACCGAGGCCATAGCAACCTTCTCCACCAAACCTAATAAATTGAACCCATCTCAACCTACTCCAGTCGAATTGACAGATGGATTTCAGCTACTTGGCATCCCAGTTGGATCACCATCCTTCGTCATCGATTTAAACAACGAACTGTCTGTTTTCATTCAATGTAAACAGATCAGCAGTTGGGGAAGCGAACAGCTTGACACACGCTCTCATTGAGAGGCAGGGCCAAGGGACGAGCCATCCAATGGAACATTTCAGCAGTTGGGGACGCAAACAGCTTGGCACACGCTCTCATCGAGAGGCAGGGCCAACGACGAGCATTCCAATGTGTCTCAGTGTGCGGTGAAGTGTGATAAGGGGGTGTCTACCTCGTAAATTAATCAGGCGTTGAGCTCTCCATAATTGAAATAATATGCTTCCTGCTCAGATTTGGGAAAATTGGAACCAAGGCGCTCTCCTATGAAGGGTTCACTAGGGAATCCGACCTTGGGGTTACCACCCCTAAGTCGCCATTACTCCTTCCAAGAAGCAAACTGCCCCAACGAGTGGCAAAGTACCTCTAAGGGTAAGAGCAAGCCCTAACGTTTACCGAGGGCTGGAAGTGAGGGCACACCAGGAGACTTCTCCTGGGGAGGGGGCAATTCATCCCCATTAACTGGTGGATTCAAGCGAACTCGGATGTACACTACTGGGAGCTGGGTGCAGTGTTGGACTTGTATGCAATTAAGTTATGACGGGGTCCAACTGCGAAGTCTACGAGGGAGCACTGCACTCCACTGACCAACGACCTCTACAGGGATCACAGCTCAACACCCGCTCCACGTGACACGACAGTGAGCAACAACCACAGACGGGAATGGGCGTAATCTAAGAAAATTGATAAGTATTATTGTTCCTGTGTCCTTTTACCAAAGTTACTCACCCGTTGTGAGCGAGTCCTACTCCTTTCACAACAGATAAGAATATACAATGCAACGGTGCACAATCAGAATCGGACGGGCAACAGACTAACTATACATCCTTGCAGTCCACAAGGAGAAGTCCACCCGGACGAGAACTGACCCTAAATCTAAAATAAGAAGAGATCAAACAGCGGCTTGCCTCCTACCCGAGAGGCAGTCAGCAACTATGAAGTGCGGATGGGGGGGGCATGTCCCTAGCAAAACCCCAAGTAATACCGAGGTTTGGCAGGTGGGGCAAAAGCGGATGGGAAGTGCTCACCAATCACCTTGGTAGCATAAACCACTCCGTATTTAGCTTACCAGTTTTTGACCACTCCTTGAGTACCTACTGTAGAAGATCAATGGTGATTTGTGTGTGCCTCCATCAGCAGAATAGCTCCTCAGCGTTGAGCGCAAGCTGCACAGCCGGTTATCTGGGATAATAAGATTAACAGACAGAATAGAGGTTGTGTTATATAACCCAAATCAAGGAGGCAATTACAACATGTACTGACTACTTTTTCAAATGGGGCCCCAACCCAGTGCTTCCATCATGGTTTGAAGATGTTCAAAAACAAATAGTAGCAAATGAGTTTGTTCTACAACAGTACCAAAATTTAGTTACCCAGGCAGGATTTTCCAAGAGTGGTGAGGCAGTTGCCAGAAAAAAAGATTCAATTGTATCCTTGATAGGAACAGGGTCATGGGGGAACCGTTTAAACTTCTGTTCTTCTGTCACTGTGGCTGTTTCACACCACCTATCACATGACGACAAACAATCTGTGTTATCTTTGGGGAAGTATCTTGAGTCACAAATTGAACAAGATATCAAGGGGGATGAATGTTTGACTTTTATCACAAGGACCTTTCTTACATACCTTGTTGTTCCCCAAAAAGATGAAGGAATATTGCACACCATTCCACACATGATTCCAACTGTGTCAGAGTATAAATTAATTGAAGACGTCGTTACTAATTTCAAATCAAGATCGGTGATAAAAAGTTTTGGAAAGAAAAAGAAAACTGCAGGGTTAAGTTACTTGGAAAAGTATCAAATAGAACGGCTTCTTACTTTGATAGGATCAGTTGATATACAGCTTCTCAACCAACTTTATATCTCAGAAATATGTAAGAGTAAAGAAAAGAAATCTGATTTGTAGACAAATGAAACAGCTTGCTTGGGCTTTTGGAGGTGCGGGGGGAGGAGCCCCGGACCCTCGGACCCCGGACCCCCCTCCCTAATTCAGTATCATCACAACATCCATTGACAAAATGATGATGATAATGATGTTGATAGTTTAGCATTGTGTGCAGCTTGTCCATACTTAGTGGCCAAAGGTGCACTCGCCCATTCCACCGCCAAAGACTCACACTTGCCTGTGCGCAATGGCTGTTCCCAGTCGGAAGACAAAGCGTATCAAAAGAAAGATCTTGCACACCCCAGACAGTGATTCTGAATAATTTGATAACTATTGATGTATATTATTACACTATGCACTATGCAACCATGGATATTACTTGCAACAATCCAATTGAAAGGTCAAAGGTGTGAAAGGCGGCAGTGATAACAGTCTCAGAACATAGACAGTTAATGTTGTGATGATTTATGATGTGATGTATGCTTGATCATGCTAGATTTACATATCTATGGCGGGAGCCTGGAACCGTTGCCTCACTACTTGCTGCCAAGTCAGCAATGATGAAAACACACACGAGCTCGACATAGTGTAAATGTAAACTACAATTAAGGTGCTCTTATGTGATGTCTAGCAGATCAATTCATGGAGCTGAGTACGTAGGTGAAAATTGTGAATGGCAATTCGCATGGCAACATTGCCGTCACACTTGGACAGATGGAGATGTCTACAATCTACAAAGGCAAAAATGGTTTCATTCAAAGCATTTATTTATTATTTATCTCAAGACAACATTCGCAACCAAATTAGACAGACAAATACAGGACAAAATTACTTTCACCTAACTCAAGAATCCCAAAGCCATCTACTCCTCAGACTTCTCAAAGAGAAATTTCCATTTGGGGTCCATGAGCACAGCGTTTGTATCAACTGAACAAAACTTACCCGCTGCAAGAGTTTTTGCAAAATGCTCCCTCGTTGCTTCACTTCCTCCTGTTGTAGAGGAGTCATGTAGGAGTATATGCTCGTACGCTAGAGAAACATCAAGCAGCAAAGTCAGCTCATCCTCGGTCAAGCACTCCTTTGGTAAATCATCCTCTACAAAACCCTTTGCTTTCATTTGTTTCTGGAACTCTTCTCCTACTTTGGAAAACGTATCAACGGTCAGTGGGTCAAGTGGTCCCTTTCTGTCCTCCCCAAACATGTTTTTATTCATCCAATGCACTCCAATGGCCAAGTCTACATACAAGGTACTGGACTTTGAGCGAGTATTAACCGAATTGCCGCTTGCCAGTCTCTCTGTTTCCAACTTGCACGCCCTTTCCGCAGACAGGACATCACAATAAAACGCCTGAACAATGTGACGGTCATGAAAATTGACAATCTTGATACTATCTCGAAAGCTGGGCACGGCCTTATAACGTTTCCAAATGTGATAGGTGTATTCTTGCGTGTCTGTGAGCTCAGCATAATTAAGATGGATATCGTTTGGAGAATCAGACCTTTTGGAGATGAAGAGACGGCTGCAAAAAGTTCTGATGAAATCGATGAGTCGTACTCTTCCTTGCAAGGACTCCATCGTGCCAATACCAATATCAAAATGCCATTGATAATGGGCGCTGATCATCCAGTCAAAGAATCTGCGATAGTATATTACAATGGTGGGATCCCAACCATCAAGCATATTCAACAAACCTACTTCTGAGCTTGGTCTATTCAGCCACTCATTCGAAATCACAATGTTGCTCTTGGCAGCAATTGCTTTTGATAGGAACTTATCGAAAGCTGGTAGTAGATAGTCAGGACATGTTCCAGCATCTTCATCAGCGGCCTTGACACCATCACGCTCTTCATCTGACCAAAGGCATGCTCCAAGGCTGTCACATTTGACTAACATGTTGTCTATAATATAGTCTTGATCATCTCTCGTTCTAATCTGCCCATGGAGAGCAAGGTAAAACTTATCTTCTTCTAGAACCTTCTTGTCCACGGCCATTGTATCCTGTATTGAAGTGGATCCCGTCTTTGGAGCGCCTACATGGATGTAGGCTTTAAGTTCTTCAGGAATAGAGTACTCAGACGCAGATTCAAAAAGAAAGTCCCATTGAGGGGTTTCCAGCATGGAGGCTGCATTTACAGAGCAAAACCTCCACTGTGCAAATTCGGCTTCCAACTGAGTAGCGCCCCTCAAGCTGGCAGAGAACTCTGGAAGTAGAGTCTTTTCGTATGCAAGCGAAACCTCAAGAAGACGGTGGACTTCAAAGTTATACAAACATTCTAATGGAAAGCTTGAGATGGGAAGATCATTTCTTTCGAGAGCAGACTGAATCATTTCTGTCCAAAGTTTTACCTGCATGGAAAATCTTTTATGAGTAAGATCGCCATCAACCTTCAGTACTCCTGCTTTATATGCCATGATTGCAACTTCTTCCAGGGCATGGGCAGTGTTGAAAGGGACAGATGTATCCAACTGTAGAAACTCATGTTCTTTCATCTCAAGAGGCCTACCAGACATTGCTTCTTCACTCTTGAACGAAGCCTTGCACGTGTTACGTGCATCATGTAAAACATGGCAATAGAAAATGGTTTCGAGACTTCTGTGCTCGTGATAGTTTACAATCTTGACTCCACGTCGAAATCTAGGATGAGCGTAGTATTGCTTGGCTGCAAAATAGGTGTACTCATTGAGATCTGTCAACTCCTCTATCTGATAATTTGTCACTGGATCAAATTGACTAACATGAACGCTTGTCTGTGAATCAATTGTGCCACCAAGACTCATACCTTGGCCCAGGTTACCCACTGGATAACCATCTTCATTCACATCTTTACCATAAAATAGACGTTTACAGTACTCCCGCAGAAAGTCAATGTACCGAAAAGATGAAAACGGAATTTGACCTGGGGTCAATGAGTGCTCCAGCAATTCTTGACGATGTTTGTCAAATAAGATGGTGATCCACTCGAAGAAGCGGCGGTAATATATCACTACTTGTACATCCCAAGCTGGATCAATATACCCTCCCAACGACTCAGCAGTCCCAGGGCGAATCAACCAAGGGTTTGATATGATTAAATTTTGAGAGAATTTCTCTGAATCTTTCATGTAGGCAGTCAATTCTGGTAAGACATTTTCAGGGCACAGTGCAGCCTCCTTCATGTATTCTGGAATCTTGCTCCTGTCAATATCACTCCACATACATGAGGCAAGCCGGTCAATATTTGGGAAACCATTCACATCTGGACTGTACTTGCCATGCACCGCCACCTTATAACCATCACTTCTCAATAGATCAATATCTTTAATCAAGGAATCAGCCAGAATCTCTGAAGAGGATGTGCCTGCAGCACCAATGTGAAGATAGAGTGTGGGCTTTTTGAGCAGCGCACCATGCATCGAATTTTTGTTGAGGTAGACACCGTCTGAGACGTCAACCATGGTCTTGACCTGGTACGGTTGGAGAGGTGTAGACATGAGATTTGCCCATGATCGCTCTGCATAATGTCCTTCCTGTATGTTACTACCACGAGACAAGCTCTTTTCGACCGCTTTCCATACAGACATGTCTCTATTATGAATGTTAGATACAGATGCAGCAAATACACCACCGTAGCAGACTTGGACGACCTCTGGTATAAATCCAACACCAAGAGAATGAAAGTAAGATCCCAAGTTATTGTACTCCGACTGAAACTCCACTCCATCTGATGCATACCCTTTGAGATTACGACTATAGTCATCCATCGAAAATTCAAAGAGCCTGTCAACTTCGTGATAAGCAGAAAGGAAGAAACGATTTGGACCAAAGTCAACATAGTCAGGAGTAATACCACATGCAAACCCATTTTCAGAAGATGCAAGTTGGACCATTGTCTCAAAATCATTCCAACCACCCGACTGGTGCAAATTTCTTGCACTGATATCATCCTTGAGGAAAAATACAATTGAAGAGTCTGTGTTGTCTTCTTTCATCTTTTGATCAAGGACTGTGGTAATGTAATAGGCATACGAGTGATCGCACCTGCCAATGTTTGGCAACACTTCTATTGTAGCAATATCGGGAGCACCAATCACAGGTACCCCGCACTTGGATATAACATGGATACTTGCAATGTTGAAGCCTTTAGTAAAGGCCTGAATCCAATACAAATCGCTCTTGCAGTGCGAAACAACAATGTGAATCTTCTTCAGTTTGATATCATCATCAGCCAGACCAGCAAGAAGTCGCCTAGTGCTATAAGAAGCAGCGTCACCCCCTGCGTATCTATTGCCCTTCCAAAGCCCCCCACAGGCTTTGTCTTCTTCGCAGTCTACACACTTGCACTGGAATGGATCTTCAATGTCAAGAGTTACAAAATCGGGAAGTTTGTCAAATTGATCCTCATTGTGAACACGAGACAGACGTCTACTTTCACTCTGCACATTGACCTCAGGCTGATCCAGCACATCTTTAACAACATGTTGCTTACTGAATCTGTTTTCAAGAGTTTCACGAAGTTCAGTTTGATCATGCACCTGTACTGAAGATTGTGCTGCATCATAAGAGCGATTCATTTGCTCAGCAATGCTCTTTATGCTTAGTTCACGAGGAGGAGGTGACGGAACATTAACTGGAGCCATCGTGACAACTCCACTTTCAGTGGAAACTAGGCTGGGTTTAGAGCTAGGTTTCAGGATAGGAGTTTTAGTGGGAGGATTGGGAAGTCCATTGATGCATGCACCACTTGTCTGTCCTCCGAATGCACCCTTGCAGCATAACAACTGAGTGTCGAAGAAGACGGTAGCATAGATTGGATACGGAGTGGTATTCTTGCAGCCACCAGTCGACCATGCGCCTCCTTGGTCAGCATACCACTTCCCAGATGCTCCAGCAGCAGTGGTAGGAGAGAGGGTGGGAGGGTGGGGAAGTCCATTGATACATGCACCACTCGTCTGTCCTCCGAACGCACCCTTGCAGCATAACAACTGAGTGTCGAAGAAGACGGTAGCATAGATTGGATACGGAGTGGTATTCTTGCAGCCACCAGTCGACCACGCGCCTCCTTGGTCAGCATACCACTTCCCAGATGCTCCAGCAGCAGTGGTAGGAGAGAGGGTGGGAGGGTGGGGAAGTCCATTGATGCATGCACCACTCATCTGTCCTCCGAACGCACCCTTGCAGCATAACAACTGAGTGTCAAAGAAGACGGTAGCATAGATTGGATACGGAATGGTATTCTTGCAGCCACCAGTCGACCACGCGCCTCCTTGGTCAACATACCACTTCCCAGATGCTCCAGCAGCAGTGGTGGGAGAGAAGGTGGGAGGATTGGGCAGACCTTTAATGCACGCACCACTCATCTGTCCCCCAAAAGCGCCCTTGCAGCACTCCACTTGTGTCGAGTACCCCGTAGAATCACAATCTGCCTTCAGAGTACAGCCTCCACCACTCCACGCAACGGAGTAATTTGGGTGCCACATTTCAGGTGTTGTGGAAGCACACCAAGGTGATAGCAAATATCTCTTCTGATCACGACTATAGTTGTTGATCTTCACATCTTCATCTTTGATGATATTCTTGATGATGCGATCGAGCGTTGGGCTTGTGTCCTTACGAAGTCGACCATGAGCCAAAGTGTAGGCAGCAGAAGCACCATGTTCTTGGTCCGCGAATGCAGGGTGGGAGGAGATGCTGGATGATTCACTGGGTCCTTGCTGGTCCACGAATGCGGAAATGGAGGTGAAGGAGGGAAGACGATGGTAACGAGGATCATCCTCGTCTTCAATGATATCGGGTTCTTCGAGGATTACAGCGTTGTTGTTGATCTTCATTGCATTGCTCAACCACGGGAAACGGTCGACTTGAAGGACAGTGTCTTCACCATCGATGAGTGGTTGCTCATCGAGCGTTGGGCTTGTGTCCTGCCGAAGGTGGCCCTCCACACTGCGAGCCGAAGCTGTCAGCACGGATAGGACGATGACGTTGGATCGAAGAGCTTCGGCATGAACCAAAGCACTCGTGGATGCAACTAGGAAGGACATGAAAGCGAGCTTCATGGTGGTGAGTAGGTGCTTGGTCTTGGTAATGCTGGAGAAGAAGAGGGGTGGTTGAGATGTTTCAATGCGGAGGCTTGAAAAATTATGCGAGGATGATGGAGAGGATGAAGGATACGAACCGAAAAGAAGATTTCCTTCCGCGTAAGTACGAGTTCTTCTGTGCTGGGCTGCGCTGAGCTTGCAGTTTCTTTGGAAGTGTAGTTTCTTTTTTGTGTGAGGGCTCCATTATCTTAAGGATATTCCCCGATTTTCCAACGGGCTGTTTCGGACTTGTAGAGGCTGTTATGCTTTCATTCCCGACTAAATAAAAAAAGAAGTGTCGTTTCTTTGCAAATTCGGAAACAACTTCAGAAACTTTCTGAATCTCAAGCCATGATACTCAAGCCTAGGTTGATAGTTGATAGGATAATAAAAACTGCTTAGCTGAATGTGATGTTACTGAATTCCGCATAAAGGTCCCGCTTTTTTAACGTCACGTCACTCTTTCCTGTCAATATTAAGTTGTGGATAGTCGTCGGATGCCGACGCATCGCGATGGATGTGGCCCTTAGCAACAGTGTGTCTGAAACTGAGGACGACGAGGGGTTGGATACTGAGGATGAATATTCCGATGACGAATCATCCTTCAGAACCAGGAAGAGTCTGCTCCACATGATGATACACTCTATCGACAGTCTTCGGGCCAACGTGTGATAGTATGGATGTGCTAAGTCGGGGTGTGCTCCTGCCTAAGATGGAGGTGGGTGATTGGATGTATTTCCAAAACATGGGTGCTTACACGTCAGCGGCGGCTAGTATCTTCAATGGCTTCCCAACAACCGAGAAGTTTTATGTTTGCAGTGTACCACCACCCACCACAGCACTTCTACAGGCTCGTGGACAAGGGAAGGGTAGACAAGACGACTGCACAGATCAAATCCACTCAGACTGATGCTTCCGAGGACTTTCATCAGGAAGAGAAGAAGGAGGAGATGTTGTAGAGGAGTGAGTAGGGCAGGTCAAGTGTCGGATTATCAGGGAGAAGAAAAATGCTGTGGTGAATATTTACGAGGCTTGACGAGTAGTAACATAGAATATAAAAGCATAATTTTAGTCACTTTATTGATACACACAGGCTTTAAACTGGATCTTTTATCTACATTTATTCTGTAGCCTTATGATGATTTCTTTTTCTCCTTTTTGCTCTTCTTCTCCTTCTTTTGCTTCTTCTCTTGCTGTGTTCTAACATCTGGGATAGGTTCGGGTTTTTGTTCCATTCCAGCATTCAATGATCCCAACTCTGATGACTGTGGCATTTCCAACCCCAAGAGATCATCGAATGCATTGTTGATTGGATGCTTCCT
>Ga0247837_1008538_pt1 | contig 12811 bp, 2 predicted proteins | sample LaCtaG_2_FD_187115 | JGI IMG/M metagenome (GOLD analysis project Ga0247837, IMG submission 187115) | Freshwater microbial communities from meromictic Lake La Cruz, Castile-La Mancha, Spain - LaCruzMarch2015_14.5m | ecosystem: Environmental > Aquatic > Freshwater > Lake | place: Spain: Castile-La...
GTTGCGTCGGGGATATCATTCATTACGCCTAAACCAACAAATTCTTCAAACGAACGCCTATCATTAACTTGAAACTCAACCTCCTCATCACTCAGGTTAAAAAGTTGCTGGAGAACCAGCATTTTAAATAAAATAAGGGGATCAATTCTTTTACGGCCAGCATTGCTCTTGCGTTCTTGGCTGTAACCCTTGTCAAGTAATGGGCGAAATGCTTCCCATGGAATTGATTCCGAGAGGCAAGTTAGAACAGGCTTCTTATTTTTGAGCTTTGATACTCTTTCTTGTTCGTCCCAGAAACCCTTTTGGCCCATTGGAAACAGTTTATTATCTCAGATAATTATAACTCAAACTGAACCTCTATCTAGGGCTGCATCAATTTTTCGAGGTGCCCATAAGTCTTGCCCTGGCTCGCAATTACCATTTGATATCTTTTAAGCATGCTTATCTGGATTAAGATGTAAAATCGATTGCGATGTGCCATATGTAACTACGCACTGCAACTATGGTCAGCAAACAAGAATAAACAATGCACACCAGCGCTCGACGCATAACCGCATGACAACTATGCTTATACATAGCATAGATGGCTTATGCTTAATTACCCAGAGCAAAAATAGAATCAGGCTAGATTAAAATTATTTGGAGAAATAGATACGATGATGTCGTTAAAATCAAAATCACTATTTTCAGAACTAAGCAGATCTTCAAAAAGGTAGGATATTCCGCGATCACCAAATGGTAGTCGCTTTACCTGTATAGACTGACTAAGATTAGCGCTCCCAAAGGAAGAAAGCATCTTACTTGAAGAATCATCTCTTTCAAAAATAACCCCATAGGAATCAAGAGACTTAAGTGGCAGGTCAATATAATCTCGCTTCTCGCCAAACACAGGCATTCTTAGGCTATCAATAAACGTCCCATCCTGGATTGATAACGACTTTGCGGCATTAAGGTACTCCCTGTCTTCCGGCTGATACGAGGTACCATTGTAAGCAAATATTCCTGTGATAGGATCACATTGATAAAAGAATATTGACTGATTAAGTTGTCCCAAGCGGCTGACTCCAACTGTATATCTGTCGGTTGACTGAACAGAAGTGCGACTCTGTGAGTCGCTTGATATACGGTACCTGGCACCATTTTCAAATTCAAAGTCGATTAATCCACCTTGCTCAGTCTGGCTGACAAGCGAATAAGTGTTCTGCTCTAAATCTAATAGGTACGGCTGGTAAGATCCGACTGTCAATTGCGCTGCCCTTGCCGATAGGCCACCATCAAATTTGCCTTCCGTAAGAAGCCATTCAGCTGAGTTTGCTCCTAGAGGCTGGGTATTGCTAATGTTAGAATTAGCTGAACCAAGAGCATTTGATGCAAGAAGCGTTTCCTGAAGTCCGTCAAGTGAACGAAGTCCAAAAGAAAATTTCTTATCACCATTATCAATTCGCCAAGCATAAGCTTGGAGATCGCTAGTGACCAATAAAGTACTATCATCAAGCTCTAGAGGGTGCTGAAACTTAGCATAATCGACGCTAACTTCTGCCAGCAGCTTTGAATCGCTATTGCCATTCGGTAAACCGTTGTCGACAAAAACTCGGATACTACCAGGAGAAGGAAGAGAGTTAAACACGATTGAAGCACTCTCACCGTTCAGCGAAGCTGAACCAAGCAAAGCTCCTGTCGAGTCAACTGCATGAACTCTGGCAGAGGAAGAGTCTTCCCCAAGGGCAACATCAGGGAGGATCAGATTAACATCCAATGTTCCAAACGGCGACACCGTAGAATCCGCGGAGAAAGAAGCATTGGAGAAGGATGTACCGAGATTGATATCGGTCTGAATATAAAAGTTTGTATTCAGCTCAGAAGAGTAATAACCGTTAAAAGTATTAAAACCTTGCGTTGTCGGCTCAATAGGAGTTAGCCTAGAAGTATTAACGCTGAGGCGGGATCCAGGTTGTCCGACAAAGTAAATCGAGCTCTTATCTGAAAAGTCAGGCAGAAGTTCTTCGGGCGACCTGACGGTCAAGAGAGATCTTCTAAGCATATCAAGGTCGAGCTTAACTGAAAGATCTCGAATATCAATCATGCTAAAGTTCGTAATGCGACCAAGCATCGCCGATATGTCTATTTGCCGTGAACTTATTCCAGATAACTTAATAGAGTTGATGCCACTTCCCCCATTAGCCAAAAATTTGTAGGTTTTAAATGTATCAAGTAACCCTAAATCCAAAACCAGGATGTCGTCGCCACTACCAAGGGTTACGTAGGTACGGTTTGCTTGGATATAGTCCGAAAGATCCGCAGATAGTGAGATAATGTCGTTACCTTGATATGTTGATATGATAAGCTGATTTAGGGATTCGAGATCCTTTCTGGCTATTTCTAACTGATCAGCCCCTTCGGAACCTTTTATTCGCTGCTGCGTAGAAATTCCGCTCACAGACTGACTGCGATCGCTAGGATAGAGCAGGAATGAAATAAGATCTTTCGGGTACCCATCGATTGCCAGTTCATCTGGCTTACTGAGGGCCGAAACAAGCAGAGTGCTGGCACCACTGCCATCATAATCGCCCGCATTAGAGAAAATGACACCAGCTTGATTGGGGAGAGGTTTAACATCAGTAGCATTGTTAAGATTGTATTCTAGTTTTCCTCCATAACTCATCATTCCGTATAAAATAGCAAACGTAAAAGGATTTGTATTCGATTGCGCTGAGTTGCCAAAGTCTTTTAGGACTGCAAGGTCTGGAATGCCATCTGAGTTAAAATCACCTATCGGCGAGATCATACTGCGCCGATCTAGAGCTCTGAACCATTTATCAATTTCCCCGTGTAGTCCATACATGCTGATATTGCCAAGGCCATTTAATATGTTGTCGGTTGAATTATAGAGCCAATAAATGACTTTTCGCCCGTTAAGATCTAGTGCATTCTTTGATACAATTGAATAACCAGAGTAGTATTGCTTACCTCCAAATGAGTAAGATCCAGTGAAGGTGCTATCATACGAGGCACCATAACTGTTATCAAGCCCTGACTGGCTGGAAAGCTGACGAATATCAACAGTTAACAACTTCTTTCCTTTTCCAGAATAGGCATCGCCGATGTTTTTTACCGCATAGTCATAGAGTGTCAATGAAGAGTTGATTTGATCATCTACGCTTGCTAGGCCACCACTGTTAGCTTTGGCTAGAGATGGAATAAATGATCCCAACAAACTAGAATAAGTTATGCCCTCAAATCCATCATTTCGCACCAACTTTATCTGCCCAGAATCTGGCATGACGATATAGCCGTCAAAATCAAAGTCTCGGTTACTCTTTATGGGAAATGTCAATGGATATGTACCATTGAGAATGGACAGCCCGCTACCATCGGGTACCGAATCCCATAGCTTTGTGGACCTGGATATTTCATTACTGTTGTCAAGCAAGGGAGTATAGTCAGTGCGGTACAAGTGGTTTCTCGTTGGGTTACTCAACTTGTTTTGGTAATATAATTGATTGGATTTAATTGGTGCCAGGGCGCCATTAATAAATGGGCTCTTAGTCTCTTTATAAAACATGGCACGATATACACCATCATCGATATCGCCACCAATCAAGCCGAAATCCGGATAGGGCCTTGTAGATTCGGGTGGAATGCCAAATTCAATTCTACCTCCCTGCGGAAACTTACCGATTTGAGAAAAATCTCCATACCCATCGTAGTTGGCATCTCCAACCATAAAGGGGACGCCATTACCAACAAAGGGCTTACCAAGCCCTGCAGATATTTCAGAAGTTGAAATAGATGAGCCTGGAGTCAAATAGTTCTTGCCGTAAAGAAGATAGGCTTTAGGATCATCCTTATTGAGACCGCGTGAGTTAATTAAGAATGAGTCACCGTTGTATTGAGCTCCACTCAGAGGCTCGCTGAACTTACCAACATTAGACGAGAAAGCCGCAATAGAGGTGCTGGATGCATTGTAATTAATGCCGTTACTAACTCCAACATACTGAAAAGCATGGTCAGTTGTTGAGGTGGGATTAAGTATCGAGCTTTGCAGGGGAGTCTGATCATTATTGCCAATATACATGTAGACAGTTCCTGCTTGCTGTATTGCCGAAGGACTTGGCAACGAGATAACATCAAACTTTGAATTGGTAAACTGACCAAGGCTAAGAATGGAATTTCCAATCATGTCGCCGTTATATGTGCCATAAAGGACAACGCCTTGAACTGATGAACTGTTTGGCTTGTTCGCCAGTTTGCCTCTGATTTGAGTCTGATTACCGATCGCAAATCCACCCTGATCCAGGGTGATTGTATTGAGGCCTTTATCCGTCGCAAAGAGGCCAAGCTCTGTATCCAGGACATAGACTGCTCCTGTGACTGCTTGGTAATTTAAAGTGGTTGAGGGCGCCCCGATTATCAATTCACGCTGTCCCTTTGTTTTGAATGCTGTCCCCGCCTCAGTAACGACTTCGTAAAGATCCGCCGAGGCAATACTTGAGCCAAACGAGGAGCCAGTTGATCTCAGATAATTTTCAGATGACGGATTGAGATCAATCTGGGGAGTCATTCGCAACTTAGTTGCTGAAATATTTAATGACTGACTGGTTAAATCAATCTGTTTAACCTGTCCGGATGTGTAATTAGCAATAATGTCCTGGATTCTGAGAGCTAGCACTGCACCGCCGTAGAAATCAATATTCGAACCCAGTTCTCGCGACGAAAAGTCCTTTGGTGCCCCTACAAATAAAATATCTCCGTTTTTAGCTGAGCCGTGAACGGCAATTGAACTGCCAAATTCTGTTGAGGTATTGTATTTTACCTGTACTCCAGTTGAGCCAATGTCGGAGAAACGATTGAAGTCTGATTCCGAGAGAATATAGACAGTGCCTTGACTGGGGTCACCTATCGCTAGATACGTAACACCTGCTACATTGAAATAGGCTAACGCTGAGCCGAAAGTCGATGATGGGCTTACCTTCGACGGGACGGGGCTCTGAAAGAAAGTACTATTGGTTGTCAGGTTCGTGAGGGTTGCAGGAAGCTCATAGAGCTTTAAAATACTATTTGACTTTGAAGCGGATCTCGTAATAATGTAGGACTTGCTTCCCCCTACAAAGAAGAGAGAGGCTAGATTGTCGTCAATTGCAAAGTTCGCTACGTAGGGGCTCGACCTAGAAATATCGTAGTTACGATTATCATAGGTAAGGATTGATAGGCTGCTGCTTTCCTGGAAACCGTTTGAATCTATGATAGAATTAAGGACTGCTATAGGATGAGACTTCTTATCAGAGCCTTTAATATCTGTGCCGTAATTTGAGAGGCTAATTGCAGATTGCCCAACAACAATATTGTCCGGCTTCAGCGAAGTATCCTTAAGCTGCGCACCAATTCCAATTCGGCTTAGATTAATTGCATCTTGATTTTCATTGATTATACTTATTGGCTTCTTCTCTGATTTAATAAGCTCATGATTCCTGGTAAAATAATCGGTTACAATAAAGAACCGACGAGACCTCCAAAAGTCATCCTGCTTTGACGTAACAATATCTAATCCAACATTGCCAGAGGGACTCGTCAACTCATCTTTTTTGTATTCTAGAATTTGATCTTCGTAGTCTCGACCAGCCAGAGCACTTCCATCTAGAGTCCTAATTACGACATAATCAAATTCGACTTTCATATCAACGGGCATCTCGGTTTTATAGGAATTCCCCGCTACTGTATGCCTAAGAAGGCTATTTGCATTATTGCGTTGAACTCTAATCTCATCACTGTCAATGATGGTATTAGAATCAATGAGAGAGAGAGCCTGATCCAGTCTTGAATATGAAAATGGCAGCCAAGCATTATGTTGTTCACTATAAGAAGAACTTACAGCGTAGTTCTGACCATTGACGGTGTTGACAAACGTCGCAATAATACCATTGGATGGTCCGGATGACACATCAATTAAATTTCCCAAGAAGTTCTTTTTGATCTCGTAAGTTCGATTCTGTTTTAAGTTGTAAGCATATACATCCTGATTGGCAACATTAGTAAATCGTGGATCTGTCGGCTGCTTGTCAAGTGAGTAGAATAACCATTGTTCCTCGCCACCAGCCATGTATTGCGAATTGATCGATCGAGAGCTGATCAGCTTAGAATAAGAAATGACCACTCCAGGCTTTGTAAGCTCTTTTTCTTGAAACTCATGTTGTGGTAAGCTATTCCACTCGCTACTAACTACGTAAGATTGTACATAACCAGGTATCTTTGCAATCCTCTCGGAGGTAAAGGTGCCAGGCGCTCCTGACATCACATGCTGTTCGTTACCATTCGATACCAGTTGGAGAGATTCGCCCAAAATACTGTTCTTGTCTCCGTAAACTAGATATCCAGTTACAACGTTATCATTAATAAGTTTCACCGCATCCATCAGGGGCACAGACCCTTGGGCGGACTCTCTTGCAGCTTTTTTAAATTTATCATTATATTCGATAAATGCAAGTGCACCACTTCTCGATGCATTCGCTAGCTGATGGGGGATAGCAATTACCAAATACTCCTTATTGTTATGGATAAACGCTGTTACACTAGTACCCTGCTTGAATGCATACCCATCAATTCCTTGCTGGAAAGTAGCCGCACCCGAAGTAGTAGCCTTGTCAAGATATAGAGTCTGTTGATTATTGATAAGTGATTTGAGAAGAGTTTCGTTCGTAATTAAGTAAACCATTCCATTGCCGTTATCGTTGTTAGTAGCAACCGACAACCAGGGTGTTTTGCCTTGTCCAGGATCAGTAATATCATACTTTGCGTAAGCAAACGATTTGACGGCGCTTACTTCGAGAGGAGTCTGTAGTTGGCTAAAAGCAATATCTGCATACTGTAAGCGTTTTGGAGTGTATTCTTCTATTGTTCCAGAAATCACATAGGGATCATTTCCGTTAAGCCTCAGGTCTGGTGATATCTTGACCTCTGCTTTAGCATTTGAAACGGCTACCGATTGGATCGTAGATCTAATCTCGTATCCTGATCTGTAATCTAACTGCAACTCATTTCCATATGTCCCTACTAAGACTGCAGATGTAATGCTGGCCTGGTTCAGATCTTCCCGGAGTACATCTGAGTTGTATTGAAGTATCAAGTATCCACTGCTTGTACGTACCTTAAGATACTGTGGGTTGTAACTAATCCGCCCTCTGGTGTCGTCAAGGGCAATAAAGTCAAAGCCATTCTTGCCCGTCTGCTCGCTGTTAAGTAGCGTCGAATCTAGAAGAAGAACTCTTCCAGACATCCCTAGAGCAGTAATTGTGGACTTGCCTGCACTAAGCTGTACATGCGGAAAAGTCGAGGATGCATTTAACTTATTGACTCCACTGTCATTAAACTGAAGAGATGCGTTCGTCAACAAAAAGTTTGTCGTCCCGTCAAGGCTGAAATATCCATTGTTGGTATTATATTTATATTTGCTGGTTGTAAGTTGAACTGTGCCAACAGCGAGTGCTCTATTGTAGTAACTAACAGTGCTTTGAAGAACAGTGGTGTCACTACCACTAACCTGCACGTTGGAAGATATATTTGCAACATCAAATGACTTTGCTTGCTGAGGAGAGTATAAACTAAATATGGGCCTGATTCTGTCATAGTTGATGCCTCTGACCAAGTCGATCTTGCCCTTCGGGCTATCCTTTCCTTCTTTGTAAGCGACTACATAACCAACAGCTGAATTAGGAAGGTCTCCTCCATTTTGGCTCATAGTAATTAGGCTAAGGCCCTTATTTGAAGCCTGCTCTGCATAATCACTATCAACTGATTCGCCAACACGAAGGTTCTTTTTTGTTGGCTGAGTCGAATAGAATGTTGTCTCTGCGCTCTTCAGATTCGTATTACCATTTAATTGTGAGCTGCTAAGTCTCATCAGCGAGACATTACCCTGATTAAAAGCTTTACCGGGACTACTAATGGCAACCAGCGCATTGTTGTTTGTTGAGTTTACAAATGCGAGACTCTCACCAAGCTCACTAGAGTCGTCCGTTGTCTCTGAAGCTATTTTTCCGGTTGTGATGCTAACTTTTCCGAGGGAGTTTTTTAGAGAGTAAATGCCTCCGTACCCAGATGGAGATGTTAGTGCAGCGACGACATCGGCTGCATCACTACTCCTTGTAGACACTGCATTCATCTCGAGTACTAGTCGAGGCTTGCCTACAGATTTTTTTTCGACGCCAAGGATACTATAATCTGATATGAGACCTGTAAAATTTTGGACTGACTTGTCACGCCAGATTACCTCACCTCTTGCTGAATTTGAGGTTCCGTTCCAAATATGCAGACGACTTATCCCACCTGACTTTGATGAACCAAACTCAATAGATTCTGTCCATGTTCCCCAAACAATGTACCCACCGCCATATTCATAATACTCTAGGTAATCAAAAGTAGGCTGTACATCATAGCCTGGAGTTGATCCTACCTCTCTTCCTACATTGGCATTGTATTGGCCATTTGATGTTGTAAGCTCAATACCACCAGTAAGACCAACGGCTTCGCTTCGCAAGTAATTCAAGTATTCGCTTGATAATGGCTCTGATTGCGATAAACTATCCTTGCCTCCTATCGTCCATTGAAACTCAATTCCAGGATTATATGATAAAATTCCAATTCTCAAATCAGCTTTGGCACCAAGAGGGACAAAGGCCTTGTCATCTTTTGACCTATAACTGACTCCGGCATATACCTTTCCTTCGAAGTAAAGAGGTCCAAGGTTTAACTCCGCACTTAAGCCCGTCTCTTTAAGTCCAATTTCAAAAGACCGATTTGAACTTCCAGTTGATGTGCCTGAGGGCAAGGTTAGTTCGGAAAGGATAATATCCTCTTGCGCTGAGGATGGGTAGTATTTGGCAAGATCCGGCATTAAATATTGTTCATTATCATTGGTGATGAGACTAGTCAGCAGTGAAGTGCTAACTGGTATATTAACCGTGTTTTGCCCTGATAAGCCTGCAGCTTGTGCAAGCTTCAGTGCTAAAGTAATGTATAGTGCGGGCGGTATATACTGCATGAATTCCAGCGCTAATTGTGAGACGCTACTGGTAATTCCTAAGATCTTCGTAAGTTCCTCTGGTGCAATATTATTGAGATCAAAGCCAACTACGTATCCTATCTGCTCAGGTGTCAGCCTTGAAAGTTGTTCGGGTGTTAATTGCTTTGCATTGCCTTCTATAGGCACCAGAGGCAACAAATCATTAAGACCCAGTGAACCAGAAAGTTGCGCACCATTTTCTATGCCAGTTGAGCTTGAAGAATCATATTTATTTTCCCAACTGTAGTTAAAGTACACTGTAAGATAATAGTAAAGTCCTCCAAAGGAAAAAAGATTGAAAAGCGGCCTTTTGTAGCCAAGCTCTACGCCAGCCTTGATTGCATATTGATCCTTTCTCCCTTTCTTGAGTGATTCTTCGTAGGATAAGTTTCCAGTTATCGAGACTTCTTGTTGATCTTTTTTTATTTGTTTAATTTTATTATCGAACTTTATAGCTTTGTTTTCGTATTCTTTAAACAGCCCCTCGTTATAGGAATCAAGAAGGTTTTCGTATGTTTGAACAAATTTAGCGTTGGTATCGATTTCTCCCGCACGTGTCTTGGAAATAGTACTAAGAAGTGCATGCTGCGAATAGCTTACCTGTTTATCATTTGCGACTTCTTTGTAGAGATCAAGCTCAGCTTTTCTTTTGTTTTGGGCTATCTCATTGTTTCTTTTTATTTCGCCTGGTGTTAAACCATCCTTTTGATAGGGAGACTCAATCTTATCGCTGCCAAACTTATACTTGTACTTCAAGCTTGCCTGAGAGTACCATTTGCCCGTATAGAAGTCCTCCAAGGAGTTAATCCCCGTATAGGCTGAAAACTCAAACTCACCCCCAAGTGCTTTACCTTCTCCTGGGTACTTACCTTTTGTTGGAATCTTGATGCCAGTTGGTATCTTCCAGCTAAATGCCCAATCTTTACTAAGATCTCCTCCCAGTCCCTGAGACTGTGGTAAGCCTGTTAGATAGTTGTATGATGGACTAGAGCTTGTATCTGCGTCAGCAAAGGCAACATTCTTAGTGTTGCTGTCTTCAATTCTCCATCCGTCCTTCAGATTCACCTCTAAGCCCGCGTCCGTGAAGGATGGGTATCTCATATGCATAAGGCCTGTCTCTGAATCAATACTTAATCTCGGTGGCTCTAGTCGGGACAGATGTGTCTGCTCTGAAGCAGGCCATGTTAGAGTCTTACTCTGTCTTAAAAATTCTCCTGAATTGTCATCCAATGAGATTAAATCAATATTTGTAGTCTCAAGCGTGAACTTACCTGGTCCGCTGTCTGCATCCAAATGCTTGCTATGTCCATTCCTGAGTAAATAGATGTTGTGCTTGCCATTCTCATGGTTAACGATTGCGCTTACGCTCACAAGCTCAGTGTTCACAGAAGATAGCTCGTATATCTTTGCTGTTCTTAACTTGGCATCAACAACTCTGACAGTTGTAGAATCGCCATTAGCAGATGTGTTGTAAATTAGGGAATGGCCTGAATTTCCTATACTGACTGCCTGAACGCCGCTGATCTGTGCGACTTGGTTGTTGGGCTGGATTGGCAGAAGAGCATCTAGATTAGAAGATGCTAATGTTCCGGCTATGATCGAGCCTTTGACAACAGATAAGGTGCTAGATGGCGCAATATTATTATTTAATTCAAATTTGTTGCTAGGTTGATTTGTCCAAAATAGTGAGTCATATTGCAAAGGCAGTGTTGAGCCGACGAGCGTATCTATAATGAATGAAGAGCTGTTGTAGGACTGCCAGTCCTGGCTTCCACTATACTGTATGAGGGCAGTCGAGATGTTGACAGGAATATATTTGATGTCTTTGCTATTAACGTACGGAGTAATGGGTATAAAACGTTGCTCTGCAGTAGAATCTTTATCACTTCCGCCGTCAACTGTGGTGCTGACAGGATTGTAAATAAACAGCCGAAGTCGATCTGAATCTTTTGAGTGTTGTTTCTTTTGTTTTCCCAGCACATAGAGGCTTCCATCAGGTGCGTATTTCGCCGTCACCATTTGATACGTCTGAGAATTGTAAAACTCCACGCCGTCGCTTGTATATCTACTATCGGAAGCGGTAAACTCTATAATAAGCGAAGACACTTCATTTATAACTGGTACATAGCTTCCATCAGGCTTTGGTCTGATTTCATACAGAATGCTGTCCTTGGTTACGTAAAGAGATCCTTTGACTGTGTCTGAAATGGTATTTATATAACCCGCTTGCCACGTGTACAAAGATTTAACCTGGCCACTCGACACGTCTATCGCGATTAGCTCTCTAGAGTTTCTAATTGCGTAGATTGTATCCTCTATTGCACTTGATGCTGTGAGATGGCTTAGATAACCGCCCTGTTGCTTGAGTAATGGGTATACAATGCCGTCGGACTTGCGTTGTGAGATAATCGTGTAAACTGAACTATTGTCAGACTCAGTTAGTTCGACTGTGTAGTTGGGAGTTGCTACTAGTTCAAGAGATCGCTTCATGCTAAATACCGTTTTTTTTATTCTACCTCAAATTTCCAAGGAAGCAGTTAACTATGCGTTAAGCTCGCACCCCCGAGCAACACCGCCTAGCGGGATCAAATTCGTGACGCCCCACGGCTACCGCCGCCGCTCCCCAGGGCCGACTTAAAGTCCGGCACAGGGTTGCTGGTGCGGCCATGCTGGTGGCGGTTTTGTCGGGACTGCTCCCGTCTGTTGGCCAACCCTGCTGCCACTGCTGATCTGATCGCCTTTTTGCAGGCTCTGCCAGAAGGGCGCAAGCGCCGTGGGGTCCGTTATCCCCAGTGATTGCTGCTGTTGATGGCCATCCTTGGAATCCTCAGTGGCTGTCGCAGCGCCAGGGATCTCGAGCGTTTTGCCAAACGGCATCTCCAGGCCTTCGGTGCAGCCCTCGATCTGGAGCTGCCCAGGGCGCCCTGCGACTCCACCTTCCTCTACCTGTTTGAACGGGTGGAAATTGAGCAGCTCTTCTCCTTGCTCAGAGAGTGGATGCTCGCCCAGATCGCTGATCAGAACAAGGATTTCGACCAGCTGATCTGTGACGGCAAAACCCTGCGTGGATCTGCCGCGCAGCTCGATGGCGCCGACGGAGCCACCCGATTTGTCACTCAGGTCACGCTCTTTGCCCGTGAGCTGGGAGTTGCCATCGCGCAGACCCCCAAAGCCACCACGCTCTCCCACTCACTCCCCCTATTTCTTCTTTGCTCTTGTCCTGGTCAGGTGCTGTCTGCGGTATCTATCAGCAAAGTTGTCCGCCTGTGATGCCGTGCGAGGCAACATATTCAATATAAACTGCTTTCCGCTTATGGCACAGCAACAGGCACATGAATAGCCGATTAATGTATTATTTCTTATAATTATTTACTGGTTAGCTATTTTCTTTCTCTCATGCAAGTTGGCTTACTAAGCCATCAGCCCTTGATTTATTTTATCGGTCTTGGATGATTTATTTTTACAATTTCTGGTTGTTGCCAGTTTTTTATATGTCTACTCCAGCGCTTGGGATACTTTCTTTTCGCTTCTTCATAGGTGCTCTGTCTTATCTCGCAAATATTATCTGCTAAACCAAAATGACGTTGATTTGGTGTTACGTATTTAATCCCACTGTGCCGATGTTCAGTATTATACCAAGCAATGAATTGATCTACCCATTCCCTAACAGATAAAATATCTCTAAACCGCCTATGGGGATAGCTATGATGATATTTTAGTGTTCTAAATATTGATTCAGCAAAGGCATTATCATTA
>Ga0247837_1008544_pt1 | contig 12804 bp, 10 predicted proteins | sample LaCtaG_2_FD_187115 | JGI IMG/M metagenome (GOLD analysis project Ga0247837, IMG submission 187115) | Freshwater microbial communities from meromictic Lake La Cruz, Castile-La Mancha, Spain - LaCruzMarch2015_14.5m | ecosystem: Environmental > Aquatic > Freshwater > Lake | place: Spain: Castile-La...
AATTCTGGGTCTAGTTCGCCATACGCTATATTGTGTTGCGTGGCGCCTGGGTTAATGGTGATCAATTTTTCTTTTAATGCGTTGATTTGCTCAGGGCTTGCCAAATCGGTTTTGGTTAAAACCAACACATCCGCTACAGCAGCTTGCTTTAAAGCCTCTGTATTAGCCTCAAGTTGCTGTAAACCATAAATGCTGTCTATTGTCACTATAACCGCATCTAAACGATATACGGATTCAATGACAGGCTCGTTTAAGAGATTTGCCAAGATTGGGCCTGGGTCTGCTATACCAGTCGTTTCAATGATAAGACGGTTAAATTGAGGGATTGCTTGAAGTGCGCGCTTAAAAAATAAATCGCGCATGGTATCTGCTAACTCGTTTTTTAGTGTACAGCACAAGCAGCCAGAACTAAGCAGAACCGTGTTGTCAGTAATATGTGTATTTTCAATAGTTTGTGAAAGATTGCTATTTGCAAGAACTTGGTCTAGCCCAGCATCTCCTAACTCATTGATGATGATTGCTGTGTCGCGCATGGCAGAGTGACGTAATAGTTTGTTCAGTAGCGTAGTTTTGCCGCTGCCTAAAAAACCAGTGAGTAGTGTGACAGGAATACGTTTATCCATAAGTAATTTACTAACAGTATTATAATTAGTCACTATTTTATATTGCGTTAAAGCGAATATGCTAATACAAGGTAAAATGCAAGTAAGTAATTTCAATAAAACCACGCATCAAAAGCATTATATTGAAAGAAAAGAATGAATGTATTTTTTGAAGAGGACGGCAGTTTTAAAGTAGCCTCGATCATGACTGAGGCACAGGGTTCTATGCAAATAGAATCGGCCAGTGGCAAGCGTAGTAAAGTTAAAACTAGCCATGTCTTACTGCGTTTTGAAGCACCATTGGCAGGCTTTATGGATGCGGCAAATCTTGAGGCCGACACTTTGGATGTAGATTTCCTGTGGGAATGTTGCAATGAACTTAGTTTTAAAGGTGAGCCTGAAGGTGAATTTGGTTTTGAAGAATTTGCAAATGAGTATTATGGTCGAAAACCTACGCCAAAAGAAGCCGCTGCTATCGCTATTAAATTACATTGCGCGCCTGTGTATTTTAATCGCAAAGGTAAAGGTCGCTATAAAGCCGCCCCAGCTGAAATATTAAAAGCCGCCCTTGCTGGTTTAGAAAAGAAGCGTTTGCTTGCGGAAAAAATGGCAAATTTTGTTGCGCAACTTAAATCGCATCGTATGCCTGAAGAGTTGATGCTGAAGTTGGATATGTTGCTATATGAGCCAGATAAAAATTCTTTTGAGTACAAAACATTAGATGCCGCTGCTCACGATACGCATTTAAGTCACCTTAAGTTATTACAAGCCTGCGGCGCGATTCCCTCAGCACATGATTTTCACATAGGTGCTTTTTTACGTGAGTATTTTGCCAAGGGGGTTGATTTTTCTTCTGAAGAAATTTCAATGATTCCTGATGATTTACCATTAGCAGATGCTGAAGCCTTTAGTATCGATGACAGTACAACTACTGAAATCGATGATGCATTTTCTATCGTACAACTGGCGGATGGTATTACTCGTGTAGGCATTCATATTGCAGCACCCGCACTTGGCATTATCATAGACAGCCCCCTTGACAAAATAGTAATGCGACGCTTGTCTACTATATACATTCCAGGTAACAAGATCACTATGTTGCCAGAAGCTGCAATAAGGCCATTTAGCTTAGATGCTGGGCAGATTAAGCCAGTATTGTCGCTTTACCTGCATGTGAACTCAGACTTTGTGATTATTCAACGTGATACTAAAGTTGAGCTAATTAAAATAATCGATAATCTGCGTCATGACTCATTAGAACCATTATTTAATGAGGCTACATTGGAAGCTGATAGTGGTCATCCATATTGGACAAAGCTTTTATATTTGTTTCATTTAGCTGAGTCGTTGGAAAAAGCACGTGGTAAACATGACCCGACTCAGCCACCTAAAATTGACTACAATTTTTATGTAGAAAATGGTATTGTCCGTATTGTCGGCCGCCGCCGTGGTTCACCGATGGATAAGTTAGTCGCCGAACTCATGATTGAGGCCAATAATCAGTGGGGTGCTTTACTGGCTATGCATCAAGTACCTGGACTTTATCGAGCTCAGGCCGGTGGCAAAGTATATATGACGACCAAAGCTGAGCCGCATCAAGGCCTTGGTGTGGCGCAGTATGCATGGAGTACTTCACCATTAAGACGTGCTGTTGACTTAATCAACCAGCGCCAAATCATTAGTGTCGTGCAAAATACAACACCTAGCTATCTACCAAATAGTGATGCATTGACGATGCATATGCGCAATTTCGAGCAAACATATCATGCCTATAGTGACTTTCAAACGCGCATGGAGCGTTTTTGGTGTTTACAATATGTAATTCAAGAAGAGCTTACAGAAGTGCATGCTACTGTTTGGCGTGAAAATTTAGTGCGCTTAGATAATCCGCCCTATATGACCAAAGTGTATGGTATGCCTGAACTTAAACCTGGTACGCGGGTGAACTTGCATGTGCAAGAAGTAGATACTCTAATGATGGAGCTACGCACTAAGTTTATTGGCGTGCTTGCTGATGAGCCAGTGTCTACAAATATTTTGATGATTGAAGATGATGATGTTTTTTTGGATGATCAAGGTCAAATTGATGCACTTAAAGTTGTTGAAGTCATTGCTGATAAGGAAAACCAAGAGGCGGTTGTGTAATGTTTCGAATGGCCAAACATTTGATTAAGGCGGTAATGGGTGAAGATGCCGTTGATGTGAGCGAATCTGATGGTGTACGATCATTACATTTAGGCTCCGTCACCGTTCAAAGTGCCATGCGTATTCGTGACCCATTTGCGCTGGAACTTACTTATACACGCGGCATCATGTGTTTTTTACTGTTTAACCCAGATGTTAAACAGGTGCTGGCAATTGGGTTGGGTGGTGGTTCTTTGGCTAAATACATCCACGCCTATTGCCCTGACATAACAAGCAATGTTATTGAACTCAATCCTAAAATTATCCAAGTTGCACGCAGTCAGTTTTATGTACCTGAAAATGATGCACGCTTAGAAGTAATTGAAGGTGATGGTTTGCTTTTCTTAGCTAAGATTAGTATGGCTAAGAGCATTGATAATACCGATGTGCTTATTATTGATGCATTTGATAGCAACGGCATCCCACCTGATTTTTGTAGCCAAGATTTTTTTGATCAATGTGCAAATGCTTTAAAAAATGACGGTATATTCGCGATTAACCTGTGGGGTAGCGACAAAAAGTTTGATGTATATTTGCAGCGTATCGAGCAGAGCTTTGATGGTTTGGTCTTAACCTTACCTACGGGCAAACCAGGCAATATTGTCGTTTTCGGCTTTAAGCGCGAACCGGTTGATTTACGACTGGCCAGTTTACGAGGTCGTGCAAAAGAGCTTGAGAAAACTCATAGAATTGAGTTTTTACAGTTTATTGAAAAATTAGCAGAACATAATCCAAGTAGTAACAATAGGTTGTTTATGACTAAAAATGTATTAAACCTATCTATTTAGCATATCCATATTTAACGAATAGTGATTCTTAATAACCATGATACCAAACCGATACTTTGCAACTTGCCCACGTGGTTTAGAACAGCTCTTAGCTGATGAACTCATAACAGTGAGTGCCAAATCAATAAAACTCACAGATGGCGGGGTAAGCTTTGATGGCGATTGGGCAGTATGTTATGCGGCAAATTTGTACTCACGCATTGCTACCCGAATTTTATGGCAAGTGGCACGTGGTAAATATTTAAATGAAGAAGATTTGTTTGAAGCGGCCTACAAGCTAAATTGGTCGCAGTGGTTCGATGTGAAATATGATTTTATGGTCAAAGTCACGGGCGTAAAATGCCCACTAAAAAGCCTTGAATTTGCCACTTTAAAAATCAAAGATGCCGTGTGTGATAAATTTAGACAAGTGGTTGGAAGTCGGCCTTATATCGACACAAAAACCCCCGCTGTGCGCATTCATGTATATTTGGCTGCTGATGAATATCAATTTTACCTAGACACATCTGGTGCGGCTTTGTATCAGCGAGGAAATCGTGGGGCGAGTATAGAAGCACCATTGCGAGAAAATCTAGCGGCAGGGATTTTAAAGCTTTCAGGCTGGCAAGTGGGGCAGCCGCTATTAGACCCAATGTGCGGTAGCGGTACATTTTTATTAGAAGCCGCGATGGTTGCATTAGATATTGCTCCAGGACATAAAAGAAGTTTTGGTTTTGAGGTGCTTAAGACTTTTGAGTCTAATATTTGGAGTAAACTTAAAAACCAAGCTGCAGCAAAAGTAAAACCCGTTACTTTTCAAAAAATATATGGATCTGATGTTGATTTGCGTGCCGTTCGCATTGCTAAGAGAAATCTTGAAGACGCTGGCTTACTTGCTGCCGTACAACTTTCACAGCAAGATATTGTGAATGTAATCGCCCCCGCAGATAGCGGCGTGATGGTAGCAAACCCGCCATATGGTGTGCGTATTGGTGAAGAAGATGATTTGGTGCTGTTATATCCAAAAATGGGCGAAGCCTTAAAGCGTAGGTTCGCGGGATGGAATACTTACTTTTTAACTAACGACTTAACCATGCCTAAGGTGATGCGCCTAACACCAAGCAAGCGCACACCACTTTATAATGGTGCCCTTGAGTGTAGGTTGTTTGAGATTAAGATGGTGGCAGGCAGTAACAGAAAGTAGCCTAATCAAACATAGGGTGCAAAAAACTAACATATGGCTGACTCATTAAACGAATTAACGCAAAAACTTCAACAATTTGTGGACGAGCGTGATTGGGCGCAGTTTCACTCACCTAAAAATCTTGCTATGGCGATGATAGTTGAGGCGGCTGAGCTAGTCGAACATTTCCAATGGAATACTGAAGCTGAAAGTCGTGAGCTTTCGCATGATAAGCGTGAGAAAGTTGGCCATGAACTTGCAGATACATTTGTCTACTTACTTAGAATTGCACAAGTACTTAATATTGATTTAATTGAAGTTTCTAATAAAAAAATAGCACTTAATGCGCTTAAATACCCTGTGGATAAGGCGCATGGTAAAAATAACAAATATACGGATTATCAATAAATCTTTAGATTGAATGTTTGAAATGTCAAAGGCTCAGCAAAAGCTGAGCCTTTGACATTTTATTGTAACTTATTTTAATGCAGCTAATGCGGCATCATAATTGGGCTCGTTAGCAATTTCGCTGACTAACTCAATATGTTTAATCACATTGTTTTCATCTAATACTATTACAGCACGAGCTGCTAGGCCTGCTAATTTGCTGGTTCTGATTAACACGCCGTAATTCATTAGGAACTCACGACCACGCATCACTGATAAATTTTGAACATTTTCTAAACCTTCTGCTGCGCAAAATCGAGTTTGAGCAAAAGGTAAGTCTGCTGAGATGTTCAATACAACGGTGTTCTTCATGCTACTGGCATGCTTATTAAAATTACGTACTGACATCGCGCAGGTTGGCGTATCAACGCTTGGAAATATATTGAGCACTTTACGTTTACCAGCAAAGTTTTCTAAAGTGACATCTTGTAAGGCTTTGTCTACTAGAGTGAAGCCAATCGCTTGCGATCCTAAGTTAGGCAATGTTCCTGACAATTCAACTGGATTGCCTTTTAATGTAACGGTGTTAGTCATGATGATTTCCTTATAAATAGCATTGTTTTAATAACAATTGTTAATTGTTCGGCATTAAACCTTTGGTGTTCATATAATAAAACAAAAACGCTCAGTTTGCACTGAGCGTTTAGCCATTTTAACGATTATATTCCCTTGTTTTTAATAGGGTTTTTTGTTGTTGTGTAAGTTAAGCTAGCAAATCTTCGCTCAAATATCCAATAGTCATAGTTTGGTTGTGTAACACACTGTCACTGGTATCTGGACGAGGTGCAAATTCACCATAAGAATAAAAGCCTGTTAAGGCAGTTTGAGCGCCTAAAATTTGCTGAACTAATTTCACTTCATCTACTACTTGTTCTGCCATAACGCCTTTGCGTCCAACACAGCTCACGCAGATTGCTAATCCAGCTTGATTCGTACTTGTGTGATTAGTGACCAAATGCGCTGCATCTCCTGCACCTTCAACTAGTCTGTCGTGTGTAGATTGGCAGAAGCGCACAGTTTCACCTTCATCTACATTACCAGCAAAAGTGAGGCTGTTGTTGGCGCTATCAATGGCTAACAGTGTGCGAATTTTTTCAATATCACGTTTACCTTCCTCAATAATGGCAAATGGAAATTTAAGGCCACTTCCGGGCAAACCTTTGGCTGTTTGTGCGCCTATGTACATGTTGTATAATGGTAATGCGGGTTTGCCATCTAGTTCTAATACCACGTTCTTTTCTGATTTTGTCACTTTACGTGGCGGGCCATATGGTTTCCAGCCGCGCCCTACCCCAGTTGAGGCGATTAAATTTTTACCATACAAGCCTACTGCAATGACCAAGCCATCTGAAATGGTGTCATTAAAAATCTGTAAAGTTTGACTAAAATTAAAACCATCTCCGGCCATTCCGCCCATTAAAGGGATTTCACCAAGCACACTTTTAAATCCCTCCAGCAGCTCTGAACCATTGACATTTAATCCATCAGAATAGAGTAAAATAGCTTTTAATTCATCAGACTTTAATTGGCGTGCTATGCCGACAGCAGTTTCATAAGAGTTTTGCATACCTGACATTTTGGTGTGCGTCACGCGTTGTACAGTTTTTTCCCACAGAACTGCGGTGATTTGTAAGCTATCGTCAAATACACCTGTCGCAGTAATTTCACCTGAAGTAGAGCAACCAATAATTTGTGCTGTTGGGTAGCGTGCTTTTAATATACTTTGTAGCTTAGCTTCACCAAAACGTTTTACAGAGCCAAAAACCAAGACTAAATTAGCGCTAGGGAGTGGCGATGCAGATGGTAAGTCTTTCAGCGTCATCTTAGCAGTTAATGATTCTTGTTTTACTATCATGCAAACTCCTTCACTTATCGCCTATAAAATTAGGCTTTAAGCACAAAATATTACCAAGTGTTAAGAATTGTTACGAATTATTATATGTTACTGATATGGTTATTTGGAATTTATTTTAAGTTGATACATTTTTATCAAGGTTTTATAAAAAGTATATAACTTAATAAATTGCGTATGTTAGTTAAACCTATTGCTTATTAGACGATTCTATATATACAATGGCTAAAAACAAACGCAATTAAGTTAAGACTAAATTTTTTGCTGCGTGTAAAAAGGGAGCTTGCTGGTGAGCCAAACAATGCCAAGTCAAGAAAAGTTAAGTTTAAGTGAGTTGTCCACCATTAAGGTGATGGTGATCGATGACAGCAATACGATACGTCGTAGCGCTGAAATATTCCTTAAAGCCTCTGGTTGCGAAGTTATATTAGCTGAAGATGGCTTTGATGCTTTAGCTAAAATATCTAACGAACATCCGGATGTAATTTTCGTAGATATTATGATGCCTAGGTTAGATGGTTACCAAACTTGCTCGCTCATCAAAAGAAATGCGCGATACAAATCCACACCTGTGATTATGCTTTCAAGTAAAGATGGCTTGTTTGACCGTGCCCGTGGACGAATGGTGGGTTCAGATCAATATCTTACTAAACCTTTCACACAAGAAACACTGATAGATGCGGTACAAACTTATGCTGCAATCAGCAAAAAAAATCAAAAAGAGAGTGATTAAATATGGCAATACAAAAAATTTTAGTGGTTGATGATTCCGCAACGGATAGATTCTTTTTAACTGAATTGTTAGAGACTGCTGGGTTTACTGTTACTGGTGCTGAAAGTGGTGAAGAATGTCTAGCTAGGGTGGCAGCAAGCGCACCAGATTTAGTTTTGATGGATGTGGTGATGCCTGGTTTATCTGGATTTCAGGTGACGCGAACATTGACAAAAGATGCCTCTACAGCTCATATCCCAGTCATCTTATGCACAGGCAAGTCGCAAGCAACAGATTTGGCATGGGCTTTAAAAATGGGCGCTAAAGCATGTGTAACAAAGCCGGTTGTGAGTGCCGATTTGTTAACGTTAATTAAATCTTTAGCATAGAGGCCGATGAGTTCAGTGGGCTATTTTTTTAGTTATTCACCTTAACTGTTAATGATTGAATACTGCAGATTAAATAATTATGGCTAAAACCTCAAACTTACGTGAATTCCAAGAGGCGATTCTTTTAAGGTTAAAAGATGCTGCCGAACAAGGTGACGTTGTCTCTACTTCGCGCTTGGGGGTAATGGTTGGAGCAAAAAGGATGCTGATTAATCTGAATGATGTGAGCGAGGTATTACCTGTGCCGCCTCTACAAGCGGTGCCACTCACTCAGCAATGGTTTTTAGGTGTGGCAAACGTCAGAGGTAATTTATATAACATCACAGATTTAGCCCAATTTATTGGGCAACCACCTACACCAAAATCTGTGAATAATCGTATTGTGTTGTTAAACTCAGAAACAACTACGCAAGCAGCGTTAGTTGTTGGAAGTTTAATTGGTTTACGTAATATTGATGCGATGCAAGTGAAGGAAATGACTGACAAAGACGATATTTTATTTAGCAAACAAGCTTTAGAAGATATTGATAAAAATGAATGGTTTGAGCTTGATACCAAGGCATTGGTTCAGGATAACGAATTTATCCAACCTACGATTAGCTAACATGTTAAGTATAAAATATGCTCGTGAGCCTATAGGTTGTATGGCTTGATTTTGTATAAATGATTAATGTAATCATAAGGTTTTAGTCAAGTAATAGTTTAAACACAGCTAACGCTTTAATAAAGCATAATAATTTTGTGAATTGGGGTACAAAATGGCATTAAATCTAGCAACCATAAAAAGTTTGCCACTACAACTGAGTAGTTTTATTAATAACCTAAAAAGTAAAAGTGCTAATTCCAGTACTTCGAAATCAGATAGTTTAGGTGCTGCCTACAAGCAACTTTACCTACAAATTGTTGCCTTTATTTTGTTTGCAGCATTGAGTTTTTGGGTGATTAATCAAGTGCGTGTGAATGGGCCCGTTTTCAATACTTTAAAAGAGTATCAAAATTTGGTCGCTGAAACCTTACCGCCACCTATGTACCCAGTGGATGCTTTTGCCTCATACAACGAGGCTTATGTTGCCTCCACAAATTTTAATAATGAAAAGCGTGATAAAGCTTTGGCCAATGCAGCAAAAGACGAGCAGGGATTCAAGGATCGCTCAGCATATTGGCGCAAAAATTTAGATAACAAAAACTTGCAAGCGCCTTTAGAGGCAGTAATTACATCAGGAGAAGCTTTTTTCCTTGTTGCTAATACACGTTTTGTTCCAGCCGTACCGCTGGGTACTGTGGCATCTTCAGCGCCATTGTCAGATGTAACATTAGCGTTTGAAGCTTCAAAGCAGGCGGGAGCTTCTTTTACCCAAGCTATTGAACAAGAGAATCAGAAATTAGTTCTAGCACAAGCGAGTTTCATTAAATTAGTGTTATTTGGATTGCTACTTCTAGGTCTTATTTTAGTGGTTTTGATGTACTTCTTTGGTAAAAAGCAAACGCAACAATCTATTGCTTTGACAAAGCAGCTTGAGAAAGATGGACAAGATAACCAAGAAGCTGTTTTGCAGTTGCTAGATGAAATGGGTGATTTGGCTGATGGAGATTTAACAGTTAAGGCGCAAGTTCGAGATAGTATTACAGGCGCTATTGCCGACTCTATTAACTATACCATTGATAGTTTGCGCGATTTGGTGGTTGAGATTAACCGAGCAACAGAGCAAGTAACATCAGCAACATCGGTAGCGCAAGGTACTTCAGCGCGGTTACTCAGCGCTGCTGAAACACAATCAGAGCAGATTATGCAAACAACAGATGCAGTTACTGATATGACACGCTCTATTTTGCAAGTTTCGAGTAATGCAGCGCAGGCTTCAGAGGTAGCGCAACGCTCATTAGAGGCCGCGAATCTAGGTTCACAAGCGGTACAAAATACCATTTCTGGTATGAATGAAATTCGTACGCAGATTCAAGAAACATCAAAACGAATTAAACGTCTGGGTGAAAGCTCGCAAGAAATTAGTGAAATTGTTGAGCTAATTTCAGATATTACTGAACAAACCAACATTTTGGCGTTGAACGCTGCGATTCAGGCGGCTTCTGCTGGTGAAGCTGGTCGAGGTTTTACTGTGGTTGCAGAAGAGGTGCAGCGTTTGGCAGAGCGCTCATCTGAGGCGACTAAGCAGATTAGTGCGATTGTAAAAACCATTCAAACTGATACACATGGTGCGGTGATGGCGATGGAGAAAAGTACCGAGGGTGTGGTTGATGGTGCGCGAGTAGCTGATGCCGCAGGACAGGCATTGAGTGAGATTGAGTCTGTAACAAACAATCTTGCGCGCTTGATTCAATCGATTTCGGCTGCTACAAATGCGCAGACTGAATCTGCTACTACGGTTGCCAACAACATGCAGATGATTCAAGAAATTACAACGCAAACTACAGAAGGAACTCAATTAACTGCTGACTCTGTTGGTCAGCTTACAGCACTGGCAGAAGAGTTACGTGATTCTGTAGCTGGTTTTAAACTCTAACTTTTTAAACTCAATTTTTTAACTATGTTGTTTAAATCAGAGTTTTTTAAAAACTTCATGAATTTTTCGCAAAACGAAATGGGTGCTACACATGGCTGAAGCTTTTGATATTGGTCCGTTATCTTGGGTAAAAGACGAAATCGATCAGTCGCTTAAAAAAGTGCATGATAGTTTTGTTTTGGTAAATGGTAAACCTGATGAATTTGCCTCTTTGCGTTTCACAATAGCGCATTTATATCAAGTTAGTGGCGCCTTAGATATGGTAGGGCTTGAGGGTTGCAAGAGATTTTGTTCTGAAATCGAGAAGCTTACGAGTAAGTTAGAAAAGCAGTTGATTCCAGTAGGTGCTGTGACCATGGAGCACTTGATTCATGCCGTGGATACGCTTTCACGTTATTTACAAGACCTGTTAAATGGTATGCCAGATTCACCCACAAGATTGTACGATAGCCTTAAACCTTTAGTTGAGTTGCAAGGCGAAGCGCTAGATGTAAGTGATTTATTTTTTCCAGACGCAAGTTATAGCGCTCCCAAAGACTTGCCAGCTAACCCCATTGCAGAATCTGCAGTACCTATTTTCATTGCCGAACAGAGATCAGTTTTTCAAAAAGCATTATTAGATTGGCTTCGCACTAAGGATGCTGATTCACTAAATAACATGCGCTCAGCGATTGTAAATGTACAGCAGGTACAACAGAAAAATGCACTAAAAACATTATGGTGGGCAGCTACTGCATTTACTGATGCCTTAGCGCAAGATCAAATTGCCGAACAATCAGGGGCAAAAAAACTATGTAGCAGGTTGGATCAGCAACTTCGTAATATGTCTTTGGGTGAGGCAAAAGTGCCTTCTCAGTTGCTTCGAAATGTACTTTATTACGTCGCCGTAAGCGATAGAAACACTGATATTATTGCTGATGTTAAAGATACGTTTGAGTTAGATGATTTATTGCCTTCAGCACATAGATTAGGTAGCTCGGTTGCAACGGTAGCAGAACGTGCTGCTTTAGCGCAAATGAATGCAGACTTACCTAGCTTAAAAGATTTATGGGTAAGCGTTAGTCACAGTAGTTATATGTTTGATTTACAAGAATTTAATGAAAAAATTGATCATTTGACGTTAGTTTTGCAAAGTCTTCATAATCACAATGTGCTCAAGCTAATCAATGCAATTCAGATAACAGCACATGCTTTACAAGCAGATAAAAGCAAAATCAATGAAACATCGCTTATGGAGATGGCTGCTTCGCTCAATCTACTTGAATACATAGGTGAGTTTTACCAGCAGCTTGATGATGTAGCTCATCAAAAAATTAATACACAAACTTCTCGCTTGCAATCTATAGTAGAAGGTGTGGCGTTAACACCAGCAGTTGATGCATTCGCCACAACACATTTGGATGCAGGCGTAGTTGATGCAGTTGCAAAACAAATTATAGCCACACTGCAGCTTGTTGAAAAAGCATTGGATACATTTTTTAGAAATCCAGCTAGCGCATCTGTTTTAGACGAGGTTGCTAAACCTTTACAGCAAATTTCAGCAGCCTTTGATATGCTGGAAATGCCTACCCCCAAATCAATTTCTCAATTAAGTAGTGTCTTTGTTGAGTATTTTAGAAACCATGCAGATAGTGAAAATCAGCAGCTGACAGGTAGCTCACATTTTGAGTTGGTAGCAGAGAGTTTGAGTATGTTAGGCCTGTATGCGGAGGAGTTGCCTAATGTTCGTGCTGAATCTGTGTTAGCACTATCTGACGCATTGCAGCGCTTGGAGCAAGGCGCTTTAACGCTTGATTTGAGTGCAGAAACAGACGAAATTGAAACTGATTTTGGTCAAGCAGACGCAGAGAAATCATTAGTTGATGCCAAACTACCTCTAGCTACTACAACAGTGAATACATTAGAAAGCGCAGCTAATGATTTCTCTGCAGAAGCCGTCACTGACAAAGCAATTGATTCAGAATTGCAAGATATATTCTTAACTGAGGCTGAAGAGGTGCTAGCAAGTTTGGCGCAAAATATACAAGCTTTGCGCGTGAATGCAACTGATAGTGAGTCATTGGTAGAAGTAAGACGTGCTTATCACACGTTGAAGGGAAGTGGGCGTACCGTTGGCCTAATGGGTATGAGTGATGTTGCTTGTGCTGTA
>Ga0247837_1008547_pt1 | contig 12801 bp, 12 predicted proteins | sample LaCtaG_2_FD_187115 | JGI IMG/M metagenome (GOLD analysis project Ga0247837, IMG submission 187115) | Freshwater microbial communities from meromictic Lake La Cruz, Castile-La Mancha, Spain - LaCruzMarch2015_14.5m | ecosystem: Environmental > Aquatic > Freshwater > Lake | place: Spain: Castile-La...
CTAGTTGGAATGCGTCTATAGGCAAGACCTGTTATATTTCCTTCTATATTCATAACTGAGTAGAGCACTTTTCTTTGCATTGAGCATGCCCGTGTATGAAATGCCTACATTTGCTGTCCGTTTATGCTTCTGCTTTACGCACTTTAATGTCCTACTGGTCCTTATTCACTCTACTCCCTCGGCCAGAGGATCGCCCAGTTTGCTTCACAAATAGTTATATTGACTTGCATGAAAGAAGCACGAAATCCGCAAATACAGCCTGGCCTTGGTTGAAGAATAGAGATGATTGAAATATAGAGATCTGCATAGTATCGTCCACAGTGATATTGGACCTTTGCTGTGAGTAGTGGGAAATATCCTCACATGTTATACATTGAGGATGTCTTATTTTTTTCTCAGGTGGTTCCCACCTGCAGTATCACTCAGCCTGTCCCATTCTCAAAAGGTCTGTTGACTGCTGGTCGATTGAAGGAACTATCTTAAAATTGGAAGCTGCTTTTGAGCTTCCGCTTCAATATCTCGATATGAGCGTCTTTCCGGCATTGGAATGAAAGGAAGTTTTACTCTCGGACAAGTCTTGGCAAATGCTTCTTTAATGCGAGCAAATCCTAACTTACACAAATGTACTCGTCCTACTAGTCTGCTAAATGTAATCAGCTTGCAGTCCAGATTTTGCCTTTCCGCTGTTTCAAGGAGAAAGGTATACCTCTGTGCTGTTGCCGCAAGAATAAATATCAGCAAATCGGGGTCGAATAGTGGAGTGATCAAGCGGAATATAGAGAATTTGGATATCCAGGAATAGGAGTAGTTTAAGTAAGAAAATAAGGCCATGAGGACGTTTGCAGAGCTCCAAAGACGTCCAGTGCACAGCAACGGATTCGCCTGTCCTCCCAACCCTTTGCAAGTCGTCACTTACCTAGTGATGCTCACTCAAGCCTGCGTCTCCGCTGCCTGCCTCGCCCCCTTATTACCCGATAACTTGAGGGTAACTTCTACCCAGGTAGTGTTCGGCGCGGTTTCTGGGAGTTTGCAGGTAGCGACAGTTGTGCTGGGAGCGGCTTTGACCTATTCCGACCCTACGGACCCGGTGGTGTACGCACATCGCAAGGCGCTGGCGCAGGGGTAGGCTGTAAACAGTGTGGGCTTCAACTCAGCGCCGTACCCGTCCTTGTGCACAATTTGCAATGCAAGTGTCCAGGGCGGCTCCAAGCACTGCGGCTTCTGCAACCGCTGCGTGTTTCGCTTCGACCACCACTGCAAGTGGCTGAATAACTGCGTCGGCCAGGGCAACTACCGCCTCTTCGTAGCGCTTATCCTCACTCTAGAGGCCTCGGAACTGTGCTTTGCGGGATTTGCCTGTGTCTTTCTCAGCCGCTCAGCAGACGAATCCTTCCAAAAGCGCTGTTTCCAGTACTCAGGCTGGCACTCCGAAGTCCTCATAACTGCCCTAGTCTCCCTGGCGCTCCTATTTGCCACTATATCCGCTTTCGGTGTGTTCAACCTCATTCTCCTCCACCTTTGGCTGAGACTGGTCAAGCACACCACTACTTATGACTATGTTGTGGGCCAGCGCAAGGCCAATAAGTACAAAACCACGGTAAGGGCAAAGTAGCAGGGCAATTACTCGGGGCAGGGGGATAATTCGGAGGCGGGGTACCAGATTCCGCTTGTTGGGACGTCCTCCAGGAGAGACACTAGCAGAATAGTCCCTGAAGTCTCCCTGGCCTTGGCACTTCCCTCCAGCTTTGAAGATGCAGAGAAGTTGAGGTCGCGTAATACAGACCTGTCAGGGGTGGAGGGCAGACGAGAGGGCGGGGAGAGGGAGGGAAACGAGGATACCAAGCTGGGCTAAGGCTAGTTTTCTGCGTAGGAGGACTATTTCCACTGCTAAAAGGAGGCTTTCATACATAGAAAGGAAGCAGTCTGCTGGTCGATGCAGAGATTCGAGTCTCATATCACTCCAATTGGTACTCCGCCTCCCAGCCTCTTCCATTCCCTGTAAAGATGTTGTCTCGGCTCACCAAGGCTTCCCTATCAACCCAAACTCGCCTTTTCCGCCGCTTCTCCAGCGACCCACGAGCCCCTAGAGGCTTCGAGAAGTTCTACCGCAAGCAGCAGTCCGCCCAAGCCTCGCCAGACCCCGCAAAGGCTGATTCCCCTCCACAGGAACCAAAAACAGCCTCTCCAGACCAGGACACTGCCCCCAAGGCCGAGCCACAGACTAGCCAAGAAGAGCCTAACCCCCAGCAGACGGAAGAGCTGAAAGACAAAAAATCGGAAGAGCAGAAAAAGACGCTGGAAGAGCCTGAAATCAAGGAAAAGCCGAAAGAGGAACCGAAGGACAGTACTAAGAAGGACTATGCGCGGTTTATCCTCAAAGGACCTGCGGACTTCGCAGGGTCTTTTCGCTCCATGCGGCCGGGCCCGTTCAATCCTTTGCAGTTGCTGGCTGTGGGAGCTGCCTCACTACTAGCCCTTTACACCCTGTGGCCCAGGCAGAAGGTGCAGTTGGCCGCCACTATCACTTTCCAAGAACTAGTGAAGCGCTTTGTGGAGCCGGACCTTGTGAAGAAGATAATTGTGCACATGGCGCCGCCGAGCAAGCAAAGCCCGGCGCTCATTGATGTGTCGGTGTGGGGGCAGGAGAAACTCCTCGGCCGGCTCAAGATCCCGGACGTCAACTCCTTCCTGCGAGCTCTGGAGTTCGAGCAGGTGCAGCTTAACAGAGACCGCACACGTCTAATTCCCGTGGAATACGAAGGCCCCCTACCCGGCTCCTTCTCTGAGAAGCTGGAAACCTCCCTCAAGTTCTCATCGGGCCTGTCCAGTATGGCCTTCTTCGGACTCACAATTTGGTGGGTGTATCGACTCACGAAGGGACAGAAAGGGAAAGGAGGAGGCGGCTTCGATATTTTCAACATGAATAAGGCCAATTTTAAGGTTTATGGGACTGATATTAAGATCGAAACGCGGTTTAAGGACGTAGCAGGCCTCAAGGAAGCCAAAGTGGAAATAATGGAATTCGTGGACTTCCTCAAACAGCCTCAAAGGTTCAAAAAGCTGGGCGCCAAGATCCCCAAAGGCGCCCTGCTTGTCGGTCCTCCAGGCACAGGCAAAACCCTGCTGGCGAAGGCTGCTGCGGGCGAGGCAGGAGTGCCTTTCTTCGCTGCCTCAGGGTCTGACTTCGTGGAGATGTTTGTCGGCCTGGGAGCCAGCAGAGTGCGGCAGCTCTTCAAACAAGCCAAGGAGAGAGCCCCTTCCATCATATTCATTGACGAAATCGACGCTGTGGGCCGTAAAAGACACGGCAAAACAGGGGGAAATGAGGAAAGAGACCAAACGCTGAACCAGTTGCTGGTGGAAATGGATGGATTTGGGACTGAAACAAACGTCGTAGTCCTGGCCGGCACCAACCGCAAAGACATCCTAGACAGCGCACTGCTGCGTCCCGGGCGTTTCGACCGCACAATCGAGCTAACAATGCCAGACATAGAGAGTCGGGAGTCCATACTGAAGCTACACTTGGCGCCTATCAAGCTGGACCCGGATACTAAGATTGAGGAGTTTGCGAGGAGGCTGGCGGCGCTTACGCCTGGGTTTAGTGGGGCGGATTTGGCCAATTTGTGTAACGAGGCCGCCATTATGGCAGCTCGCAAGGACAAATCCTTCGTGGACAAAGACGACTTCGAGAACGCTTCCGAGCGAGTGATTGGCGGGCTGGAAAAGACGAAGAAGCTGTCGAAGGAAGAGCGCGAAGTCGTGGCGACTCACGAATCCGGCCACGCAGTGGCCAGTTGGTTCCTGGAAGGCGCTGACCCCTTGCTCAAAGTCAGCATTCTCCCACGGTCCAAGGGCGCCCTGGGCTTCGCTCAGTTTCTCCCCAACGAAACCGCCCTGCATTCCAAGGAGGAACTGATGGATAAGATCTGCGCAGTGCTGGCTGGCAGAGCCGCTGAGGAAATCTTCTTCGGGAGAGTTACGACCGGGGCGCAGGACGACCTGCTGAAAGCCACTCAAATCGCACACGCCATAGTCGCCACTTTGGGTATGAACGAGCGTCTGGGAGTAGTGGGGTACAACCTGGACACTGAGGCCTTTAACAAGCCTTTCAGCGAGGACACCAATACTATCATTGACGAGGAAGTGCGAGCGATTGTGATTGAAGGTCTGGCTCGTGCTCGAAGCCTACTGGAGAGCAAGCGGGAGCTGGTGGACAAGCTGCGGGAGAAACTACTGGAGAAGGAGAGACTCGTGCAGAGAGACCTGGTGGACGTGCTGGGCCGCAGACCCTTCGAAATGAACGCAGAGCATGAGAGGTATGTCACGGAAGGCCAGAATAAGTAGGATCACATGGCAATTCCGGCTTTCCAAAAAGGATTTTTCCCCTTTTTATGCAGAAAATCGGATAAAAACCCGTATTTTGGCCTATTCTAGGTTAGGTGTAATTCGATACCTTCCATTCGTTGTCGAATTTCACACGGTTGAGCTGCATTTTGGCGGCTTGAGGGTAGCCTCCGCCCCCATTTGCTCTGCATATTTCGGAAACATTGTTGCCTGGGAGAGAGCGGAAGGATAGAGACACGAAATTTCCCCTGTTCCCTCTCGTGTTATGCCTAATAATCCCAATAGGCAAATAGCCCCTTTCCCGGCTTAACTGCGCCAAATGCAGTCCAAGCCTAGTTTTCAGCGGCTTATAATCCACTTCCAGGGACAGGCACAGTCTATTCGGGTCCGCTTCCAACTTCACCACATCCGGTTCCTGCTCCAACGCAAGTCTCAGCTTTTCCTCATACACAACATAGCGAACTTCGCCCAGTTCGAGCACTTCCTGCTCCGTCAACGCCTTCAACTCCTGCAGGAAGTAGGGACTGTCGGGCTTGAGGACGCTTAGACTGGCTGGGAGTTACAGGGCGTATAGGCCGCAGGCCATTTGGTTGGAGTTGGGGAGTTGGAATTGGTTTAGTTCGATGTCGAGGACGTAACTAGCCAAGAGAGCCACGTGTTGAGGGACTGTTTGTTGGAAAAACTGCTTGCAGAGCTGGAAGACAGTGGTAGGCTCCTCATTGGCCGGGTACTCAAATCTCAGTTTCTGCCTTCTCTGCATCCTCTTCACATCCTCCGCCTTGTTCTCACTCATCTTCGCCTGCAGTCTCCGCATATCCTCCACCTTGTTATCAATGACAATCACGTGCTGCGCCAGCTTCAAACAGGCCCGCAGGACTGTATCACTGGGCAAAATGCCTATGAAGTAGATGGTATTGGACTCTTGCAGGACCTTGTTGAAGGCTATGCGGTGGTTCACTTGGTAGTAGTTGAAGGTGTAGTTGGGGTACTGGGAGAAGTACTCCTTGGCGAACACTAGACCGAGCATAGTGTCGAGGGAGGGGAAGTGGTAGTAAATCGTCATTCTGTCCATTTCTCTTTAGAAGCATGCGTACTGGTGGGGATTTGAGGGGAGTCTATAGGGAGAAGGATGTTTGGTGCATGTCTGGCGGGTTTGTTAGCTTTGAAGATTAATTATTGAACTTATGAGGAAATGGGACAAGAGGACGAATTTTGCTGAGTTTTGTGAATGAATTTCCTTGCAGAATCTGCGAAATATCGTTTCCACTAAAATAGACCAATTTGCGTCTGGAAATTCCTTTATTTACTATAAGCCATCAACTTGAAGAATGCCCAGACACTTGCTAAGAAACAGAGATTAAGGCAGTCAATCCCTACAGGTAACATATAGTCGAAAATAAGATTCTGCGGCTTTCTGGCATTTCTATCAGCACAAATTACCTTCGAAATAGCTGCAAACGCAAAAAATGGGCTGCTGTCTCTCTACCACTCCGTTGCCTCCGAGTCTTCCTCCGGAAAAGAATAGCACTTCTAGTGAGTTGCTGATACGCACTCAGCAGTTTCTGCAGGAGCACACAGACCGCCTCGACGCCTACTACCACCTCGAGACCCAACTCGGCTACGGTCAGATCTAAGCAGGCGCTTTCGGCCGAGTCTTCGAAGCGACCCATATCTCCTCAGGAGCCCACCGCGCTGTCAAAATCATCCAGCGCAACCAACTAGATGAGAAGCAATTGGAGCAAATGCTGTCGGAAGTGTCGATCTTGAAGACGCTGGATCATCCGCATATATTGAAGGTGTATGAGGTGTTTGTGGAGAGTACGTCGGTGAGTATTGTGTCGGAGTTGTGTACTGGGGGAGAGCTCTTCGAGAAAATAACGAAGTTGAAGCGCTTCAACGAGCAACTCGGGTCCACCTACCTCCAGCAAATCCTCTCCGCAGTCGCCTACTGCCACGACCGCTGCATCGTGCACCGCGACCTAAAGCCTGAAAACCTACTCCTCGAGAACTCCAGTCCCAAAGCCCTCCTCAAAGTCATAGACTTCGGCACATCTAGTAAAGTGGACCCTGGGTCTCAGCTCCACAAGGTCCTGGGAACCCCTTATTACATAGCCCCGGAAGTGCTGTCCGGGGAGTATAATGAGAAGTGTGACATTTGGAGTTTGGGCGTGGTGCTGTATATTCTGCTGAGTGGCAGTCCGCCCTTCACAGGCAGTTCGGATAGGGAAGTGCTGAGGAAGGTGCATTTGGGCTATTATGACTTTGATAGTGAGGCCTAAGTAGAGCCGGCTTGGCGGAATGTGTCGGGCAGTGCGAAGGACTTTATCCGCAGAATGTTGACTTTGGACCCTGAAAAGCGTCCATCGGCTAGAGAACTACTGCAGCACCAATGGCTCAAGCAAAGCGACCGAATCCGCGTCGAAAACCCCGACACTGAACTCGGAATCATGTCAGCTCTAAAAAATTTCCGTGTAACCACCACTTAGTCCGGCGACAAACTTCGACAGATCTCCCTGCAGTATATAGCCGCTCACCTAACCACTATGGAGCAGACTGAGGAACTCAGAAGGAAATTCATTGAAATGGACGAGGACAAGGACGGAGTGCTGAGTATGGAGGAACTCGTGAATGGGTACTGTGCGCTGGGACAGGCGGATGCGGTGGATATTGGGAAGATCATGAGAGATTGTGACTCGGATAGGAGTGGGGCTATTGACTATACGGAGTTTATCACAGCGACGATGAATTGGAAGCAAGCGCTCAATGACCAACTTATCAAAAGCGCATTCGACGCCTTTGACGTGGACCACAGCGGCAAAATCGACCTCCTCGAGGTCAAGCTCATCTTCGGCTCCCCCGAAGACACCGACGAAAAAGTGTGGAGAGCAATCATCGCAGAGACCGACTTGGACGGAGACGGCGAAATCGACCTGGACGAGTTCAAGCACATGCTAGTCAAGCGACTCGCCCCTCTGCGCAGACGGACTATCTCGTAGCTTTATAGAGTATGGATATCACTACCCGGCAAATTGCGGTGCTCAATGCTCGCCTGCCGGCGGGGTTTGTGCTGGAGCCGGTGTATAGTGAGGAGCCGGTTAAGCGGCCTGTGGAATCGGTGCAGCAGATGTCGGCGAGGGCGCAGCGGGCGCTTGCGAGACCGGAATTCGACGCAGTGCCTACCCGCCTGCGCACATCTGAGGGCTTCCTGAGGGCCTATAGCCTGCTGCAGCGACTCAAATCGCACCCTGACATCTCCTACTTCCTGCATCCACTGCGTGCATCGGAGTACCCTGACTACTACGAAGTCATTGCAGAGCCGCTGAGTTTGGAAGAAATCGAAGAGAGACTGCTAGCGGGGGAGTTCCAAGCTATGAAGCAACTCGCAGAGGCAGTGCGAAAGATGTGGAATAATTCGTTTCTATACAATACAAGAGGATCAGAGCTGTATATACGCACTGTCGACCTCAGCGCATTTTTCGAGACACTTATTCGAGATTGCGAACACCTGTCTATAGGCAACCTCCGTAGCGACCTTGGTCGTTCCCGCGAAGAGCGGAGAGCACTCAGCAGGCGGATTGAGCGTTTGAGCGCCAGTGCTCAATCGGGCCTGCAAGCAATCATACAGACAGAAGAGTGGGATTTGGACGCCTTGCCAGCGGAAACTCTGGAGCGAGTGGCGCAGTACGTGAGTCAGTGCGAAGACGCCTAGCTCCTATATGCTTTATCTAGGATTACTTGGACTCCGACTCCGCCGTGAGCTTCTTGCCCTGCTCGAAGGCCTCCTGAATGTTGCCAGTCATATAGAACGACGACTCCGGGTACTCATCCCCGCCTCCCTCCAACAGCGAGCTAAAGCCCGATATCGTGTCTTCCAGTGACACGAACTTCCCCGACTTGCCAGAAAACACCTCTGCCACGTGGAAAGGCTGGGACAGGAACCGCTGCACCTTCCTAGCACGAGACACTGTCAACTTGTCCTCCTCCGACAGCTCGTCCATGCCCAGGATAGCGATGATGTCTTGCAAGGACTTGTAGTCTTGCAGTAGCTTCTGCACGCCTCTAGCGGTTTCGTAGTGCTTGTCGCCCACAATGGAAGGGTCCAGCATACGCGAGGTCGAGTCCAGCGGGTCCACAGCAGGGTAAATGCCCAGCTCCGTCAAAGCACGGGACAGCACAGTCGTGGCGTCCAAGTGAGCGAAGGTAGTGGCAGGCGCAGGGTCTGTCAGGTCGTCTGCAGGCACGTAGACAGCCTGCACTGAGGTGATGGAGCCTTGTTTGGTTGTGGTGATGCGTTCCTGCAGAGCTCCTAAGTCGGTGGCGAGGGTAGGCTGGTAGCCCACGGCGCTGGGGATGCGGCCTAGGAGGGCGGACACTTCGGAGCAGGCTTGGGTGAAGCGGAAGATGTTGTCGATGAACAGCAACACGTCCTGCCGCTCTTCGTCTCTGAAGTACTCCGCCACAGTCAACCCAGTCAGTCCCACTCTGGCTCTCGCACCCGGAGGCTCATTCATCTGTCCATAGACCAGCGAGGCCTTGCTGCCAGCCGAGTCCAGCTTAATCACTCCCGACTCAATCATTTCCATATACAAGTCGTTGCCTTCTCTGGTCCGTTCTCCCACGCCTGCGAAGACTGAATAGCCGCCGTGGGCCTTAGCCACGTTGTTGATGAGTTCCATAATAAGGACGGTCTTGCCCACACCAGCGCCTCCGAAGAGTCCGACTTTCCCTCCTCTGGCATAAGGAGCCAACAGGTCCACAACCTTGATCCCAGTGACGAGCAGCTCCGCCCCTGACCCCTGCTCAGTGAAGCTGGGCGCATCTCTATGAATCGGCATGAACTTCTTCGCGTTCAACGGACCTCTCTCATCTATCGGTTCGCCAATGACATTAATGATCCGGCCCAAAGTTTCAGGCCCCACTGGGACTCGAATAGGCCCGCCAGTGTCGAGGACTGGCTGGCCGCGCACTAGGCCGTCTGTGCTGTCTAGAGCAATGCAGCGGACGTTGCTGTCGCCCAGGTGCTGGGCCACTTCGAGCACTAGTCGGTGGTCGTGGTCCTGGACCTCGAGGGAGTTCAGAATGGGAGGGAGTTCGCCTTCGAAGTGGACGTCAACAACAGCGCCGATGACCTGGGAAACGGCCCCCAGCCTCTTGCCTGCAGCCTCGGCCGCAGGCGCAGAAAAGGACCGGAGAAGCCCCCGAGAGAGCAGTCTCCTCGCTGCACTCATCATTTTACTAATTATGGGCCAACCAAGCCGGCATGGCGCCGCCCCTAGACTAAGTATCCTGCCAACACGGGAAAGAGTCCTTCCGCCATGGATTTGCGTCTTTTACTGGGAATTGGCGAATTCGTGACTCTTACCCAAGACTTGGGGATAATTGGGATCTCAGTGCCTTTCTCCTGGCTTTAGAGAAAACATTACTGACTTGCACTCCTAATCGACTGCAAGTGTTGAAAAGGTCCGTCTAGCACTACCCGCACGCCTCCCAGAGTCCCAATAGCCCAGCTCCAGAAGCAGTGCATCCGCATCCATGCGCTCTCTAAGCCTTAGTGACTGAGCAGTCAGAGCAACCCTCCGGCCTCTCCGCTTCAGACGGACACCAAGGCTGTCCCCAGTCCTGACATATTTGAGAACCAGTGGCTATGTTCTCTTCCAGAGCTTTACCCCAACTCACTCAGAGACTACGGGCTTTCCGGCCCTTAGCCACTATGATGCCGCTGCAAGCCGCTGGCACTCAGTCCTGGCGTTTGCCTGGTCTGTTGGGCCTGGTAGCCGGAGGCGCTCTGATGTATACACTGGAGCGCCCGTCTCAGGCTGCTGATCCAGTCGCAGACATCCTCGTAGGGAAGTTGGACGACCTGGCGGAAGGAGTGCCGAAGCAGGTGCAAGTGGGGGACAACAAGGACAACTTCATAGTGGTGGCGAAGGTGGGCGGACAGGTGTATGCAGTTAGTGGGAAGTGCACTCACTTTGGGGCTCCTTTGGCCACTGGCTACCTCGACGGTTACCGCCTTTACTGTCCCTGGCACGCTGCAGCTTTCGACATCCGCTCAGGGGAAATCTTCGGCGGTCCCACCGTCAACTCCCTGAAGAGCTACAGAGCCCGAATCGCTGCTAATGGAGATGTGCTGATTTCAATCCCTGAAGCCGACCTGTCCAGCGTGGCTAGCGGCCGGCCCTCTCCTCGCATGGTGAAGCCAGACGACAGCGACGCTCGCACCTTTGTGATAGTGGGCGGAGGGGCTGCGGGCCACACCTGTGCAGAGACTCTCCGCAAGAACGGGTTCAAAGGGCGAATTGTAGTCCTGTCGCAAGAGGACGCTGTGCCGTATGACCGGGTCTTACTCAGCAAAAACGTGAAAGCGGACGCTGCTGCCTTTGCCTTCCGGCCTGCAGAGTTCTACCAAGAGTTCGGTATCGACCTGCACCTCGGCACCACCGTCCAATCCATCGACCCAGGCAACAAGACTGTCAAAACCGCCTCGGGAGAGACCTTTGTAAGGACTACTTAGAAGTATGACAAGCTGCTGATTGCCACAGGCGCCAGGGCCAAAGTGCCCCGGCCCTACTCCGCCGCTGTCAGCAACCTGCGGGGAGTCGGGACGATTCGGACTGCTCACGACCACACTGCCTTTCGAGGAGTGCTGGAGAAGGCTAATAACGTGGTGATTATCGGCGCTGGCTTCCTGGGACTTGAGACTGCTACAGCTGTCCGGAGAGCCTATCCAAACAAGACAGTAACAGTCGTGGATATCGAGGAAAAGCCGCTGGAAAGCATCCTCGGCCCTGCGATTTCGAGACAACTCATAGACTTGCAGCTGAAAAACGGCGTGAAAGTCATCACTGGGCAACTCGTGACTGCTATCAATGAACATGAAGGACACGTGAAAAGCGTCACTATCAACTTTAAGAGCGAGTTTAAGGCTGTGAGGCAGGAAGAAATACCTGCGGAAATGGTACTTGTGGCTACTGGAGCGGCGGTTAATACTGAGTTCGTCCCTTATCAGTTCCTCAATCAGGATAAATCAGTCAGGGTGGATGCTTACTTGCAGACTGACGACCCTCATATCTATGCTGCAGGAGATATCGCCAGCTACCACAGCTTCCTTTCTCAAGGCCCCCAGAGAGTAGAGCACTGGGCACTGGCGCAGGACCAGGGCCGGGTGGCCGCTGAGAACATGCTTGGCCTGGGCCAGGTCTTCAACGTCGTGCCTTTCTTCTGGACCAATCAGTTCGGAAACGTGCAGTTCGCAGGGTACTCCGCAGGGGCGGACTGGACCTTCACCGAAACAGACAGCGAGGACGAAGTCTCGAAAACAGGCCGGATCACCTACTTCTACAAGGGACAGAAGTGCATTGGAGTCGCTGTTATCAACAAGCCGGGCGCAGTGCTGAAGCTGCGGCTCGCACTGATGAGAAACCTCATGCCCAGCAAAGACGAACTAGTGAGAGGCACTGTGAAACTTCCGCAAATCGCTGCTACTGTGGAGGCTTCGCATGGAGGGAAGTGGGGTCCTGGGAGGATGGCGGGAGGCTGCGGCTGCAGAGGCAAGAAGTAAGGCTAATTAAGGCCCTTACGGTACTACGGACTTTCTTATAGGTGCTTGACAGTGCTATCAACTGCAGAAGTTAGTGATTTTCCCGTTATTCATGGAATATCGGGTTTTGATTATCCACATCATTCATACTAGCCAATAGAGTATTTGTGAAGCGATTTGTTGCAACTTCCAAGCCATAGAGTGGTGATGTGGATAGTGATTGGCAAATGTGATACTTCGTGGAACTAATCATTTTCGCTGAATGACAAGGTATACAAATTTGACTAAGTTATGTATCAAGTTGTCTCGCTCATCTAAAATTCGGCCAACCGTTGGGTCTGACTATACGGATTTCGATGTGTTTGAAGCGATTTACGGTTGCGGTTTGAAAGTAGATGAGCTTTCGCAGTGGATGTCCTTCATGTCCATGTGACGATGATACAAGTTGCACAATATCACTTCCCTCTGGCAGAGAAATATGATTCTGGCAAAAGGCAAATGCCTCTCAGTCATTTAGTGTGGCCTGATTTGTCCCAAGGCTGTAAGTTTCCCTTCCACTCAGTGAAGTCATAGGAAGTTTGTGTCGATATGAGTTATCTGGCAGCCACTGCTTTCAGAGAGCTGAGCAGGCCTGTGAAACATTGGTCTCTAATGTGTGAGCGGATCTCATACCAATAGCTACAATCAAGACTTGGAAGAGGAGTCTGCATATCTTTGCTCAGTGGTTGTAGAGTGGACAACCACACTATCAAAGAGAACTCTGTTCCATACATGAAAGTTTAGTTTCTCTGCCAAATGCTTATACTAGGCTGCTTCTAGCGGGAACTGGTGAGAACGTAGATGTTCCTGTATGTTACTAGAGGTTCTTTATTGCTATCCATCCAGAAAGGCAAAATCACACATGCTCCGCTTTCTTG
>Ga0247837_1008548_pt1 | contig 12800 bp, 10 predicted proteins | sample LaCtaG_2_FD_187115 | JGI IMG/M metagenome (GOLD analysis project Ga0247837, IMG submission 187115) | Freshwater microbial communities from meromictic Lake La Cruz, Castile-La Mancha, Spain - LaCruzMarch2015_14.5m | ecosystem: Environmental > Aquatic > Freshwater > Lake | place: Spain: Castile-La...
AGTGTTATTGCCCGGGGATCGGTTGGTAATTGGCCATGCCTGCTATACAGCTTCGCCTTGGTGCTCTTCACGCTGCAATTGAATGCGGTTGCCGCGCAGTTGACCGTATACCCTAGTCAACTTGAACTGACGGGCCTTGATCTTTCGCACGGGATCGTCGTTTGTTTTACGGATAACGACGGCAAAGTGTTAGACGTCACGCGTCGCGCGTCGTATGAAATCGATCGGACGGATGTCGGGTCCGTTGATGATCGAGGGATGGTCACGGGCGTGTCCGATGGTCAGGCCACGTTGACCGTCAGGCTCGATCAATTTTCTGTTAAGGTTGCTGTTTCGGTATCAGCCTTTGCTGAAAAGCCGGCACCTTCATTCAAGCACGATGTTCTTCCGATATTGACGCGGAGCGGCTGTAACACGGGTGGATGCCATGGCAAACTTGCCGGACAAAATGGGTTCCGGCTTTCCCTACGCGGTTACGCCCCCGAATGGGATCACGGCTGGATCACTCAAGAGGTAAGCGGCCGAAGAATCGATCTGGGGTTTCCTGAGAAAAGTCTGCTGCTTGCAAAACCTTCTGGCGAGATACCACACGATGGCGGAGTTCGGTTTCGCCCTGGTTCTCGGATGTGGCAAACATTGCGTGACTGGATCGCCTCACGGGCTCCTGCAGTATTGGCGGATGAACCGGATGTCGTCTGTTTAGAAATTCTGCCAGGTGACAGTGTTATGGTTCCCGGCGAGTCGCAGCAACTGCTAGTACGAGCTCACTACGTTGGCGGACGGGTGCGCGACGTAACATGGCTCGCACAGTTCTTTTCCAATGACGAAACAACCGTATCTGTGAAACCATCAGGCCTGGTTCAGTCTCTGCGATACGGAGAGGCCGGCGTGCGTATCCACTTTCAAGGATTGGTGTCGGTTGTTAGTTTTACGATGCCCTTTCCTTACACAATCAAGCCAGAGGAATATACGGCGCAGCAAAACGTCTTGGATGGCCCATTGTTTCAAAAGCTACAGCAGCTTCGGATTCCTCCTGCAGGTCCGTGCAGTGACGATTCGTTTCTGCGTCGTGCATACTTGGATGCGGCGGGTATTCTGCCGACACCTGAAGAAGTGCATGCGTTTCAGTCGGATACAAGTCCTGACAAACGCAGACTCGCAATCGAAGCCTTGCTGGTGAGGTCTGAATTTGCAGACTACTGGACACTGCAACTCGCTGACCTGCTTCAGAACCGAAAAGAACGCGATCACGATGTACGAGGCACGAAGGGAGTCAAAGCGTTTCATGGTTGGCTGCGTGATCAAATCGCAAACAACCGACCATGGAGCGACATTGCTCGCGAGGTGCTGTTAGCCAAAGGGAACGTTGTCGCTCAGCCTCAGGCGGGCTACTTGGTCACCGTCGTGGGTGAATTCAATAAGGTCGAGGAAAGTGAGTTGCCGGACAGTGTCGCTCAGTCATTCCTTGGGACTCGCATTGGATGTGCACGCTGCCACAATCATCCACTGGAACGCTACACCCAGGACGATTTCTATCATTTTGCCGCATGCTTTTCGAAAGTAAATCTTGATCGCAAGAACCCCCAAACCGGTGTAACGGTCGTCACTGCGGTAGGACGCGAGGAACGGGAACAACACAACCGTATCGCCGAAGCTGCAGTTCGTCTTGCGGACGCTTATCGATCCGAATTGCCCGAAGACGAAAAAATGAAACGTATTGCGGACCAGCATCGCGACCTAGATAGTCAAACAAAGCGGCTTGAGGAGATCCGTCAAAAGACACCGGGAGTAACACAACCGCGTACGGGACAGTTTATGAAACCACAGTCGTTGGATCGAGTTGAGTTACCAGTGGAACCGGGAAGTGATCCTCGCGTTCCTTTTGTAAGCTGGGCTCTCGGCCATGAGAATTTCTCCGGGGCCATGGTAAATCGCTTGTGGAAACATTTCTTTGCGGTTGGGCTAGTCGAACCCGTCGACGATTTGCGGGCCAGTAATCCACCATCGAATGCGGCATTGTGGAAGGTGCTCAACGAAGAGTTCCGCAATCATAACTACGACCTGCGGCATGTTATTCGATTGATCCTTAACTCACGCGCATGGCAACTCGATGCATCCACGACACCGGAAAACGAAACCGATACCAAGTACTATTCGCACTACAATGTAAAGCGACTACCGGCAGAAGTTCTGCTGGATGCGATGGCCGCTGCGACGGATGTACCGAACCGATTCGCCGGTTATCCTGTTGGCCTTCGAGCTACGCAAATTGCTGACCCAAGTATCGATTCCTACTTTCTTACCTTGTTCGGGCGCAGTGACCGCGTCACCGCTTGCGCTTGCGAGCGAAAGGGAGAAGTCACGCTGCCGCAGCTTCTACACATTGGAAATAGCGAAGACATCCTTGCCAACATCCGAACAGAGAACGGTCGGCTTGCGACCCTTCTGAAAAATCCGGATTCAACAATAGTGACGAATGAAATATTCCTGTCGGCCGTGAATCGACTTCCTAACGATAGTGAGCGTGCGGCCATCGATGCGGCTTTGTCGACTGATAGCCGTGATGCTGTTTTTGCCGATCTGTTCTGGGCTCTGCTTAACTCCAAAGAGTTCGCGTTCAACCACTGACCTCCTTTTGTCAACACGCAGTAGGAAACTACGCAAATGCTCGATCTTTCGCTGTCCAATAAACGTAGCCAGCTGTGCAATGGAGTTTCCCGACGCAATTTCGTTCGAATTGGGGCTCTCGCACCGCTGGGGCTTTCATTGCCTCAGTTGATGGCCGCCGATACCGGGGCAAGGCCTGCGCGAGCCAAATCGGTGATCCTGATTTACTTGGGAGGTGGTCTCTCGCATCATGACTCATTCGACATGAAGCCGGAGGCAGTCGAACAGATTCGCGGTAAGTACAAAAGTATTGCTGCCACAGTGCCTGGTCTCGAGATTTGTGAGTTGCTACCCAAGACGGCTCAGGTAATGAACAAATTGACGCTGGTGCGAAGTGGGACGCATGAGAATGATCATCACGAGACAGCCACCAATTGGGTTTTGTCAGGTCGCTTTGGAACTCCGTTTGGTGATCATCCCGCTATCGGTGCAATCGTAGCGAATGAGACGGGGTTCTCTGGTTCGGTGCCTCCCTATGTCGCTGTCCCAAAGAACCCATCTTTCACTTGGGAATTAGGGAAAAGCGTGTGGCTTGGCGGACGCTGCGAATCCTTCAAGGCTGGTAATCCTAATGACGCCAATTACCGAGTTCGCGACCTATCCGCTCCGTCTGGAATAACCCCGCAATCGCTGGAGCGTCGCAAATCGCTCTTAGCTGCCGTTGACCGACTTGCGGACTTGGTAAAGGGAAGCGACCAGATCGCAACCTATGACGAGTTTAGTCGCAAGGCGGCCGAAATGGTCCTTTCCCCTCAAGCCCAAGCGGCCTTCGCTATCGAGCGTGAGGAAGCGAAAACGCGAGATGACTATGGCCGTAACGAGTTTGGTCAAAGCGCCCTTCTGGCCCGACGTTTGGTTGAAAACGGTGTACGCTTCGTGACTGTGAACTATGGTGGATGGGACCATCACGACCAGATCTTTAAGGGGCTCGATCGAAAACTACCTGAGTTTGATCAAGCCTACAGTTCCTTAATTCTTGATTTGGATCAGCGCGGGCTGTTAGACGATACGCTCGTGCTGGCTATGGGAGAATTTGGACGTACACCCAAAGTCAATGACAAGGCGGGACGTGATCATTGGGGCCGCGCTGGTTCCATGCTTTGGGCTGGCGCGGGTGTGGCCCGCGGCAAGGTAATTGGAGCAACCGACAAGAACGGAGCATTCGTCACCGATCGACCGGTTCGACCAGCGGATGTGGCTTGGACGGTTTACGAATCGCTTGGCATTGATCCAGCGAAAGAGCTGCTGACACCGGAAGGTCGACCAGTCTCCATCTTGGCCGAAGGGGCCACCGTTACGGAACTCTTTTCATGAAACGTCCATGGGTAACTTTCATCGTTGTGGCTTGTAGTCTGGGCTACTTTGGTTTCGATCAGACGTTCATTGGGTGTTGCTCCATGGTTCGAGCTCAAGAAGCCAAGACCGAAGCCGCTCGAATTACGGCCACGGAGCCTGCATCGATTGTCGGCGGATCCAAGATGACCCTCAAGGTGCGTGGGTTTAAGCTCAAGGAGTCCACCGAGTTTCGATTCCCAAAAGCCACCGAAGTCCAAGGTGAAATCACCGAGAAAAAAGATGCTGGCCCGCCCAAAGGCCTGGAAAACAAACTGGTCGGTGACACACAATTGCTCGCAGAAATTACGATTCCCGATAATCATCCTGCGGGAGTGTTGGAATACGTGATCTCAACTTCGGCAGGTGATGCCGCAGGCAAGCTAAGAGTGCTAGCTAGGGACTCTACGATAGACGAGACAGAGCCGAACAATGGATTTCGTGAATCGCAAGAACTGCGCTCGAACCAGTTTGCACGTGGGGCGATTCAAAGCGACAAAGATGTGGATGTCTATAAGATGAACGCGAAGGCCGGACAGCAGCTGAAAGTGACAGTAACCAGCGGTGCGCCTTCCATCATGGACGCGGCGTTGAATGGCTACGATGCGCGCGGCCATTTCCTAGCCGAAGCTGACGACAGCGATTCACGCGACCCAGTCTTGATGCTGAAGCCAACCACCGATGGCTTGATCTACCTTTGCGTTAGCAGTGCACACGACATCGGCGGCGAGTGGAACAGCTATCTGCTAACCGTGGAGGAAGTAAAGTGAGTCGTTTGCCTCCTCGCACTTTGATACTTCTGTTCTCTTCCATGTTGTGCGCTTCGAGCAACGCAAAGGAAGACATTGTTTCCTTTCATCGCGAGGTGCTCCCGATTCTTAGAACAAACTGCGTGGCCTGTCACAAGCCCGGCAAATCCAAAGGGGGGCTGGATCTTACGACGCACGCAGCAATGCTCCAAGGAGGTGATGAAGGTCAAGTGATTAGGTCCGGGGATGCGCTCGCTAGCCGACTGTTCGAGACTATCTGCGGCGACGAACCGGAGATGCCGAAAGAGAGCGAACCACTGCTGCCTCGCGAGATTGATCTGATCAAGCGTTGGATCACCCAAGGTGCGATTGAAGATGCAGCCAGTGACACTGGCACGCGACGACCTGCCGAACCAACAACCTACCGCTCTCTTCCATCGGTCAATTCCTTGGCGTTTTCTCCAGATGGATCACTCCTCGCAGTACCAGGACGACATGAAATTCTGTTGCATCACGCGGATGGTTCCGGCGTTGTCTCGCGATTAGCGGGCGATTCCCCTCGTTTGGAGTCAGTCACATTTTCGACAGATGGAACATTTCTCGTCGCATGCGGCGGTGCCGTCTCTGAATTTGGCGAGATACAAATCTGGGACACGCGGCGACGAGAGCTTATCCGTTCGATCAAGGAATCAAACGATGCATTCTATGGAGTTGCAATCTCCCCCAACAATCAACAGGTCGCGGTCGGTTGCGCAGATAAGCTAGTACGAGTATTCAACATTGCAGACGGCCTCGAGGTTATGAGATGCGACAACCATCTCGACTGGGTGTTCGGGACAGCCTTCACGAACGATGGCCTTCGACTCGTCACTGTGAGCCGTGATAAAGCGGCGAAGCTGATTGATATAACCACTGGACATCTGATCGATGACGTCAATATGTCACGCGATCCGCTGATCTGCTTGACACGACATCCCATTGAAAATCTCGTGGCAACGGGCGGTGCTGAGGGAAAGATCCGCTTGTTCAAAATGGAGCCACGCGGCGGAAGATTGTCCGAGGGAGACAACAAGGAAGAAAGCTTCGTTAGAGAGTTCGAACACATGGCTTCGCCAATCCAATCCATCGCCTTTAGTCCCGATGGCATCCACGTCGCTTGCAGCGCATTGAGCGGGGAAGTAAGAATCTTTAAAGCAGATAGCGGGCAACGGGTCGTCCAGATCCAAGGTGGCCGTGGGCCCATCTTCGCACTTGCATTCACGGCCGATGGAAAGCAAGTTGCCGCTGGAGGCTACGATGGTCGTCTTCGTTACTACAACACGGAAACGGGGGGAGTGGTGAAGGAGTTTAACAGCGTCCCGCTCCCGTAACGTTGAAAAAAGCCGATAACTTCCACATCGTTTGAAATCGCAGCAATGCCTTCGAGAGTGCGGACGGCCTCCTGTGACAGTTGCTTCAAATAGAAGGACGTCACTGTGCCTCTCAGGTACAAAATTCCGTTTCGAACTTCGCACCGAACGCCGCGAACTTCTGCGTGGCTGCTTCTAAGGATACGTTGCTGAGCGATTCGAGATTTCGTTTCTGAGTGATTGGTGGCGACGCGGACGGCACGGTTCGCTTGGTACAGTGGGGGGGATAGCGTGAATGTCTGATCCATCTACATGCTCCTTGGTCTGCTGGCAGTCCCGGAAAACGAGTTTGACCGATAACCGGAAGCCCGACTGAACAGATTCCGAACGGTAACGTTTCTTAATTGTGCTGTTAGGCCGTCTCCGTTCCATCGAACCCTGAACCAATTTCGGCATAGCGGAATCCTCTAGTCGAAGAAATGTCGCTTTTACTGTCTGCGAGAGGGCACGACAGCGACATTTCAATCGGCTAAGATGAGAGTGGTTTTTCAATGGCCTGCAGATAAAGGACGACACAGATGACGAATCGTCCGAATAAGCCCAGTCAGTCCGATTCCCGTGATATGAGCGTCGAGATCGGTGCAGTTTCTTCTTGAAAATTCATAGCAACTTCCGTAGCCTGAGTCGCTAGACTTCGAGGCTGCTTAGGAAAACAGAATCCGAATCGACCGAAGTCTGGCGATGGGATACGTATGCTTCGGACTGGATGTCGTCAAAAAAGGTGATTTCTTCGTCCGGATTCAAGAGAATGGGGGAGCTCAAGGATGTTCTCATGGAGAACTACTTGGTGGGGTTCGAAAAAGTTTTAGAAAGCGTTAGAAGATTGAACAAATGAACGATGAACTTCCATCTGAGAATAAGCGTGTATCGGCTGACCAAAGCGGAATTGGCAAGTCATTACCAGCCGAGATCGATTCGCGTATCTACATGGCAGCTGAACGTACCTTTCTTGCCTGGATTCGCACGGGCATCGCGCTGATGGGCTTCGGCTTTGTGGTTGCTCGATTTGGATTGTTTATGCGTGAACTCGCTCTGACAGGCGCATATCAGCAAACTGCGAATCCTAGTTTTTCGTTACCGATTGGGATTGGGCTTATCGGTTTTGGGATGGTCGTCAACATCGTATCGGTCGTTCGACATCGTCGGTACATTGCTGCTATCGACCGTAACGAATTTAGGTCGGCGTTTGGATCGACGTTCGCAATCTGGGTGGCACTTCTTCTTGCTCTGTCTGGATTGGCGATGACCATCTATCTGGTGAGATTAACGGGCTAGCGGTTCAGAACCCCAGCGGCAATGTTCGAAACTTCATGGCCGCCGAGGGTATTTGTTGGTGCAATACCGACTAAGTGATGAATGAAGACGAAGCGATGTATCGACCTATTTCCGCTGACAACATCCGCATGAACCTCTGCCATTCCTTGATTCAAATCAAGGAATGGCAATCAAGGAAACAAATTTTCTCGGTCTATCTCCTTAACACTTAGAACTCCCCTACAACTTCTCCGCCATTGCAGCTATGCAACGCTCGGTGGGTTGTCGTCTCAATGCCATTTGCGAAGAAATGCACCGACCCATCAGCAAGGCCTACGTTGGCACCCCCTGTGTGATAGCTTCGTGGCCCAAAAAAGCCGGTATGATGGATGACAAGGTCCGGCGTACGACTGTTGGGTGTGTGGTATCCGTTCGTCAGGGAATTGATCGAGCCATTGAATGCCCAAGAGATTCCTCGTCCACGGATCGCTGTACTGTTACCGCCTCGCCAGCCGCTGAAGGTCGACCAAATCGCGTCCGTTTGCGGGTTGGAGATGTAACCGCCCGCGTCCACGAAGGAACCCCCAAGGACTACCGGATGCCTTCAGGCCGCGACTTGCTTGGAGTGCCGAGCTCACTCCACTAGATCCATTAAGCGTGTATTGATACGGAAATTTAGGTAGTGTTCCTGCAGGCAGCGTCATGTCGTTGCCCACGCTACGAACGGTCTCACTTAAGATCACCGTGTTTGAAGTACCATCCGTAATGTCACGAAAGGCTCGCGCGGTGTTTTGACAAACAATCCCATCGGTGACCCAACGCCAATCGTAGTTGGTTCCCGTTCCACTTCCATTGCTAAACATGTAGTTCAATCCTCCGTAGGTTACAGGCGCGCCGTTGACTAGCATCGTAGTTGTAGACGGAGCTGGGTCGCTTGGACAAAGGAAGATTGGAACAGGGGTAGCGAATGCCTGAGCAAAAAGCGGATTAGGTACCTTGGCGTTGAAGGGGCCAGAGAATGCAGGCTTCGTACAATCGAGCAAATTGTTCAAGTTTCCTTGCTCGATAAAGGCAAGGATGCGAGCCTGGACTGAGAAGTCAACATCGACTGTTCCCGCCATGGGGAACTTGCGATTAGCAGATTCGTAATTCATGGTTGCAAGAGCAATTTGTTTGACGCTATTGCTGCATTGCATTCGACGGGCAGCTTCTCGCGCCGCTTGGACCGCAGGTAGGAGTGTCTGGCCTGGAATAAACTGACGCGGGCGCCATTGCTACTACGGGATGCGCAGGTCCATGCTCGTGCTCATACAACACAACATTTTGGATGTTTGTCAGAATGGTCCATGGCAACAAGGTGAATGCAGAACTCTTGCCTTGGCATTTCAACGCGAACATGGTCAACACGATTTTCCGTTTTGTGGCAGAGTTCAACTTCCTCGATCCGACGCTATCTGGTTGCGAAACTTGGCGACATGATGCACAGGATTTCTTGATTACCGTGACGCGGTCCTGGGATTGGCAAGAGTCATTGCACTTCGACCCTGAAACTGCTTTGCACGAATGTTTTGTGCAGCACGCTTTCTGCGGAGTGCTGCAAACAGAGTTGGTTTCCTTAGCAAACTTGCCATTTCGAGAATGACTCGAACTGCTGTCCATCGCTGTATCGTTACGCGAAGGTCGCACTGCATAAGATGGCGGAGTGACCCCATTTCTTTCTGCCCACGCGAATCTCTCGGCTGGCGTGTAACAACAACACCCGGTCCAGCATTGCTCAGCGGTTTTACATCCGCAAGGGCAGTTTTGGCAAGGAAACGGTTGCGAATTGGCCTTGTCCAGAATTTCAACTGAAGCGACAGGAAAGGGTAATGTAGCCGCGCAAAAGCATACAAGAACCAGGAAAGTAACAACTTTCCGTCCCATTGCGAACATCCACTTTTTTGAGGTGACCCCCGTCAACTATCTGCCGTTTCTCGTTCGGGCACTAAATCAAAAACCTTGCACGGCTAGACTTCAGTATATCAAGCCCCCGCGTACCTGCAATTCAAAGGACTTGCCTGCGACAAACCGTCTTGATCCAAGAACTAAGGGGACACGGACAAAGAGGGCGTGAAAAAGTTGCAATGGGCGTGGCGTGAATCAGCTAAATAAGATGTAAAGGCTAACCCGGGGCAACTTCTTAGACCCGCGAGAATACCTTTCACTTCCTACTTGGTATGGACTGAACGATCGTGTTGCTCTTAGCATGACTTGCTGGCCAAACGCCCCTTGTTGATCCCAAAACTCACACGATGTTTCGAAATCAATCCCACCCTTGGCGGACAACATCCCCAATATGGAGCTTTGTGAACGCAGCATCAACGTGTCAACCAAATCGGCAGTCTGGTCATTGGCTACAAGGACTATTTCAGAGTGCATATTCCGTCTGCCCATCATGTCAGTTTTGACATGCTACGCGGAACTGATCTTGGGGGTCCAGTCCAATACTTACCCTACGAGTTGATCAAAGGAGGATCAAATGGTTCATTTGCGAGCTTGAATCTTCCTTGAATTATCTGCACTACAGCTCTTCGACGCAACGTGAGTTTGCCCCAGACACAGGAAGGATATTCATGTTTTCCAAATTTCGGTAGCTGACAACCAACCTACCGTTAGCATTTCGGTTGAAACACGGCAGGCCCAGCAAGGCGTCATGCTAATCTCGATCTACTCTTGAGTTCGCGATCGTCATGGGTTCAATCCATCCTCTACTCGTTGAGTTGCCTGGAGTTTTGCAGGTTTGTCTAAAAATGCTGCGAATAGAAATTGGGAGGCCACCAGCCCTACTACCCTAATCAATCCCGTCTTGAAAACAACGATCCCATTGAATGCAATGAAGATCATGTAGATCAATCCTATGCAAAGTTAACCCAGGGTGTGCTCCGCGACCCTGGGCTGTGTTGTGGAACCCCGATGAGGTTCATGCGCGATGGATGTCCGTTATCCCACGGAGCGCTGCGCGACACTGGGTTCGCTGTACCTTTTGGAACCAACTACCGCTAATATATCCTAGTCGAATGATCCTGATCCAAGGCAAAACCGGGATTCGATTTCCGAATAGAAAGAATCAAGATAGCAGTTCTAAAACGCAAAGCCCAGGATGAATTCGCTATCGACCGCAACATCACCGCTGATTTCTAATCAGTGGGCTTTCGTTCCAGGGATTGCCCTTGGACCTAAGCCAGATGGGAACTATCGTTGGCCACCGACAGATTTCAATAGCCTTTGGCCGAGCTACTTCCGAAACCGTAAATTCTGTACAATCGGGCAACGGCCGGCGCCGAGGCTTCGTGAACAATGTCTGGCGGTCAAAGTTTGGCGATCACGGCATGTCGTCACTCGATCGCATAGTTTTGATAGCGGTGCAACACTTGGCAAGTCGCCCATGCGACGTATTACTTTTTTGGATGAAACGGTATGTGGACGATTGAGTTAGCGGTGATGCTTCTGATGATTGGTTTGAACAGTGTATTCGCCGCTTATGAAATTTCTCTTGCGTCGATCGGCGCAGGCAGTCTGCATGGTTTTGTCGCGGAAAAAAAGCGTGGTGCGGAAGCCGCTGTTCGGATGAAACAGAATATCGAAGGTAGCTTGGCTGTTGTTCAATTAGGGATCACGCTTGTCGGCGTTATCGCAGCGGCAACGGGAGGTGCAGGAGCGGAAGAAACGTTTGAGCCAATCCTGCTTCGTTGGGGTGTGCCCGAGAGTGTTTCTCAAATCCTCGCAATCGCTATTGTTGTCATTCCGTTAACGATCGTCACCATTGTGGTAGGCGAGCTGGTGCCAAAAGTGTTCGCACTACGCAACAAAGAACTAGTATGTTTGACGCTATCGCCAATCATGGAGTGGTTCGCGGCAAGCGTGAAGCCAGCGGTATGGTTTTTGGAGAACTCGGTTGCTTGGATCATGAGGATCGGTGGTCGCCGCAATGCCGACGATGAAAACAAGGCGGCCATCCAGGATCTTCATGGGGCTGCCGCATTCGCCCGCATTTCCCGACTGATCGGACAGCGAGAGGAAGGCATTATCATGAGTGCTTCGCGTTTGTCTTCAACTTCGGTCAAAAAAATTGCGTTGCCTGCAGAGCATATGGACATGCTGGTTACCGATCAGGATCTTTCCGAGGCTTTGTTGGCGGCCCATCAAAACATGCATACACGATACCCTGTTACTGAAGAAAAAGGGAACGCCCAACGAATTATCGGCTATGTCAATTTCAAGGACATCGTCGCCAATCTACGGTATGCATCGCATTCTTCGTCCTTACGAAAATTGATTCGTTCCCTAATGACGTTTGATGTGGAGAATCCTGTTTCGGATTGTCTCGAACGCTTAATCCGCGAGCGAAGCCACATTGCTCTGGTAAAAGATCACACAGGATCAATCGTCGGCATGATTACGCTCGAAGACATCATTGAAGAGCTCGTCGGGGAGATTCATGACGAGTATGACCACATACCGTCACACCTCAACAAAGCTGGAGACGGATGGATTGCGGGTGGCTTTGTCTCTCTCAATCAGCTGCGCGATGTGGCCGGAATTGATCTTAAGGCGATCGGGGACAAGCCACTCTATACGCTCAGCGATTGGGTTTTTGAGTCGCTTGGTCGGCCTCCACGAGGTGGCGACTCCATCAAATCGGATTGCTATCAGATTATTGTCCGCAAAACAAGAAATGTTTTGGTTCAGGAGGCCTACCTATCCGCTAACGAAGTCACGTTCGAATAGTTGAAGCAATACTGCAACACGTAGTCCGGCAAGCCAATCTCCCACCAAAGATCCATCTGCAGAAGCCGCACTACAGAAGAAGCCTCATTAACTCTTGGGTAAATCCAAGCAATTCTTTCGTATCCACTCTGCTGCTGAGTCGGAATTGACGTTCCCAATGGATCGTCTTTCGAGCTCTCGCTGTGCCTTGAAAAGGGCGCGAGATACCAATTCGCTCTCGATGGATTCTTCCTCCGGCATAACCGATGTCATTAGCATCTTGATCCAATCGCCAGCCCCTAAGGCTTTCATCATCGCATCTTCGAGCGAGACGTGATGTGAAATCCGACAGCGGCAAGGCAACCCATTTGCAAACTCTACGAGACGGTCATCCATTGATCGCAACGGGTGCCTTTCACCAGCAATGATGTCGATGATGTCCGAATTTTCCAGATGCAGGCTACCTGCGATGCTCGAATTTAGGTTACCTGCAGACACAGCCATGCACGGAACATTACCTACATTTTGGTTAGCAATTTTATCAAGCCGTGCAAGCACGTCGGGGAAATGCGCCACGAGGAGAATAGCGACCGTTTCTGTCCGTGAGCGTTCTAACGTTGCCTTGGCCAGCCCTGTGAACTTG
>Ga0247837_1008554_pt1 | contig 12793 bp, 10 predicted proteins | sample LaCtaG_2_FD_187115 | JGI IMG/M metagenome (GOLD analysis project Ga0247837, IMG submission 187115) | Freshwater microbial communities from meromictic Lake La Cruz, Castile-La Mancha, Spain - LaCruzMarch2015_14.5m | ecosystem: Environmental > Aquatic > Freshwater > Lake | place: Spain: Castile-La...
TCCCAGCTCGAAGTCCAGGCGGGCGACCCGCTGCCGCAGCCGTTCTCGTTTTTGACAGTGGGAATCGCACAGGAGCAATTGGCCTGCTGGATCACGCGGACAACGGCCGAAATCCATGCACTCATCCGGGCCAACCTGCATCGAGCGCCGATGTATTCCGGCCAGATCCAGTCACGTGGCCCCCGTTACTGCCCGAGCATTGAGGACAAGGTCGTGCGGTTCGCCGACAAGGAGAGCCATCAGCTGTTCCTCGAACCCGAGGGGCGGCGGACGCAGGAGATCTACGTCAACGGCATCTCCACGAGCCTGCCCCGCGACGTGCAGGACGCGATGATCCGCCTCGTGCCGGGCCTCGCCCGGGCGCAGATCATCCGCTACGGCTATGCCGTGGAATACGACTACTGCCCCCCCGAGCAGCTCACCGCGACGCTCGAAAGCAAGCATGTGCAGGGGCTGTTTTGCGCAGGCCAGATCAACGGCACGACCGGCTACGAGGAGGCGGCCGCGCAGGGGCTCGTCGCCGGGGCGAATGCGGCCCTGCGAACGGCCGGCCGCGAGCCGCTCGTTCCGGCCCGCGAGGATTCCTACATTGGCGTGCTGATCGACGACCTCGTCACGCGTGGCGTCGACGAGCCCTACCGGATGTTCACCAGTCGCGCGGAGCACCGACTGGCCCTGCGGCACGACAACGCCGACCGCCGGCTGACGCCCTTGGCCGCTGTGCTCGGGCTGGTCGGACCCGAACGGATCACCCGGCTGGCGGCAAAGACGGCGGGGATCGAGGCGGCGGTCACGCTGCTGGCCGGCACGCGTGTGGCAGGCGCGACGCTCTTCGACCGACTCAAGCGGCCCGAGGTCGGCTGGCAGGACTGTGTCGCCGCCCTGCCGGCGCTGGCGGACGTGCCACCGGATGTCGTTGAGCAGGTGGAAAACGACATTCGCTACGCGGGCTACGTGAAGCTTGAACGCGAGCGGATCGAGCGGCGGCGGACGGTGGCATCACGGCCGATCCCCGCCGGCTTTGAGTATGCGAACGTCCAGCATCTGCGGGCGGAGGCCCGCGAACAGCTCGAACGCATCCGCCCCCAGACGCTTGGGCAGGCGGAACGAGTCCGTGGCATCACTCCGGCCGACCTGACGCTGGTGCTCGTGCACCTGACGGGACGCATGGCAGAGGAAGGCCGGTCCGGCGCCGGCCTGACGTGAAGCCCGACATGAAGATCGTCCATATCACCGCCGGTGCCGGGGGCAGGCTGTGCGGTTCGTGCCTCCACGACAACGCGCTCGTCCGGAGCCTGCGGGAGCGGGGCTGCGACGCCATCCTCGTTCCGGCCTACGTGCCTACGACCACCGACGAGGAAAACATCGCCTGCGATCGGATCGTGATGGGGGGCGTGAACGTCTGGCTCCAGGAACATATTCCCCTCTTCCGATACACCCCCCGCGTGCTCGACACCGTGCTCGGCCCGCTGCTCGACTCCCGACGGCTGCTTGAGTGGCTCTCCAGCCGGAGCGGCTCGACCCGTCCTGCGGATCTTGGAACGCTGACTGCCTCGACGCTCGCTGGGGAACAAGGCCATCAGCGGAAGGAGGTGGAGAAACTGGCGGAGTGGCTGGCGGCGGATGTCCGTCCCGACATCGTGCACCTGTCCAATGCCCTGCTCGTGGGGCTGGCGCGACGGGTCAAGCAGGCCACCGCCGCGAAGATCGTCTGCAGCCTCTCCGGCGAGGACATCTTCGTCGAGCAGATTCCCGCTCCGCACTATGCCCGCGTCCGTCAACTACTTCGGGAGCGGGCTGCCGACGTGGACCACTTCGTCGCACTGAACGGGAGCTTCGCACGCTTCATGGCCGGCTACCTCGACGTGCCGCCTGAAAAAATCTCGGTCATTCCCCATGGCCTCGACCGCACGGGATTTCCCGCGACGGCCCCCGATCTGGTCAGGCGGCGGCGGGCCCGCGGCGGTCGGCTGGTGGTGGGCTCGCTTGCACGCGCCTGTCCGGAGAAGGGACTCGAACAACTCGTGCGGGCGCTTCCGCTGGTTGCGCGGGATCGGGACGTGGATCTGCTTGCCGCCGGTGCGGAGGTCGACTCCGAGCGCGGCTATCTCGCACACTGTCTCAGCGTGGCGCAGGAGCTCGGGGTATCAGGCCGGTTTCGCTGGCTCGGGCAGGTCGATCGGCCGGGCAAACTCCGACTGCTTGAATCGATTGATGTCTTCGCGATGCCGACCGTCTTTCCGGAGGCGAAGGGGATTCCGGTCATCGAAGCGATGGCCGCAGGGGTGCCCGTGGTCGCGCCGTCGCATGGCACGTTTCCGGAACTGCTCGACGAAGAACGAGCCGGGCTTTTGCACATGCCGGGCGATCCTACCGATCTGGCCCACAAGATCGGCAGGCTGCTCGACGACGTGGAGTTTGCCTCACACTGCGGCCGGCACGGGCATGAACGCTCCCTCGCCCGCCATACGGCCGACCAGATGGCCGGCGGACACGAGGACCTGTACAGACGCCTGGGCCAGCGAGACGAGGTTTAACCCTGCGGCGGCTTGTGAGGGTCGTCGCCCGCCACTTCCGCTCCGTCCTTCCGCTCGGGGAACGCAAGCGAAGCGGCAACGCTCGCACCGATGAGCCCCACGATCACGAGCAGTGAGACCGCCGGGTGCACCAGGTGCCCCTTGGCATGGGCATTCCAGCCCCCCCACGTGGCCAGCGTCTCGCTGTGCCGGGCGGCCTCGATGATCATCTTGCCACCCACGAAGACGAGTACCGCGGAGAGGCCGTAATTCAGAAACCGGAACATGTCCATGACGCCCGCCAGCAGGAAGTAGAGGGCGCGGAGGCCGAGGATCGCAAAGACGTTCGAGGTGAACGCCACGAACCGCATGTAGTGTGAGCCGGGCGTGACGATGCCGAGGATCGCCGGCACGCTGTCGACCGCGAAGAGCACGTCTGTGCTCTCTACGATCAGCAGCACGAGAAACAGCGGCGTGGCCATGAGCCGGCCCTTCTCACGGACAAAGAATCTGTCGCCTTCCGATTGGTTTGTGACAGGGATCAGGCGCCGGAAGAGTTTGACGAGCGTGCTCTCCTCCGGATGGGACTCCTCTTCGCTGAACGCGAGCTTGATGCCCGTGTAGACGAGGAATGCGCCGAAGAGCGGCATCACCCAGTTGAAGCGTTCGACCAGTTCAGCTCCCACCAGCACGAACGAAAGCCGCATCACAACCGCGCCCAGAATACCCCAGAAGAGCACCCTGTATTGATATTTCAGCGGTACGCGAAAGTAGCCGAAGATCACGGCGAACACGAAGACGTTGTCCATCGACAACGACCACTCGACGAGATAGCCGGTGAGAAATTCGATGGCTGCCTGACCGCCGAGCCACCACCAGACAACGGCGTTGAAGGCCAGTGCGAGGGCGGCCCAGAAGAGTGTCCAAAAACCGCTCTCCCGGAGCGACGGCTCGTGGGCCTTCTTGTGGAACACCGTCAGGTCGAGAGTCAGCAGCACAGCCACCATGGCGGCGAATGCCAGCCAGTGCCACATCTGGATCGTTGTGGTATCGGTGGCGGATGTGGCGAGTTGGGCAAGCAGGTGCAAGGGGATGATTCCTGGAGAAGTTTCCTCAGCGCGGAACGGTATAGCGTAGCCGACGCCCGTCACGGAGTGGCAGAGCGAAACGAAGTGGCCCGGCCGGGGTGGCAGAAGCCCCGCAGCAGAGCGGAGATTTCAAGCCCTTATTCATCATCGGGGAGTATTTCGGGCAGCGCCGCGACAAAGCTGGCCGTCATGGCATCGAACACCGGCGAGACCCGCACCCATTCCCGGTCCTCGGCCTGGCAGATGAGCAGAAAGATCGCGTCGGGCGTTTCCAGCGTCCGCACCTGGGCGGTGTTCGTCAGGTCGAGGCAGTAGAAGTTGATATCCAGGCCCGTCAGGACATGGCCGGCGATCTCGTCGTGGGCCGGTTCGTTGTCGAGATCCTGATACTCTCGCTTCATCGTCGCGAGCACCGCCCCGACGAGTTCCGCGGGATCACCGCCGGGCCCATGGCCGCTGATCGACCAAAACCCTCCCTCCGGTGAGTAGACCGTCACCGTGGCGAAACGATCCTGTGCATCGTCGGTGTCGACCGACCAGTTTTCGGGGTAGTCGAAGGCGAGCCCAAAACGGTTGAAGTGCATCGTCGGGGCAGATCCTGCTGAGGAATGGTCGGGAGTGCAATCCAGGGGAGCTGGATGGAGACTTGGACGGAGACCTGAAAGGAGACCTGAATCATGGGGCCTGGATGAATCAAGATGAATCAACGCCATTGTAGGCGGTTGCGGCTGCGGAGCGGTCTGGACTGCCCCGGGTGGCACCGCTATCGTCCGGCCCTCACCAGGATATCGTTTGGCCCCGACACGCAGTTTCCGGCGGGTCCCGCGGCCACACTCGTCGGTTATCGTTTCATGTCGCATTCCCCACGCACGTTCGACGCAAATCCCCGTGCCCCATCGGCACAGGTGCTCGATTATGCGATTCCGGCGGTCATCCTGCTGTCGGTGTTGGTGGTACTCGCGCCGGTCCCGGCCGCGATCGTCGACGTGCTGCTGGCGGCCAATCTGACCGTGTCGGTGCTTGCGCTGTTGGGAGCCCTCGCTGCCCGCACGCCGCTGGAACTGAGCGTGTTCCCCACCTTTTTGCTCGGTTCCACCCTCGTGCGGCTGGTGCTCAACATCGCCACGACCCGGCTGGTGCTCTCCCGTGCCGCCATCGACGGCGACGCGGCCGCCGGGCAGGTCGTGCAGGCCTTCGGCGAATTCGTGTCGGCCAACAACATCGTGGTGGGAGGCGTGATCTTCGCGATCATCGCCATCGTCCAGTTCGTCGTGATCACCGCCGGATCGACACGCACAAGCGAAGTGGCGGCCCGCTTCGCCCTCGACGGCCTGCCGGGGCGGCAGATGGCGATCGACACGGAAGTGCAGGCGGGCACGATCACCCGCGACCAGGCGCGGCAGATGCGGCTCGACCTGCAACGGCAGGCCGATTTCTTCGCCAGCATGGATGGCGCCAGCCGGTTTGTCAGTGGCGAAGCCAAGGCCAGCGTGATCATCACGGCCATCAACCTCTTGGGAGGTCTGGCGATCGGCATCATTCAGCACGGCATGCCGGTGCACAAGGCACTCGACATCTATTCGCGACTCACGATCGGTGACGGGCTCACCAGCGCCGTGCCATCGCTCTTCATCTCGGTGGCCACAGGCCTGCTCATCTCAAGGTCGAGCCAGGCGGTTGATCTCTCCCAGGAGTTGGGGCGGCAGTTCGTGTCGCGGCCGCACGTGCTCGTGATTACGGCGGTGTTTCTGGGCCTGCTGTCACTCACCGATCTCCCCTTCGTGCCGCTGGCGGGGATGGCCGTGGCCGTGGCAACGACGGCCTGGATGATCGGACGCAAGGCGGGCCAGACGCGGGCCGCCGAGCGGGTCGCCGCCGGAGACGGAACGGCCGTCGCGGTCTCGGCTCGGGCGACTTCCGCCGGTGAACTGCTGGCGGACGAACGGATCATCGTCGAGGTGGGCCGCGGTCTGGTGGGCCTGATCTCGCTGCCGGCAGGCGGAGGCACCGTGTCGCCTTTGGCAGAACGTTCTGCGGCGGTGCGGGCAGGCGTGGCTGCGGATCTTGGGCTGGTCGTACCGTCGATCTCGATGCGTGACAACCTGATGCTCCCCGACCGCTGCTACCGGGTGACGATCGCCGGCGATGTCGTGCTCGAGACGGAAATTCCAGCGGGGAGGCTGCTGGCCGTGCCGCCCGTCGGCGAGGTGCTCGACGACGACTCCATGGCTCGACATGCCGGAGTGGACGATACGCCGGCGGTTGATCCGCTGACCGGGCGTCGCGGCATGTGGGTGGGGCATGCGCAGGCGGAAGCCACCCGGCGTCGCGGGGCGACTGTCTACGGCGACGCCGATTGCATCGCTCGGGCCATCGAGGCGAATATCCGTCGCCATGGCGACCGACTGCTCTCCCGAGATTCGGTCGCCCGGCTCATCGAATCGCTCCGTGCCGCCCAGCCGGCGGTCGTCGAGCAGGTGGTGCCCGGCGTGCTCACCATCGCCCGCATCCATCGCAGCCTGCAGTGCCTGCTTCGCGACGGCGTGCCGATCCGGCCCTTCGCGGAGCTCCTTGAGATCATGGCCGATCATGCCGCCGAGGCGAACGATCCGACGCAGTTGGCCGAACTCGTGCGGCGGTCGCTGGCCCGCTCGATCTGCCGGCGGGCCCGGGATGCCCGGGGCCGGCTGGTGGTGGTGCGGCTGGAGGGGCCGGCAATCGACGCGTTCGTCGGCGGGGCCGGACGTCCGCCTGCCCAGCTGATCGCGGAATTGCGGCGAGCCGTTCGCCCAGGGGTGGAACGGGGGGCACGGCCGGTGATCGTCGTGCCCAGCGCCGTCCGCCTGCGGGTTCGGGACGCCCTTGTCCGCCATCTTCCCGACGTGCACGTGCTGGCCGAAGAGGAGCTCGCCGACGAAGACCGGGTGGAGGTGTTTGCCAGCGTCGGAGGCAGTTTGCTGCAACGGGCGGCGTGACGCCGGAAAGCGAGCGGACAGGCTGGCTGGGAGGGCTGGACGAACGCCACAAAAAACATTCAATGGAAAAATATTCAGGCAGTCGCCGGCCGTCGGTCGATGATGAAAAATTTGGCGGTGCTGATTGAACGTGGCTGATTGAACGTGGCTGGTTGAACGCGGCTGGTTGAACGCGGCTGGTTGATCGTAGAGTCAGTTGAGCAACGAGTGTGGATTGCCGGGAGGCACCAGGATGGTGTCTCTGCGGCGTGACGAGAAGAAGGTCGCGGCGAGTCGGCGATGCCGTCCCGCGGCCTTGCATGCAAGGCCCTTTCAAGGAGGATGACGTGGCGAACTATGCGTCCCAGCCAACCGCCGAGGAGATGCTCGAGATCTGGAAGGCCTTCAAGGCCGACCAGTCGAACGAGACGCTTCGGAACCGGCTCATCGAGATCTTTTTTCCGTTGGTCAAATACAACGGGGAGCGGATCTGGTCCCGACTGCCTGACGGCGTGGAGCTTGACGACCTCGTGTCGGCCGGCACGTTTGGCCTGATGGATGCCATTGACGCCTACGACATGTCCCGGGGCGTGAAATTTGAAACCTACTGCGTGCCGCGCATCCGCGGGGCCATGCTGGACGAACTTCGGACGATGGACTGGGTGCCGAGGCTCGTGCGTTCGAAGGCCAGCAAGCTCAATGAGGCGCTGAAGACCCTCGAGGCGAGGCTCGGACGTGCACCGGCTGATGCGGAAGTCGCTGCGCACATGGGGCTGTCGCAGGAGGAGTTTGAAAAACTGCGCGTCGATTCCAACGCGGTGGGCCTCGTGAGCCTCAACAAGAAGTGGTGCGAGACAGACAGCTCGAAAGATGTTCGCGAGATCGACATCCTTGAGGACAAGAAGGGGGAGGATCCGACCCGACGGATCCAGAAATCCGACCTGATGCGGCTGGTCACGAAGGGTCTCAATCGGAACGAGCGGCTGATCATCATCCTCTACTACTACGAGGAACTGACGATGAAGGAGATCGGTGCCACGCTCGACCTGTCGGAGAGCCGTGTCAGCCAGATGCACTCAGCCATCGTGGAACGGCTCCAAAACCAGCTTGATCGGCGGAAGGTGGAGTTTGCGCTCGGCTAAGAACCGAGCGGGCGGTCTGGGTAGGCTGCGAGGCTTGCGGCCCGGCCGGAATACAGTCCGCTGGGGCCGGTAGCTAGCAAAAAAAGGCAGATCGATTTTTACTTGAGTGTGTGGCCATGGTTTGTCGATGAGAAAAGGTTGGTCGCGGCGACCGGGCGTTTTGTCCGGCTGCTGTTCGGCGACTGGTGTCGCCGAAACGCGGAAGCGCGGCAACAATAGCAAGAGTTCCAGGACGTCAGAAAGCAACAGGCAGCATCCAATTCTGAAGAACCGATGAACCCTCGAACCTTCCGGCCGGCAACGGCGTAGAAGCGGAGCAGACGGGGGAGCAAAGGGATTCAAAGTTCAATCTGCCGGTTTCGCCAAGGAGAGCCAACATGAACATCTGGGGTGTCACTTCGACGCAGGGATCACAGGGGCTGAACGCCGTGAAGGGCGTCGAGTCCGCGCAGAGCACTCAGGCCGCGATGCAGCAGGGTGTGACCGAGGTGCACGATTCAGTGACACTGTCGGTCGATGCCGTGCGTTCGGCCGATTCGACCAGCGACATTCGCTTCGATCGCGTCAACGCGATCCGGGCGGCCATCGCCGATGGGTCGTATGACACGGCCGAGAAACTCGACGTGGCGCTCGACCGCCTGCTCGACCGACTCGGTTGACATCAGGCTCGCTGAACCATCCAGTCTTACGCACCAGCCGGGCCGGCAACGGCCCGGCTGTCTGCATTGAGTGACAGACGCCTCCGGGCAGGCTAGAATTGGAAGGCGAGAACCACCCCGTCCTTCTGGTTTTCGTGGCCGGCGTTGTCGTGGTCGCTACACGTGTCCTCAGGTGGTGTTGTCTGGTGGGAAGCGTTGATATGGCCATCGCATCCGATTTCTCGCTGGGCAAGGTTGACGTCGCGCTGACGCCCCGCGAACGGTTCACGGAGTTTCTTCAGACCCGGGGCAAGCGGGTCACCCGGCAGCGGCAGGTGATCGTCGATCATGTCAGTAGCCACCATGAGCATTTCGATGCGGAGCAACTGTTAGCCAATCTCCGCCGGACGCCGGAAGGGGCCAAGGCCAGCCGGCCCACGGTCTACCGAACGCTCACGGAGATGGTCGACGCGGGGCTGCTGCGAAAGATGGTGCTCGGCGGCCGGGCCGTTTACGAACACGACTATGGCTATCCGCAGCACGACCATCTCCACTGCACCTCATGCCAGACGCTGATTGAATTCTCGAGCGATGAGCTGGCGAAGATCTGTGATGCGGTGGCCGGCCAGCACCAGTTTCGTGCCCGGAGCCACCGGCTGATCATCGCCGGCCTGTGTGCCGGTTGCCGCAGCAACCGCAGCAAGTCGCGGCACCAAGACCGCGTCTGACCCAATCCCGTTCGGAACGTCATGCGGCTCCCCCCGTGGGGGCGAGTTTTTAACGTGCCGTGGATCGGTGCCGGATTCCACACGTTGAAAACTCGTGGCCACGAAGTCGAGGGCGTCACACCCGCAGGGCCGATTCGGCGGCCCGGTCAGGACATTCAGCAAGCGCCGTCCGCACTGGGCCCGCGATGAATTCCTCGACCTGGGCGGATGCCCGTCCGGCGAGCCCCGGCACGTCCATCGCCTGCACCAGATCGATGCCCGCGAAGAGCGGGTCTGCGGCGAGCCGTGAGATCAGGTCGTTGTCATGCCCCTCGCGCATCCGCGCCGTGGTGGCGTGGCTGTGGCACCGGAGCGCCTCGTGGAGTTCCTGGCGGTCGCCCCCCGCCTTCGCGGCGGCCATCAGCAGCCGTTCGCTGGCGAGAAAGGGGAGATGATGTTCGAGGTTGCGGCGGATCGCTCCGGGCAAGACGACCAGACCGCCGGCAATGTTGGCGAAGATCACGAGTTGGGCATCCGTGGCGAGGAAGGCCTGCGGAAGCACGAGCCGGCGCGGGGCGGAGTCGTCAAGCGTCCGCTCAAACCACTGCACGGCCGCAGTCTGGCTGGTGGTTGCTGAAAACCCCATCACAAACCTCGCCAGCCCGCACATCCGCTCAGACCGCATCGGATTGCGTTTGTACGGCATGGCCGAGGAGCCGACCTGCTCCGACTCGAACGGCTCCTCGAGTTCGGCCCATGCGGCGGCGAGCCGCAGGTCGTTCCCTGCCTTGTGGGTCGATTCCGAGATGCCCCCGAGCACCGATACGACCTGCGAATCCACCTTCCGCGAATAGGTCTGCCCGGTCACGTCGTAGGAGCGGTCGAAGCCGAGTTTTCTCGACACAGCCTCATCGAGCCGTCGGACCTTGGCATGATCGCCCTCGAAGAGTTCGAGGAAGCTGGCCTGCGTGCCAGTCGTGCCCTTCACGCCGCGGGCGCGAAGCAGCCGGCGGCGGTGCAGAACCTCCTCCAGATCGAGCAGCAGATCATGGATCCAGAGACAGATCCGTTTGCCGATCGTGGTGGGTTGGGCGGGCTGCAGATGCGTGCGGCCCAGGCAGACCACGTCGCGGGTCTCCATCGCGCGGTCCGCCAGCCGCTCGATCACCACCGCCAGCCGGGAAGCGATCAGATCGAGTGACTCGCGGATCAGGATCAGGTCGGTGTTGTCCGTGACGAAGGCGCTCGTCGCCCCGAGATGGAGGATGGGGCGGGCCAGCGGGCAGGCATCCCCGAAGGTGTGCAGGTGTGCGAACACGTCGTGACGCATCTTCTTCTCGTAATCGGCCGCCTTCGCGAAGTCGATCGGCTCGAGGTGGGCCCGCATCTCGGCGATCTGCGCAGCCGAGATGGGCAGGCCCAGTTCGGCCTCCGCCTCCGCCAGGGCCAGCCAGGTCTGCCGCCAGAGTCTGTAGCGGTTGTTGTCGCTCCAGAGCCGAGACATCTCGGCCGAGGCGTAGCGGCAGGCGAGCGGATTGTCCCAGCGGTCATGCGGGTCGGTGAGGGGATCGGAATTCCCGGAAGACTGGGAGTTCCCGGAATGCTTGGGATTCATGGAATTCTCAAAATTCATGGATCGGCTCCTGGGCGGTGGCTCGTGTGGCGGCAGCGGCGGCCGTCAGATTCGCCTCGGAGCGGCCGCCTGCCGGCCCATCTTGCAGAACAGCCGCTCCAAGGCCAGCCGGGCGCGCAGGCCCCGCGACGCATCGCTCTTGAGGGAAAGATCGAGTTCCAGAAGTGCCGTCGGAAGCTGCCGCGCCCGCCGGGGTCCAAGCTGCCCGAGCGACTCACGGGCCTGCGCCAGTGCCTTCGGCCACGCGGCCACACCGGCCTCCCGCAGCGCCTGCTCGACACCGGCGGGCCGGCCCCCTGCCGCAGGCAGGGCCAGCAGTCGGGCCGCAGTCGACAGCCTGCGGAGCACGGAGGCGGTCTGGGCGCTGATGCCGATTGGATTTTCGCCGGCCGCCAGGAGTGCCGCGAGCTGGGCGATCGCCTCGCGGGCATCGCCCGTCGCGGCGGCATCGATCATGCCCCAGGCGGTCCGCTCCAGCGGGCTGCCGGCAAAGTCGTCGATCGCCTCGGGTTGGATGACCGACTTCTTGGCAGCCGGATTGGTGGCGGCGGCGAGGCGGGCCAGCGCCTGATCGATCTGGCCGAGATTGCTGCCCAGACGTTCAAGCAGCCGCTGTGCCGTGGCGGCCGCCAGCTGGATGCCATGCCGCGACTGCGACCACTGCCGCACCCATGCGGCGAGATTGGTACGCGGCGGAATCGAGACATCGACGACGAGACCGTGCTGGGCCGCCGCCTTGGCGAGCCGGGTGTTCGTTGGCAGGCTCTTTAACACGAGGATCACGAGCCCCCGGCCGCCGGCGGCTCCCCGTGGAGAGCCGGCAAGTTTTTCGAGTGTCTCCCGGGCCGCCGTCACGAAACCCTCGGCCGATCGCACCACCGCTGCACGGGTGGCGCCGGCGAAGAGTGGCACCGTGGCCGCCTCGTCGAACACGTCGCGGGGATCGAGGGTGTCGTCGCCGGAGAACTCCCGCCAGGCCCATGCCCGGTCGGCCTCGTCGGGGCAGAGCTGGTCGCGGAGCAGCGCGAGCATGTGGCCGGCGAGAAACGGCTCGTCACCGACCAGTGCGATCAGCGACGGCGTGCCAACCGACCAGCCTGCGGGCTGCTGGAGAATCTCGAGGGCATTGACCGGATTGGGCACGAACATGGCTCTCCACAGGGGAGCCATCAGTGTAGCGGGTCGCGGGCCGAGGTCTTGCCTCTGGCACTACGGCGCGGCGGGTAGCGTCCGGACGCCACCGAGTCGGCCGATGACACGGGTGGTCGATACCGTCACGGGCTCGGGGCTCGTGACCGCTCCGACGTTGCCCGCGGCATCCGCAACCTCGATCCGGAGATAGACACGGGCCGGTGTCACCCGATCGGGCTGCCAGCGGTAGTCACCCTGATTGTCCACCTCGGTGGCAATCGTGGCCCACGGACCCTCGGCGTTTGGTGAAAAAAGGAGCCGGGTAGTTTTCGGCGAGGGCAGTTGATCCCGCGATGTATAGCGGATCACGATGCCACTGTTTTCGACCTCTGACAGCCGGGCGGCGCCGAGGAGTTCGACGTGCGGCGGATCTTCATCGATGCCAATCCAGCTCTCTGCTGCATCGCCCGGCATCGGGCCCGAATTGCCATCCGGCAGGTCAGGCGTAATCTCCAGCCTGAACCCGTAAAGGCCCGCCGCCGGCAACACCACGTTCACGGGGCTTTGAGCATCATCGTCGACGGCAGTCTTCTGCCAGGAGAGCCCTCCATCGCGGGTGCTCCAGAGTTCGACCCGCAGGCGGGTCGCGTTGGGCCTTTCGGCTGGCAGTTCATAATCCCAGGCAAAGCGGCGCGACCGTGAGAGTTGCAGGGGCCGACCGCGGTATTCCATCGGCTGCGGCCCGCCAGGAGATTGGGCTGTCAGGGGGAGAGCGTGTCCTCCTGATCCTGATGTCGATGCTGATGCTGATGTCGATGCCAACAGGCTGCGGCCGCCCGTGGGATCTCCGGTTGCAATAGCGTCTGACGAGACGCCAGAAGGGCCGGCCGTTCGCCTGACCAACACGCTCTGTGGTTCGCTGCCGCGACCTGTCTGGCCACCTGCGGCCGCGGCCCGCGGCTGCTCAGCCGACCAGGCAGCGGC
>Ga0247837_1008559_pt1 | contig 12786 bp, 9 predicted proteins | sample LaCtaG_2_FD_187115 | JGI IMG/M metagenome (GOLD analysis project Ga0247837, IMG submission 187115) | Freshwater microbial communities from meromictic Lake La Cruz, Castile-La Mancha, Spain - LaCruzMarch2015_14.5m | ecosystem: Environmental > Aquatic > Freshwater > Lake | place: Spain: Castile-La...
AGTTCTTCTGCTGCGATTTGACAGAGCGCGTAACGATTGAATTGTGGGGCGAAGACTTCTACGGCAACCGCAACTTCTGCTGGGATGACGTGTTGATCGAAGACAAAGTGGCTCCAACTTGTTTGGCACCATGGGCGCTCACTGTAGATTGTGATGAGAAGTGCCTCGAGAAAATCGACGACAAAGCAGCTTCTGCACTTTGCTTTGGTGACATCACCATCCCTTCAGGCAACGATTGTGCTAAATTGGATACTGCATACAAGACTGACAAGAAATTGAAGTGTGGTTATGGCTACATCGATCGGATCTGGACTTTGACTAAGCAAACGGTTAAAGGCCCAATCAGCGTAACTTGTACTCAGCGGATCACCATCCGTCCAATCCACCAATACGACATTTGCTTCCCTAAAGATGTAAACTCTGATTGTAAGACTCCAATCATTGATACCATTATCACCGACGAACTGGCTTGCGACATCTTGTCTGTAAACGTAACCGACAAGCGTTACGATGCTTCTGACGATGAGTGCTACAAAATCTTCCGTACTTACTCTGTAATCAACTGGTGTACTTACGATGACCGTTGTGATGACCCATTGTTGCAAAACAACATCTCGATCATCGATCGTGGTTACTTTGACAACTACGGCAAAGCGCCGCTCTATGTATTGGTTCGTGATGCCAACCGTAACCTTGACGAAGAATTCTACATCTCTAAGGATTTGATTCCTAACAACGCTGATGACATCCGCTTCACTCCACCATATTGCACAGTAGCTGGTGAATACTACCACAGCTTCATCTATACTCAGATCATCAAGGTATACGACGACGTACGTCCAGTTGTAACTGGTACTCCAGGTAAATTCTGTATCCGCGAAGGTGGCGATTGTTTGGCCAACCTGAAAATGGTGATCAACGGCAAGGACAACTGTTCTGACAAAGTGACTTTGGAAACACAGTTCCTGATGATTGCGCCTGGTCAGACTTTGGATGCCAGCAAAATGATCATGTACGCTACTCCACGCTGGAGCACCAAGGATTTGGGCAAAGGTGATTTCGAAATCAATGTTGCAAACTTGCCACAAGGCAAGCATGACCTGATCGTAGTAGTACGTGATGAGTGTGGCAACCTGAGTGTACCAACCCGGATTCCATTCACAGTTGAAGATTGCAAAGGACCAGCTCCGATCTGTATCAATGGCTTGAGTACTGACCTGATGCCTGATGGCAACGGTGCAGGTATGATGGCAGTATGGGCTTCTGACTTCGTAGCTTCCAAGATCTACGATTGCAACGGCCAAGGCCCAGAAGTGAAGGATGGTTTGAAACTGGTTACGAAGTACTCTTTGAACCGCGTTGGTTCTCCAAAAGACAAAAACGTAACAGGCCTCAACCTGACTTGTGCCGACAAAGGCAAAGTAATCCTGGTTGAATTGCACGCTTGGGATGAAGCTGGCAACGACGACTTCTGCGTAACTTATGTTGAAGTTCAAGACAACCGCACTGTATGTCCTGGTTCTACTGTTGGTAGCATAAATATTGCTGGTACAATCTCTACTGAAGGTTCTGCTAACCTGCAAGGTGCAACCATCACTTTGAGCGGACAAGCTTCCATGAGCGCAACAACAACTGCAAATGGTGGTTACTCTTTCATTAGCCTGGCTAAAGGCGGTGACTTCACCTTGACTCCACAATTGGACAAAAACCACCTGAACGGTGTATCTACTTTTGACCTGGTCTTGATCCAGAAGCACATCCTGAATGTACAGGCCCTGAACAGCCCATACAAAATGATTGCTGCTGACGTAAACAACTCTAAGTCAATCACAACCCTGGACTTGATTGCATTGCGTAAGTTGATCCTGAATGTTGATCAAACTTTCCAAAACAACACTTCCTGGAGATTCGTAGATGCTACTTACAAGTTCCCAAATGCAACCAACCCATGGGCTGCTGCATTCCCAGAAGTTGTAAGTGTAAACGATATTGCTGCTAACACAACTGCCAACTTTGTAGCCATCAAAGTGGGTGACGTTAACGCAAGCGCAACGGTAAGCGCAGCAACTGCTGCTGAAGTACGTACTGCTGGTACATTGGACATCAACGCTGCTGAAGCTGCCCTGAAGGCTGGCCAGGAGTACAGTGTTGAATTCAACGCTGCTGACCTGAAGAATGTACAAGGTTACCAGTTCGCATTGAACCTGGACAAGAGCAAAGTAGAATTGGTTGACATCGTTTACGGTGTAGCTAAAGCTGAAAACTTCGGTGTATTCACCAACGAAGGTATCATCACTACTTCCTGGAACGGTGAAGCGAAGCAGGGTGCATTGTTCACTTTGGTGCTGCGTGCGAAGGCTGATGCTCAACTGAGCAACACCCTGAGCCTGAACCGCATCGTAACTGCTGAAGCATACAATAGCAACAACGATCAATTGAACGTTGCGTTGAAATTCAACAATGCTGCTGTAGCAACTGGTTTCGAATTGAAGCAAAACACGCCTAACCCATTCAACGGTGAGACGCTGATCAACTTCAACCTGGCTAAAGCAACTACTGCAACGTTGACCATCAGCGATGTAACGGGTCGTATTTTGAAGAGTGTTCGTGCCAACTATGCTAAAGGCATGAACCAGGTTATCCTCAAGGCTAGCGATCTAAACGCTTCAGGTGTATTGTATTACACCCTGGAAGCTGACGATTTCACTGCTACCAAGAAGATGATTATTGTTGAGTAACAGAGGTCATTTTTTATAAGAATTACAATTGGCATTCGAGGCCGCCCCATTCGGGCGGCCTCTTTGTTTTTATGCCAGGGTATAAAATTCTGAAAAATGAATTTAGGTTATGAGTGTTGTTGTCATAACTCATAATTCATAGCTCGTAACTAATAATTCTACTTTTTGTCTTGCTTCGCAAAAACCTTCTTCAGCAGGTCACTCCCCCGCGAATCTACGTTTTGACGAATGTCCAATTCTTTTTTCTCCACCAGTTGAAACATGCCGATCAAGGATTTTTCGGTCACGTATTTATCCAGTTCCGGATTCATTTTTTTCACCAATGGAATTTTGTTATAGGCAGTAACTGCGCTGGTCCAATATTCACGGGCTTTGAATTTATCCAGCGAAGTTTGGATGACGGGCATAAACGCAGCAGTCAGTTGGGTGTTAGTTGTGCGCTGCAAATATTGCGTCGCGGCATTTTTTTCACCCATCAGAATATTCAGTGCATCCTGGAAAGTCATCTGCTTGATGGCATTCACAAAGATGGGCTTGGCCTGAGCAGCGGCATCTTCAGCAGCGCGGTTCATTTTTTCCAGCAAGTCTTCTTCAAACTTGGAGAATCCAGGGATGATTTTCAGCTTGGCCGCCATGGTTTTGGCTTCTTCCGGCAACAAAATTTTGTAGGCACTGGCATAGTAGCCATCCTTGGCCGAAAGGAAGCTAACCGCTTGATCAACCCCAACATTCAGGGCTTCTTTCAAACCCGATCCGGCTTCATCTGCACTCAGATCGCCGCTTTTGCCCAAAACTTTATTTTTGGCTTTATTGATCAAGCCACCCAACTGGGCTTCTGCATTGTTGTTCAAAATACCCCAGGTCAAAAGGGGCAACAAAACGAGGTAACGTCCGCTCATGGTTTTCTGTTTTTTGAATAAGAACGATATTATGACGGTAGCGGTGCGCTGAAGGAGCAGACAAAATGGGGCTTTAACGTTTCTTTAATAACGCAGAAAAAATAACTTCCCGATTTTGGGTTTTGAATAGGAAATCGAACGGTTCATTTCAAGTGAGGTTCCTATTCAAAAGCCTCTAAAAAAATCGGGAAGTTATTTTTTGCGTCATACTTAACGCCTTTTTTGCAAATACCAGACCAAATACTTTTTATTTTAACGATTGTTCAATAAGTTTGTGGCCGTAAATACCAATTATGCCCATCGTCAAAACCAGTAAGGAGGAAATACTGCAAAAATCAATGCAATTGATTTGGCAAAAAGGTTACCACGATACCAGCATCGGTGACCTGGCTTTGGCATTGGGTATGCACAAATCTCACTTTTACTATTACTTCAAAGACAAGGAAGACCTGATGAAGGAAATCCTGATGTACATGTTGGCACAATTTACGCAATTGCTCAAGCGAATTGTGGACAATCCAGAACTGGACACTGCCAGCAAACTCCAAAAGCTGGCCACCAAAATTGAACGCTTTTATGACCTGGATGGCTTTTCCAACGGCTGCCTGATGGCCAATACCGCACTGGAATCAGTGGGCAAAGATTATGCGTTTATGCCAGTAGTGCGTACCTTTTTTAGCACGTTTATCGAACACCTTGGTGCAATCTATGCCGAAAAGCACCCTGAACCAGAAGCTCGATTACTGGCCATACGTGCCGTACAGGAAATAGAAGGTGCCATTCTGTTGACCCGCATTTTTGGAGAAAAAACCTATCTCCTGCAAGCGCTTCAACGGCTTGCGGTATAATTTTTTTTGCGCATTTAATTTAACGAACGATCAATAAATAAAAAACACTTAAACTATGATGAATCCCAACCCGACATCAAATCAACCCAAAACACACAGTGAAAAATTGAGCATAACCTGTGCCGACGGAGCCTCCCTGGCTGCAATCCTTTGTGTACCCAATGAACCAAAAGCCGCCCTGATGCTGAGTGGAGGTACCGCTTTCAAGAAAGAGTTTTACTTGCCCATCGCGCATTTTCTGGCAGAGCATGGTTTTGCCACGGTGGTTTACGATTACCGGGGCACTTGCGAATCCGCTCCAGCAAACATGCGGCATTGCAATTATTCGTACCTGGAATACGGGCAACAGGACATGCCTGCGGTGTTGGATTATTTGGAAACCAGCTTTCCAGCCTTGCCCAAACTGATTTTTGGACACAGCGTGGGTGGTCAAAAAATAGGATTGATGCCCAATTTACACCTGGTGAAAGGCATGGTTTGTTTTGCTACGTCGGTTGGATACCTGCCTTACATGCCTTGGTCTTATCGATTGAAGAGTTACTATTTCTTCTACCTGTTTGCCCCCATCAGCATCGCCCTTTGGGGCTATGTAGCCGCCAAACGTTTCAGGATCATGGAGGATTTGCCGGGCAGAATCGTGATGCAGTGGCGAACCTGGTGCGGAAAACCTGACCATTACTTCGATCCAAAATTTTACGGAAAAACAGTGCCGATTGGCGCATACGAACAGATACCGTTCCCCATTCACGTTTTTTGGGCAAGCGATGATCCCATTTCAAATGTACGATCCGTACCGCGTTTTTGGCAACATGTCAAAAGTCAGGCGGGAATTGGCTTCACTCAGTGGCGTCCGGAAGATTGGAATGTTAAAAAAATTGAACACCATGGGCTGTTTAGACCAGGATTCAAGGCGTCTCTGTGGTTAGAAATATTGGGCGCCTTGCAACGGATGTTGTAAAATTTCAAACCCTAAAAGATGCTGAAAACCTGCTAGTTAAAGCAGTATATTGAGGCTGGCGCTTCTTGATGCGCCAGCCTTTTTTAGTTTTACACCTTATTTATTCCTGAATTTCAGCAGACTAATGTTTTTGCCTACCTTAATGCCGTGCAAAATCCCTTGTTCATTGCCCACCCGGTAGTGGATTCCTCCATATAAGCGACTGTTTGCTGCCTCGTTGGCAAACTCAAAAAAAGTATTGAACTTGCGGGGGCTTCCATCGATGTCTGTACGATCTTTATGTGCCCGGTCGGTAAAGGCGTAGTTATAGCCAAAAAGATCCGATAAAATTTGCGCTGTAGCCCCAGATTGAGTCGAATGCCCCGAAGTATATTCAGGAAATGGCGGCGTATTGAGGAGGGTTTTCCAGTTGGGGTCAATTTCCTGATTGATATAACTCACTGGCCGCATCAGGTTGTAGGTATACTTGGCGTTCCAACAAGCAACAAAAGCATCGTGTAAGCCCATGCCGACTCGGGCAAATGCTTCGGCAGCCTTATCCAGTTTCGCCTCTTCTTCAGCCAGTACCTGGCGAGTGATAGAAATGGAATGCCCGGGTGGAGTAAAGGTTTTCCCCGGATCGTCACTCCAGTATTCAGCGATGGTTTTTTGCTCTGCATTGAGGTTGTTCACCGTCACAAATACCTCTAATGCCTGCTGATAAAATGAAGAAGTCTTGTTGGCAGAAAAAGTTGGTGGCGCGGGTACTTTTGATAAATCTGCATTGTTGGGATAAAAGGTGCGCACTTTGCCCCAAAGCGGTTGCATGGGAATTTTTTGAAAGGCAGGCGGCGTAGGTACCCAAAATCCCGTTCCGGTAGGTACAACAAAGCTAGCCGGGAAGTTGGTTTGGTAACAAAACTGTTGCCCATCGCTATTGGCATAGCTGGCTATTGCGGCTGCGACCGCACGACCATAATCAATCGAGCGTTTGTGGATATCGGCACTTACTTTTGTCAGGTAACGCTCTTCGTACTTTTGTTCCAGGCTGGATGCTGCAAAAAGGTTTTCCTGCGAAGCAGGCGCGTAGCACGCTTTTACAATATGTCCCATCGCGGCATTGGCCGCAAGCAGCCAGTGGTAATCCAGATTAGGGTCTATTTCCGGCAAATCAGAGGCTTTTAGCCCCACCACCTGTCCGGCCATACTCAATGAATTTGGAATGCCAGGTCGAACCGATTCATATAAGGCTAGGCCCACATAACCAAACATTCGGGCGGCCACAGGAGGACTAAACCCAGGTGTTTCTTTGGTTAATTTAAGACTCATATCCATCCATTCCAATGCAAAATCGGCATTGAATTCTTCAGCAGAAGGCAAAGAAGTGACTTCGCTGTCATCAGGGCCACAAGCAGTAACCAGACCAAGCATGAGCAGTGCCATGCAGATACGCAACAAGAGCTTCATTGTATTAAATTTTGAGTAAAAAAAACGATATAGGAATGGCATGTAGCGATAAGCGCTCAATTCAAATGGCCTCGAAAACCATCATAAAACAAATGTCTCAAAAAAATGTGCGTAAAAAAAATTATTATTTTGACAATAACCTAAAAAAAATTAACGCTTCTGTTCCCAAGCCCATGCCGTCCGCATGATGTCGCTGATGTTGCGCTGCGCCTTCCAGCCCAAACGCGAGGTTGCCAGGTTGTTGTTGGCATAAATCGCCACTACATCGCCAGCCCGACGTGGTCCAATTTCGTAGTTCAATTTAAGGCCAGATACGGCTTCAAAAGCATAGATGGCTTCCAATACCGTCACCCCTTCCCCAATGCCTAGGTTGAAGATTTCACAATTGCTTTCCTGCAGGTTGGCCAACAAGTATTGAATCGCTTTGGTATGTGCATTGGCCAAATCCATTACGTGAATGTAATCCCGGACACAACTGCCGTCGCGGGTCGGATAATCGTTGCCAAACACGGTCATGCTTTTGCTTTTGCGTTTGCCTATTGCCGTTTCGGTGATGACGGGCACCAGGTTGGTTGCGGCAGTAGGGGCTTCGCCGATCAGGGTACTTTCATGCGCTCCGCCAGGATTGAAGTAACGCAAGATCACGGCATTGATGCCTTTTTCCTGAAAACAAACGTCATACAGGATTTGCTCACCCATTTGTTTGGTGCGCGCATAAGGGGATTCTGCGGTTTGAAAAGGGGTGCTTTCGGTAACCGGCAATTCCGTAGCATTGCCATAAACCGAACAAGAAGAAGAAAAAATGATGTTCTTTACGCCAAATTCCACCATGCACTCCAGTACATTGAGCAAGCTGTCCAGGTTGTTGCGAAAATAAAGAAGGGGTTTTTCTACGCTTTCTCCGACGTACTTTAGCGCCGCAAAATGAATGACGCCTGAAATGTCGGGGTTGGCTTCAAAAACACTGCGGGTTGCAGCCTTGTCACAAAGGTCGACGGGGTAGTTTCGAACGGTTTTTCCGGTGATGGCCTTGACGCCTTCCAAAATGCCATCCGAGGCATTGATCAGGCTGTCTGCGGCTATCACGTCGAAGCCGTTGTCGATCAAATCCACCAAAGTGTGGCTTCCGATGTAGCCACAGCCACCGGTTACTAAAATCTTGCTCATTTGTATTGTTTTTACGACTTAAAAATAGTTATTATATGAATAATGTGCAACTAATTGCTGAAATAACCCAAATTGCCCGCCAAGCTGGTGCCACGATCCTGGAAATCTATAGCCAAGAGGCTGATTTTCAAGTGGAACACAAAGCTGATTCTTCGCCACTCACCATCGCCGATCGCCGGGCCAACGAGATTATTTGCAGCGCATTGGAGGGCCTTCCTTTGCAATACCCGATCATTTCAGAGGAAAACCAACAAATTCCTTACGCGGAAAGGCAGTATTTCACCAAAGCCTGGTTGGTCGATCCACTGGACGGTACCAAAGAGTTCCTCAAACGCAACGGTGATTTTACGGTCAACATTGCGTTGATTAACGAAGGTGTGATCGAATTAGGAGTGGTGTACATCCCTGTTTTTGACGAAATGTATTACGCAACCAAAGGCGGCGGCGCATTCAAAGAAAAAAACGGCATGGTACAACGCTTACAGGCACTGCCCTTCAGCATGACCGATACGGGACTCAAGGTCATCTCTTCCCGCTCTCACATGAACCCTGAAACCGAGGCATTTATCCAGCAACTGGATCAGCCGGAATTGGTATCCCGCGGCAGTTCACTCAAGTTTTTGCTCATCGCATTGGGGCAGGCTCAGGTATATCCCCGCATGGCCCCAACCATGGAATGGGATACAGGCGCGGCTCAAATTATCCTGGAAGAGGCTGGCGGCCAGGTAATTGATCAAAACACCAATGCGCCTTTGCGGTACAACAAGGAAAATTTGTTGAATCCCTACTTTGTCGCATACGGGGATTTGAAAAGATAGAGACTTGTTGTATTTTTATAGCTATTCCATCATGGTTTAAATCCTCATCTATGCTTGCCCTCCAAAAACACTTAATCCTCTTGTTGCTTTGTTTAGTGAGCGTTGTGGTTCAAGCGCAAGTTATTCAGCCTGCGGCAAAACCGAACCCTAAAGTCAACTACGAACGCCTCAAGCGCATCGATAATTTGATCAATGACTACGTGCAACAAAAAAAGCTGGTTGGCGCCGTAACCCTGGTGGTCAAAGACGGCCAGGTGATTCAACACCAGGGCTATGGACTGGATGACATCGATACCAAAAAGCCCATGTCCAGGGACGGGATTTTTCGCATCGCTTCCCAAACCAAAGCCATCACCAGCGTAGGCATCATGCTGCTGGTGGAAGAAGGAAAAATCCTGCTCAACGATCCCTTGTACAAGTTCATTCCTTCTTTCAAAAAGCCATCCGTATTGGCCAAATTCAATGAAAAGGATTCGAGCTACACAACGGTACCTGCCAAACGCGACATTACCATCAAAGACTTGCTGACCCATACCTCGGGATTGGGTTATGCGACAATCGGTAGTCCTGCGATGCAGGCCATTTATGCCAAAAACAACATTACTGCCGGGGTAGGGGAAATGAAAAACAACCTGGGTGATGCCATGACGCGTCTGGGTGCTTTACCACTGGAATTCCAACCCGGCGAGCGCTGGAATTATAGCCTTAGTACCGATGTATTGGGCCGCGTGATCGAGGTGGTGAGTGGGATGGATCTGGAAACGTTTTTCCAAAAACGAATTTTTGCGCCGTTGGGCATGAAGGATACCTATTTCAACTTGCCCGCTGAAAAGCACAGTCGCCTCACGGTAATCTATACCCAGGATTCTTTGGGAAAATTCTTCAAGTTGCCTGAGAGTTTCAACGTTTCCGCAGATTTTCCCAATCAGAAAAAAACCTACTTTTCTGGCGGAGGTGGCCTCTCTTCAACTGCCTACGACTATGCCATTTTTCTGCAAATGCTGTTGAATAAAGGAAAGTACAACGGCGCCACCCTGCTTTCGCCACGCACCGTAGAAATGATGACCAGCAATCAGATCGGGAAATTGTGGGGCGACGGTGCGTTTGGATTGGGATTCGGAATCACCACTGCCGCAAATTCCGACGATTACGCCAGCAATGGTACCTTTTCCTGGGGCGGCGCATTCGCCACCGCCTACTGGGCAGATCCCAAAGAAAACCTGATTTATTTGCTGATGACCCAGCAATTGCCGAGTAGCGCACATTGGGGTGAAATGCAGGAGAAGTTTAAGGTGGCGGTGTATCAGAGTTTGAAATGATCTCAGCAGCAATTGTGCAACGCTCCGTTGCACAATTGCTGCTCACCCCACCATCTCAATCAACAACTTCAGCAACTCCGCCGCCGCCTTCGAGATCTTCGTTCCCGGCCCAAAAATCCCCGCCACGCCTTGCGCGTACAGAAATTCATAATCCTGAGCCGGAATTACTCCGCCAACTACGACCATGATGTCGTCGCGGCCCAGTTTTTCCAATTCGGCGATGGTTTGTGGCACCAGCGTCTTGTGGCCAGCCGCAAGGGAGGAGATGCCCAGAATATGGACGTCGTTTTCCACCGCTTGTCGGGCCGCTTCGGCTGGCGTTTGAAACAAGGGGCCTATGTCTACATCAAAACCCAGATCGGCAAAACTGGTGGCAATGACTTTGGCTCCACGGTCGTGGCCATCCTGCCCCAATTTGGCAATCATGATGCGGGGGCGGCGGCCATCCAGCTCCGCAAACTGATCGGCCAGTGCTTGCGCTTCGCGAAAGTTTTCATCCGATCCCGACTCGCTGCGGTAAACGCCCGATACGGTACGGGTTACTGGCGTATAGCGGCCAAAAACCTCCTCCATGGCCCAGGATATTTCGCCCAGGGTAGCCCGCAAGCGGGCACATTCTACGGCGATGGCCAGCAAGTTGCCCGCTTCGCCTTGGGCACAGCGCTTTAGTTTGGCCAAAGCTGCCTGGCAAGCCCCTTCATCGCGCTGACTTTTGGTAGCTTGAATGCGGCGAATTTGGGCATCGCGCACCGCAGCATTGTCTACATCCAGGATATCGATGGGCGCTTCGTGCTCCAGTCGGAATACATTTACGCCTACAATTTGGTCTTTGCCGCTATCAATGCGGGCTTGCTTGCGGGCAGCGGCTTCTTCAATGCGCAATTTGGGCAATCCGGCTTCGATGGCCTTGGCCATGCCGCCCAGTGCTTCTACTTCTTCAATCAGTTCCCAGGCGCGTTTGGCCAATTGATCGGTCAGGTATTCAACAAAATAACTGCCCGCCCAGGGATCTACCGCTTTGCAGATGTCGGTCTCCTTTTGCAGGTAAATTTGGGTATCGCGGGCAATTTTGGCCGAAAAATCGGTGGGCAAGGCTATTGCCTCATCCAGCGAGTTGGTGTGCAGGGATTGCGTTCCACCTAGTGCTGCTGCCAGTGCCTCGATGGTGGTACGGGCTACGTTGTTGAACGGGTCTTGTTCGGTAAGGCTCCAGCCGGAAGTTTGACAATGGGTACGCAGCGCCATAGACTTAGGGTCTTTGGGTTGAAATTGCTGTACAATTTTTGACCACAACATGCGGCCTGCCCGCATCTTGGCAATTTCCATAAAATGATTCATCCCGATGGCCCAAAAGAAGGAAAGTCGCGGTGCAAAGTCGTCGATGTCCAAACCTGCTTTCACGCCAGTCCGCAAGTATTCCCAGCCGTCGGCCAGGGTGTACGCCAATTCCAGATCGGCGGGCGCGCCAGCTTCCTGCATGTGGTAACCACTGATGGAAATGGAGTTGAACTTGGGCATGTGTTGTGCCGTATACTCAAACACATCTGCGATGATGCGCATCGACTGCTCGGGGGGATAAATGTAAGTATTGCGCACCATGAACTCCTTGAGGATGTCATTTTGGATGGTACCACTCAATTGCTCAGGTTCCACACCTTGCTCTTCAGCCGCTACGATGTAAAAAGCCATAATGGGAATGACCGCGCCATTCATGGTCATCGAAACCGACATATCGGCCAGAGGAATCTGATCGAAAAGGATTTTCATGTCCTCTACACTATCGATGGCCACCCCTGCCTTGCCTACGTCGCCTTGTACCCGTTCGTGATCGGAGTCGTAGCCCCGGTGGGTAGCCAAGTCAAAAGCAACCGACAGTCCTTTTTGACCTTGAGCCAGGTTGCGGCGGTAAAAAGCGTTGCTTTCTTCCGCCGTCGAGAATCCAGCGTATTGCCGAATCGTCCAGGGGCGGATGGTGTACATGCTGGCGTATGGGCCACGCAGATAAGGTGGAATGCCCGCTGCATAACGCAAGTGTTGCATCCCAATCAGATCCATCGGATCATAAACGGATTTGACGGGTATTTTCTCTGGGCTGAGCCAAGGCTCGGCTTGCTCCAGGGTGGGGCTGTCGCCATTTAGGGTCAGGTCAAGGGAAATGTTGCGAAAATCAGGGCGGGCCATAAGGCAGTAATTTGGTCTAAGCGGCAAATTAAGGGATTTTGGCGGGATGCCCAAGTGAGGGATGTCATTGAAGGGAAGGGATTTTGATCTAAGTCTGACGCAAAAAATTTTTGTGAAAGTTTAGCATCCCGCCTTCGGCGATGTGACAAAACAAATTCTTAGCCACAAATTGCACAAATTTCCACAAATTAAGCCACAAACTGGCGTTTGTGTTCCCTTCACGAACGAAGTTCGTGCCATAATTTGTGAAAATTTGTGCAATTTGTGGCTATATTTTAATAAACTACTTTCTAGGCGTACACTTTTTTAGGAAAAAAAAGTGGCCCAGTTCTTTGACAAATTGAGGAAAAAAGAGAGAGCAAGATCGAAGGTCTTATCTAAGCACTTTTGAGCCAGGAGAATGGGTGACATT
>Ga0247837_1008560_pt1 | contig 12785 bp, 13 predicted proteins | sample LaCtaG_2_FD_187115 | JGI IMG/M metagenome (GOLD analysis project Ga0247837, IMG submission 187115) | Freshwater microbial communities from meromictic Lake La Cruz, Castile-La Mancha, Spain - LaCruzMarch2015_14.5m | ecosystem: Environmental > Aquatic > Freshwater > Lake | place: Spain: Castile-La...
TATGGACAACCCGAGCCATATCGTGCCCGTCATGGTTGGCGATCCGGTGCATTGCAAGGCCGTCACCGACACGCTGCTCACCCGCCATGGCATCTACGTTCAGCCGATCAACTATCCGACCGTGCCCAAGGGCACAGAGCGGATGCGGCTGACACCTTCGCCCGTTCACACCAACGCGCAAATGGATGTGTTGGTGGATGCTCTCAGCGAACTGTGGAACGCGTGCCCGGTTGCGCAGGGCCACTACGTGCGGCTCGCTGCCGAGTAGCGTCCGGACTGCCAATGCGGCGGCCGTAAGCTGGCCATAGGGCATGCATCAAACCGATGATGGCTGATTAATCACAGTCATTCAGCAATTGCGCCTATTTCAACCCTTCCATGTTGCGCGCCTCCGCGCTCTGCGGCAACTTCTCCGCATTGGTTTGTGAGTTGCGGAGCATTGTATGAAGCGGCGTTTCCAGCGTCTGCGGCCCTTGCATTTCGTGGTCTGCGTCGTGCTCGCCGCTGTTGCTTGCGCACGGGCACCATCAGCCCTTGCAGATGACCCCTATGCCGACAAGCGCATCAAAATTGCGGCCGTCATCAGCATGGGAGCCTATCAGCACGGCAGCCCGCTGAAGAACCCGCCGAACGACGCCGCCCTCTTAACGCCGCGGCTCGAAGCTGCAGGCTTTGCCGTCTCAAAAATGAGCGACCTGCCGCTGGCAGACTTGGCGCCAGCGGTTCAAGCCTTCATCGACAAGGCTAAAGGGGCGGATATCGCGCTTGTCTATTATGCCGGTCACGCAGTGCAGATCGACGGCGAAAATTATATGGTGCCTGTCGACTTCACCTCCTCAAGGCCGGACATCGTTGCCGGGCTCTATGCTGTCAAGACACTGCTCGAAGGCTTGAACAAGGGGGCCAAGGCCCGTGTGCTCTTGCTCGATGCCTGCCGCGACAACCCCTTTCAAGCGCAATTAAAAAACTTGCTTGGCGCGCGAGCCAGCGGCGAGGGATTGGCCGCGATCCAAATGCCGGTCATTGATGGCCGCACGCTGCCCATCGGAACCAACGGTCTTGTGGTCGGCTACGCCACCCAACCGCAGAAAGTAGCGTTGGATGGCGGTAAGGGCGGCAACAGCCCCTATGCGGCGGCACTCGCTACCGCGTTGGCCAACCCCGACGAGGACTTCAACAGTCTGCTGGTGCATACGACCCGCTCTGTCATTGCAGAAACCAAGGGGCGGCAGCAGCCCGAACATCGCATGGCGCTCACCGGACCGCTCTATCTCGTCTCTCGGGAAACGCCACTTCAATGTGATGTGCTGGCTGCCGAACCCGACAATGATGTGTCGGTGGCGGGTGTCGAGTTCGAGGAAATCGACGTGGCCAAAGCTTTGCCGGCCTGCGAAGCCGATAGCGCCAAAAACCCCAACAGCCCGCGCCTCATGCACAATCTGGCGAAAACACTAGAGCGCTCTGGCAAACTCAGCGAAGCCGCAGCCATGTACCGCAAATCAGCCGAACGCGGCTACGACTGGGCACAGACTTACCTTGCGGTCGCCTACATGGAGGGCACGGGCGTCGAACCTGACATGAAGGAAGGTGTCCAATGGTTGCGCAGGGCGTTTGAGCAAGGCAACCGTCAGGCCCTTGTCACCTACACAGAACTCGACCTGTCCCGCGCGTTCGACAACAAGCCGTGGCGCGTTCGTTTGCTGCAAAAGGCGCTACGCGAGGCTGGCGAAACAATCATGGCGGATTCAGATGCCATGGACGACGCAACGAGCACGGCGCTTGGAAATTTCATCGCCGCGCAGGACATCGAAGGCAAAGCGATTACATTCCAAGTTCTCGATCGCCTCGGGATTGTCGAGGCAATGTTTCCGAAAAGGGTGGTGGCGAAACAGGAATGAACAAGGCAGCGACAAATACTGTTCGCAATAGGCCAGCTCAATTAAGATTTTTTATCTGGCACTTCATTTCATCTCCCATAGCAGGAGGCCGCTATGATATTTCGTCTGCAGCCCGCATCAACGCTCGTTCCAACCGTCTTCCTGGCGCTGTCAGCTTTCGCACCTTTTGATGCTGTGGCCCAATCCAAAGTAGATTTTCCGATCGTTTTTAACTCCCCCCAAGCACTCGCCGATTTTGGGATCGAGATCGCGGGTGCAGGAAACGTGGACGGGCAGGGTGCTATCAAACCTTTCCCCGACAAGTGCTACGACCTCAACGGCAGTTCCGTCGGCTACCGGCCCATCACCATTTCAAATGCGCTTCTGGCCAAGTATCGCGCCAGGGGCTTCACGCGCGAAACGCTGTGCATCGCCCTTGTCAGCCAGGCCCGCTTTGATCCCGAAACCGGCAAGCGCCTGCCAACCTATGTCTTTCGCGATGATGCGGATATCGATCAAGCGCTCGATGCTGATTCCGATCAAATGTCGAACGATCCCGACCTCGTCCCAGGCACCTTCAAAAGCAAACAAGCTGTTCTCGACGCCATCGCTACCTTCAAGCGGCGTGACACCGAGCGCTTGACCCAAAAGCAAATCGAAGCGCTTGTCCGCAACTACAATGCCATGACGGAAGAGCAGCCGCTCGCCGTGCCCAACTGTTTCAAAAACGGAACGCCATACTTGGATTGCAGTTGGCGCTTTGGCCTGCGCACCGGCAAAGCTTTCAATGATGCCGGAACCCGTCGCATTAAAGACCTTGGGCTGGCCATAGACCGGCAAATGAAAGACGCCATCGCCAGCGGCCGGCCCATCGGCTTTGCACGCAGCGGCGCTGACGAATCTGACAGCGACGGCTACCTCGTCCGCCGCGGCCGTATGGATCGCCTGAGCGACGGAGCCTACGACGGCCAGCCCGAATCCCTCCGCGTGCCACAAGCCCTGCTCGACCAAAACACAGACCTCACTTGGTATGACATCTCATCTGTACTGCCGCGCGGCTATGCCTATGCGTTCTTCGCGCAGCAGCCCGCAGACCCCGCATTTTCATTGGAAGCCCTGGAGCCTAAGCGCGAGTCAAAGCGCGTGGGGATTGATCGCATCAAGAAGGCCATTGAAGAGTTTTGACGAGGATCGGATCGATGAGTGCAGTCAGAACAGTGTATGTCGCGCTTGTTTCCGCGGCAGTTGCAGCTACTAACATCCCAGCGCTTGCCGACCCAGCAATACCGGCTCTGGCACTCGCCGAACCGGAGATTCAGTTCCCCATTGTGTTTACGGATAACAGCAAACTTGAAGACCTCGGCGTGTCGCTCGAGTGGCCGCCGCCTCAGGAGGGGGATGCGCCGAAGGCGCCGCGATTCCCGAACGGCTGTTACCTTTACCGTGGCCAGGACCGCGACCTATTGATTTCAGTCTCAGACGAGTTTTTGAACCGCTACAAAGCCAAAGGATTTTCGCGCGAGAGTTTGTGTCTCGCCCTCGTCAGCGAGGCGCGCTTCGATCCAGAAACTGGCAGCCGCTTGCCTACTTATGTATTGCGCAACGATGCCGTTTTGCAGAAATGGCTCGAAGGACTCGATCCGGGAAAAATGACAACAGAGGAACTGACGAACTTTGTTCCTGGCTTGTTTACATCGAAGGCGGCATTTCAGAAGGCAATCAACCGGGGCAAGAAGCGTGATTTTTCGGGGTTGGATATGGATCAGGCAAGCGCGCTGGTTCCAGCAGAGCACCACACCTATGAACTGCCGCTCAAGGTACCTGACTGCTTCCGCAATGGTACGCCCTACCTGGACTGCAACTGGAAGTATGGTCTGAAGTCCGGCAAAAAGCTGTCAGAGCAGGCGCCAAAGCGCTACCGCGAAGTCGGTGAGTTATTCGATCAACAGATCAAGGCCCATATCGCGGCCGGAAAGGGTAGCTCACCCTATGAGCCCGACGACCCCTACTTCAAGGACAGCGTCAACAACGGCGCCTATCTGCTGATCGATGGATTGGTCGGCGAAACCGAACCGGGCGTCAACTGGGTTGCGCCTTCGGTGCTCATTTTTGAGGTGCCAGACCATATGATTGGCTGGGCAGAGTCGATCGCCTGGTTTGCAAAGTCTTCGTCCTTTCCGCGCGGCTACGGCTATGCGCTCTACGCATGGTCGGCATTCGCCGAAAAAGGGGGCCCTGCAGTCTCGCAAGTCACACTCCGCGCAGCCTTCGACGGCGAGAAGCGGTCCTCCAAGATCAGTAAGGCCAGCTTAAAGAAGATCCTCGACTAATCCCGAGCCCACCACTGGAGGCCATTTTGACACCACGCATGAATCTGGGTTCGCTGGCATTGGCCGCAACTATGCTGACTTGTTCAGTTCCCCCCGCCCTGGCCGAGGCCGAACTCAAATACCCTCTCGTCTTCACGTCCGTCAGCGAGGTTCAAGAACTCGGCCTCTCGCAACAGTGGCCGATGCTTTACGAGACGGGCGTTGAAAGCGAGACGCTGCCCAAGCCCGGCTTGCCGATTGGCTGCTATGTCTACGCCGGCAGCGCCACGCGGGCGTTGATATCTTTCTCGGAGGAGTTCCTGGCGCGCTATAAGGCCAAAGGCTTTTCACGCGAAAGCCTGTGCATGGGGCTGGCGAGTTCCATGAAGTATGACCCCGAGACGGGCAAGCGCCTGCCGACATACATTTTGCGCGATGAAGCCGTCATCGATGCCGCACTTGCCAAGATCGACATCGACGGGATGACGCCAGACAAGCTTGCCAATTTTATTCCAGAATACTTTGCCACCAAAGCTGCTTTGAAGGCCGGAATTGACGCGATGAAGCGGCGCGACTTTGCCAAACTTTCAAACGATCAAATCGAAATACTCATGGGTAACTCCGAGACTTCGATCCTCAGCGACGAGCGTCCGCTGAAGGTTCCCGACTGCTTCAAGAACGGTACGCCCTTTCTCGACTGCAATTGGAAATATGGCTTGCTGACTGGCAAGAAGCTCTCCGCCGCCGCACCCAAACGTTACCGCGAAGTGGGCGAGACCATCGACCGGCACATGCAAAGCCTCGTCAGGCACAAGACATGGCCCACGGCAGACGTAGCGCCGTACATGAACAAGCGCGTCTGGGGGCTGACGATGGACTGGTCTGGAGACTTGCCGGACAGCACCTGGAAATATGTGCCTACGCGTGGCGCGCCACTGGCCGAAACGGCGGACGGCTATAACATTGTGCCGGAGGTCAATGGCGGTGAGCCGCTCGAATTCAAAGTCGAAGGCGGCCTGCATAATTGGGCTCAGGACGTTACTTGGTTCGACGTGTCACCCGTCTTCCCGCGCGGATACGGCTACAACCTCACGGAAATTGATGAAGGTTTCGGTGATGGCGGCGCCTCGGCGCAAAGCATTCTTGCGGCTTACGATGGCGCCAGCAGCAGTGGGCGTTTCTCAGCGGCGCGGCTGCAGGCATTATTGAACTAGTTCTTCATTGGGATCATTTCGATGAATAGGCTCATAGTGACATTCAGCTTGTCTGCATTCACGATCATGACGCAGACGAGCATTCACCCCGCCTTAGCCGAACCTGAGGTCAAGTATCCGATTGCGTTGAAGTCTTCGGAGCTCCTGCGAGAAGCAGGACTGTCAAGAAACGAAGATGACCTCGAACCCTTGAAAAACTGGTGCTACTACTATGGTGAGGGAGGCTGGAAACTCACCGTCTCGGACGCACTTTTAGAGAGCTACAAATCAAGAGGATTTTCGCTGCACAGTTTGTGCCTTGGCCTAGTCAGTCAGCGCAAGTTTGATCCTGAGATGGGCACGCGATTGCCCACAGTGATTTTCTTCGATGAGCCGGGACTGACCACCGCCCTCAAAGGTCGCAATCCCAGGTCGATGAATGCCGATGAGCTTGAGCAGCTATCTGAGGAGTTCACGTCAGAGGAACTTGCGTTGACCGTTCCTGATTGCTTCAAAAACGGCACTCCCTATTCTGATTGCTCGTGGCGCTTCGACGTGGACAGCGGAAAACGGCTCGATGAAGCCGCAACCCTACGATACAAAGCTCTTGGCCAAAAGTTCGAACGTGCCATGGCCAATGAAAATGCCATCGATGCCATTTGTGACGGCCGCACGAGGACTGATTGTATTAAAGAGATCGACGGAGAGATGCCCTACATCAACGCGCTTCACCCCGAGTCAGGGTTACTCGATTTCAGCTATCTCAAAGACGAGAGACTGGGCGCAGATAAGCTTAGCCAGGACGACTGCGATTCCTCGAATGGCAGTTTTGTTGACATTTCCGAAGCTTTTCCGAAGGGCTTTGGATACGCCCTTTTTGCAGATGGCAGCCTTGGGCCTAGTGCTTCCACATCAACTATCCTCGCGGCCCACGATAGTAAAAAAATCGGGCGCCCAGTTACTGCAAAATTCTTGAAGAGTCTGGTTGAAGGACGCTGACATGCTGAATCGTCGATAGTCTGACAGACTATCTGCGCCCATGATCTCGCTACTAACACCTTCGTCACAATTTCAGGCGCCCAAAAACCATGCCAAGTCAGGTGCATAGGCGAGCAAACCCGCCAGCTTTGACGTAAGCCGCCACAACTCGCCCTGTGGACTGCCGCCTTTCAGACACGCGCGCGGCCCAGCGCAACCCGAATCTGAGCGCTGTTTAGATCCCGTTAGCCGAATCGGCGTGCTATGGGTGTTGCCGGGCATGCTTCGAGAGTCTGGCGTTGCGTGGAGATTGAGCCCGATGTTCATGAGTGTTATTGATACCGTTCCTGGCGTATCCGTGTACCCTGAGTTGGCGGGCGTGCGCGTGCTGATCACGGGCGTTTCGGCGATGGCCGGCGTAGACGTTGCCCGCGCATTTGCGAGCCACCGCACGCACCTCATCATGCAGACGGACGATCTGTCGCCCGCGATGACGGAAGTGGCGGCTCTGCTCAGCGAAAGCGCCACCAACCTGCAAGTCTTCACCGAACCGATGGCGACACGCGACGCCGCGCGCCGCTTCGGACAGACATCGAGCCAAATCCACGGCGGCCTCGATACCATGGTCAATCTGATCACCATCCTGCCAGAAGAAGTCGCTGGCCTCGACACCGAGGCCGATGTCGAGACCTTCATCTCGGATAAGCTTGGCGCCCAGCTCGAATTGACGCGCGTTATCGCCAACCGCATGCGCACCACCTGGACCGAAGGCTCGATCCTCAATGCCGTGCTGATGCCAGAGCCCGCGACCCAGCGCGAAGTGGCCACTGGTGGTCTTATACATGCAGCGCTCGCGGCTATGACGCGCGGCGAAGCCCAAACCTGGGCCGAGCATGCCATTCGCATCAATGCCATCGGACCGCGCGGCACCTCGCCGTCCGGCGCTGCGTTGTCGAGTGAGCCGGAAATGGCCTCGCTCGCGTTGTATCTCGCCAGCAAAAAGGGCCGGCAGCTGTCGGGCCAGATGTTCGACGCCGCCCACGTCTGCCGCCGCGGATAAACGCCGGGCTGGTACCTAGAAAGACGAGAGGCTTCGCCACCAAAACGACGCAGAAACCCGGTTGCTCGCAGTCGCAGCATCCGGGCGGCTTTTGTCACATCCCGCACGGGTGGTTTGCGATAGGATACTGGGTCGGGGCAGAACGCGGTGCCCCCGGTTTCCAATGCGGCCTGCCACAAGCGGAGACAGCCTTTGCATCGTCCGGCGACTTCATCCAGCGCGTTTCGAGCGGCGCTGATTACCTTATGCGCTGTGTTTGCGGGGTTAACGCCCGCTCAGGCGCAAGACACCGGGGCCCCTGCTGCTGCCACCGGGATACCGGGCACTGCACCGGCATCCGAGGCATCTGCCCCACCTGCGGGTGAAACAGCCGCCCCGGCTGTACCGGCCACAGACCCCGCCGCCAGCGTGGGCACGGCGCTTCCAGCCGCAACAACCCTGTCGCCCAGCGAGGCCAGCGAACTCGGCACTGTCGAACTGACGTGGCGCGTCGAAAACCCCTTCCGCTTTTTCAACGCCCCCGCTGACACGGAAGTGCATCGCGCCACCTACCTGGCGCTGGCTCCTGACGAGCGCAGCACTCCGATCCTGTCGGCCGAGCGCGCACTTGCCAGCCGCGAACCGGACGGCTGGGCAGCGTCGATGTACGACAAGACCTGCTGGGACAGTGCCCGCAACCGCTTCATGTGCGGCAACACGAAAACCAACTACATCAATCCCGAGAGCCACCGCGTCGTTGTCGAGATATCGGGCGTCGAGGACGAGAACGTCGTCTGCACATGGCTCACCTCGCCGCGCGGCGCCAAGAAGGCCCGTGGCACCGTCATCAAGCGGCCGTGCAAAGCGCCCGTCAAAGTCGACGTGCCTTATCCGGGTGGCATGAAACTCACGGTCGAAATCGGCGGCACGGAGGTCGCCAGCACAGACATCAAAGTACGCGACATTCTGGTTGCTGCCATGGGCGACAGTTTCGGTTCAGGCGAAGGCAACCCCGACTTGCCCGTGCGCTTTTCGCGCGAGCGATCGATCGACTACGCTAAGGCCAACAAATCGCCGGAGCTGACTGGCTATCCGGCCCGCACCGGCGCCTGGAAGCAAATCGGGGACAAGGAATTCATTCTCGGCAGCGCGCGATGGAACGACACCGCATGCCGGCGCTCGCTCTATTCGCACCAGTTGCGCACCGCTTTACAGCTCGCCGTCGAAGATCCGCACCGCGCCGTGACCTATACAGGCGTTGCCTGCTCGGGCGCGGAAGTCACGGCCGGGCTCTTCTTGCGCTACAAGGGCAACGAGTGGGTTCCCAACCCGCCCGACCTGTCGCAAATCTCGGCCCTCGCATCCGCCCAATGCGGCACCCGCGACGCCCCCGCCAAGGATTACCCCGAAGCCTACCATATGAACGGCGTCGTCAAGGAACTCGTTGGCGGACTGGTTCTGCGCCGCTGCGAACAGGAAGACGCGCGCAAGATCGACCTGTTGCTCGTCTCCATCGGCGGCAACGACGTTGGCTTTGCGCGCCTCGTTGCCAACGCGGTCCTCTCCGACGATGCCCTGGTGCGCCAGCTCGGTGGCTGGTTCGGGCAGGTGCAGGGCAACGCGCAGGCCGATCAACTGATCACCACGGTCGATGAACGCTATAAAGCGCTCAACCGCGCCGTGCACGGTATTCTGCACATGCCGTGGGAGGAAAGCGATCGCGTCATCCTCACGGCCTATCCGCCGCTGGCGCTGCTGGGCGATGGCAGCCGCGTGTGCCCGGACAGCACGGCGGGCATGGAGGTGTTCTCCGAATTCAGCCTATCGCAGAAAGCCGCCTCCGAAAGTTCGACGCTCGCCGACAAGCTGCAAAAAGTCATGTCGCAGAGCGCCCGCCTGCACGGCTGGAGCTTTGCCGACGCACACCGCAAGCAATTCATCGGACGCGGGCTGTGCGCGGGCTTCACCGAAAATGCCTTCTCAGTGGCCGACGACCTGCGCCTGCCGCGCAAAGTGGACGGCAAGTGGGAGCCCTATAACCCGGCGGACTACCAGCCCTATGCCGCGCGCCAGCGCTGGTTCCGCACGCCCAACGATGCCTTCATGACCGGCAACTTCCACGTTTCCGGGTCGGTGCTGCAAAAGGCGCTGAAGCTCGAGAGCCTGTCGTGGTTCCAGGTGCTGCTGGCCTCAACGTATTCGGGTGCCTTCCATCCCAACGCCGAGGGGCAAGCCGCCATGGCCGACGCGGCGGTGCTGAAAGCGCGCGAAGTGCTCAAGAAATACGGCCAGCAATCGGACGTGGCGCTGGTGCCGTGAGGCCGTGAATCGCCAAGCGCTGTCTAGGGCGCAGGCCAACGCTTAACGATTTAAGCGGCGAGACATATCTGGCGGTCCCGGCAGGGGGCTTGGAAAAGAGGCAACTCAAAGGCTTGTGGCCCGGTGCGACACGTTTTTCGGTCACGGGAATTCAAGGGCTTGCAGGGCGCTGTGTCTCACCGGATGGCCGCGACAGGTTGCAACTCCCTCGCTCGTTAACAGACCGATGACCCAGCGCCTCAAACTCCCCGTCCTGGCCGCCGCCGCGTTTGTGGCTTTGACCGCCCTGTGGACGCCCGGCGTGCGCGTGATCGACGGCGACACGGTCGACCAGGGGTTTCTGCGCTACCGTCTGGCGGGGTTCGACACGCCGGAGCTGCGCGGGCGCGGGGCGTGCCCAGAGACGCGCGAGGCGGCGCACCGGGCGGCAGACCGTCTGCGCGGGCTGCTAGCGGCTGCGGGGCGAAATTGGCGGCTGGAGCCGGTTCCGCCCTACACCGACCTATGGACGGGCCGCTATGGCCTCAAGCGGCGGGTGGCTCGCCTCACCATCGCCGGCCAAGACGCCGGCGCCATCCTCATCGCCGAAGGCCTCGCGCGGCCCTACGACGGCGGCAAACGCGAGGGGTGGTGCCCATGAGCTCACGTTTCGCCGAAGGCACGGAAGTTCCCGTCGTCAAGTCGCGCGCCGAACTGGAAGCGCTGCTCAACAAGCACGGCGCCATGCACACGGCGTTTTTCACCGGCCCGCGCGAGGCGGCCATTGCCTTCGAGATCGGCGGCCGCCGCGTTCTGTTCCGCATGGCGCTGCCGGAGCCCGGCGAGAAGCGCTTCACCCACTACCGGCACAACAGCGGCCAACTGAAGCCGCGCAGCCCCACCGCCGCTGCAGAGCAGTTCGAGGCCGGGTGCCGCCAGAAGTGGCGCGCGCTGTTGCTGTCGATCAAAGCCAAGCTGGTCAGCGTGCAAGAGGGCATCGAGACGCTCGAAGAGGCGTTCATGGCGCACGTCGTCATGCCAGACGGGCAGACGGTGGCCGAGCACGTGAAGCCGCGAATCGCCGCCGCCTACGACAGCGGCATCATGCAGCCGCTGCTGCCACCACCACGCAACACCTGAGATGGAGAACCAAGAATGGCAATGATCCGAGTAGTGTACGGCGAGACGATGTCCGCATGGGAAAAGACGTTTGCGACCAAGCGCGAGGCTGATACATTCGCCAAAAAGCAAGAGAGCTATGGCGACGTAATTTTCAGCATCTCTGAGGTTGTCCCAGGTGAGCCGCCGCAGTCTCTAACCGCTGCTCTTAGCAGCCTGAACACTTGAGGCCGCGCAGATGGCTAACATACTGACTACAATAGCGGTATCGCCAGAAGCCGATGGCTTTTTCGTGATCGTATCTCTGAACGGCCAGACCGTTAGCAAGTATGGACCGATGCCGGATCAGGACACTGCCGAGGCGGTGCAGCAGGAACAAGTTTCAATCGTCAACACCACTATTCGAGAGCATGTCAAGCGGATGCGCGACGAGCTTGCTCAAAAGACAACTTGAAAGGCCACACAGAATTAGTTTCCGCACCGACACTTCCGCCGATGGATTTCGGGCCGGAGGAAATTTAATGGCTAGAGGCTGGCAACGGTGCGTTGGCTGTCTAGACCGTACCGGCTACGGAACCGGGTTAGCACCGCCGGGTGGCCTAATAAGTCACCCGGCACCTCCGAAAGAAGGCCGCTATGAAAGTTTGGATCGTCAGTGACCAAAACGAATGCGGAGACAACCGTATCGTCGCGGTCTACCAAACGGCAGATCTAGCCGACGAGCATGTGCGCGTTATGGGGGGCTGGGCAGATGATGCTCACATCCTAGAAAAACTGCACCCAGACGTGACGGACCCGATCAAGCAACAAGCGCGTGATGTGGAAGTGCTGAAAAGTCGTGAGCAGTATGCCGAAAGCCAGCGCCGAGCGATTGCCGATGCTGATCTCATCGCTAGTATGAGGCCGATTGGCCGCGTCTTGCGCCTGTGCCACTGCGAGACTTTTACGAAGAAAGAGGGACCTCAAGCTTTGATCCCTTGGACTGAGCACGGATATTGCAGTTATTGTGGTGGCTGGGCACCAAGAGTTGTTGCGCAGTTAAAAGGACGCCATGGACTTCAAGTCGAGATCGACAAACTCTCTGAGAGCCACCGCGAGAAGATGCAAAAAATAGCTGATTCAATTTTGTAATCGAAAGGCGCGGGAGATGGGATTAGACGTGTCGGCATACTCGCAAATGAAAAAAATTGATTGCCTGTTTAACGCAGACGGCGAACCTGTCGATCCAGTTACGCGGGAAACAATTTATGACTACGTGCAAACCGATCACGCGCCTCATCACCCAGGCCGCGTCAATGAGTTTGAGGACGGCGCCTGCTACGCCTACGGTGACAGTGACGAATTGAGTGCTGGCGGGTATGGCCGCTATAACGACTGGCGCAACGACCTTGCCAAACTCGCAGGCTACCCGCTCGGGCAGTATAAGGAGGACGGCACGATGAGGGATAGTTATTGCGTTGCGTGCTGGAATGGTGCGCCCGGACCGTTTTCCGAGCTGATCAATTTCTCGGATTGCGAGGGCGTCATAGGCACTAAAGTCTCGCGGAAACTTGCGGCCGACTTCGCCGCGTTTCAAAGCGCGGCAGATAATGTTGGCGGCTGCTTCGCTGGAAAGTATGCCGAATGGCGCAGGTTGTTCGAGTTAGCGTCTGATGCCGGTTGCGTCCGATTTTCCTGAACACAGGAAACCCAGCCCACCTCACCCTCACCGCCTGCACATGACACGCGCCTCATGCACACAACGCTCGCGAAATTGAACACGACACCCGCTCTGGCGGGTGTTTTTGCGACGAGGCCCCAACGCAAAAAGGCCCCCGCCCAGCACCGAGGGGGGTGTGCTGAGCGGGGGCTGTGACCGGGGCGATGCGGGGCGCGCCGGTACTCACGCACACCCGGCGGGACAAGACCGGGGGCGCGGAGAGAAATCGGGTTTAGGTTCGAGTCAACACTCCACCAGCTTTCCAGCCGTCAC
>Ga0247837_1008562_pt1 | contig 12783 bp, 8 predicted proteins | sample LaCtaG_2_FD_187115 | JGI IMG/M metagenome (GOLD analysis project Ga0247837, IMG submission 187115) | Freshwater microbial communities from meromictic Lake La Cruz, Castile-La Mancha, Spain - LaCruzMarch2015_14.5m | ecosystem: Environmental > Aquatic > Freshwater > Lake | place: Spain: Castile-La...
CACTTCATCTCCTCTGGGCGGACTGTGTGCACAAAACTCCGCTGCGGACCGGTACTGACCTGACCTGGCCTGATTCGTGGAAGTTCGAAGTCTCAGCTCTGCCTAGTGCACTGCAAGAAGGCTGGCTGGAGGTGAAGCTGATGGATGCGACGAAAGCAGTGGGCACTGTGCACATCCCACTGTGGAGCATTGTTGTGGGACCCTGCAGCCAGAGCTTCCTCATGCCTGTGAAGGGCAAACCTTTGAGTCGCTTTGAGGCAGACGTCCGCGCACTTCAAATATCAAATCTCAGTCTGCAGCCCTTGCAAATCCGAGCCAACTTGCCAGCCTCGCCCCATCACTTTTCCCTCACCATGCGCTTCGTTGGAGACAAAGAACTGGTCTGTCACTCTGACATCCTCGACTCGCCCACCTGGCAGTTCCCTGCGACTAGCAAGATGGACTTCTCCCTCCTCATCACAGGCACGAGTTTCCTGCAAAGCGCACTGCACTTCAAAATCTGGAAGCATGAAAGCAAGACAGAAAGGACACTGGTGGCTGAAAGCTGGGTAGGCCTGGCCAAACTCATCAGACCCGAGGCAGTGTCTTTCCCTCAGCACTCCTACGACTTGCACCCTAAACAGAAGCCGCAATGTGACTATGCTTTCGAGACAGCAATGTGGTACGGAGGACTGAAAAGTGGGACGCTATGTGGGGAACTCCGGGTCACTGGAGCGCCTTTTCTAGCTCAGTTGCCGTTAGGAGTCAATACAGAGCAGGGGTATAAGTTGCAGCACACAGAACTGCTGCCTCGAACTAGGGAGCAAGTCTCTTGGAGACCTCAACTGCCTCCTCAATTGGTCCAGTTAGACGCCCTGTCCCGGGAACTAAAGGACCTGCTCCAACGCTCCGACTCCCCTGCCTCAGCTCAAGCCCACGTCTCTCACATCACTTTGCTCAGCTACGAACTGCGGGAAACAGAGCGAGAAGGCCAGGCTGTGCATGTATACAGTAGCGAAGGGGAAGCGCATGCTGCCCAGATGCTGCTTCTGGACCTGGGCGAGTTCTTACTCGAGCATGCAGAGAAAACTGCTGTGGAGGCGAAAGGACTGTACTATGAATGTTTGATGCTGTTGGCGAGGAGAGGGGAGTTGGACTTAGGTCACTTGGCACTGGAGAGAAAGGAACAGCAGGCAGTGGGACAGCGGTACTGGAAGTTCCTCAAGCGGGTGCTGGGTCAAGCACTCAGTAAGCTGGGGGAGAAGGACAGAGAGCCAAGTGTGCGAGAGTTCGCAGAGTGTCTCTGTGCTCAGTGTTACTTCCGCGTGAGAGAGTTTCGCGAGGAGTTGCTGGGTGCTTTGCACTCGAACGAGGGCATTAGTGAGTGGCGGGGGACTACCTACGACCTGGAGCAGGACATCTCGCAGCCCTGGGCCCTGCTGGACTGGGACAAGTACTTCCGTCGCTTTTTGCCTGAGGACCAGCAGTCTGCCAGCGAAGTAGTACTGGAGGGTCCGTGGAAAAAGCGGCTAGCCAAGCACGGTTTGGCTTTCTTCCGCTTCCTCTGTGAGTGGACTCGAGTGGTAACGCGTGCCTTTGGCCCCAAGTCAGTGCCCTGGCACGAACTGCCTGGCTACCACGTACTCGTCAAGTCCCTTCTGCTGGCAATGAAGAGTCAGTCCAGTTCCTCCGAAGGCCTGCAGCAAGCGGTGCTGGCTTTCCTAGGCAACACTCGGATTGTGTCTATCTTCGTGCTGGTGCTGTTTCACAAGACTAACGTGCACCAGGCCGATGCGGTGAGCAGGGCAATGGAGTGGCTGTGTTCCTGGCTCACTGCACTGCACGAATCCGGCTTCTCTCTGCCTGCGACCTTCCCCTCCGCCTTCTTCGCACAGGGTCTCGTTTTGGCACTTCGCAGTGACCTAATCCTCAACCAAGTCAGCATTTTGTGGCTGCTGTACCGCTGCTACCATGTCTTCGATAGCGAGATCAAGCAAGAAGTGGTGCTTGACGCCCTGCTCAGCCAACCCGCAGCTTACATGTACCACTGGAGTCGGGAGGTGCGCAGTGCTTTTTGGTCCTTGGTGCTGTACCGACTGCTGTCTTTGAAGTGGCTGTCCTTGCTACCTCTTTCTGCAGTGGACAAACAAATCTGTGCGAAAGCTGAAGAAGCTGTGGCCAAGGCTCAGGCGCTGCAAGGCGGAGTGACAGAGCCTTTCACTACCGCTCCCTACGAGTCCCTATCCCGACACGAACTGCAGCGAACACTACTGGAGTACGAGTCCTGGCTGGCTTTTCACCTTTCCCCCAGTCTAGGCAAGTCCATCTTCCCCTTTCCTGACCTAGGCATTCAGCGTCCCTTCGAAGACACAGTGGAGCGGCGACTAGCAGACGACTGGTAGTGTAAATGCGCTATGGCCTGCTTTGTCTGCTGCTAAGCAGACTTCTGGGGTACTGGGTCGCCTTCACACTCTGTGCTTGGCAAACCCAGCCCTGTCTTCTAGTGGCCTGCTTTCTGCTCAGCACTGCTACGGGACTATTCGTCTCACACATCCGCAAAGTGGCCCAGCAGATCTCAACGATATCTGCCTTCCTCAGAGACTCTGCCAGCACCTTGGTGTGGACGTACACAGGCACAGTGCTGCTCGGCAGCTCACTGCTGTCCTACGAGACTGGCCTCATTGCTGTTCTCCTCGCCTTCGAGTGGCGAGTAGGTCAGCTAGTAGGCTTCAACGGACACTGGGCTGTGGCTGGTGCAGTTCTAGCCGCTAGTCAACTTCCCCTAGACTGGGACTTCGAAGCTGCCTGGCAGACCCGACCCTACCCCGAACTGACGCTGCTGAGTGCTGCACAGACACTGGGCCTGGTGGCTGGTTTACTAGCCTAGCTAGATTTGCAGCCGCCTAGTGGGCAGCTGTTCTTGGTAAACGGGCAGATGCAGCAACAGCAGCACGACTTTTGGTCCAAGCCTTCGCGTCTGCGCTGATAGATGTTGTACTTGAATATGAGCACTGAGCCGAGGATCAGCAGGACGTTGTTACGGGTGACCCAGGGCTGGTATGAGCTGTTGAAGGTCTTGTCGTAGAAGATGGTGGGCATGCGGCTAATGGCTGTGAACCACATGTAGCGCGGGTAGATGATGAGAGGCGCCAGTCTGCCGGTCTTCCACCCATGGTAAATGAAGTTGATGGCACGGTGCTGCTTGCTCATATTAGTGGCAGGGATTGCTAATATGGTCGCTAGGCCGCACACAGAGTTCGCGCACCCAGAAGCCATTGACTCGGTAGATGTTGGCCCTGTCCCAGGGGTAGAGACGCCGCAGGTCCGCTCCCTTCGTTTCCACCGCCTCCGCGTCCTTGCGGTAGTTCTTCTCTGTGCAGTCCCTGCACACGCACTCCAATCGGCACACAGGGCAGATGCTGGCTGCGAAGTTGCCTTCCACACAGTGGCTGCAGAAGCCTGTGCTGCACACTTTGCAGTAGTAGTAGGCGCGGGTGTGCTTGCGACTCTTGCAGGTATGACACGTGTCTGTGAAGTTGGGCAATGCGGGTCTGCGTTTGAGCTTCGGCGTCTGTTTCTTAGGAGCGCTAGGCACAGGCGACTGGGGCTTCGGCTCTTCCTTCTCTGGTCGACGCACTGTCGCTTTCTGCTGCCTGCAGATGTGGCAAGGACACAAGTTCCTACAGACGAAGCACACCCATTCACTGGGAGAGTGGGGCGGGGCAGCCTTATACCTCCCCATGAGGCAGTCCAGACAGAAATAGCGCCCGCACAGCTCCTCACTGCAGCGGAAGAGACTGGCAGTGGGCTTTTGCGCAGAGCAGCGATGGCACGGCGAAGATAGGAACAGGGCCTCGTTGTCTGTGGCCATTATGGATGGTGTATATGCATCAGACAAAAAGTCAGCACTAGTCAGTCGACCGTCGTGATATCTCATCCTGTGGATTTGTATGCATCAGCTTAACTATGACTCGAGCGCTGATCACTGGGAAGCCCCTCAGCTGACTCTCAGTTTTCGTCATTTTTATTATGGCCTATTAGAGCTCGTGACGAAGGTCCTTGGGCACTTCCCACGTGAAGTCCGGGTCGGTGCGGCCGAAGTGTCCGTAGGCTGCTGTCTTCTGGTAGATGGGTCTGAGCAGGTTCAGGTCTCTGATGATGCACCCGGGCCTCAGGTCGAAGTTCCTCAGGACGATGTTCAGAAGGTCACGATCAGACTTGCCGTGCTTCGCTGTGCCGTAGCTGTCCACATAGACTGAGAGAGGACGAGCCACGCCAATAGCGTAGGAGACCTGGACTAGCACGCGCTCAGCAAAATCCCCGGAAACCAGGCTCTTGGCAATCCACCGAGCCGCATACGCAGCCGAGCGGTCGACCTTGGAAGGGTCTTTGCCTGAAAAGGCGCCACCACCGTGAGCTCCCCACCCTCCATACGAGTCGATAATGATCTTGCGACCCGTCAGTCCTGCATCTCCGTAGGGTCCTCCAGTGATGAACGAGCCCGAGGGGTTGAGGTGGTAAATGGTCTGGTCGTCCAAGAGACTGGCCGGAATGACTGGGGCGATAACGAACTCCTTGAGTTGGGCGGAAATGTAGTCGCAAGTGACTTCTGGAGTGTGTTGCGTGGAAATGACAATCGTATGCACACGCAAGGGAATGACTCTGCTGCCTTCCTTGCGGTACTCCACCGTGACCTGGGTCTTGCTGTCAGGCCGCACCCAGGGACAGATGCTTTCTTTGCGTACCTGGGCGAGACGGGCGCAGAGACGAGAGGCGAGGAAGTGAGTGAGAGGCATGCCTTCAGGAGTCTCACTGGTGGCATAGCCGAACATGTGGCCTTGGTCCCCGGCTCCGATTTCCTCCACGGTCTTCTGCACGTGCACAGCGTTGGCGATCTCTTGGGCTTGCTCGTCAATCAGCACCTCCACACGACAGGTCTTGTAGTCCAGTCCCTTGGCGATATCATCATACCCTACCTGCTTGATGGCGTTGCGGGCGACTTGCTCATAGTCCACTGCTCCGTTGAGTGTGATTTCGCCGAATACCATGATTTTGTCGTTCTTGCAGCAAGACTCACAAGCCACATGCGCGTTGCTGTCAACTGATAGACAGGCGTCCAGAACTGCGTCGGAGATCTGGTCACAGAGCTTGTCAGGGTGCCCTTCACTCACACTCTCAGACGTGAAGTAGAAGTGTCCCTCTGGCAAGGCAACCTGCTCCACCATTACTAACCACACAGTACTTCTCCACATTCAACCGGAACTCAGTCAATTGAGACAGGCGCTAGGAGGCTATACTTACCTGCGCACTAGCAGTGCCTTGCAAGACCACTCGTCGAGCTTTCCCATCTGCCAAATTGCGAAGTCAGAAGAAATCCTCAGCGCTACGAGACTTCAATACTGTGTCTACATAAACAACGAAAGCCGAGACTGCATCCTAATTGAATAGAGGCTGCAATGGCTAGGGATACTTAGTCAAGGCGGCGTTCAGCTCCCGAACGTAGATTCGCATGGCAGGGTCCACCACCCGGTTACTGCGTTCGCACTCCTGAATCTCCTTCAGTGCTGCACTTCTCCGATTTAGCAGGTCCAGTTTGATAGCGTCCTCGTGCCTCGCAGGACTAGCACTTCTGATGGGAGGCGCTACTGGCCTTTCCACCTGCGCCCGCAGTCGCTGCACTTCTTCTTCCTTCCTCTTCAGTGTGTCCTTCCACTCGAGTTGCTGGGCTTGCAAATCTTCTTTCTCTCGCCTCAGTTGCTGTAGTTCGTCTGTCTGGTCCAAACGAGTGACTTTGGGCTCTTTCATCAAGGCGATGTACTTGTCCTGTAGCGTCTGGAATTGTCTCTGCAAGTCTTCCAAACTTCCACTGTACCGCTTTGCAACCTGCTGCAGTCTCTGTCTCTCAGACTCGAACTGTTCTTCCTTCTCCTTCCTGCCTTCGTTAATGCCCACGAGGCGTCCGCGTTCATACAAGTCTACGTCGTAGGAGCGGGAGTCCTTGCGTCTGGGCTCAGGCGTCTTGGCTACTTCAAGGTCTGCTTTGGCAGTGCGGAGCTCTGACTTCAATAGTTCGCAGCGGGACAAAAGTGCTGTTCGTTCAGTCTCTAGCCCTGCAACTCTGCGCTGGTACTCCGCCTCCTGACTTTCCCAGCGTCTGCCCTCGTCATCTCCCTGTCTGCCCTTCTTCTCCAGCTCAATCTGCACGAGTCGCATCCACGTCCACAACTGCGCCCCTATCTGCTCCAAAGCCTTCACTGGGTCTGCAGCCATTACCAGAGAGTCGCTGGCTCTGGGCATTTGTCGTATTTGTGAGAACAGCTTTTCCACGGCTGCTCTAATGGTGTCTTCCTTGCGTTGCAGCTCTTCTTGCAGTCGGAGAGTGAGGTGGGAGGACTTGCGAGCTTCTGCTTGGGCCTTGTTGGCGGTGTCTTCCAGCGCTTTAGACGCTGCTATGGCCTTGCTAAGTTCCGTGCGCAGGCGCAACACCTCCCCACTTTCCTTCCCCCCTTCTTGCAAGTTCTGCACAGTGCTTTGCAGGGCTCCTATCTGAGCTGTCCCTTCCTCCAGCTTCCTGCGCAGCGTCCCTAGGTCCTCTCGTCTGTCCTCCACGTACGCTTTTTCCAGTCTTCCAGTGGTCTCGACCAGCCGGGCTCTGAGCTTGTACACCTCCTGCTCTGCTTCCTGCCAGCGCTGAAGTGCCAAACGACCTGCCATTTCGCTCCCAGTGCCTTTGGAAGCCAACAAAGTCTTCAACAGGCCATCATCCCGCAGCACAGACTGCGACTTCCCCAGCAACTCCTTCTCCAGCTGTAGGTTGGAACTGACCAGTTGGGCCATTGCAGCTGCAGAGCTAGTGGAGTCAGTCAGCACTTCTTTGGTTTGCCTGGAAGCCTCCAGCCGCACTTCTTCGGACCCGAATTGCTGTGCTTGCTTCCACTCCTCCACTATGCCTGCGAGTGTCTGCCGAGTCCAGTTCACTTTCTCTGCCAAGTCCTCACTACGTCTGGACCTGCCTCTGAAGCCTAGCGCCTGCCAGCCAGGTAGCTCCACTTCCACCCACTCAGGAAGACTGAGGGCCAGTCTCTGTAGTTTCCCCGCCTCTTCCAAGGCTTTGGAACGGTCGTCTCTGGCTTTCCGCAGGTCTGCGCTGAGAGTCTCGAACTGAGCGTTCTGTTGCTTGCTGTAGTGGGCCTTTTCCTCCAGTAGTGCATTGAAAGCCTGCGCCTCCGCCGACTTCCCAGTACTTCTGATTTCCAGCTGACTTCGATACTTCTCCATCAGTCCTCTAGCAGCCTGCAGTTCCTTTTCCTTCACTAGCAACGCCTCACTCAGGTCCTGCCCACTCCCTCTCCTCATCTTCTCTATTTCACTCCTCAGTCGCATGTTGTCCGCCTCGAACCTGCGTAGGTCTGGGTCTGTGAGGTCCTGGACTTGGTTGCGGAGCAGGGCAATGGAGCGCTCTGCGTCTTCCAACTGCCGCTTCAGCAGGACTTGCTGGTCTTTGCAGTGGGACAGGGACTCATCTTTGGACTTCAGGAGGGATTCCAGGTCGGAAATGCGAGTGTTTTGGTGCAAAACTGCGTCTTCGGCTTCTCGCACTTTGGCGCCCTGGGCCTTCGCCACTTCTTGCTCCCTTCTGTCCAGTGCAGTCCTCAGCTTCAAGGCCTCGTCTTTGTACTTGTCAGCTTCGGCTTTGGAGTCTTTGAAGAGTGCTGCGATTTCCAACTTCCGAGTGTGTTCGTCTTTCAGCTTGTCAGCCAGGTCAGCAGTGTCTCGGGAGTACTTGCACTCCAAGTCCTTCACTTCGCTGTTCTTTTGGACGATTTCTCGCTGCAAGACGTCGATTCGGTCGCTGAGTTTGCGGATTTGGGTGCTGAGCGAGGCCTGCACGTTGGAGAGGTAGTCTTCCCTCTGCTGCTCCAACTCCATCAGTGAGGGATTGCCAGCTTGCAGTAGCTTCAGAGTGGCTGCATGCGCCCTCCGCTCCTCCTCAAACAGACTCTGCAGACGGTTGTTTTCCAGCTGCAAGGACTCGAAGGTGGACTGCTGCAGCTGAGCTTCTCGTTCCAAGCGGTCTACGTATGCTCGCAGTTGCGCTTCCTGAGCTGTCCACTCCCCCACAGCCTCTAGCTGCTTGCCCACCCTTTCCGCTACTTTGATTTCCACCTGGTTCTGCAGGTCTCTGATTTCTTTCTCCATGCCTTCCATGGTCCTTTCTGACCTGCTCACGACTCGCTGGATTAGTTCCCTCAGCCCTTCTCCCGTCTCTCCGCCCTGTGCACGCAGCACCTTCAACTCAGTTTCCAGCCTGGTGATGTAGGCAGTCTGGCTGGCACTGGATTTAGCAGCTATCAACTGGTCTTCCAGCTTCACGACCTGTGCTTTCAAGGCCTCTGCCTGGCCTTTCGCCTCTGCACTCTGCCGAATCAGCAACTCAGTTTCTCTGTCTTTTGCCACTAACGCTTGCTCCAGACTGTGGGAAACGAAGGGACTGCGGAGTCTGCTTTCCAAAGACTCGTTTTGACTGCGCAGACCTGCCACTTGTCCACTCAGCGACTCACACTGCTCCACTAAGATCGCAATGTGTCCGTCCTTGCCCTTGAGAGTCTCTTCCATGTGCGCAATTCTCTGCTTCAACAAGTCCTCTCCAGGCTCTCTCGACTCCACAGCCCCTAAAGACCCCTTCAGCAGGTCCATTTCCCCGTCCTTCACCTGCAACTCCGTCTCCAAACGCTGTGTCGCAAGTTTCAAATCGACCTCTTTCGTCCTGACCTGTCCGAGCAGAGCTGCAACTTCCTTGTCTCTGAGGTGCACGACTTCTCTGAGCATGTCGAAGTTGCGCTCCACTGTTTCGCCCTGCACAGGGAAGTAGTCTGCCTCTCGCCACTCCTGTGCTGCCTGGGGCAGGTCGCCTGCGGCCATCAGTTCGTTGATGCGCTCGTAGGCTGCGCGCTTTTTCGGAGTCAAGTAGACTTGCTTTGGGGTCTTTTTGGGTGTGGATTCACGCTGGAGCCGCTTGATTTGGTCCTGCAGGAAGGCAGTTTCTCGCTCCTTAGTGGTCAAGCTGGCGTACAAGTCCTTGTTTTGCTGGTCCAGTTGCTGGATGAGTTGCTGCAACTGGGATTCTCCCTCCGTCATATCCGCCAACTGAGCTCCCAAGCGCACGATTTTCTCCTCAGCGTGTAGGTCTCGGGCCGGAGGCTGCAGCGTTGTTTCCAGGGCCTTGGCCTGCACCTGCAGTAGGTCCAGGTAGTCGGAGTCCTTGCAGAGCTGCAGCAAAGGTTCGGCCTGCAGAGAGCGCAGTTGGATTTTGTACTTGTCCGCCTTGCTGCGCCAGTAGTCTTCGTTTGCGGTGCTCACCTTCGAAGTCAGGTTGCGCACCTTCGACCTGAGTTTTAGTATTTCTTTGTCGCGATCATGCAGTACAGCGTCCATAGTGAGTGAAGGGTCAGAGGGTGAGTGCGCCCTGAGCAGTTCCTCGCACTGTCGCTTAGCCTGCGCCAGCTGCCTCAACAGCGACTCGTTTTCCTTGGACAGCGCCACCACTGTGTCTTTCGCCTGTCCCAGCTTTCCACTCATTTCCTCTTGTCTCGCCTGCACTCGCATGTACGCTGCTCCCAGTTCTTTCCCCTCTGTCAGTTCCTTCACCTCTGCCAGCTTCCCAACGACAGTCCTTGCGTAGCCTAGCAAGGCCTGGCAGGCTTCCTTCGCAGACCGGAACTCTGTGCCGGCCCTGGCGAGCTCGGGGAAGAGAGTGGCAGCGGAGGCTTGCAGGGATTTGAAGTCTTGGGAGAGAGCGAGCAGGTCAGGGGCGTTGCGGGCAGCTGAACTGTCTCTAGACTTTGCCATTTGAATTCTACTTATGGACGATCTCTCCACTGCCCCGCCGCTCATCTCTATCGCAGAAGACAGGGAAACTACGTATAGAAACACATTGTCAGAGATATGCGGCGGGAAATATACAGGGGAAATTGGTTATCCGCTAAATCCAATGATGCTGGGCTTTAGTGAATCTTTCGCCTACAGTGTCGAAGGGGCCTCAGATGCCTGGGTAAAGTCGTATATTAGTCGCCCAATAGATATGAGTCTCCCTGTTTCTCCTTATGACCAAGGTCGAAAAGCTCTCGTTGTCCTAGCAACTCTCACCCCTGGCACAGAGATCTATACTCTTTAGCGGGGTGGACTGGAGCAAGCGGAGAGGCAGCGGCCTCTCTCAGTGTGAAGCCAGGACACATGCAGCTAGCGTGCAGGAGTGTCTGCTCGAGTTTCGATAGGAACGAGTGGCCTGTAAATATGCATCTTCTCGGCGAGTACTTCGACGAGCGGGAGTGGATGCTGGACTTCCATGACCCTCACTACATCATCCGCAAGGAAGACGTGACGAACGCAGCAGGCTACCCCGCCACGAAGAACATGCGCGAAACCATGTCCAGCATGTACCTAGCATGCACCAAGTACGACCGCATGTACCAGGAGTGCATCAACGTGCACGGCGCAGCACTGATCACAGACCCGTGGAACAGCAAGCACTGGAGCTGCAATGGCATCAAGGACACCTTTGACAAGTGCATCCGCAACCACCAGTGGTTCTTCTTGAAGAAGAAGTATAGTCCGGAAAGCTTCAACGCCTGGAAGGGAAAGGGCTGGAAGGGGGTGGGCGCCTCGCGCTACGTTACGCCCTACGATATCTAGCTAACCTTAGAGTCGTACCATGCTGGACCACCGCTTTCACTTGCCCCGCTCCAAGCGCCTCCGCAGACCACTCTCGCTTCCCAGGCTGCACCCCTGCGTCAGTTCCCGCCACTGTTCCCCCCGTCCTGACTCCCTCAAACAAGAACTAGAAGCCCAATGGACTCGCGAAGCAGTCCCAGCCTGGCACCAAGAAGCCTACAAAGCCTTCCTCAACACCCTCTCCCCCGCCACAGTTATGAACACAATGAAGCAGGAACTAGTGGCTTTGCAGTCCCAACGAGCCTCCATTCAAACCGCCCTGGCTGCAGTTCAGCTCCGCGAGGCACTTCTAGCCTCTGTCAGAGCGCACTCAGACCTGTCGATAGAACTATTGCAGAGACTGCAGAAAGTCTCTGTAGAGGTGGTGGAGGGCATCTCGCAGTGGAGGAGCAGTATGGGGGCGCAGCTGCCGTTTCTGCATGCAGGCAGCAACTATGTGCTGAAGATGAAAGGAGACTTTCCGCAGGATCCGATGCTGGTTAGGGCGCTTAGGAGGAACGCTGGGACCCTGCGGGCTCGGGCGCAGGACGCAGAGCTGGTAATTGCACAGGAATTTGAGTCTTTTCCGGCCTATCTTCACCCGAAAACCCCAATTTCCCCCATTCCAAACCCCTGTATCGAGGCAATAATGGAGGAATCTTCGACTTTACCCGATACTTCCGCCCCCCACTCCCCTCAAATCCAAGTCCTTTCCCGCCTTCTCCTCGAAGACCTGCTTTCCCTGCTGATTTCCCACACCACTCCTCTCATTTGCTGCAAAGTCTGTCGCACCTACATCCACGCTCACTTGCTACTGTACGCAAATACCATTTTAGAGAGTGTCGTTGCAGCTACGCTGAAAAAGGAGGTAAAAGCATGTGCGGAAGAGGCCTATTGTGAGGAAACTGACAGAGAGTTTATATCATTTCAGCAGGAAATGGTGGAAAATGTGGTTGATTCCGAAGTGCGAGCTGGCGTAAGACAGTGGACGAATGAAATAATCGCGGATTTGATTGGAATACGCTGCATTTCTCAGTTGCAAGTCGCAGATATCGTGCAGGAGTCCATTTTAGAAGAGAAATCACTGAACAAAAGCCTGGTTTCCAGCACTTTCCTCAGTCTCCTGGAAGCCTATATAAGCCAAGATTGGTTAGAAATCCTTTGTGAAGACAGTCTTTCCGAAGAATTGCTAATAGTCCAGTTGGACCAGCTGCCGAGCAGCCTATTCCGGCAAGTCTTTAAAGTAAATTCCGCCCTCCTACTATCACGTTTAGCCGAGGACTGCTACAGCCAGTTGCTGTTTCAGTCTGTGTGCGGAGTGTGGTGCAGAAAGGCAGTGGAAGAGACAGTGTTGGAAGCCCGGGGAGAGACATGTGGAGAGGACGTGTTTGCAGTGGTGGCGGAAAGAAGGCCTGTCAGACGGTTGACACAGTTTCGGAATAGGGCTTAATTAGTATGAATTGAGTGAGATGTGTGGGAAACAGGACTACATTAAAGCTTAGAGACTTAGCTACTGCGCCAGTCGTAGACTTCGATTCAGCAGCCACTCAACCGCCTTCTCCACCCCTTGACCAGTGAGTGCACTCACCTGCACAACGGCCCACACAGTGTCAATATAGTCCAAATTGAGGCCTTTGATGAGCTCCGCCTGACTCAGAGTGGGCTGCAAGTCGTGCTTGTTGCTGAGGACGAGGAGCGGAATTCCCTCCAACTCCTGGCTTTCCAGTAACATGTGCAGTTCCTTTTTGGCCTGACTGAGTCTGTGCGGGGCCGCGGAGTCCACCATGAATAGGATCGCGTCAGTGCCGCGGGCGTACCTCGCCCACTCACTTCTGTACCTGTAGGCCCCGCCCAGGTCCCAGAGCTTGAGTCGCAGCGTACCTCTGCGGAGGTATTGCACGTTTAGACCCAGAGTGGGCACTACGGGCAGTGCCTGGCCGAGACTGAGCTGGGACAGGAAGGTTGTTTTGCCTGCGTGGTCGAGACCTACGAGGACCACTTCCATACGACGTGTGAAGAGTAGACGAACCTTAGTCCACACTCCGCCCATATTCCTCTACAACCTAGTACTCGTGCAGCTCTGTAGCCCAAATA
>Ga0247837_1008565_pt1 | contig 12779 bp, 10 predicted proteins | sample LaCtaG_2_FD_187115 | JGI IMG/M metagenome (GOLD analysis project Ga0247837, IMG submission 187115) | Freshwater microbial communities from meromictic Lake La Cruz, Castile-La Mancha, Spain - LaCruzMarch2015_14.5m | ecosystem: Environmental > Aquatic > Freshwater > Lake | place: Spain: Castile-La...
GCCGATGATCTGTTCTTCTGAAAACTTGCTCTGACGCATCGTCCGTCTCCTCTATGAGGTTACGGACTCTACCTAAAAATGGAGGAGATTGCGGGTCTCAGGTCAGCACCCACTCATTGTCGTCGGTTATCGTTATGCCCGAGATCGGGGGAAATCTTGCTTATCTGTCAACGGATTAAATAAGTCTCGAAGCAAAAAAGAACTTTTGTCGGGGGACACGAAGCCGATTGCTTCGCAATCGCATCATGTCCCCCCGAAACGCGCCAGCCCACACAATCACGCCCGCTCCGCAGTCACTCGCGTGCCCTCCACCCCTCACCCCGCCACCACCGGCAAGTTGCCCTTGCGCTGCTGGATCATCATGTAGGTGTCCATGGTGTGTTCGGAGAGTTGCGACCAGAGAAAGTTCTCGGCGCGCACGGCGGTCATCGCCTCGTAGACCTTTTTAAAGGTGGCGTTCTTGGCTGACAGCTCGGCATAGACCTCGTTCGAGGCCTTGTAGCAAGCATCGAGCACCTCTTCGGAGAACGGCTTCAAAATGGCGCCGTTGGCCACCAGCCGCCGAAGTGCCGCCGGGTTTTGCATATCGTAGCGCGCCATCATGATGGTGTTGGCGGTTTGCGCGGCGCTCGTCAGAATGGCCTGATAAACTTTCGGCAGGCTGTTCCACTTATCGAGATTGAAGAAGAAGTGCAGCATCGCCTGGCCTTCCCACCAGCCGGGATAATAGTAGTGCGGCGCGACGCGATAAAATCCGAGTTTCTCGTCGTCGTAAGGGCCGACCCATTCGGCGGCATCGATGGTGCCTTTTTCGAGCGAAGGATAAATGTCGCCGGCCGCGATCTGCTGGGGCACGCCGCCGAGTTTGGAAACCACAGCGCCGCCAAAGCCGCCGATGCGCATTTTGAGGCCCTTCCAGTCCTCGGGCTTGTTGATCTCCTTGCGGTACCAGCCGCCCATCTGCGCGCCCGAGTTGCCGCCGGGCAGGCCGTAGATGTTGTAGGTTTTGTAGAAGGCATTCATCAGCGCGACGCCGCCGCCTTCATACATCCAGGCGTTCTGCATGCGCGAGTTGAGGCCAAACGGAACGCCCGTCGCCAGCGCAAACGTCGGGTCTTTGCCCCAGTAATAGTAAGACGCGGTGTGGCAGCTTTCGACGGTGCCATCGCTCACGGCATCCGCTGCCTGCAAGCCGCCGACGATCTCGCCCGCTGCAAATAGCTGGATCTTGAATTTATTGTCTGTCATCGCGGCAACCGCGTCGCAGAACACTTTACCCGCACCATGGATGGTATCGAGCGAGGGCGGGAAGCTCGATGTCATGCGCCAGCGCAATTCGGGCATGGCCTCTGCGATGGCTGGCGCTGAGATGAGCGGCGTTGCGGCGAGCGCGAGGCCGCCGGTTCCGGCAGCTTGCAGAAGTTTGCGGCGGCTTGTCTTGGTCACGTCCGGCCTCTTATTGCGGGCGCGCGAGGGGGTGGCGCCACTTCGGGGCGGACTATAGTCATGAGCCGCGCGGTTCACAAATCTGGCGCGTCGCGCATTTCAGCCGCCGTTGGGATTGGCCGTGCATTCGGCGTAGCCGCTGGCCTTGTGCGACAGCCCCGCACCCGTCGTCTTGCGGTCGCGATGCACGGCCTCCATCACGTAGGCACCGCGGTAGGTGGTCGGGTCGGTGCGGCTGCCCTTCAGGTCGAGGCGTATGGTGACGCTCAGAGAGCGGCCAATGCCCGCCTTGTCCTCGACAACAAGAAGCTTAAGCTCTTTGCCCTGGAACCAATACTGGGCGACGGACTGGCGCTGCAACGCGACGGTGCCGATGTCACGCGGGGTGCCGTCGTACTTCACGCCCATCTTGCCCGAAACGTCGATCAGGCCGTCGCCGTGGCCTGCGGCGTAGGGTGCGGTGAGGGCGAGGCTCACCACCTTGTCCTCTATCACGCAGGCGAGGCTACCTTGGGCCATGGCAGACGATGCCATAATGGCCATGAACGCGGCGGCGCTGAGAGGGCGATATAGCCAGTGCATCGGAGCTCTCCAGAAGAAAAGCATTCACCAGACTGCAACAACGGGCCGCCCTCGCCAGACCGATGCCATGCTAGAAGTACCTAGCTTTATCATCATATGCGCTCGAATTTGGACAGTTCATGACGGCCATGCCCGCCAACAGTGCCCGTGTGCCGCCGCCGGGCGTTATTCTCGCTGGCGGGCGGTCGAGCCGCATGGGCGGGGGCGACAAGACGTTGTTCGATCTCGGCGGCCGGCCGCTGCTCGCCCATGTCATCGCCCGGTTGCGCCCGCAGGTTTCACATCTGGCGCTCAATGCCAACGGCGCGGCCAGCCGGTTCGATGCGTTCGGGGTGGAAGTCATTGCCGACGCAGCGGCGGATTTTCCCGGCCCGCTGGCGGGAATTCTGGCAGCGATGCGGTGGGCGCACCGCAGTGTTCCTGGCGCCAGTCACGTATTCACGGTGCCCGGCGACACACCGTTTTTGCCACTGGACTTGGCGGCACGTCTGGAGGCTGCGATTGCCGTACGGCCCGGCGCTATCGCCGTGGCAGCGTTTCAAGGCCAACCCAACCCTGTGGTGGGGCTGTGGCCCGTGTCGCTGGCCGAAGCTCTCGAAGCGGATATGCAAGCCGGTGCGCGTAGTGTGATCGCCTGGTGCCGCCAGCGCGAGGCCGTTTTTGCCGAAATACCGGCGAGCGAATGTGCGGGCCGCAGCGTCGATCCGTTTTTCAATACCAATACGCCGCTTGATCTTGCCGAGGCGCGGCTGCTGCTGCAACGGGAGCGGTTTGCGTGTCCGGTGATCGGCGTGGCGGGCTGGAAAAATTCAGGCAAGACAACGCTCGTGATACGGCTGGTGCAGGAATTGACCAAGCGCGGGTATCGGATTTCGACGATCAAGTTTTCGCATCACGAGGGCGACGATACGCGCGCGCCAGATGCGCGTGTTCGCGACACAGCTCTGCATGCGGCGGCAGGCGCTTTGCAAGTGGCGTTTGCAAGTCCGCAGCGCTGGGCGATTGTCGAAGGAGGCGTGACGCCAGTTGCATGGCACGAGGCCACGCCCGATAGAAGCGCGATGCTTGACGCGCTTGTGGGCACCATGGCGCCCGCTGATCTCATCCTCGTTGAAGGCTACAAAGCCGCGGCGATTCCTAAAATCGAAGTGCGCCGCAGTGCACAGCCAGACCGCCGCGAACTTGCAGATAATGACAGTTATGTTTTCGCTGTCGTTGCGGATCATCCCGTCGCAGACACATCGCAGTGGACCGCGCATGCGGGCAACATCGAGGCGATTGCAGACGTGCTGCAACATGTGGCGGGCTTGGGAGCGCGGCCATGAGGCGCTTGATCGTCTGTCTTGGAGTGATGGCGCTCAGTGCGCCCGCCTATGCGCTGGATCCGAAACCGCCCGTTGGTATTGACCCAGGTTTAGAGCCGGTTGCCATTCTAACGACGGGTATCGACTACACCGATCCCGTCATCGCCAAACGTCTCGCGCGTGATGGCGAGGGCGAGCCGATTGCCTGGGACTTTGTGGACGGAGACACGCGCCCGTTCGCGGCCTCGCCCAATACCACGGCGGCGAACTGGGGCGGCGATGGCACGGTGTTCATGCGCCGTCTTCTGGCCCATTCCGGTATGCCGCGCCACTCGATCATCGCGGTGCGCATCAATCCCGCAGACCCGGCTTCCCTGGCGCGCGCGCTCCTTTTCGTTTCGCAGACACGAGCAACGCAGGTGGCGGTTCCGATGTGGAGCCAAGAGGCTGGAGACTGGGAACCGCTGCGGCTGACAGCACAGCGTTTGCCGGGCCTCATTCTATCGGTGCCTGAGTGCGTGCTGCCAACGCCGGGCGTGCCACAATTTCCGGTCCACTTCGGCCTTGCCACGATTAAGCGCCTGTCGCGCGAGGATCGAGATCTCCATGGGCTCGATGCTGCTCTTCTGGCAGTATGCCAAGGTGCCAGCGGGGCTGCCGTCGAGGTAGCGCCACCACTTGCGAACTAGGTGCCGGCGATCCGCCCTGTAACGGTGAGGAGTGAGGCTACAGCAATTAGCGAAACGTGCGAAGGAGACGTGACGCGATGCGCCGAGATGCGTGCGGATTGTGCACCGGTAGCGCGCTGCGTGCTGGCGGTGAAGAGTCCGAAGTGACGCCGAGACTTGCTGCGGGCCGCATAAGCGGCGGACATCGCACGGTCGCTTATGGCTTGTGCTGCTCCATTTGCATCAAGAGCAACCGGCGGAACTGTACCGAAAGCGATCAAGCCAACCAGTAGGGTCAGCGCGGCCGTGAAAGCGGCGCACAATCTGCCAGTTGAAAGGGGCCTGCATGCAACCATGCCCGGGCTTTCCGCCCGGGCAATTTGCATCTTGAGAAAGTATTTTCTCTCAAGCGAACAATGCGAGGGCTTTTACAACGGTCGTCCATGTTCCCCAAGCAAGAGGTACGCCAACGAGCAGCCAAAACAGCGCCGCCTTGAAATCGAGCCCCCCCGTGCCGATACCGAACGAGCCGCCCTCGGTGACAGCGACGTTGGCGTTGAGGCGGGCCTGTTCGGCCGCCACTTCCGCTTCGCTCATATGCCATTTCGGGTTGACGGGCCGCACCAGTAGGTTGGCGATGAAGCCAACGATCAGCATGCCAGCAAGGATATAGAAGATCGGGCCGTAGACATCGCTTGGGGCAACGCCGGAAGCCAGACGCGTATCGTGCAGATAGTTGACCACCACCGGGCCGAGGATACCCGCGGTCGACCAAGCCGTCAGCAGCCGGCCATGTATGGCGCCGACGAACTGCGTACCGAACATGTCAGCTAAGTAGGCCGGTATGGTTGCAAAGCCGCCGCCATACATCGAGGCGATGATGCAGAAGCAGCCGACGAACACGGCGAGGCTTTTCCATTCAGCCCCCAGCGAGGCCAGCACGTAAAGTGCCGCGCCGAGAATAAAGAATATGAAATAAGTGTTCTTACGGCCGAGGCCGTCTGAAGACGACGCCCAAACGATACGGCCGAAAATATTCAGCAGCGAGATGAGCCCAACGAAGCCCGCGCCAACCATGCCCGCCGCCGCCAGCAAAGCGCTATCCTTCTTCATCTCGACGTAGCCGAGTTCTGGCCTTTCCACCAACGCGCCGCCGAAGGTTTCCTGCAGCATGGGAGAGGCCGCACCAATGATGCCGATGCCGGCCGAGACGTTCATGCACAAGACGACCCACAAGAGCCAGAACTGCGGGGTCTTGTGAGCGTTCTTGAGGTAGACATGGTTCGACGTCACCATCGCATTCGATTTATCGGGCGGTGTCCAGCCTTCGGGCTTCCACCCTGTGGGCGGCACCCGGTAGCCGAACGAGCCAATGAGCATGAAGACGAGATAGATGAGCGCCATGGCAACGAACGTCTGCCAGACGCCGGCTTCGCTGGCCGACTTGAAGCCGCCCCAGTCGATGAGAGTGAGGCCCGGCAATCCAATCTTGCCGCCGGTCATCAAAAGTGTTGCCAGCGGCGAGCCGATCATCGCCCCGCCGCCAAAGCCCATGATGGCCATGCCGGTCGCCATGCCGCGCCGGTCGGGGAACCATTTGATGAGTGTCGAGACCGGCGAGATGTATCCAAGTCCAAGCCCGATGCCGCCGATGATGCCCGAGCCGACCCACAGCATCCACAACTGGTGCCAGTAGACGCCGAGGGCCGAGATCAGCAGCCCGCCACACCAGCACAGTGTCGAGACGAGGCCCGCTTTGCGCGGTCCGGCGCGCTCAAGCCAGCCACCCCAAATGGCGGCCGAAACGCCGAGCAGCACGAAAAAGAAGGTATACATCCAGCCGAGGTCGAACTGGCTCCAGTTGCAGTCCGTCGCGGTCAGCGCGCGCAGGGTGCCGGCGGCCTTTTCGGAAAACGTGACCGCGCCTGCCGAGCATTCGGCCAGTGCCTTGCCATCGGGACCGATGAGAGCGGCCTGTAGCGGCTTCCAGAACACCGAAAAGCCATAGGCCATGCCGATGCATAGATGAATGCAAAGGGCGGCTGGCGGCACGAGCCAGCGGTTAAAGCCAGGTTTGGCAATGGTTTGAGCCCGGTCCAGCCATCCTGGCGGGGCTGTTGTTACAAGCGCCATGTCGTCCGTTCCCCCGAAGTTAAATGCAGCCCAGCCCGTATCCGGGTCTTATTTTTGGTTCGCCGCGTGCCCATTTATAAGGTGCATTTGAGTTACGACTAGCCTGCCCATCTCTTACCGGCAAGGCCTGTGGCGCGCGTTGCGCCCGGCCCCGGAATTTGTCATGGATGAGGGCTTCGTTTATGACACACGTGGCTTGCCCTACCGGCTAGGGGGCCCGTCTGGAGAAATGGCTTGAACCAACACGTCACAGTCGCGGGTGCGCATCGAGAGGCGCCCGCCCTCATCGACCCGTTCGGCCGCCACGTCTCCTATTTGCGCGTGTCGGTCACGGACCGCTGCGACTTCCGCTGCACCTATTGCATGTCGGAACACATGACGTTCTTGCCCAAAAAAGACCTCCTGACGCTCGAAGAACTCGACCGCCTGTGCACCGCCTTCGGGCATCAAGGCGTGCGCAAGTTGCGCATCACCGGAGGCGAGCCGCTGGTTCGCCGGAACATTCTGTGGCTCTTCAAGGCGCTTGGCCGTCATCTCGAAACTGGTGCGCTGGACGAACTGACGCTGACCACGAACGGCAGTCAGCTTGCGAAATATGCAGCAGACTTGAAGGCCTGTGGCGTCGCCCGCATCAACGTGTCGATCGACACGCTCGATCCCGTTAAGTTCAAATCCGTGACGCGCTGGGGCGAACTCTCTGGCGTATTGGACGGGCTTGCCGCCGCCGAGAAGGCGGGTCTCGCCATCAAGATCAATGCGGTTGCCTTGAAGGGCATCAACGAGCACGAAATCGAAGATTTGATTGCGTTTGCCCATGGCCGTGGCGCCGACCTGACCCTCATTGAAACCATGCCGCTCGGCGACATTGAGGGCGATCGCACCGATCACTATCTGCCCTTGTCGAGCGTGCGCCAGCGCCTGTCAGAGCGCTTCACGCTGGAAGACATCCCGCATCGCACCGGCGGGCCGGCGCGCTATGTGCGCGTTAAGGAAACAGGCGGGCGCCTCGGCTTCATCACGCCGTTGACGCACAACTTCTGCGAAAGTTGCAACCGCGTGCGCCTCACGTGCACCGGCACCCTTTACATGTGCCTTGGTCAGGACGATGCCGCCGATTTGCGCACGCCATTGCGCGCGTCTGACGATGATGCCGCCCTCCATCGAGCCATAACCGAAGCCATTTCGCGCAAGCCCAAGGGGCATGATTTCATCATCGACCGGCGTTCGGCCAAGCCTGCTGTGGCCCGTCACATGAGTGTCACAGGCGGCTGACAGCCTGATATTCGATTGCTCGCTCAAGATGCAAACAGCCGCGATCTGAACGCGCCCCTGCGACGTTCATACAAATGCTGCAACTTGTTCATCTGCGCATCACACCGCCGCCCTGTTTGCCGGTCATCTTAGAAAGTTCGCGCCTGCCGGAGGTGTTAGTGTGGAGCAGAGTGGATGTGATCGGAGCATCCGCTAACTGCCACACGGCCGTGCGGGCATTTACTGCGTGACGAAAAAACATCCGAGGCATTTATGACCGGAACGATCGAAGCGTTTCTCTCAAGTATGGGCGCTGAAGCTAGCGCAGACGGCAGCAGCGGCGAAAGCCACACCAAGCTGTCGCTTGCGGCTTGCCTTGTTGCCCTCAAAGACCAAGCCGCGCGCATGGTGGCGCCCTGCCCGTTCAAGGCCGGAGACCTGATCACAGTGCGGCCCGGCACCGATGTCAAAGGCGCGGGCAAGCCGCACATTGTCGTCGAAGTGCTGCCCGAGCCGGTTGTCGATACGAAAGCCGACGCTGGCAGCAATCAGTTCCTCCGCCAGTACACCATGCGGGTCTGCCACTTCCACGGCGACAGCCTGACGGTGCATGCCGTTGATCACTCGTGCTTCGAGACGTGGACGGACGCGCACGCCGAAGCCTGGACCGCGCAACAGATTGCCGCCAACCGCAAGGCGCCGCGCAAGGTGGTGCCCGAGACGCCATTGACCGAAGTGGTGCGCCTGTTGCGCAGCGAAGGCCGCAAGGTCGCCGATGCCAAGATCACCTGGAAGAAGGGCGATCTCGTTGAGGTGACGGGGTTCGAGATTTCACATGCCGCCAAGCCGATGCAGTTCGAGGGCCGTGCGGTAGGCTTCGTGGTGACGGTCGACCATTCCGACGACACGACGAAGGTCGTCTACTACGACGAAGACGGCGACCGCCGCTCGCAGTGGTTCAAGGCGATCGACCTGAAGCCCTACAACGCCGTCGAGCCGGTGTGAGGGGGCAGCGCGCGCGCGGGCGGGGTGCGGCGCGCGCGGGTTTAACCGGCGCCGGAAAATTCACCCCGGATGTCATCCTCGCGCTTGTCGCGAGGACCCATCGGGCAACGAGTTCGGGCGAACCTTTTAATGGAAAATCATTCCAACACGACGGAGACAATCCCGCATCGGCCGTTTTGGTCGTTGAATCGCGGCTGGCCAATTCTGCTAATGCTGAACGGAACTCTATTTGGCTGCACTGTCGGTAATCTTCCCCCAGACCCGGCAACGCTGGTTGCTGTTTCAGGCGTGGCTGCCGAATTGAGGCATGAGGGTAAAGCCGGGCTCTATCTGTACTACATTGTCTCCAAGGGCCAACGTCAGAAAGTTTCGTTTCTTGAGCATGCTGGGCGCTACCGGCTGAAAGAGCTTATCAATAAAAAAATAGATGCGCGCGTCACCCCATATTCAAAAAAAATCTGGGAGTTGTCGGCAGATGGCCGTTTGATTCATAGCTTCGATCAAATGGTCGCCAATCGCCGAGGGTTGGTTAACCTCAGTTTCGGACTTGCACTCGTAGGTCTCGTCTACACACTCTTGATTGCGCTCTTCGCTCTTTGTATTCCGAAGCTGCGCGACGAATTGTAGTTGGCGGCAAACTCTGACCCAACTGGCATCCAGCGAACGGTTCCTGTTGCGAACAGTCCGGCGTGCGGGTGACGGCTGCGTCCGCATTGATTTCCGTCCGCAATTTGCGGCCCGATGGATCCCGGTGACAAGCACCGGGATGACAGCGGTGGGTATGGCGAGGTCCCGCCTCCTCTCAATGTCATCCCGGCATTTATTGCCGGGATCCATCGTTCCACACGTCGAGGTCTTGAAAGCTAAGCGCTGCACGCTTGCCACTCCAAGAATTTCACCGCGCGTTCTGCTGAACCATGGATCCCGGTGACAAGCACCGGGATGACAGCGGTGGGTATGGCGAGGTCCCGCCTCCTCTCAATGTCATCCCGGCATTTATTGCCGGGATCCATCACGCAACGCGTTCTGGCGATAACTTCTTGGCGTAACCTGCGCCACCGGCTCCGCAATCTTGACCACCACCAGCGGAGAAATGGGTCCTCGCGACAAGCGCGAGGATGACACCTGTGGGTGTGGCGAGGGAGGGGCACGCCAATTCCATCCCCACATCGTCATGGCCGCTCGGTTCGCGCGCGTGCCCGCGCGCAATCGCTGCGCTTCCGCTCCGCGACGCGGCCAGGACGATTTGGGGGGCATGAAGCGATTGCGTCTGAATACTGATGAGTAACCTATTGCTCTCGGTCACACCCCGTTGCATCATCAATTCGTTTTCTGGATGCCGTGGAAGTTCTTTTCATGACCGACATATTCTTCTCTTATTCAAGCAAAGATCGCGACCGGGTTCGCCCCATTTATGAGGCTCTGACTGCCCTTGATTTCGACGTGTTCTGGGATCAGCAGGTTCCAGCTGGCACCGACTGGGACACTTGGATAAAAGAGAAACTCACATCCGCCCGCTCTGTCGTCGTGTTCTGGTCGCTGTCGTCGGTGGCTTCGGACAACGTGCGCCATGAAGCAACCGTTGCAAAAGCCCAAAGCAAGCTCGTGCCAGTCATACTCGACAACCTGCGTGTCGATCAGTTTCCGATGGGACTATTCAATACCCAAGCCGCGCGACTGATGGACTGGACCGGAAATGGCGCGGATGCGGAGTGGAGAAAACTCCTCGCTGAAATCGAAAACAAGGCCACGCCCGCATGGGTCAACAGGCGCTTTGCTGGTTACGATGAAGAGTTGATGGCCGAGCGCAAGAAGCGTGAAGCCGCGCAAGCCCGCGGCGACGCTGCTCACGGGCAGCTCGACAAAGAAATCGCCAGCCATGACGACCTGCGCCGCGGCCGAGAGATGGCTGTTGCCGAGGCTGATAAAGCAAGGGCTGAGCTTTCGGGGTTTAAGGAAGCGTTGGAAGCCGCGAAGTCCCAGAACGATGATCTATCGGGCCGTCTTGCAGCAGTTGAGCGTATGGGAGCAGCACATCGCAGCGGCGTTCCACTGTGGGCGATGGTACTCGGAGTCATGGGAGCGTTGGTATTGGGAGCGGGCGGGATCTATACTTTTGTATTGGTACCCGCACGAATGCAATTTAGCATCGAACTTGATCGAGCCAAAACTGGGTTAGCCCAGACTCAGAAGCAGCTTGATGGGTTTGTTGAAGAAAAGGCTAAAATTGCAGCCGAGAGAGTGCGACAAGCGCAACTGCAGGCGGAGTCAGAGCAAAGGGCGATCGCGGAAGCGGAGCAGCGCCGTATTGATCACGAAAATGCATTAAGGAATTGTACTGTAAACATCAAAGAAGAATGCGATTCCGCTACGGACTGTGCCTGGCTGCCTATTGAAGGTAGATGCTCTACTTGGCCGCCGAGAAACTAGCGCGCTCATGAGTTGAATGACCGAGCATGCGATGGGACGGGCTATAACGCACGCCTCAACTGTACCTAAAGGTAGAATGTGCTGATGCTTCAGATGATGCTGCCACCCTCATTGGATGAATCATCGCGCGCGCCCACTACCCACCCATATACCGTTCCATCCACCCTTCATGTGTCGCGCGCAAATCCGAAAGCGGCAACGCGGTTTCGCCGCGCAGACTGAGCGCATCGCCACCCACACGACCAACGATGCGGGCTGGCAACGCGAGCAATCTTGCACGCTCAAGCGTTTCTTCCGCGAGTTCCGGCTTCACCGCCACAACATAGCGGCCTTGGTCTTCACCGAACCACGCGGCATGGCTCGGCAGCTTGCCTTCGTACGGGAACAGCTCGACGCCAAGCCCTGATCCGCCAGCTGTGCCGTTGCTGTCAGCGCCACCTGCCAGCGCCATTTCCGCAACTGTCACCAAGAGCCCGCCATCGGCGCAGTCGTGCACGGCGGAGACTTTGCCGTCGCGGATCAGCGCGCGGATCAAACGGCCGGCTTTCATTTCGTCGGCCAGATCGACAGGCGGCGGCGCGCCTTCGAACTTGTCCATCGCGTGCTTCTGGTAAAGCGACTGGCCAAGCCAGCCTTGTTCGCGGCCGATGACGATCAAGAGATCGCCCTCGCGCGTCAATCCGATGTGCGCGATTTTCGAGACGTCCGGCACCAAGCCAACGCCGCCAATGGCCGGTGTCGGTGGAATGCCGACGCCGTTGGTCTCGTTGTAAAGCGAGACGTTGCCCGACACGACCGGATAGTCGAGCACGCGGCAGGCTTCGCCCATGCCGCGCACGCTGGCCACGAATTGCCCCATGATTTCGGGCCGCTCGGGGTTGGCAAAGTTCATGTTGTCGGTGATGGCAATCGGGTCAGCGCCAACCGCGATCAAGTTACGATAGGTTTCAACCACGGCCTGCTTGGTGCCCATCTCGGGGTCAGCGGCGACATAGCGGGGCGTGACATCGCACGTCGCCGCTAAACCCTTTTTCGTGCCGTGCACGCGCACCACGCCGGCATCGCCACCCGGGCGGCCGACCGTGTCGCCCATCACCATGTGATCGTATTGCTGCCAGATCCAGCGGCGCGAACACAGTGCCGGGCTGCCCATCATGGCTTTGAGCGTGCCGAGCAGGCTTTCGGGCGCCGTCACCCATTCGGGCAAAACCGGTTTGGGAATGATGGGCGGATACCATGGCCGCTCGTACATCGGCGCGGAGTTGGCGAGCACCGGCACCGGCAGGTCGGCTTCGACCTTGCCCTTGTGCGTCACCACCATGCGGCCGGTATCTGTCGTGATGCCGATGACCGCGAAATCGAGGCCCCACTTTTTGAAGATGGCGGCGGCTTCATCCTCGCGGCCCGGTTTCAAAATGACCAGCATGCGCTCTTGGGATTCCGAGAGCATCATCTCGTAGGCCGTCATATTGGGTTCGCGCTGGGGCACGGCATCGAGATTGAGATCAATGCCGACGCCGCCTTTGTCGGCCATTTCGGATGTGGATGACGTGAGCCCAGCCGCGCCCATATCTTGAATGGCGATGATCGAATCCGTTGCCATCAATTCAAGGCAGGCTTCGATCAGCAAATTTTCGGTGAACGGATCGCCCACTTGCACCGTGGGGCGCTTCTCGTCCGACTTCTCGTCGAACTCGGCCGACGCCATGGTGGCACCGTGGATGCCATCGCGCCCGGTTTTCGAGCCGACATAGACGACGGGAAGCCCGACGCCTTTGGCCGCCGAGTAGAAAATCTTATCCGTGCGGGCAAGGCCAACGCACATGGCGTTGACCAGAATGTTGTTGTTGTAACCGGCGTCGAAGTTGGTTTCCCCGCCAATGGTCGGCACGCCCGTGCAGTTGCCGTAATGCGAAATGCCGGCTACGACGCCGTCTAAGAGCCGCTTGGTTTTAGGATG
>Ga0247837_1008573_pt1 | contig 12775 bp, 7 predicted proteins | sample LaCtaG_2_FD_187115 | JGI IMG/M metagenome (GOLD analysis project Ga0247837, IMG submission 187115) | Freshwater microbial communities from meromictic Lake La Cruz, Castile-La Mancha, Spain - LaCruzMarch2015_14.5m | ecosystem: Environmental > Aquatic > Freshwater > Lake | place: Spain: Castile-La...
AGTCCAGCCCTGTAACTGAAGGGGAAGATGAAAGTACTGAGCGTGTGGAAGTGAGCTCCGAGCTTGAGGAGGAGAAGTTCATCGAAAAGGCCAAATTACTCGCCGCTGCTTATGATGGAGATTATGACTACAACTGGGAGGCTCACTTGAGTGAAGTTTGTGTAAAGATTGAGGAAAGAAAAGAGCAAGCTCGCTTAACAGCCCTGAAGACAACTACTAGTCGTCGCAACTGTTTCACCAGTCGTGATATAGGCAGGGAAATAATGGAGCTTGCTCCAAGGTGCAGCAGACCGGGGGAAGGCGGAGTGACACTTGATGCTTTACTTTTCGGGAAGGCCTATTCTGGGATCAACATCGATGCGGCAATTACGCTGATCGCGGCCTGCCACTGCCAAAGGCCAATTGACCTGCCGAAGCTCCAAGCTCAGTTAGCTGAAGATATGAATAAAGTCAGCACGCTTCGAACTTATGCAACTCTCAAGTTCGCGCACGGAGTCGAAGAAGTTCGTGAAACTTCCACGCAGACCAGTCGGAGATTTCGTGGCTGCGTCACGCACTTCCACCTAACCTAGGTTCGCTTAGTAGGCTTTCCACAAATGTAGCGCTTGTCTCTGCAATTTTAAAGCTATAAGCCACCTTCAACGAATCTACTTGACTATGTTTCTATCAGAAGCTCTAGCTTCCTCCACTAACTCCCTCCACTCCATATAATCGTGTTCCATGGCGGAAGGCAACGGTCACGATCGGCCCTCTCTACACCACCTCTGCCGCACCGGCCAAGACGAAGCCTTATCCCAAGTGCTCGAGCCCTGGGACGACAAATCCCTCCTTCTCACGAGTCCTGACGAAGACGGCCTGCACCCTTTGCATGCCGCCCTGCTCAGTGCCAACCCTGCCTGTGTGCAAGTGCTACTAGAGGCCGGGTCCGACCCCAACTTCCCCTACGACGGCAACCCTCCACTCCTACTTGCTGTGGCTTTGGGGCAGTTCTCGGACTACCGGACTGACTGCTTGGACCAGTTGAAAAGCCTGCTAGGGTGTGAGGGAGTGGAAGTGAATGCACAGGACAGACTCGGCCGATCCGCTCTCCACGTGACTGTCTCTGCAGACTGGACTGAAGCAGCGGAACTACTCCTCGCTGCACAGGTGAATTGGGACTTAAAGACGCATGCAGGCAGACAGGCAATGCACGAGGCTGTGGAGCACAACAGCAGCAGTTGTGTGCGGCTGCTGTTGGCCCAGCAGGCGGAAATGACGCCTGATGGAGCTGGGGACTTCCCGGTGCATGTAGCAGTTCGGAGTGCGGCGTGGGACTGCTTGGCAGTGCTTCTGGAGACGAAGAGCCGGGAAAAGATGCTAAAGCAGGTCAATGGGTGCAGTCAAACTCCACGAGAAGTAGCTGAATCGTGTGGTTACAGTAGTGAATTCCAGGCCTGTTTGGCTGGCTCCCCGACTTCAACTCCCCGGAAAACCCTTATCGTCACCCACGACATATGCAAAGAACACGCTGCACTCCCAGTCTCCCTCCAAACTCCATCCTCCCTCGCAAGACAGCGGAAAGCGCAGGCGGAAAACCCCACCCGGCTGCAAGTGCTGCAGCAAGCTCCAAACGGTGCACTCCTAGTAGACGAATTTGTGGATAATTTGCTGTGGGTGTGGACTCCCGCCCCTGCCGCAGTGGGAGACGTCCTGCGAGTGCACGACTTTTCCTACGTGGATAAGATCAACGGCTTGAGTGCTGCAGTGGAAGACGGCCAGTTGCCGTTTAAATACGACAAGGACACGTGGGTGTCGAAGGAGTCCTATACTGCGGCTTTGCATGCGGCTGGGGCGGTGCTGGCAGCTGTGGATGAGGTGGTAAGCGGCAGTTACCGCAATGCATTTTGCTGTATCCGGCCTCCGGGACATCATATCGGTGTGTACGGCGCTGTGGAGTCGGACACAGAGCCGGACTTGTCCAGTTCCGGGTTCTGCCTACTGAACAATGTAGCCATTGGAGCGGCCTATGCTATGTGCATCCGCAGGACTCAAATCACTCGTGTAGCAATTGTGGACTTTGACGTGCACCATGGGAACGGCACTGAGGAAATCGTCCGCAACTTGCAGCCTGCACAGCGAGTTCTGCGGCAGCAGGCTTTTGGCTGGAAAGCCACTATTGAAGTGACCTCTTTTAAGCCTTGGCTGGACCTTTCCGACCCTCAAAATGTCCTTTTCGTCTCTTCACATGGGTTCGGAAGCGGCTTTTACCCTGCTTCTGGAGGCCAGTCTGCGAATGAGCACTACCCAGCCGGGGTCCTAAACATCCCTTTTCCCGATGAAACTGATAGTCAATCCTTCCGAACTGCCTACAGAACACAGGTCTTCCCCCGGCTTCTAGCCTTCCAACCTGATTTAATCTTCATTTCCGCTGGCTTCGACGGACATGAATTAGACTCCATCAACCACGGCTTCATGAAGCTAGACGAAGAGGACTACCGCTGGGTCACTGAAGAAACCCTGAAAGTGGCGAATTCCTGCTGCGACGGCCGAGTGATATCAGTGCTCGAAGGAGGCTATAGGACTAAAGGAGGCCTGGTGTCTGCCCTCGCCCAGTCTGTTGCAGTGCATGTGAGGGCTTTGATGATGGCCAATAGACAGAGTTACAGTGAGCCGGCGGACTGCTTGGTGGCGGATGAGGAGCGGAGGATGCTGCTGAAGCGGAAAGTGGAGGAGGACTCGAAGCGGAGAGAGCTAAGGAAGAGGAGGAAGGGAGCTAGCACTCAGGAACTGCTGGAGAGTGAGGAAAGGCAGTAGGTAGACAGGGTAATAAGCTGCATGAATAGGCGGTTGGCTTGGAATGGGAAAGGGAGGGTCTATGTACCTTCATAGAAAGCGTCTAATCCCTATCTCAGTGGAAATTGTCCTGCGTAATTTCCTCTTTTCTCCCACTAAAATGCCGTATTGCCTGCTTTCAGACCCAATAAGTAATCCTATCTACCCCTTTATCGCTTAATCCGCTGTTACTCTCCACTGGATGACGGCCTGGTCGTCCCCCCCAGTACTAAGCAGGTACTTGCAGTCCGGCGTGAAGCGGACACTCGTGACGTGCGAGCTGTGGCCTTTCCCCTGCACGTTCTTAGCATCTCTCTGCAGGCAGGGATAGCGGAAAAGGCGAACTTGGCTGAAATCGTCCGCCGCAGCCACCACCTCATACTCATCCAATCCAAACCGCTCCCTCGTCCGATCCACACTGTTCACATCCGTCCCATCTGAATAAGCAGGGTACACACCCTGCACAGGCCAGCCCACCACACATGTCCAAGTATGCCATTTCTCGTCTTTCAGCATAGTCGCCCCGCTGGTTAGCTGCTTTCCAGTCTCAGTCTCCCAAAACAGCAACTCATACGCACCGCAGTTAGACTGTAATTTGCTGCCGTCCAGGGACCAGTCGAGGTGGGTGATGTAGGAGTTGTGTCCTTTGCAAGTGACTATTTCAGTTAGGTCGGATGGGGAGTAGAGGACGATTAGGTTGTCGTGGCCGCCGATTGCGAGTTTGTCGCCTGAGGGACTGAATTTGATGTCGGAAATTTCTTCGTGGCGGCTGTCGTTTGAGGCGATTTGGGACCAGGTGGAGATTTCATATAGGCAAATTCGACCACTTTTGCAGCCTACGGCCAAAATTTCGTCTCCTGGGGACAGGGCCAAAACCCTCACTTTCGCATTGTCAGAAACTTCTCCCTGAGATTTCTCTGATAGATTCAGCACCTTGAGCGCCCGCTTCTCAACGATATCCCACACTCTGATAGTCCCATCATCCGACCCAGTCACATACCTCCGACTGTCCCCAAATAAAGCCAGTCCCCACACCTCATTCGTTACTGTATTTTTCCTCGAAGGCGTGTAATGGCCAGTAATTAGCTGTTCCGCCTTCGACCCGTCTTCCTTAATTTCGTATATTTCCGCTGCATAAGTGGCGATTATAAGGGTTTCCCCAGTGCGCTGGATACTCCGGAGCGCTGGACAGAGGGAATCGGGGCACAGAGTGGATAAGTCCAGGCGGGAAAGAGTGTTCAGGTCGAAGTCGCAAAACACGATTTGGCCTTCTTTTCCTCCACAAATGATAGAAGTGGAGTCGATCCAAAGGGCGTCAATTTGCTTTTCCAGGACTTTGGCTGCTTTCAAAACCTGGTTTTCGCTCCATTTCAGGAGACTCCCGTCCTGGCAGCCGGTATACACCTCGCTTTCCCGGACTCCTGCGCAGAACAGCACATTGCAGTGGTCTCCGAAGATGCCTCTTTTCGCCTTCAGTCCTGCCTCGCAAGTCCACCATTTATAGTGCTTTACCCCCACGGTTGCAAGGGTGTTTTCCGATACAAAGGTGATATCGTTCAGGTCGTCTGGGCCGGTTTCACTGCTAAATAGGAGGGCATGTGTGCTGGTGCTGAAGAGCGCGATAGCGTGGTTGTCGTCCATTGCAGTGGCACACAGCAGGTCGCCAGAGGGGGAAAAGGCCAAGTCGCTAATGCCTTTCTGAAGTTTATCAGTTGAAAGCGTATATAGCAGTGCGCAAGTGGAAGTTTCCCATACCCTGATTTTCGGGTAGCGGCCAATTTCCCCTGTAGCCACCGACAGCCCACTAGGATGCACAGTGCACGCAGTAATATCATCTGTATGCTCTGTGAACACCAACTGACTGCGGTACTCAATATCCATCACCACTCCCACCGCTGCCATGTGGTATATCAGTTTCCCACTGGGGAGGAGTCTCACATCATTTCTGCAGTCCTTAGCTCTGTATCCATGCACCCAGTCGAGGTCTAAATGGACCCTGGGAGCTGCGTTTTGGTCCCTGGGCGCCTTGATGAAGCCGCTTGGAGGCTTCATGAAGCCTTGGCCCGCCCAGCGACTGGTGGTGATTTCCTTCACTTTGGACCCGGACTTGACCACTTCGCGCTGCTCTGTGCGTCGCTTTACGCCTGCAAATGACTCTACGTAATTCACTTACTGCTGATGTCGTCCACTATTGCCACTTTCCCACTCTCACTTTCCTCATACTCCAAGTCAGTTTTCCACACTAAGATAGTCTTATCCAGGCCTCCGGCACTCACTACCAGCCGATCGTCGTGGCTAAAAGCCACATTGGTGACGTGGGAAGAGTGACCTTTGTATGAAAGTCGCTGTTGGCGAGGGAAGACCACGGGGTAGCGGAAGAGGTTGACTTGGCCGAAGTCGTCGGAGGTAATTAGGACCTGGGAGTTGTGGGAGCGGACGCAGGAGTTGATGTCGGAGCCGTCACTGTAGGGAGGCCAAATGAACTCAACAGGCCAGCCCAACACACACGTCCACGACGCCCAAACCGTCTCCTTCACAGAGCTAGCAGCCGCACTATTCCTCGTCCTCAAATCCACGAATTTCAACTCATACGCCTGCGAATTCACCATTAAAGTCGTTTCATCCGCTGACCAGTCCAAATGAGTAAGCGCCGAGGAAAGCCCAATATTGATTACCTGCCCTGCAGCTAGTACGTTTGCAGCAACTGTCATTATTTCAATAGCAGACGCACAGCCATGAGCCCCGAAGGCCACCAACTTCCCACTCGGCGAGAAGCGGATCGCCTGTATCCAGTTGTCTCCCTTCTTGAAAGAGGACTGGAGGGAAGCGACCACCTCCAAGTCGTGGGCTGTGAACAGGGAAATGAGCGCCTTCATAGAGCCAGTGACGATCAAGCAGCCATCAGGAGACCAGTCCACTGCTCGAATTGGCTCTGATTGAGGCTTGGACCGCCGTTCTTCCTTGCCCGTTGCTAGGTTCCAGATCGCTAGGACTCCGTCTTCGCCGGCTGAGGCGGCCTTGGGCAGGGAGGGGTGCGTGCACAGGCCCCAGAGCTCGCCGAGGCCGTGGCCTGTGGCGAGGACGCGCACGTTACTGTACTCTTTGGCTATGCTCAGTTCCAGGATTTCGGAGCTTTTCATACCTAATATCAGAGTATCTGCATTATTCGGGTCGATATCCAGCGACCTCACACTCGGAATCGCACTAAAGTCCTTCACATTGAAATACTGCAAATTAGCGAAGTCGGCACCGAGCACCAAAAGTGTCCCATCCGCCCCTGCTGCATATATCTTCTCATTGAGTGCAGAAAGCACTGTTATTGCACAGTCGAATTTCTTGGTTTTGCTCTCTAGGGCTCGTCCGGACCAGGTCCAGATCTCTCCTCCCTGCGTGCCTGCCAGTATTTTCCCGTTTTGGGCTGCAAGACAGAGGTGAGGGTCGAAAGCTGCGGCTTTCCCCTGTAAAATTCCCTTCTGAACGGTACAATTTGCCCCGGAAATAGTGAGAAATTTGATCATTTTGAGGCCTGCGGCCACTAAGGTGTCTGTGGAGGTGAAAATGGCGCCTGTAATTGCCTCCTTATCAAGCGTTGAAGAGACTAAGAGTGTCTCCGAGCTCCATTCGTACACTGCCAAAGAGTGATCTTCGTCTTCCCCAATCGTCAATAAGCGAGTTCCATCCGGAGAAAAGGCCAAAGTGCGCACTCCCCGCCTATGGAACCCCTTCAAACAAGCCAAAGTGCGCATACTCCCCGCCTCCCACACATACACCGGCAGTGCAGCAGTCTCCCCCACATGCGTCACCTGTCCTGTGGCTACAATGGTTCTGCTGGGGTGCACAGCCAAGGAAACGACGTCGTCATTGTGCAGTTGAAAGAAGCGTTGGGAGGAAGTGCTGCGGGACATGACTACTGCCAGGGCGGCTGCAGGGTAGACAAGGTCGCCGTTGGCTAGTACTCTTAGGTTGTGGCGGGAGTCGAAGCCGCGGTAGCCCAGCGCTCTTTCCAGGGTGAGGGAGTGGCTGGGGTGCTGGTTGAAGGAGGGAGGCAGGGCGAGGTCGGGCTTGCTGGCTTGCAGGTCGCCGGTCCAGGGCTTGGCGGTCTGGCTGTCTGCCTTCTGCTTGCGTTTGGAGGAGGACATCTTCTTCTCTTCCTTAGCTGGCTGAGTGGCCGGAGGGTCGTCGAAGTGCAGTTCCAGGTCGATTCTCACAGCTCCGCTATAGCCCACTCCCTCATATACTGCCATTTCCTCGACGTCCTCCTCCAGGTAGCGCCACTGGAACACTGCCTTATCCATCCCTCCCGTGCTGATCAGCCGATTCCCTATGAAATCCACATTTGTAACATGGGAACTATGTCCGGAATACGCATTGAAGGCGGATCCGCCCTTTATACAGGGGTATTTGAACAGTTTCACCTTGCCAAAGTCATCAGCCGTAGCCACCACTTTCCCACTATTCGCCCTTCGCACCGCATTGATATCCGACCCATTGCTGAAGGCCGGCCAAATGCCCTGCACCGGCCATCCAATACTGCAGGACCAGGAGGCCCAGCGCTCGTTTCTAAGCCTGGAGGCGCCTGCAGGGTCTTGCTTGCCTGTGGCCAGGTCGTGGTACAGCAGTTCGTAGCTGGAACTGACGGATTGGAGACAGGCGCTGTCTTGCGAGAAGTCGAGCCCAAGGATGGCGGAGTGGTGGCCTTTCAAGCGCTTTAACAAGGTCCAGTTGGCAGCGTTGTAGAGGTAGATGAAGGCGTCGTGGGCGCCTACTGCCATATACTGCCCAGAAGGGGAAAACTTCACAGTGGAAATTGCAGCTTTTCGGTCCGCAATTCGCTTTACCATAGAGAAATCGGTGACTTGGAGGACTAGGAGGTGGCCGCTTTCCAGGCCCACTGCTAGGAAGGCCTCGGTGTAGTCCACTTCGCAGCAGGTGGCGGGCACGCCCAGCTTGATTGCTGCGAGTTGGCGTCGGTTGGTTGGGTCCCAGAGAGCAAGGAGGCCGTCTTGGCCTGCGGTTGCGAAGCGGCCACTTTGGGATAGGACACATAGCCCCCAGAGTTCTTGGTGGTAGTGACCACGCATTAGAGTCGTGACTTGGCTGGAACTGTGTTCGTAGATTTCTCCGCCTTTGGTCCCGATTAGAAGTGCGCCGTTAGGCCCCTCGCATACACTTTTTGGCTTGGGGAGGAGACTGCCGAAGGAGGGAGACTTGAGGTCTACGGAAACAAGGGTGTTCAGATCTGCGTCCAGGACCAGCACCATCCCATCATTCCCTCCTGTCACTACGCCCTCCTCATCTCCCCACCTTTGCGCCATCGCCAGCACCGCTCCATCATGCACAGCCTGTGTCCCTGCCAAGTCCCTTTCCTGCCATCTAAACAGTTGTCCATTCGCAGCTCCTGTCACTACTTCAGAGCCCAAAAAGGCCAAACACGTCAAGGTCTGGAAATCAGTTTCAGGGCTTTTGCCCCAGCCAATCCCCTTCGACTGGCGAATCGACTCATCCGTCACTTCATAGCTTTGGTAGAACTTGAGTCCGCAGATCGCGAGTTGGTGCGGGTTGGCAGGGTTAAAGCCCATAGCGAACACCTCCGCCTTTCCCACTTTCGTGACGTGGATAGGGTCGGAAGAGGGGTTGGTCCAGCGGTATATTGCAAGGGTGTGGTCCTCGTCAGCCCCTACGCCCGCTACATACTCCTCGCTGATAGCCACTGCAGTGACTCCGTGCTTCAGCACTCCTGCGTAGGTCTTGACACTATCCAGAGTGGCGCAGTTCCATACACACATCACAGGGCTCTTCCCGACTTCCCCAGTCACCACCACGTCGCCTTTCCCCAGCTTCGCGAAAGCCACGATGTCGTCCCTGTGTCTGCCGAAGAAGCGTTGCTGGTTTCCCTTGCTTTCCAGCACAATCCCCATGCCTGCGGTGTGGTACACCACGTCTCCCTTTTCAGTGTACCGCACATTGTTCCTGGTGTCGTGGCAGCGATATCCGTATATGTACTCCAGCTCCAAACTGGCAGATGGGGCGGAGTCGTCCCCGGGCGAGTAGTGGTAGTCTGTAGGGACGGAGTTGAGAACAGTGCCGAGCCAGGGCGCTACTGCCATAAACTGCGTTTCTGCAGTGGGCCTTTGGCCTGATTTGATGGACTCTGATAGGTCTGAACGACTGTAATCCCGGGTAGCCTCCGACTCTAAGTCACTATCGACCTCAGGGTTGTCCTCAGTTCCGAAGTTAGGCCGCACGTCTTCACTCTGCACTAAGTGCAAATGCCCCAGCAGCCGCACCATCTGCGAGCTCTTCGTCACAAAACTGATGAATTCCGCCTGCGAAACGCACTGATCACCACTCGCGTCCACCTTCCGAAAGGTCTGCTCCACCTCCGACTTCACCTCCTCTGCAGACATACCCTCTGCACTGGTCATCACTGCCAAGGCCTGCAGCACTGTATTGGCCAGTATGAAGAACTCCTCTCGGGAGATGGAGAGAGAGTGGTCGAAGTCGAAGAGCTCGAAGAACATCTGAGCCTTGGCTTTGAGGGAGGCTTCGCTGAGCAGGGCTAGGCCTGCGAGGGCCAGATAGGCATCCACTTGGGTGGAGTCGGGGGTGGTGAAGAGGGCGAAAACGGCGTTTACGTCCTTTTCTTGGGTCTGGAGGAGGGCGGAGAGGTCGGATTTGGAGAGGGAGAGAGTGTCGGTGTAGGCGAGGTACCGGTCCAGCACTGCTCTGCATAGCATCTCAGAAAGCCGCAGTTTGGCAGTCTCAGGCTTCAGCTCTTTGCCCTGGAAGCTGCCCATTTAATGGTTACGGTAAGTGGTCGGAAAGTCCTGTATGCAGACTAGAAACGCGGCCAGATTGCTGATTTTGAGCCTTTTGGGCCTGGATAATGGCCTTTGCGGGGATGTCTTCGCTCTTTTTAGCCTTTTTCTGTGATTTGGACTGTATTAATTACGTTTTTCCCAAATTTTTCGCAATTTGCGAAGTCTCCAACTGCAGTTTTCCCTACAAATCGCCATTCTGGTGGACTTAAGTGTTTAAATTAGCTGAATTTCACATATTTCTCCCTCTATCTCTGAATAAAATTGGTCTTTTCACCCTAAATCCCTTCAAAGACTATTAAACAATCAGACTATAGGCCGGCGCACGAATTCTACGCACTGATTCTTGTATCTTTTGGTCCAAATAGGTCCAAACCACTCCCGCAAGCACGCAAAGAAGCGCCAGGGACAGCAGAGCAGCCATCAGCAGAGAAACGAGCATGTGGCCATAGACTAGAGAGGCGCTTTGGTAGCTCGGGAGGAGAGTGCAGCGGTCTTGGACTGAGGTGCAGCAGGCGGTGAAGGAGGAGAAGGAGATGAGGGCCGTGGTGGTGCAGGTGAGGAGGGCAGGACCCAGTAGATACAGGGAAACGAGCAGAAAGCGGTACTTCCCCGGCTGCACCACCACCCAAAGCAACACAGCTACCGCTGCCATCCACAGCCCATGCTGGGCCACTTCCCACTCATACAGTCCTTCCCAGTCCCCACACACAGTTCCACCCCTAGTCTCGCCCCACTCCACCCAGTAGGAGTAGCCCACTGCTCCGAAACCTGCCAACACCACTGAGCATACCACCACTCCTGCGGCTCTCACTTTCGCTAAGTCGTCCATTATGCGTTTCCTCGTTTGTGAGGGGAATAAGGATGGAGGGCTTCCTGCAGAAGTGGGTGAACTATATCTACGGGTGGAAGAAGCGCTATTTCATCCTGCAAGACGGAGTACTGATGTACTGCAAGGAAAAGGGACAAAGACGCAAGGGCGCTGTGCATTTGAACGTAGCGGAAATCCTCGCTCACCCCAAAAACCCCAATCGGCTGATTATCAACACGGGCTGCACCATTCTGCACCTTCAGGCTGACTCCAAAGCAGTGGCTCAGAGCTGGCTAGTGGCTCTCCGCTCCGCCAAGCAGGCCACAGCCCCGCCTTCCGCCACTGAAGGCGTTGAAGAGACTGCGGAAAACCCGCGAGTCACTCAAGTCCTCGTGAGACTTTCAGGCATCCAGGGCGCTTTCGAAGAGAAACTGGACGCCTTGCCCGCGAAGTACCGGGAAGACCCTATGTTGAGGGAATTGGTCCAGCTGGCTCGTGACTTTAAGGTACACTTTACCTTAGTATACAGTCGCACAGGCACTTAATCTCATATATGAGAACAGTGAAACTGCGGGAACGCGACATAGGAGCGAAAGTCCCAACAGACCTAGACGCAAGCCAGAGCGCGGCCTAACCGAGGGCAACATCCGCGAAGTCTTGGAAGAGTCTGAAGACCAGCTCGACTTTTGCGACGCTAAAAGCCACCTTTCTGACGCAGAAATGTTCTACGACGCTCAAGAAGAGGCCTTCGCGCCCCGCGGCCTGCCAGTTCCCTACCGGAAAACCCTGCCTTTCCTGCGAAATCCCAACCAGAAGATCAACATATGGAGAGTTGTGAAGGACTCGATAGGCAAGGAACTGAGCAAAATGGCAGTGCCTGTGTATTTCAATGAGCCAATTAGCTTCCTACAGCGGTTTTCCGAGGACCTGCTTTACCATGATTTGCTGATTAGAGCGGCGACTGAGCAGGATGCAGGAATGCGCATAGCGCTAATAGCCTGCTTCGCTGTGTCTGGCTATAGTGTGACTTCCCACCGCCATATGAAGCCGTTCAACCCCTTATTAGGAGAGACTTTCGAGCTGGAAAGAGACGGATTTCGCCTGATTAGTGAGCAAGTAAGTCACCACCCTCCAGTCTCAGCCCTGCATTGCGACCATGAGCAGTACTCTTTCTGGGGACAAACAGAGATAAAAACCTCATTCAAAGGCACTTATTTGCAAGTGCATCCTGATGGCAGTCTGTATGTCCGACTCCACCCTACACAGGAAACTTACACCTGGAGCAAGCCGAATAGCACAGTGCACAATATCATTTTTGGGAAGATGTATGTGGACCATCATGGGGAAGTGGTGGTGAGATGTTTGGAAACTGGGTGGGAGTGCAAGGTGATGATGAAGAAAAGAGGGTGGTTTGATAAGGACCCACACAGAGTGGAGGGAGTGGTGTTGGACGACACAGGGAAAGAGGTGGTCACAATAGACGGGAAATGGACTGAGTGGCTCAGCACCACAGACTTAGCCACCAACACGACTACTGAAGTATGGCGAATTCGTCCTTTTCAAGAAGGCTTCGAGTACAATTACTACTTCACCGACTTCACAATTCAACTCAACCTGCCGCCCGACCAACTGCCAGGACCACTCCCAGGAACAGACTCGCGATACAGGCCTGACCAAAGAGCGCTGGAACATGGCGACCTGCAGACCGCGGGTTTGGAAAAGAACCGAGTGGAGGAAAAGCAGAGAGTCGCTAGGAAGGAAAGGGAGGAACAGGGCGAGGAGTGGATGCCGATGTGGTTCCGACTGGAGGGAGAGGAGTGGAGATATGCGGGGGAGTACTGGGAGAGAAAGGAGTCTGCAGCGTTCCAGCAGCTGCCAGATATCTTCTAGACTAGCAGTCCATAGCTCTGCAGTAGGTCTTGCAATGGTTACAAATATATACTAAACAGGGCAGTGTGTAGAGAGCCCATATTTGCAGGTTTCTAGGGCACTGAAAAAGGGTTCTCAGCTCATGTCACTTTTAGCCTGGGAAATGCAGAAACGAACTCTAAATTGCAAGGAAACCCACTGAGAGAAGAAAGGCGGAAAGCTAGATTAGGCGGAAACGCGAGACGCAGCCTTTAAATCTCCGACTGGTTTGGGTGAACGTTTCGCGAACTTCTAAACCATCGCGCCTGAGTTTGAGGGACGCATAGGTCCGGGAAGTGCTGATTTCACGCATGTCTTCAGCTATTTGCGCTTGGAACTTCCGCAGGTCAATTGGCCGTTGGCACTGGCAAGCAGTGATCAATGTCCTCGATGCAGCGAGGTTAATCCCTGAATAGACCTTTCCGAA
>Ga0247837_1008575_pt1 | contig 12775 bp, 10 predicted proteins | sample LaCtaG_2_FD_187115 | JGI IMG/M metagenome (GOLD analysis project Ga0247837, IMG submission 187115) | Freshwater microbial communities from meromictic Lake La Cruz, Castile-La Mancha, Spain - LaCruzMarch2015_14.5m | ecosystem: Environmental > Aquatic > Freshwater > Lake | place: Spain: Castile-La...
CACCGTGGCGCTCAACCTGTTGCGCCTCAACGGGTTCCACTCCATCGCGGACGGGCTCGGTGCCGTCAGCCACAACGTGGCGCTCCTGCTGCGGCTGATGCGCTGCCATGGACAGGAAGGCCCACAGAGGGCCTCAACTTGAAACTTTTGATAGGCCCCTGGTACCAGGGCGGGATGCCCACCCGGCGCCGCATCCGAGATCTCCCTGAGGTAACTGATCAGGTCGAGATCGATTGTGGAAGAAGCGCATTCAGGCACAAGGAGGTCGCGATTCCACCAACCTCAACCCATGCTGACAGCCCCGAAAGGGCTACTGTGCATGACTTTTAATCAGCCCTGTGGGGGAGTGAGCTGGGTAATGATGAAATCCATTGTTCAAAGGGCTTAAGGAGTCAGTAAGCTGACAGATGGATGATCCAGGATATACAAGTACTTGTGGAATCCCTGAATTAATAAATACTGCGTTCATAGTTTTAAAACATAGGTGTGAACGGTCATGGTTAGCATGTGAGGGGCTATACACAAGAAAAGATATGCAAACAATCACCCATTCAAAAGTGTGGGTCCACTTAAGATCAGGGATTTAGGTTATGCAACATCTTTATCATTTACCATAATGGCCAAGCCTTGCAGTGTGTCCTCAATCTGTTCGTCGAGGTCTAGTGGCATGATTCCTCGTTCCTTAAGCTTTCTCAGAAATGCCTTGGAGTCGCCGCCATAAACACTAGGCGCAAGACTGCTGTCGATGCTGTGCTCTGGCTCCGGAAGACCCACACGCTGGCTGATTCGATTGGCCAGCTCCAGAAGGGTAAGGTGGTCGGTGCAGGCATCCATCGCCTGGAAGCCAACCGAATCTGGCTTTAGAAGTAAGCTCCAGGCCAGATCCATCATGGTACCGACATGCACATAGCTCCGCTCAACCGGGGATACAGATTGGATGTGCAACCGCTGGCCTGAAAGGGCCTGGAGAATGAAGTCCCCCAGGGCGAAGCGGTTGGCACCGCGCATGAACCGCCCGGAGGCGGCATACACGCGGAAGACAACGGCCATGGTGTTGCGGGCCTCCCGGCGTAGTAGGGCTTCCTCTTCTTGCTTCAAGGTGGCGTAAGGGTTGCCCTCCAGGTCGGGCTTCGCCCCATCCAGCGCCGCCGCCGCCCCCGATGATGTGGTGACCACAGGCATGGTGGGATTGGCCTTAAGCAGGGCCTCCACCTGGGCCGTGATCGCCCTGTTTGTGGCCACATAGACCGCCTGGCCTTCCTCGGCCACACGATCCCTTGTCAGGAAGGCCAAGTGCAGCAGCCCTGATGGGTTGGGAACGTCGAGCAGCTCCCGCAGGTCGAGGGCCTGAACGGGGCCATGGGGGCTGCCGAAGTCGATCAGCCTCCGCCGGGAGGCGAAGGCGATGACCCGTTGCCGAAGAGCTTCCGGACCATGAGTTTGTTCAAACACGTGAAGCGCGGTGGTGCCGAACCACCCCCCCGCTCCCGTAAGCAGGAAGGGTCCGCTGGACGGGGGGCCAAGGGCAAGCTTGCCCTTCGTTGCCTCAGGGTCTGCCAATGGATTCTTCAGGGTTCCCCCAGCACCTTCCAGCGGTCTTCAAGCATGGTGATGCGCGCCTCGTCCTCGCGGTGAATGAAGCCGTAGTAGTCGCGCTTGTTTAGCAACCAGAGAAGCTCGAAATGCACGGCATCTTTCAGAGCCTGCTCCAGGGAGGGACGGCCCAGGGCCGCGGATTCGAACACCACCTTGCGGGTCTCGAACCGGGTGAGGTGGACCGCATCAAAACGGCGCAGGTTCTCGAGGGCGTCGATGGAGACGGCACCTCCGACGACGAACTGCAGACCCGCATCGCGACAGATTGCCGCAGCGACCTCGCCACGGCTGGTGACTTCCTCTGATTCGATGCCAGTCCGGCCGATCCCCAGGGAGCCTGAAAAATCAACCCGACCAAACACCACGCCATCGCAACCAGGGGAGCCTCCCGCCAAAGCCACCATCTCGCGAAGATGTTCAAAGGCCGTGATCGTTTCCAGGTTGAAGAGAAACACGGTTTCCTTGCGCTCTTCCTCTTCCTGAAAAACCTTTTCCTTGGCGGCGATGTATTTGCTGAGCGCGTAAGGCGTTTCCACCATCGGAGCGATGATGTAGCGCACTCCGAATTGCCTCGCCTCCAGTAGATCACGAATGGCTTCGCAGCCACCGACCTTCAGGGCGATATCGACACCGGCACGGTGGGCGATCTCCAGCAACCGCAACAATTCATCCGTGCGGGTGCCCTCAGCTTCGAATTCGGCCTTGGTCGCAACGATCCCATGAAACTCCTTGCCGCGAAGGAGAATCTCGGTCATTTTCTTCTCGTATCCGTTCATTGGTGGTCGATTAGGATTGGGTGAATTAAAGTGGAAAACTTACCTTTTGTCCAGAAAAAAAGTCAAGCCAGTGCAACCACTGCTCATTTTTGAAAAGATACACAGGTCAGATGCTATAACTTCTTTAGCGGTGTTGGCTTGATGCTGGCATGATACTGGATGGGCCAACTTGAAGAAATTAACAAGGCTACAGGAGTGCCTTGGCTTCCAATGCATGAGTTAAGTTTCTTTCATAAAATTAAAGAATGCTTTAGACTAAGGAGAGTGAAAACAAGAATTGCAAATGGGAAGTTCATTTTCTTGCAGTGAATTAAGAAGCAATCAGCAGGCTTTCGATAAGTGCAGGAAGTGATCTAAAGCTTGAAATTGAGTGCCGGGGCAATGAATGAGCCTCCCAGGAATGAAATCCATATTCTGCGGCGATGAATTGCACATTCGAAAGTCTCGACGCTATTTTGTCTGACAACGTATCTCCTACATAGCAAAAGTTAATCGGATCCAATTGGTATAGTTCGATGGCACAGTCGATTGCCTCGGTTTTGTTCGAGAAGGGATTGCCTACCGCATGAATACTCAGATAATCAATGCCAATGACGTGATCAATATAGTGATTGAGTTCAGCATGCCTGAGCAATGCCTCGCAGGGTCTAGTTGGCTTGTTTGAGACAACACTGAGCTTCAGACCCATCAAGGTTGACAACACACAAAGGGTTTCATCAACTCCATCATACCAATCAAGGTCGTGAAAGTCATTTTCATCATACTCTCTTCGGAACACTGCTTTGGATTTCTGAAGCTCGTCTCGATTGATGGCTGGAAAGAACTCAATCAGCAAGCATTCTATTGGTGGACCTATCTTCCTCTTGAAATCGTAAAACGATGGAGGCTGTGTCCCGATGGCAGCACAGGCCTTGAGAAAAGACTTATAAATCCCAGCGGAAGAATCTGCCATGGTGCCATCAAAATCCAAAAGCAGGCTTTGAATTGACATTAGAGACTAAAAGCTTCTTCGCGAATTCTATTCATTTCCGTCAGACCAAGAAATGGATACATATCCTCAAGTTCAGATGAAATCATACTTCCATCTTCTAGTTTTTTACTAGAAAGCTTTGGTGCAAAGTCTTGATTCAGGTCCAGAATCATTTCATGGATGATTGGCCCTGGAGAGGAAAGTGTATCCGATAGACCAGACGCTAGGTCAATCTCATTTGTGCTGAGTCTATATTCAATTTCAAAGCCTTGTGAGAGTTGTTTGAAATCCGGGAATGGAAGCCCTGACTCTACGCCACAACCAACTGGATTGCCAGGAAAGTAGTTCTTTTGTGTTTGACGTATTGAATGATAGCCTTTGTTGTTCAGAAGAATAATCTTAATGGGCAATTGCAAGCCGCCAATGATGGCAAGCTCTTGGAGATTCATCATGATTGAGCCGTCACCTGCAATGCAAATGACTCTTTTTCTTGTGGCCGTATAGGCGCCGATTGCTGCCGGCAGATCATAACCCATTGATGCACAACCAGAGTTATGAAAAAGCCTCTGTTCTTGCTTGATCTCTGCAGCTTGAAAGCCGACAACGCACGCCGTGCCATCTGCACATACAGTGATGTCATCCTGCTTCAGCTGCCTAAACAATTCACGGACTAACGTATAAGGATTCACCGCATGGGGGTTCATGGGTATGTTCTCCGGTGAAGCAGGATACGTAGCCAAGTTGATCTGATTCCACTGGCGCCATTCGATCCATGTGTGATGATTTAAGGCTAGACATTTGGCATCAGGCAAGGTATGTGCAATGGATTTCATCGCTGCGGATAGACGTGGAAAGAGTCCACGAATGGTCGCATGTACTTTCAGATCAGTTGTTAATGTTGGCTTGTCCAGTTCAGCCCTGTCGATATCAACGTGGCACCGCCATGCGTTTTTTGCGAATGATTTCCAATTGTAACTAATCTGTCGAAGGTTAAGCCTGCATCCAACTGTTACAACGCAATCTGCGTATTGAACAGCAAAGTTGCCTGCACGGTTCCCTACCGTTCCCGGTCTGCCGCAATAACATGGATGATCATCCCACAGTAAATCATTGCTGTTCCATCCTGTTACTGTTGCCAAAGGCCACTCTTCCAGAAATGTCAGGAATTCAGCTCTACTCCCGCTGATACGTACACCACTGCCGACGTACAAGACTGGGCGCTTTGAGGCAAGGAGCTTGATGGCTATCTGTTGAATATCCGAATCAGTCGCTTCTGGATCTAATTCTGAGAATTGTTTTCGTTGTTCTAGATTTACGTGTTTGCATGTATCAGCTAAAGAATCAGGCACAGAAGTTGCTTGAACATCAATTGGAATGTCAAGCCATACTGGTCCCGGTCGTCCGGAAATCGCGATAGCAAAGCAATGATCAATCTCTTCCCCAATGGATTCCGGTTGTTGAACTGCCTTTGTATACTTACACACATTGCTAACCATAGTTACAATGTCAACTTCTTGGTCTCCAAGCTGTCGTAAGTTGGATAAACCAGAATTGCATGTCATCGTTTCTCTTTTGGTCTGACCTGATATTACGATCATCGGTATGGAATCAACATAGGCGCCAAAAACGCCATTGATCGCATTGATTGCGCCAGGACCTGCAGTTACGTTGACTACGGCAGGTACCCCGCTTACCCGTGCATAGCTTTCGGCGGCGATTGCGCAACTCTGCTCATGGTGAAGGAAATGCACGTTCTTTCCAAACGCAAGACCGAATGCATCGTTCAGATGCATCGCAGCTCCACCTGTAACCATGAATACATCTTGGCAACCAAGGGCACGAAGCCGCTCAGCTATGTAGTCTGCAACTCTCATGAGTGGACAGGGATTCCATAGAGAACCGTTTCAAGGCTATTCCAACCATGTTGGCGTATATTCCATTGGTAACCACTGAAGGCTTCCTCTGACTCTATGTAGTGCATAAAATCAATAAGATCCATTGAGTTGTGATATGCAGCCATAGCGATTGTTGGCTTAAAGACGCGTATCGTATTAAGGCTTCCTTTCAGCGCTTTGAGTTCAAAGCCTTCAATATCCATTTTAATGAGATTAGGCTTGAATGACTCGATCAATACGGAATCAAGATCGGTGGTGACAATTGTGATAAGGGTTTGATTGTCGCTGCTCTCGCCCTCCCTGAGAGCCCTTGATGACGTGCTGCCAGATGCTGAAAATCTACTGACTGACACTTCGTCAGAGCAGCCTAACGGTAGAATCATACATTTCTCGTTTTTGACATGCCGCAATGCTTCTTCTTTAAGTTTCTTTATGTTGTCGATGTCTGGCTCAAAGCAAAGATAACTTTTAACAGACATACCAGACTCGATTGCATTGAGTAGGGCATCACCTGTGCATGCTCCCATATCAATCATTCGCAGATCCTCAGAGAAACAGAGAGCGGGTAAATCAAGTGGGAAATACTGTTTTGCGGAATCAATCTTTGGCTCACTTTTCCAGTCACCAATCCTAAATTCACAGACATCGCTCCAAAGGCTTTTGCTTTTATCATCTTGAAGCCAATCACGCACTTTTTGAATCTCTCCAAACGATGAAGTGAGGTTCTGCGCATCATCAAGCCAGTAGTTCCAATCTTTGGCGTTGTGGCTGAGCTCACGGTAAAATCTATTCGGTGACAAAGGCTCCCTTCCTGCCTTCACAATGATGGCATTCAGCTCTTTATTGGATACGCCTGCATTGAAGCAGCAATTTAAGATCGGAACGTCGGGAGATTGATCGGGCATTTCCAAAGCACTTAACAATTCAACTCCATGGGTCGACTTGAAGTATGTGCGGCTAGTTTCGCTGGGGCTACGGTCGTAAACGTATCGAATCCGCTGACCATTTGCTCTCAGCAGATCAGCAATCTGCCGCCCAAACGCTCCGGCACCGTAGATATCAAGACTTGGGTAAGACGATAGTGTTCCCATGGTTGCCGTTTCGATGATGACAGAAATACCTGAGTAGTCCTAAGTATTTATCCCAATCTATGTTAGCATAGTCCGAGGATAAGTGTACAGGTAGAGCGCTTCCTCCTTCAGGCGATCGGCGCCAAGGCTGTCACCCACCACCCGCAGCTCCTCCCGTGTCATTTGGCGGATGCGCACGAAGCGCTCTGCATGATCAGCTTTCCTGCGAAGAGCATGGGTGCCTATGCGCTGCTGATCGAGATGGCGGCAAGATCGGTGCGGCTAAAGTGGGGGACGGATCGCACTGCGCTCTTAAACAAAATCAGTAGCAATCTGTACGGCAACCCCTTTCATCAAAGTCCAAATCCACACTCTTGATTCCAGCCGGTGGCATAGTTTAGCAAGCCCAACTCCAGCACGTCTTCAAAAAACTCCTGACTGTGAAGAGTTTGTCATTCGATGATTTAGAAGATTCTTTCTATGAATAACAATGCTGTATAGCTTACCCTTGCATTAGCATAGAATAAGAGTTTCTCATGGCCTGGTCGATAATTCAGTAGCTGTTGCATGTGAATGCTGATTCGCGAGTGCAGTGATCACATCAATCTCCGCCTTCAGCATCTCGCTGGTGAGCCCAGGGTATGTCCCAAGAAAGAGTGTGCTTTTCATGATCTCGTCGGATCCCTCCAAGCTGGCCGCCAAACGGAGTGCTTCCGGCCGGTCGTGGCGCAATTGTACGAAGGCCGGCTGGCGCAGAAGGTTACCGCCAAACAGCATGCGGTTGCCAATCTTGTTTGCATCTAGCTCTCGGGCCAGATCGGTTCGCTCAAACCCTGCTCCAGGTTTCACCGCAATCTTGAAGCCAAACCATGAGCAATCGGTGCGGCAACCCGTGTCATCCCAGGAAAATCCCTGCTCGGCATCCCAGCTGGTGGCATGGGTTGGAAGCGCGAACTCCAGCAGATCCTCCAACGGGGCCAGCCCCTGCCGCAGCACATCCCAGTTGCGTTTGCGGGTCTCAATGAACTCAGGCAACCTGCGGAGCTGAACGCGGCCGATGGCCGCCTGGGTATCGAGCGGCTTGAGATTGAAGCCCAGGTGGCTGTAGGTGTATTTGTGGTCGTATCCCCTGGGCAGCTCACCAAGCTGCCAATCAAAGCGCTTGTTGCAGGTGTTGTCGATACCGGAAGGGCACCAGCAATCGCGGCCCCAGTCGCGGAAGCTTTCGGCCACCACCTTCAGCTTATGGTCACACACGATGTTCACCGCACCCCCTTCCCCCATGGTGAGGTGATGGGGTGGGTAGAAGCTCTGGGTGCTGATGTCACCCCAGGTGCCGGTCCAGCGGATTACCCGCTCTGGGCCCTCATCAAGCCCTGGGCTGTTTTCCTTGAAACCAAGGCTTTCCGCCAAAGCACGAGGCATTGAATAACTGCAGCCCAGGGCGTCGCAGTTGTCTTCCACCAGCCACAGGTCGTACTTGCGGCAGAAGGCAAGAGTGGTAGCCAGATCAAAGGGGTTGCCCAAAGCATGGGCCATCATCACCGCCTTGGTTTGACCAGGGCTGTAGGCCTCCTCCAGCTGATCACAGCGGGCATTGCCCGTGATCGGATCGGCATCAATGAACACCGGCACCGCACCCACCTGAACGATCGGCGCCACGGTGGTGGGGAAACCGGCCGCCACGGTGATCACTTCATCGCCTGGCTTGATGCGCTTGGCATCGGGCAGCTTGTGGGAAGTCAGCGCGGAAATTGCCACCAGGTTGGCGGAAGAGCCCGAATTGACCAGCAGGCTGTGGCGAACACCGAGGAACTCCGCGAGTTCCCGTTCCATGGCGGCACCCTCCGTGCCCAGGGTGAGCCAGAAATCGAGTGTGGCTCCCACAGCAGCCTCCACCTCGTCTTCCGTGAACACGCGCCCGGCATAAGGGATTGGTTGGCCGGCCTCATAGGGGCTGCGATCTGGATCGTTGCCTGGCCGGTAGGCCCGATGGGCCTGCTGGGCATAACTGCGGGTTAACCGCAGGATCTCCTGCTTGAGTGAAACGAGATCAGCCATGGGTTTGTTCGTTGTGGGGAGTGCCGTTGGTGTAGCTGGCAAGATCGCTCAGACAGAGGCTGTCCGCTTGGGCTGGGTTTTCATGGACGGCCCGATACCAACCCAGAGTTTTGGCGATGGTAGTGGCAAAGGACCAGCGTGGTTGCCAGCCAAGCTGGTGATGGGCCTTATCGATCTGCAGATGTAGCCTTCCAGCCTCATGGGGGTCGTTGGGATCGGAAAGGTCTTTCCAGGCACCGGGCCAATGAAGCAGCGCTTCGTTGATCAGATCACGAACCGGCCGGTTGGATTCGAGCTGGGGGCCGAAATTGAAGGCATCGGCGAATGGATTGGCATGCGGCTGACCAGTTGATTGCGCCAGACGCTCCGCCAGCAGCAGGTAGCCACTGAGGGGTTCGAGCACATGTTGCCAGGGTCGGGTGGCATCTGGTTTCCGCACAGGGATTGGCTGACCGGCCGCCAAGGCGCGGGCGGCATCAGGCACGATTCGATCTTCCGCCCAGTCGCCACCACCGATCACATTGCCGGCGCGGGCGGTGGCGATGGCGAGGTGGGGGGTTTGATGGCTGGCGGTGCCGCAGAAGCTGGAACGCCAACTGGCAATGGCGATCTCAGCGGCCGCCTTGCTGGCGCTGTAAGGGTCATGGCCGCCGAGGCGATCGTTTTCGCGGTAGCCATAATCCCACTCCTGGTTGGCGTAGACCTTGTCGGTGGTGACCATCACCACAGCACAGGGATGGCCCAGCGGCCTCAGGGCTTCCAGCACGTTGAGGCTGCCCTGCACATTGGTGCTCCAGGTGCCGAGGGGATCGCGGTAACTGCGGCGCACCAGCGGTTGGGCGGCAAGGTGAAGCACCACCTCAGGATCACTGGCCAAGGCGATCTGCTGAAGCTCAGACAGATGGCGGATATCAGCAATGTGGTGCTTGATGAGTTCAGCCAGGCGCAATTGATGGAACAGATGGGGGTCACCTTCCGGCTGCAGCCCAACTCCAGTGACAATCGACCCCAGCTCAGTGAGCCAGAGGGCCAGCCAACTGCCCTTGAAGCCCGTGTGACCGGTAAGCAGCACCCGCCGACCCCGCCAGAAGGAGACATCCAGCATCACCAGAGCTTCCAAGGGGCCTTCCCGGAGGCCCAAAGCTCCTCAAGATGCACCCGATCGCGCAGGGTATCCATCGGTTGCCAGAACCCATTGTGGTGATAGGCGCTCAGCTGTCCATCCTTAGCAAGGGCCTTGAGCGGCTCCTGTTCCCAAGTTGTGGCGTCGCCCTCAATGAGATCGATCACCTTGGGCTCGAGGACGAAAAAACCTCCATTGATCCAGCCACCATCCCCCTCGGGCTTCTCTTGAAAGCCATGGACAGTGCCTGCGGATTCCAGTTGTAGTGCCCCGTAACGGCCCGGCGGTTGAACGGCCGTCAAGGTGGCTAGCCGGTTCTGCTGATGGTGGAAGGCAATCAAGGCGGGGATATCGACATCGGCAACACCATCGCCATAGGTAAAGCAGAATGTTTCATCACCTAGATAGGGTTGAACTCGTTTCAGCCGCCCTCCGGTCATCGATGCTTCGCCGGTGTCAACAAGCGTTACTTGCCATGGCTCGGCTTTCTGGTGGTGCACTTCCATCGTGTTCAGCTTCATGTGAAATGTGACATCACTCATGTGAAGGAAATAGTTCGCAAAATACTCCTTAATCACATAGCCTTTATAACCGCAGCAAATGATGAAATCGTTGATCCCATAATGGCTATACAATTTTAAGATATGCCAAAGAATGGGCTTTCCGCCGATCTCAATCATTGGCTTAGGTTTGAGGTGGGTCTCTTCACTGATGCGGGTGCCGAGGCCACCGGCGAGGATCACGGCTTTCATATGTTGAGTTGTTGAGGTTGATGCGCAATGGCCTAGAAGCCGGCATGGCTGGATAGGAGGTCCTCATATCGGCCGATGCCGCTGATGCGACCCTTATCTAGAACCACAATCCGGTCGCAATTGCGCACTGTGGACAGTCGGTGGGCGATCAGAATCACCGTGAGCTCCTGATCGAAGGAGGGTTTTGGTGGTCTACACACCTAGGATGAATTGGGATTAGCTGATCATTTTCTCGACTTGTCTTCCTAATAGCCGAAGGATATTGCTACCCATAGACAATGTTGAAGGATCTTGTCTCCTAAGGGCAGAATTCACTTTTCAATATGCCCAAAGGAATGAAGGAGGGTCATGGCCTGGCATGTTTCTATCATTTTCGTTTGGAGAAAGTGAGCGGGGAATTTGCCCTGTACGCATCCCCAAAAAACTTACGGAAGGGCACCTCGAAAAATTCAATAAATCCGTAAAGACCAGCAAGACCTGGAAGTAGACATGTTGCAGCTAAAAAAGACCTATCTGGGTCCCAGGCCAGATTGGCCGATGGTTGACTGCTTATCGAGGTCAGCTGACAAAATTTTCCGAGGAAATGAAATCCGAGAGGGAGCCAAGCTCAACCGTCTCTGGAAATACATACAAATACTACCATGCTCTTTTACGTCAAGTCATGAATCGCACACATGGCAATCAATGCATTGAAAAACTTAATTGCTACGTCAAGGTAGTCCTGGTCGGCAAGGCCAAGGTTTTGTTTTACAAGTCCATCCTATCCAAAATCGCCAACTGGGCGGGCAAAGGGCAAGTGCCTGAATGTATCTGCATAAGGTAGTCAAGAGCCTGGAAACGGTCAAGGCCCCTTTGCCGACGAAGCCAAGCCAGGCAAACGAGAGGTGATCGCTCCATCGCCGCAAGGCAGTGAACGAACACCGGTCCCTGTTGCCTCAGCTCAGCAACCATCACCAAGGCATGCTCCAGTTCTTCCACCTGCACTAACCGATCGCTGCGGTGATCAGGCAGAACCAAGCGGATCCAGGCGAAACGCTCTGCAATAGTGGACGGCAGAAGTGCTTCAGCCTCCCCTGTGAGGCTCAAGACTGACCGCACCCCCGCTTGTTCAAGCCGATCAAGATGACGCTGAGCTCGGGGAGCCGGCCCAATCGCCAATTCACCTGTCAGCACCCAATTGATCCTGAACATCAGGGGTTCAACAGACGAAACAGCGTGGCAACATTCACCAAGCCAGTCAGGGGCTGGGTCACGGCGCCAATCGCATCGGAGGCCACCGCGAAACCACTCCGATTCACCAGCACCGTATCCCCATTGCGCAACGGGGGATTCTTGGCGTTCGACGCACCCTGGCTGAGGTCCAAAGCAAACATATCACGGGTGGCGGTGCCATTGCGGTTGATGCGGATCAGTTCCACCCGGCGCTGGCTGGCTCGCCAGGCGTCGGTGCCACCAGCGGCCAGCACGGCCTGCACAAGTGGGGTGTTCGCAGCCACCTGCAGCCGGCCAGGCTTTTTCACCTCTCCCACCACGTTCACGGTGATCTCCTGGGGAGAGAGGTTCACGGCAGCAAGCTCGATGGCCTCCTTCACTGGCTGCTCCGCCTTCTCGATCCGCAAGGTGTCCCCATCGAACAGAAGGGGATTCTGAAGCTGATCGCCCAGCTGAACCAGTGCCAAGAGATCAAGCCTGGTGCGCTTGAAAGCCGGAGTTTCGCCCGGCAGCCTCCTCTGCAGGATCACCGAGCGGAGATCAGCGTTCAAGGTGATCCCCCCCGCCTTCTGGATCAGGTCCACCACGGTGGGCAATCCACTGATGATTGTTGAGGGTGCTCCCTCCGTTTGGCTCACCTCACTGGTGGTCAGCGAGTACACACCCGGTCTTTGCACCTCACCCACCATCGCCACCCGGATCGGTCGAGGCCGAACCACCCTGAGCAAGAGATCCGGCCTCTGCATCTGGGCGCGGAACAGGGTGGTCAGCCAGTAATTTGCCTGCGACAGGGTAAGCCCGGTGAGCCGCACGCTGCCGATCAACGGCAGGCTGGCGGTTCCGTCGCTCAGCACTTCGACCGTTCCGGAAAGCTCCGGAGCGTCATAGAGCCTGAGATCCAGGCCGTCGCCAGCCCCTAAAATGTAGGAGTCGTCTTGGGTAACGGATTGGGGTTTTGACTTAGTTGAATTGGGAGCAGGCGGTGCAGCTTGTTGACGAGGTGACATCGCCTCAGCTGCTTCTGAGGCGATGTTCTGGAACGCCAATAGTAACAAAAAGAAAAAAACCGTCTTTATTTTCATTAAAGCTCCCGGATTCTGCAACCTGCCCACTTTACACGGAGGCCATGACATCAATGACCCATCTCGACCTTATCCCTTAGAGTAGGACAATGACGAGCGAAGACGATTGTCCAACTTGATTCCCAGACAGGGCTCCGCCCCTGTCCCGAAAGACGGTACAGGGGCCATCTCCACGGCACTGGCGGAGCCCAACCCCGTCCAATGGGTGGAGGTGCAGCAACTCCCCTCAAGCGAAAAG
>Ga0247837_1008577_pt1 | contig 12769 bp, 8 predicted proteins | sample LaCtaG_2_FD_187115 | JGI IMG/M metagenome (GOLD analysis project Ga0247837, IMG submission 187115) | Freshwater microbial communities from meromictic Lake La Cruz, Castile-La Mancha, Spain - LaCruzMarch2015_14.5m | ecosystem: Environmental > Aquatic > Freshwater > Lake | place: Spain: Castile-La...
GTCACGGCGGCTGCGGCCCTTTCGGTCTGGCCCTGGCGGCGCAGCGGCGCGGCTTCGCGGTGGAAGTCTTCATCAACGACCCCGGCGTCCCGCTGGTGGACTCGGTGCGCAGTCCGGACAAGAAAGAAGTCATGCGCCTGGTCCACGAGGATATGCAGGAGGAGGTGACCCGACTCGGTATTCCGGTCCATTACCGGACCCTGTCGCTCGACGCCCTGGCCGCGCGGTTCGACGCCGGTGCTGTCCCCATGGTGCTGATCTCTTCCTATCGTATTTATCAGGAAAAATTTCCGCATTGGGTGGTCGTGACCGGTTTCGATACCCACTTTGTTTATGTTCATGATCCCTTTGTCGACTACCAGAACGGAGAGAGCACCCTGGACTCGATCAACATGCCGATTGCGCGCGGCGAATTCAGTCGGATGAGCCGTTACGGCCGGGTCGGCCTGCAGGCGGTGGTCCTGGTGTCCCTGCCGGCCGGGACCCGCGCCGATGGCTGAGCATCTCTTGCTGGTCGAACAGGAGGCCGACTGGAAACCCGCGTTTCCGCGCCTGCCGGTGGTCAGCGCCCGCGACTACCTGGCGGGCGGGGAACTGGCCCAGCGCAAGGATTTGCGGGTGATCAATCTGTGTCGCGGTTACCGCTATTTGTCGGTCGGCTACTATTGCTCACTGCTGGCGGAGGCGCGCGGGCACAAGGTGATCCCGTCGGTGCGGACGATTCAGGAACTCTCCAGCCGCGAGATCTACAGCCTGGAGACCGAGGAGCTGGATGCCCTGGCGCAACGTCTGCTGCGCCGCCGCAAGGCCGGCGCGCTCACCCCGACGGCCTATGAGCTGACGATTTGTTTCGGGCACTGCGATGTGCCGAGTCTGGAGCCCCTGGCGCGGCAGATCTTCGAGACCTTTCGCTGCCCCATCCTCAAGGTGGAGTTCAGACTGCAAGGCACCTGGCGCATCGGCGCCATCAAGGCCCTGCCGCTCACCGCCGTGCTGGAAGAGGGCGAGGCGTCGTTCTTCAGCGCCATGGAGGGGTATCTGACCCGGCGCTGGCACCGCCCGCGGGCGCGGCTGGCCTACCGCTATGACCTGGCGATGCTCCATGACCCGGCGGAGGAACTGCCGCCCTCCGACAAGAAGGCGCTGGCGCTGTTCGTGCGCGCGGGCAAGGCGCTCGGGGTCAACGTCGAGCTGATCCAGCGTAAGGACTACAGCAAGCTCGCCGAGTACGACGCGCTCTTCATCCGCGAGACCACCCGCATCGGTCATCACACCTTCCGCTTCGCCAAGAAGGCCGACAGCGAGGGCATGGTGGTGATCGACGACCCGGAGTCCATCCTGCGCTGCACCAACAAGGTGTATCTGGCCGAACTCTTGGCCGCCCACAAGGTGCCGCGCCCAAAGACGCTGGTGCTGCGCCGCGAGAACCTGATGGACGCGGCGACACAGATCGGCTATCCGGTGGTGCTGAAGATTCCCGAGGGGTCCTTCTCACGCGGGGTGTTCAAGGCGGCGGATCGGGCTGAACTCACCCGAATTGCCGGCCGGCTGTTTCGCGAATCGGACCTGATCCTCGCCCAGGAGTATCTCTACACGCCGTTCGACTGGCGGATCGGGGTGCTGGGCCGCAAGCCATTCTATTGCTGCAAATACCTGATGAGCGGCGATCACTGGCAGATCGTCAAACACGAGTCGGACGGCCGCCACACCGAGGGCGGCTTCGAGACCCTGAGCATCGCCGAGGCCCCGCCGGCCGTGGTGCGCATGGCGCTCAAGGCCGCCGACCTGATCGGCGACGGGCTCTATGGCGTGGATCTCAAGGAGACCCCCGACGGCCCGGTGGTCATCGAGGTCAACGACAACCCCAGCATGGATGCCGGGGTGGAGGACCTGGTCTTGGGCGAGGAACTTTATCGGCGCCTGATCGGCGAGTTCGTCGAGCGGCTGGATCGGCGGCGGGCGGGGAAGAAGTAGGCGTTGGCCGTCCGGCCCGCCAGGCCGGCGGCTTCGCAGCAATTCCATATTTGGGCGGCATCGCGCGACCCTGAAAGGATTTTTGTCGTGAAAGTCGCGCAGCGGCCCTGTGGGAGCGGCGTCCCGCCGCGACGGGGCCCGGCGCGCAGCCGCGGCGTTCGAGGTCACCGCGGCACCGCATCGCGGCGGGACGCCGCTCCCACGGGGGAATTTCATCTTCCGGGGTGGCTTGATGTTCCTTGCCGGATATCCTCTAAGTGTATTGAATGGTGTAGCCACGGCTGAACCCTTAGACTCCGGACCGGCGGCCGACGGCCGCAACCTTGATCGAATCCACCAAGCGACCTACCGAAACCAACGATGAAGCTGCGCGAAGCCCTTGAACTTTTCACTGTCCATGACCTGAAGAAACGCTGCACGCTGATTCCGGTCACGCCGCCTTCGCCGCGCAAGGGCGACTTGGTGGCGACGATCGCCAGCTATCTGTTGACTGGCGATCTCAGCCGCGTTTGGTCCAGGCTGTCGGAACTGGAGATCAATGCCGTTGCCGAGACCGTCCACTCCTGGGACGGCGTCTTCGACCACACCCGCTTCAGCGCCCGCTACGGGTCACTCCCGCAGCATTTTGGGTCGGCCTATTCCATGTGGGAGCAGAGCGGCAGTCAAACAGCGGAGCGGCAGGATCTGCTGTCGCTGTTCTTTTATCAATACGAAATCCCCGAGGATCTCTGTCCGCGCCTGGCCGCGCTCGCCCCGGTGCCGGCCGACTTGGCCTACGCGACCCTGACCGACGACGAACTCCCTGACGCTTTCCCCGCGTCCGCCCTCGCGGAGCCCGGCGACCCGACGCACCAACCGTTGCGGCGGGCCGCGACCGAAACGCTGGTGGCGCACGATCTGCCGTCGATGCTGCGGCTGATCGGGCAGGGCGGCGTCGCGGTCGGTCCCAAGACCGGCCTGCCGAGCAGCGTCGCCGTCACCCGCATCGAGTCGGTGTTGCTCGGCGGGGATTGGTATGCGGCGGAGGATGACCAGGCGATCGATCGCTGGGAAGGCGGACCGATCCGGCCCATCCGTCCCTTCGCCTGGACGGTGTTATTGCAGGCCGGGGGACTCGCCAAGCTGGACGTCAACAAACTCGCGCTGACGCCGCGGGGCAACAAGGCGCTGTCGCTGCCGCTGGCGGAGGTGGTTGCCGGTCTCTTCGAGCGCTGGCAAACGAAAGGTAGCCCGGATGAGTTGCGCCGGGTCGATGTCATCAAGGGTCAGACCAGCAAGGGTGCGCAATTGTCCGCCACGGCCGACCGCCGGGCGGTCATCGCCGCGGTCTTGCGGGACTGCCCGGTGGGTCGCTGGCTCGACCTGAACGAATTCTTTCGGCAGATGCAGTACCGGGGGCGCTCTTTTACAGTCAGCCATAACCCCTGGAGCCTGTATATCACCGACCCCCACTATGGCGGTCTGGGGGACTATGTCGTCGAGATCCTGCAGACCCGCTATTGTCTTGTCTATCTGTTCGAGTACCTGGCCACGCTGGGGATGATCGATGTGGCCTACACCCTGCCGTACGGCGCACGGGACGATTACGGCGACGCCTGGGGGACCGACAGCCTGATGTTCCTCAGCCGCTACGATGGGTTGCGGTATCTGCGCATCAATCCGCTCGGTGCCTATTGTCTCGGGCTCGCCCCCGAGTACCGGCCGCTGCAACCGGCCATGCCCAGGCTGCTCGCCGCGGAGGGCGAACTGGGGCTGCGCCTGCTGCGCGAACCGGAGCCCGCCGAACGCCTGATCCTGGAGCGCATCGCCCGTCCCCAGGCCGGGGCGCGCTGGGATCTGGACTCCGAAGCCCTGTTGCAATGCGGTACCGATACCGGCGAGCGCGCGCGCATCCGCGACTTTCTGACCATCGCCTTTGGCGGGGACCTGCCGGCGCCCCTCGCCCGACGGCTCGACGCCATCGCCGAACGGGTCACGGCCCTGGCCGATATCGGTCCCGCCCGACTGGTGCAGTGCCGCGATGAGGGGTTGGCCGGCATGCTGGCCGAGGACCCGGCGACCGGGCCGCATTGTGTGCGGGCCGGGGCGCGTCTGCTCTGCATCCCCGAGTCCAAGCTGAAAGCCTTCCGCAAGGGTCTGGTCCGGCTTGATCTGATCTTGCCGGAGGTGCCCCGTGGTTGATTTTCTTGCCCGCTATGCGGCACTGGGCGATGATGCGCGGCGCATTCTGCGGGTGCTGTCGGTGATCTGCGAGCCGGTCGGTTTGACGGTGTTCCATCAGGTGTTGGACGCGTTGCGCTGGCGCGGTCACAAGGATGCACCGCTGCGCGAGATCCTGGACAAGGATCTCCGCTTGCTGCTGCTTTCGGACCATCTGATCGAGCAAAGCCCCCGCGGCCTGGTGTGCCACCCGGATCTCGCCGAGCCGCTGACCCGAGAGACCGTCGCCGACGGCACCTTCGCGGCGATTGTGGCGGCGGCTGAGACCGTGGTCCCGACGCGCGGCGGTCCGGCATGGGAGCAGACCACCGCGGAGCGCACCACCCGCAAGCTGCGCAACGCACTCTACGCCGGGCGCGAGGCCGAGGTGCTCGCGCTGCTGCCTGGCGTGGCCCCGGGCGCATCGGCCAGTCAGGTGCGGTTTGTCGAGGTGGCCCGGCTGGCCCAGGTCTGCACCCGCTCGCCCGATGCGCAGTGGCTGGCAGGCTTGAGCCCCCGGCTCAGACTCCTGGCGCTGGCGCCGATGCTGCGCGAGAGCGCGCTGGATCTGGCTGCCGACGCCGCAATCTATGAGTTGGCCGAGCGTGTGCTGACACCCTTGGTGCCGGATTATCCGGACGCCGCCGACACTTTGGCCGAGCAGCGCCTCCTGCGCGGCCAACTGGCCGGGGTGTCCGAGTTGCTCGCCGGCCGTACCGACCCCGAAGGCTTGGCTCGGCTCGGCTGGCTGCGGTTTCTTCAGGGCGACTATGACGCCGCCATCGCGACCTTTGAGACCGCCTTGCAGGCGACCCGCAAGCTGACCCGGAAGCGGAAGGTGGCGCTGTCGGGCCTCCCCGGTGCGCTTTATCTGCTGGCCCTGTTGCGCCGCGGGCGGCGGGAAGACTTCGAGCTGGTGGCGGAGCAGGTCGGCTTCTGTCTGCGCGCGCCCGTGACCGATGTCATCGAACCGACGTACCGGGTGATCCGCGATCTGGCCCCGGTGCTCACCGGCCGTTGTACGGCGGATACGAGCTACCATTTGAAGCCCGACCTGGTGCTGCGCGGTGCCTTGCCGCCGTTGCTCCAGACCTTGGCGCGCTACTGGTTTGGTTTGCCGCCGGTGGGGACGCTGTCGGCGCGGCTGGCCACCCATTGCCATCAGGCGATTCAGGCCGGTCTGCTCTGGTATGCGCACGAGGCCAGGGCGGCACTGCAGGCCAACGGCTTCCCCGGTGCGTTTTCCATCCTGGGCGAGCCCCCCGCGGACCTGGTGCTGATGACCTGTCTGCTGGGCCCCCGCTCCGCCTGGGAGATCGCCCTGGAAGCGCTGAAGGGCGTGGGTGCGCCGCCGGCGAGCGGCGACGCCACCGCCGACGCGGCCCCCGGTCCGGACCGCCGCCTGATCTGGACGATCGATGTGAACGACGGGCTCGCCACGCTGGAGCCGCGCGAGCAGAAGCGCATGAAGCGCGGCGGTTGGACTCACGGACGGGCGATGCCGCTGCAGCAACTCGCCGAGGACCCGGAAAGTATTCCCGAGATCAGCCCCCAGGATCGGGAGTTGTGCGCCTGCATCGTCAAGGAGCAGGAGCGCAGCGCCTATTACGGTGCGCCGGGGCGGACCTTCTACCGGCTCGATCAGGATCGCGCCCTGCTGACCTGCATCGGCCATCCGTTGTTGCGGCGGGTCGGCGGCGTCGATCGCCAGATCGAGTTGATTCGCGGCGGCCCGACCCTGTCGGTGGTGCGCCGCGACAAAGAGATCCTCGTCGGCATCGCGCCCTTTCCGCCCGTTGAGCGCAACGTCGCGGCGGTGAATGAGACGCCCCAGCGCATCCGGTTGATCCACTTCGACGCCCGCCATCGGGAGATCGGCCGCATCCTGGGTCCGGACGGTCTGCGGGTGCCGGCGGACGCGCAGGCGCGGCTGCTGGAAGGGCTGGCCGGCGTGGCGCCGCTGCTGACCGTCCATTCCGACATCGGCGGTCTCACCGACCATGCGGAAGACATCCCGGCCGATCCGCGCCCGCACATCCACCTGCGGCCCTACGGTGCCGGTTTCGGGCTGGATCTGCATGTCCATCCGTGCGGCGACGGCGGCCCGCAACTGCGGCCGGGGCAGGGCGGGGCGACCCTGCTCACCGAACTGGCCGGCCGGGCGGTGCGCTGTACCCGCGACCTCAAAGGCGAATTGGCCGCCGCCCGGCGGGTGCTGACCGACTGCCCGATCCTGGACGGCGCGGACGGCTGGACCTGGAATCTGGACGACCCGGAGTTGGCCCTCGGCGCCCTGGAGCAACTCCAGTCGCTGGGCGACACGGTGGCGCTGGACTGGCCGGAAGGTAAGCGCATTGCCCTGACCGCCGAGACCCAACTGGGTCAGATGCAGATCAAGATCAAACAGCAGGGGGATTGGCTCGACATCGGCGGCGGGCTGCAGCTCGCCGACGGCCGGGTGCTGGCCATGCGGGAACTGCTGGAGCGCTCACGTGCCTCCGGCGGCCGCTACCTGCGGCTGGGCGAGCAGGAGGTGCTGGTGCTGAGCAACGCGCTGCGGCGACGGCTCGACAGCCTGCAGGGTCTGACCGACAACGGGCGCTTCCACCCCCTGGCGGCCCCAGTCGTCGCCGATCTGCTGGACGGCATGGCCGTCAGCGGCGTCCCCGCCTGGCAGGCACTGCTGAAGCGTCTGAGCACCGCGCGCGATCTGGAGCCGGTGCTACCCTCCACCCTCCAGGCGGACCTGCGCGACTACCAGGCGGAAGGCTACCGCTGGCTCGCCCGGCTGGCCCACTGGGGCGCCGGGGCCTGCCTGGCGGACGACATGGGCCTGGGCAAGACCGTGCAGGCGCTGGCGCTGATCCTGTCCCGCGCGCCCCAGGGTCCCACCCTGGTGCTGGCGCCGATGTCGGTCTGCGGCAACTGGATCGACGAGGCGCGGCGCTTCGCCCCGACGCTGCGGCCCCAGCGCTTTGGCCCCGGAGATCGCGCGGCCCAGCTCAAGGCGGCCGGACCCTTCGATCTGATCGTGTGCAGCTACGGACTCCTGCAAACCGAAGGGGAGCGACTGGCCGAGGTCACCTGGGAAACCGTGGTCGCCGATGAGGCCCAGGCGTTCAAGAACGCGCTCACCAAGCGCTCCCAGGCCATCATGCGGCTGAACGGCGGCTTCCGGATGATCGCCACCGGCACCCCCATCGAAAACCGGCTCGGCGAACTCTGGAACCTGTTCCGGTTCATCAACCCCGGCCTGCTCGGCTCCCAGGAGCGCTTCAATCAGCGCTTCGCCAACCCCATCGAACTGGACAAGGACCCGCTGGCCCGCCAGCGGCTGCGGCAACTGCTGCGCCCCTTCATCCTGCGGCGGCTGAAAAGCGAGGTGTTGAGCGAACTCCCCCCGCGCACCGAAATCACCCTGCGGCTGGAACTGAGCGAGGGCGAACAGGCCCTATACGAGGCCCTGCGTCAGCAAGCCATCGAACGGCTGGACCTGGCCGCGACCGCCAATCCCGGCCAGGCGCGCTTTCAGTTGCTCGCCGAGATCATGCGGCTGCGCCGGGTCTGCTGCCACCCGCGCCTGGTCCTGCCCGACAGCCCCCTGCCCAGCGCCAAGCTGGAGGCCTTCAGTGACATCGTCGACGAACTGCTGGACAACCGGCACAAGGCGCTGGTGTTCAGCCAGTTCGTCGATCACCTGAGCATCCTGCGCGCCCACCTGGACACCCGCGGCATCCGCTACCAATATCTGGACGGCAGCACCTCCGAGGCCCAGCGCCGCGCCGCCGTCACCGCATTTCAGGCGGGCGAGGGCGAACTCTTCCTGATCAGCCTGCGCGCCGGCGGCTTCGGCCTGAACCTCACCGCCGCCGACTATGTGATCCACATGGACCCCTGGTGGAACCCCGCGGTGGAAGACCAAGCCAGCGATCGCGCCCACCGCATCGGCCAGGAGCGCCCGGTCACCGTCTACCGCCTGGTCGCCAAGGACACCATCGAAGAGCGCATCCTGAAACTCCACGCCGCCAAGCGCGACCTCGCCGACGACCTGCTGGAAGGCACCGGCGACGGCGGACGGTTGAGCTATGACGATATGCTGGCGTTGGTGCGGGGGGCTGAGTGGGAGAGTTGAGCCTGCACCGTCATTCCGGCAGGATGCCGGAATCCAGTGCCATGGATGGTCCCTCGCAGCGAGTACGGACTTGCAAGATAAGACGGAGCGCCCTGCTACTACCCCGTTTTGTCTAAAGTTGCGGGAAAGCCGCCCTCGTCATTCCGGCAGGATGCCGGAATCCAGTGCCATGGATGGTACCTTGCGGCGAGTACGGACCCGCAAGAGAAAATGGAACCCCCACTACCTCAGCAGCCGGCAGTTGGGCCATGATCGCCGTTTCGGCCCAAGCAAACACTCGACAGATGAAGAAAAACAGCTGTGACATTTCTGTAGGCGTCGTGATTCAATGAGTTAGCGAATTCGCTAGCGTGTCAGGAGCGAACCGCTTGGCTCCCCGCGGGTGTTGGTGCGGTTCGCAAGCGCACCGTACCCTGAGAGACGTGGCGGTAGGAACAATGATCGAGGGCAACGCACAGGTGGCGGACACAAATCGATTAGGTACCCTCTTGGCGGCGGGGCGCGGGTGCGGTAGGATACTTGGGTGCTGAACTGCGTGCAGTCTAGACCACTAACGTCCTAGCGCAACCTAGAGCACTAGCATCCTAATGCTATCTTGAATATTTGCATCCTAATCCAATCTTGAACACGTTAGATTGCATGCAGTGGAACCCAGACATCCTCGCCAAGTTCGTTGCTCCCGGCATTGCGGACTTCACGTACGCCGACATTCCGGACATTTCAGAGCAGTTTCCGCAGTCGCCCCATTGGGTTGTCAATCACTTTCTGAACAACGCGCTACGTGCGTCATTCAAAGACGGGTGGCGCCAAGTCGTTCTTGGATATCTGAGACGAACGCACAATGCTTTCGTCTACTACCACGAAGCGAGGAGTCGAACTTTCTCCTATCTTGACGGCAACAATCCGCACAATCCTAGGGTCGGCCGCTTCTATGATGCAGTTTCAACCTGGGAGAACTTTGCGCTTCAGGTGTCCATGGCCCTCGACCTATTCCGGTGGCTGAATCAAGGTGAAGGGGCTTTTAAGAAGAACGATGGCACGAAGGAGCAACGTCTCTACGACATTGCCAACTGCGTTAAACATACAGCGGGGAAGGTCGACTCCGGCCAGTGCGGACCATCTGACACGGTCCCTCTTTGGCTAACGAATCATGGATTCAGCTCTTTCGGGCTTCACGTCACGTACAGAGAGGCGGCGAATGTCCTTTCTGATCTGTCAAAACTCGCGGAGGAGTATCAAGATCCCCACTCAATGCGAGAGAAGATCTTGCGGGATCGCGAGATGCAATCTAACAACTCGCTGGAGCGGACGGGTCAGCGATGGGGTCAGGTCTTGTAATCCAGCACGTAATCGCCGTTTCCTGAGAAGGAGCGGCGCCGGATGATCCGCGTCCCTACGGCTAAGGCAAATAGTTTCGAGGTAATTGAAAGGCAATAGGGGACAGACCACAAAGGCAATAGGGGGCAATAGGGGACAGACCACGGTTTGCCCCTAAAAGTCCTGCCCCGGCAGCAAAGAAGACTAAAGAATCAAGGCAATAGGGAAGGCAATAGGGGACAGACCACGGTTTGCCCCTGAAAGTCCTGCCCCGGCAGCAAAGAAGACTAAAGAATGGCCTAACTTTGGACAATTCCGGGGACAGTTTACTTAAGTTTCCCCGCATTACAGGCGGCCGCAATGCCAAAGAAAATTCGACATGTTACGGTGACAGTTTACTAAATTCACTGAATGCAGATGGGCGTTGAACGCAACCCGTAATTACTGTATTTAGTAAACTGTCACCGTAATTTTTAATGGCGAGTCCCTATTGTGCGCCGATAGCTTTGAGAGAAATCATGCCTTCAATTTCAGCATTTTATGGGATCATCGTTTATATGTATTTCATGGACAATAAACAACATAAACTGCCCCATATTCATGTTACATATTCAGGACAAGAGGTCATAGTAGCTATACCCGACGGAGAAATTCTTGAAGGAAATATTCCCTCTGCAAAAATGAAGCTGCTTAATGCCTGGATAGAAATACATAAGGAAGAACTAATGGCTAATTGGGAGCTAGCCGTGTCAGGCGAACTACCTTATAAAATCGATCCTTTGAAGTAAAGAATATGAATCCAAGGGTTGAGCAAGTATCGGTCTTAAATGATTACAAACTGTCTATCGTTTTCAGTAACGGTGAGCAAGGAATATATGATTGCTCTGGCTTGGTAGAATTTGGAGTTTTCAAGGAGTTTAAAAACTATAGCTATTTTAGACTAGCCAAGGTCTCTGCTGGCACCGTCGTTTGGCCTCATGAACAAGATATTTGTCCTGATACATTGTATCTAGACTCGACAAGAGAAATGGACCAGATGGTAAAGGGGCCAAGCTCAATTATGAAATCCAAGAATGCCTAACCTTCGCCTCAAATAGGGATGGGGTCAGGTCTTGTAATCCAGCACGTAATCGCCTTTTCCTGAGAAGGAGCGGCGCCGGATGATCCGCGTCCCTACGGCTAAGGCAAATAATTTCGAGGTAATTGCGTAGGAGATTTATTATTCCAGCATGTTGCAGCAATCAAGATATAGCGCATGAGATAGCTTGTGGGCATTTATTCGCCGGTCATGCGCATGAATTTGGCATTTCGACTCAAGCTCAATTTGAGGCCCTTATAAAAGATATACTGGATCTCCCAACAAGAACAACAAAGCCTTCGCAGAGGTAGAGTGGCTTATTGGGATATGACTTTGGCGGCGATGGTAATAGTCGACCCTAATAGCCCGGATTGTGGAACAGCATTCATACCATATGATGGCAAGACTTATTTTGATAACTTAAGGTAATAACAATGCATCTTATAGACATACAGGATTCTCATGGGCATTTAAAACTCTCGCTTGATAAGCTAATCACATTAAGTAACATTGTTAATGAGCTATGTTATGGGATAGGTATGTCAGATGCTGATTTTCAAGTAAGAATAGGGGCTTCTTCTTCAGAGGCAGTTGATCTACTTACTCAGTTAGTAGAACTCATAGATAAGATAGAAGCATATGAAAAAGACAACTCTGCGCCGAATGCCGGGGACAGTTTACTTAGTTTGCGGAAAAGGAGGCAGCACTGAACGCAAAATGCGCACGGGAAAAGCGCGAAAAGGGGCCAGCGCGGCTTGGCAATGTCGCGGAGTCGGCCTCCGATCAAGATTCCGGCCACTTGGGCTCGTCAGGTGCGTAGTCAGGCCATCCTGGCCTGATACCGTCAGGGCTGGTACGCATGCCGCTGGCCGGGATGACGATCAAGGCCGCGGAGTCTAGGGAACCGAATGGAATGACGGTGATAGTTTACTAAATGCGCTATTGGGGGCGGGGTCAGGTCTTGCAATCCAGCACATAATCGTCGTTTCCTTGGTCACGTGAAGAATGCGTGATTGCAAGACCTGAACCCGGTCCCCGTCCGGGATTGTGACCCGTTCGGGATTGCGCCGGGGAACCGGCGTTCCTACGGTGGAGGTCAGAAACAGATCGCAGGCTTTCATGGATTTTGAGGTTGTCGGAAGCATTTCCAGCATTGAGCATGTAGCTGTCGGCGCAGGCATACGCGACTTGCCGCGGTTGCGAAAGCAATACGGCAAAGGAAGCTGGAAAAAGTTGAAAGGATTCGCAAGCGTCCGACTTATTGACGGCACAGTTCATACTGCCGAATTGCACTGGTATGAAGCTCATGGTATCGGCAAAAAAGAACTCAAGATAAAATTTCCGCTACTTGACTAACTAAACCATGGCCACAGACGAAAAATCGCAATTGCCTTTTGCTGTTTGTATCAGTAATGAAGACTATCCAGCATCGCTGGAAGTCGGTAAGTTGTATCAAATTATACCAGACGAGGTTGCGGAATCACACGGTTACATTCGCGTAATTGATGAAAGCGGAGAAGATTATGGCTATAGTAGGGATCGCTTTTTCCCTATCCAAATCCCCGCTGCGTTGCAGGAAGCTTTACTGAAAGCAGCCTAACGCCACGGAATGGCGCGGAATGGGTAAGGTCTCGCATTGTAGTATCCTCCAATTCCGGGGACAGTTTACTTAACTCCCCGCATGAAAGGCGGCCGCAATGCCAAATATCAACTACCTGCTTGTTATTGACATTAACATTGAGATTGGCGAACTATGTCCAAATCACTCGCTGAGATTTTGCACGGGGGACCCGTTGACGCGGAGGAGGTAAGACGAGTCAGCGAGACATTGATATTTGAGCGGGCACGGCTATGGCCCAAGTTTTTTAGGTTTGCCAGTCTGCTGGTTCTCGCTGCAAGCATCGCAACTTTTGGGCTTCTGGGCGATTCGCTGGCAGTTGTAATCGGTGCCATGATCGTGGCCCCATTGATGCTGCCGATCATGGGGCTGGCGTTCAGCGTGAGCATTGGCGACCGCAGTAAAATCGTCAGCACGCTGCTCGTAAGCTTTGCCGGGATTGCAATGGCGG
>Ga0247837_1008578_pt1 | contig 12767 bp, 7 predicted proteins | sample LaCtaG_2_FD_187115 | JGI IMG/M metagenome (GOLD analysis project Ga0247837, IMG submission 187115) | Freshwater microbial communities from meromictic Lake La Cruz, Castile-La Mancha, Spain - LaCruzMarch2015_14.5m | ecosystem: Environmental > Aquatic > Freshwater > Lake | place: Spain: Castile-La...
GAATACGCGAACTGCCTGTTCGCTCTCGGCAATTTGTACTTCGACCGGAAAGTGGAAGGGAAAGCGCTAAAAGCGTGGATGGAAGCGTCCTTAGTGTACCACTCTGACTTCCCCAGCAATGCCGAGGGCACGAAATGCCTTGCCACCATAATGCAGCACTTTCAGCACTATATTACGCCGGACTGGGCTGAGAAAACGAAGAGCAGCGACTTCAGCTTCTGGGCCTCCTTTGTTCGTCTGAGTTCCGACTTCATAAGAGCCTATAGCCTGGACAAGCCTGAAAAGCCCTGGCTGGAGGACTGTATCCAGCATACTTTGTGGCTGCCTGATTCGCTCAATTACGGTACCAGTCTGTTCAACTTCGGTTGGAAATACCACGAAATGAAGCAGTTGGAGGAGGCTAATCGGTACTATAGGAAAGCCTATGAGCTTTTGTCTGTTCGCTTTCAGCAGTCGCAAGTACTTATGGAGTGCTCGTACTGGCTTGGGAAACTGTACTGGGAAGCAGACAAATTGCTGCCAGCAGAGGAACATCTCTTGAAAGCCTCCAGCCTGTGCCTTACGTACTTCCCTAAAAACGCAATCTACCCACATAGTCTCTACCTACTGAGCTGTGTATATGAGAAACAGGGCAGAGTTGCGCAAGCTGAGGTGCAAATGGCAAAGGCTGCAGAGCTCTACTCTCAGCACTTTCCCCACACTATGAACTACGTGACTTGTCTCCTTTCGCTAGGGAACTACTATGTAGCAACCCAGCAGCTGATGCTTGCAGAAGAGCGGATGCTCACTGCCTGCACTATATGTCGCTTTCACTTTTCTGAATCCATAGAATTCGCCAAAAGTCTGAAACTGCTAGGGGACATATACGACCGAATGAAACAGCATAGCCAGGCTGAATCGTACTACACCCAGGCTTGCCAAGTTTACTCGACTTTCTTCCCCCAGGATATTGACCTCGCACATTGTCTAACCAGCCTTGGAACTATTCTTGCGATTGGGAATAGACTAGAGTCGGCCAAGCTGGAACTGCTGAAGGCTTGTGAACTCTATGAAGCTGCGACTGTGCAGTCTGGGAACTATGCACTTTGCCTCTATTACTTGGGCTATGTCGAGGATCACTACGGAAGACTGGGTGAAGCGCGGCTGAAATATGAAGCTGCGAAGGTAGCATTTGCTGCGAACGGGCAAACGCAAAATGCAGCTACTTGCGAATCGATGCTCAAACGTTTGAAGTAGTAGATTAGCTTAGGCAGTCATTAGCGTCCTGCTGGATACTTTAGAATTGCACCTTACAAATTTCACTAATAAATCAATGTAGCGTCCTGAAAATAAGTTGAAATGCCTATTTATCTGTTGTATTTACGCTCAAGCAATATCCATTGTAGTGGTCTGTATCAACTCAAGCCTTTCCCCTGGTTTCCACTTGGTTACATACTTCCCTGTAAGCACGACTAGGAAACTGCCCTCTGTGAAGGTACAGCAAAGGCTGAATTTTCAGGCAGGCGTCTCCGGACTATAAGCTTCGATCAGGTCTGATCCCCAGCCACATAGGTAGACATAGCTAGAGAAAGCACAGGGGTTGAAGCAAGAGTGCTTCTAGCATGCAAGACAGTTCCCCAAGTATTGCTATCGGATTTCATAGTTTCGCTCTCTTTCAAATCTCTGATCCTTTACCAGAAATAGGGCTTACTGGACATACTGCACTCCTCATTGCTTCCATATCCGCCAATTTAGTCACTTTCCATTCCTTCTACTGAGGATATAGGTTTCAGCCCTGCCACTACCGTTGCTGCAGAATAGATGGGAATCAGTCTGTTTATATCGACTGCACATGTCTAATATTAAAGTAGACTGCAGATCTACACTTGTCCACCTCACTTGACGATATTGCCTTTCACTCTTTCGACTGATGCACTCACAACATCAGTTTCTTTCTATAGGCGCTGCTTTTACTTCTATATAGGAGCTATTCGCTCGCCCAGTGCTTTGCATGTTTGTTCCGTTGTAGGTTTGGCAGCCTTAATGTCCGGATATTGATTTTAACAGCGATTTGAGCTCATTTGAATATCACAAGGCTGATGTATATCTTTTAAATTCGTCGTATTTACTGCGGTTTGAGGGCCTCTAATCCGATTTTCTGGAAACAGAGCATCGATCAACTAATCCGCAGGAAATGCGAAATACCTGCAATTTCCCTTAAAATCTGTTCCCTAAATCTTATTTCCTCAGTCTTTGTGCACATCACTGCGCAAATTGTTGAATTCAATAGGCACTCAATAGAACTACAGTAGGGATTCAAAATAGTGAGTCCCAACTCGTGGAAAATTACTCCTATTTTATTACCACGACGAATTGCCAATAAAACCAGGGAGGATGATGTCGCTGAAGGAGGCAATGACGACTTGAGGGTTTATTTGGGAACTATATGAAGCTATCGATTGGTCGCTAGACTATAGCGAATACTCAGCTAATGATATCGAGGCGAAAATAGGAAAAGAAGTAGAGGAATAATGAGGAGTCAGATGGCTGCTTTTCCCAGCCTGCGGTGCCGAGAATGAGCGCTATGACGAGGTCTATACCTATTTGAAAGGTACAAATATCACAAATGTTGTACAGAAAGCGAACAAAACACGCAAAAGGAAGTTCCGAATGGCTCTAGGCATTGCGTACTACCTCTGAGGTCAATCCACTTTCAGATTTGCGTCGGATTACACTCTTCTACGCTTTCTTTTAGTCCTATGTCTAGCCTGCAGTGATTACAGAGCAAACGGAGAGCTACCTGGGAATATTTGGCTGCTAGAGGGTTAAATCGCTTCACATATCTACTGAAATAGGCTCGAAATACCGGTTCAGACTTAAAGGAAGGAAGGGGGTTTTAGCCTTTTACCCTCGCAGGTTGCATGTCACCAGTTTCCTGAGTCTTGAGCTGTCGGGACATCAGACAGCCGCCCAGCACTCCCAAGCCCAACAAAGAGCCTGGTCAGAAGCTGCCTTACCATACTTCCCTCTGCCAAGTCCTCCCGTCCTAAGGAACTTCCCTGTCCCTGCCAAGTCCTCTCTCGCACAGATGTCGTCACTTCCTGCATATGTACCTTGCTGCCGTCGAGACATGGCCTTTGGGTGGGGTTCCAACGGAATACTGCACAGGCATAGGAGAAGGTCGGGAATGGAAGCGACGGATTGGAAAAAGACTGGGAAGGTGAGTACCCACCATATCGTTACTCACTAGGTCTTGACAGAGCAGCAGGCTGTATTCGTAGGCACTGAAGTTGTATTTCGCAGGACTGAGGAGATGCACTATTTATTAGGCTGCGTATATTTATGTAGCTGCCACACATCTCACCTTTTTGAATAAGCAAATACTGCAGTTATTCATCCCGTATTATCGATATAAGGCATCTTTCAATCAGCTAATTCTCAGAAATAGGCTTTAGAACTGCTGAAAAGTGCAATTTCCCATAAGTCTGTCCCCTAATGTCTTTTCATCAGTCTTCACTTTTCCTCCTTTTACTGGTTATTGCAAAAAAAGCATTGCATTTAGACAGATTAGTAAAGACAAAACGAACAATTTATGCCAATACATGAGACTTAATCCTGTCAGATTATTCCCTTCGTGCGCCTCATATCGAGAATCGAACATGAATATAAGTCTTTCTAGTGCAGACAGTATGCAAAATAGGCTAAATGTAGGCATATCGCCAATTGTAGAGTTCGTTGTTGTTCAAGTCGCGCCTAGCAACTTTCGTTTTCCGCGCGGACTCTTCACGCGCCTGTATCATTGGAACAGTTTGGTGGAAAAGCGCATAACACTATGCACTAAGACTGAATTCCGCTGGCGGAGCATTCTATGCACCTGCTCCGATGAGGTAGTTTGCTTCCAACAGGCAGTTGTCGAGTAGAGAGACAGAGTGTCTTGAAGAGGCTGGGAGGTGGTAGGAAGCTAGAAAGGTGATCTCTGTCGACCAACAGTGTCCGATATGCCTGCAGATACTTGATGATTCTCCTATTGGACTTGACTCCCTTCGAATCTTGCGACTGAGAGCGGCCTGGGTCCATTATTATAATCGTTTTATTGGTTACGACTGTTTCTAACAAAAGTCTACAACTACGAAAGTTGGAGAAAGCTAATAGTCATCTTCCATAGATAAGCCACTGCATCAACTGGACTTCACTTCAGGATGGCTCCTCTTACGCAGCACACCACTCTGTTGGGAAGGGAATACACCTCCGACTTCAAACTTGCACACAGAACTGGGAGATATGCTCTTTACAATTAAACCGAAAAAGAAAACTACTGGATAGCAGAGGCCTTAAAAGAAGAAATACAAATATACAACTTTTAGTGCTATTAAAAAGGGGAGATGAAGATATGGTAGATTTGCAGCCAGTTCACTTAATTCCAAGTCACATTATAACAAGATGTTTAGGCTGTTGAGTTCTTAATTGCTCGAAATCAGCAGAGAATAAGCTAATTGTATATGCTGTGAACAATCATGTTAGGGTAGACGGATGACACAATCTAGTTTTGCCCAGCTTCTTGAAAATAAGCTGGAAGAGATAGTTCACTGTGTCATAATAGGTCATTATGAAATTAGTCTGGAGCAGATGTATTGAGCCTGTCAGTAGAGAGGGAAGTCTCTGCATTCATATATTTCCCTAGATTCTAAAGGAGTCTTCTGGAATGAGGAAGTTTTTTCGATCCTCTGGCCTCAAGCATCTGCTTGGATATATAGACTGAAGAGAGAAGAAAGGAATTACAGGCCAGAAAAGCTGTAGAGGCGCGAAAAGGGATACAGCTTCATAGTGTCTATTCCCAGTGGTAATAGAACCAGCAGTCAAGTGAACTTTCGTAATGACTACAGTTGTGGCTAGCCAAATTAAGTGAGTGGGCAGACTATTGCAAGTGTCCCAGCGACTCCGCCACATCCCTAGTGCTCACTTCAAATATAAAAACTGGCTGTCCCAGTAGCAGAAGTCGAGCACGAGTATCCAACGCATGTCCAGTGAAGAAGGGAGTTGCTGGATATGCTGGGAGAGTGGGGGTGACTCTGAACTCCGTTTGCCTGCGAAGCTCAGGCGAGATGGGAGTTATTTAAACGAATAGAGAAGTTGGTAACTACTGGCTTCCTAGTCCTAGGCTAGCCAAAACTCTGGTCTCTGGGGAGTCTATAAGGCTGAATAACTGAGCTCTGAGCAGTATAGACACACTCCCAACCCATCTAAACCGTGTCTTAGCTTTTCATTCCTCCAATATGTCCGCTCCTCAGCGGCCCTCCGCCCCCCACACCTCCCCCTACGCTTACTCTCAGACCGGAGGTCCTTGTTCCGCCAACTCCCGTCCTGTGAAGACTCTAGCGAGTGTGTTTCACGTGGACAGGCGCTACGAAGTGCTGCAGACTGTGGGCCATGGTGCTTATGGAGTCGTCATTTCCGCCCGAGACACCAAGACCGGCCAACTAGTCGCTATCAAGAAGATTGAAAAGGCATTCGAACACGAAACCTTCACCAAGCGGACTCTGCGGGAGCTGAAAATCCAAAGACTAATGCAGCACGACAATATCCTGGGCATACAGACCATCCAGCTCCCTCCCTCTCGGGAAGACCTGAACGAAATCTACGTAGTGGTGGACCTGATGGAAACCGACCTAAACACTGTGATTCGGTCGAAGCAGGTGATGGAGGATGAGCACTGCCAATTCTTCATGTACCAAATCCTGAGAGGGATCAAGTACCTGCACAGTGCGAATGTCCTGCACAGGGACTTGAAGCCGAGCAACCTACTCGTCAACTCCTCATGCGACTTAAAGATCTGCGACTTCGGACTTGCGAGAGCGGATTTGCCCTTTTTGAAGGTTCGGGCTGCAAGTATGACTGACTACGTGGCGACTCGCTGGTACCGGGCCCCGGAAGCACTGCTGACATACCGGGTTTACACGAAAGCTATTGATATGTGGAGTGTGGGGTGCATACTGGGAGAGCTCTTGTTGAGGTGTCCGCTGCTGCCGGGGACCAGCGCTGAGAACCAGCTGGAACTAATTTTCGACTTTGTGGGTACTCCAGGGGAGGAGGAAATGAAGGAAATTCCCAATCCGCACTCGAGGGATAAGGTGATGAGGATGGTCAAAAGACCACCCAAGGACTTGGACGCGATGTTCGCGGATTCCAACCCTATGGCAGTCGATTTGCTCAGACGAATGCTGGTCTTCGACCCCAAGAAGCGTATAACGGTGGACGAGGCTTTGGAACATCCCTATTTGGACCAATTCCGCATGCCCGACGACGAACCCACCACCGAAAGCGTGTCCTACTTCGACTTCTCCTTCGAGCGGGAAGTGCTCGACATGCAACTCCTCAAAGACATGATCTACGAGGAAATCCTGCTGTACCACTTCACATCCAAGAAGGAAGAGTATGAAAAGCTGAAGCTGGCGGCCAGGACTATGTCCATCCCTATGGAGCTGGACCAGGACTTGGAGGAGGAAGGGGATGACGAGCTTAGCTAATCGTAATTCAGCTATATAGACTACACATGCAATTCACTGCTTCTCGTCTTGCAGGAATTTCCCTTGTTCTCCGGGTATCATGTGGTAGAACCACCGGCCGTTGGTGCTTTGTGCTTCTCGGGCGTTGCCGGCGCCTGGCCACATTTGAGTGAAAAACTGAATTTGAGAGGCGGAGGCTGGCTTTGAGCCGAGTAGGTACCAGGTGATGTCTTCGGAACAGGGAGGAACTGTCTGCGACCCGGAGTAAAAGTGGAAGTCGGAGAACTGAGGGCCGAGTTCGGAAAAGAAGCTTAGAGGAGTGTCTTGTATGACAGCTTCCAATACGCTGCTTTTCCTCTCACTCCGTTCATACCACACCGCCAACCCCGCTTTCGACCCATCCTCTCCCCTGTGTATCATCTGCATTTCCAGCTCATACCTCCTCCCTCCCAGTCTATGCTCTGCAGGCGTCCTGAACTCCACTCTTTCCAGCTGATAGCGAACAGAGGCCGCAGAGCCTATAGGCACAGCAGTGAATCCGCCTTGAAGGTGGGTGAGTAAGTAGGTGGAGGCGGCTTGGTGGGAGGCATAGGTGGAGTCGAGAGGAGGGTAGTGGAGGGAAAGAGGAGCATAGGAAGAGTTGAATGGGGAGACTGTGAGTTGCTCTTCGCCTATTCCTTGCGTTTCCCCGAGATCGATGGGGGATTGTCGATTTCCGCTCACGCAAGTCCCTGTCCAGCTCCTTCCTTGGTCCTGCAGAGCCCAACTCACTCCTACCAGCAGCACCACTTCCGCTATATTTCTCATATTATATCCGTTTGCCAATTGGATTGTCTCCCCTCCCCCTAGTTTACTGCCTTATATTGGGCAGAGATATGTGTAAATATACAAATCACAGAGAACTACATACTAGGGAAACGGCGACTGCGATTTGAGGAAGCCGTCCGCATCCGGTTGATAACAGCGTCTTCCCTACTTGGAGGGACTTCTGGGGAAGCGCGGGAAGGCGGCTTCAGGCAAAGCACATTAGTGGGGAACACCTTTTCATGCACCATTCGCATAGCATTTGCGTCCATCACCAGTAAACCCACTCTTTCCATTGGCTTCAAGTGTGCCCACTCCTCCCGGCCCATTTCCACTCCTTTGTGCCCTGCTTCTTCCCTAGCTCCCTCCACCATCCCTTTCAATGCATCGTACAGCACGTCCTCTACTCTGCGACTTTCTCGACTGATTGATTTCACTCTCCGGAGAGTAGGACTCTGCTGGTCTTTGTGGACTAACTGGAAGTAGAGGGAGCCTTGTAGGCCGTAGTGGCGGTTAGGGAGTTGCTGCAAGCGCTGGAATTCATGTTTGCATGAGAAAAGACAGTCTTGGAAAAAGTGCTCGTAGTGCATCTCATGCAGGAAAAAGGCGGCTTGAAGTGAGGAGTAGTGGTGCACTTCATGACGAAGATCGGCCAGACTCGCCCGAAGCTGGCATGTGCCGTCTGGCCTTTTTCCCTCTTTCCCACTTCTCACTCTCCTACTTGCCTCAGCTGTTTTCGTCTCTTTCCTGCCGCGTTCCCCCTCCTTCATGGCCAAAGCCAGGTTATCCCTCGTCACTTGCTTCAACTCGCCTGTGAGGGACTCTATTCTACCGCGTTCCTCTCGCACTGTACCTTGGTAGAGCGTCACAAGGCCCACTAGATTCTGCTTCTGCCGCTCCAGCGTCTGTACCTGCTTCTGACACTGCTCAATATCCTCTATCATCCCAAACGTCGCCGGGTTGTTCTCAATATCAAAATTGGCCCTGGCCAACGCTTCCATCAGCCCATGCTGATGCGTCGTCGCAGTCTCCAGCTTGGACTTCAGCTTTTCCCTCATGAGCAGAGACTTGCGGCTTAGAGCCTGGTCCAGCACTTTGTCCAGGTTGCCATACGTGCTTTGGAGCTGGGAGTTGGCTTCGCTGGCTGGACGCAGTAGACCTGGGACGTCTTTGTGAGGCCGGGAGCGAGCGGTCCCGTCCCCTTCCACTGTCTTTTGCCGAAAGCCTTTAGCAGATAACGCGCCTTGCAGCAACGACCTGCCGAGCGCTATTCTGCGATTGACTTTGCCGTCCATACTACCTAGTCTTATTCAAATCCGGCACCCAGAAGACCAAGTTCTGGCAGGCGGAGGCCATCAGCATGTATTCCTTGTTCCACGCTACGCAGGTGGGCAGCTTGGGGTGGCCTTTTAGTTCGTGCACTCTTTGGCCGGAGGTGGCGTCGAAAATCACGAGGCCGTTGTTGCGCTCGCAGCCGGTCACTAGGAACTTGCTGCAGGGACTGAAACTCGCCATTACTTTGCCGTTCTCGTTGACGAAGTCTCGAACTACGCATTTCTGTGTGCCCATCATCGCATCCAGCAGCAAAATCTGGTTCTCAATGGTATACGCTAGCAGCAAATTCCCATCATCACTAAACTCCAACCCCTTAATCTCCGGACAATCGAACTCCCAACTCTCATACGGTCCATTCTGATACTGACTGCAATCAAACAGCTTTATCACATTCCTCACCGAACTTTGATTCGCCACCGGGTACACCAAGGCAAATATCAGTCCGGACGGGTCGTACGCCACACTGCCCGCCCCAATTCCTTCTGTGTACTCGCAGTACCCGCAGCACTTTCTCAGACGCAGATCCCAGTAGGCCAGGCGCTTGTCTCGGCCGGCGGACAGGAAGGTGTCGTTCACAGGGTTCATGCAGATGGAGGAGATGGAGTCCGTGTGGCCGCGGAAGTTGTGGATTATGCGGTTGTCGTAGGAGGACCAATACTTGATCAGGCTATCCTTCCCCTTCTTCGTCGAGCACAAAAAGGCGTTATTATGATGCGTGAGTCTGATGTTATCCACCCCAAACTCCCTGTTAAACAGACACTTCTCCCTCGTCCCCCGCAGTATATTGTAAATATTGACCGAGTCGTCATCCGAAGAAGTGACCAGCATCGTGCTGTCGTCAGAGAAGCACAGGGAGTTGATGTCGGCTTGGTTGTCTTTGAAGACCTTGCCGATGTCCATGGCGCGCAGGGAGTCGCTGGTGGCTTCGATTGTGTCCATATATAATAGTGCCGCCTAGGGAGACTAGGGATTTAGGCTAGAGGGATTAGAGTGGGATTTGAGCTGTATGGGAATGCAGTTTGGAGGGTGACCGGAGTTGTGGACTAGGATGTGGGTAGGGAGGGAAATTTTCCGAGTTTCGAGGGATTTGACGGGGTAGTTACTAGGAAGCAGGCCTTATAAGTAGGGAAAACCTCTAAGTCCACTATAACTCTTCCGGAATTTGCCTATAAGGCCAAATTTTCTCTGTCTTCGTTCTCCTGAATATTGATGAGTCGAATTTTGATGAAACCTGCGAAAAGAGTCATTTTCTTGCACTAATTCGCCCGATTTTCCCACTTCAGCGATTTTTTCCATACTTCATCAGCCTCATTCCCTAAAATCCGATACCAAACTTTCGCATCCTGCCCCAATCTGTCTCTGTATATGTTCAAATCTCAGCGAAATACACACTTTTCCAATGCAAATAGCCAAGTCGCCCAATTTCCCCTTGACAAGTCCCATATTTCCTTTTCTATGCATCTAAGTGCTTACTTCCTCTGCCTCCCCCTCTTCTTCCTCCTCCTCATCATCCGGTGTATCCCCCTCCTCCCCTTCGATTTCCGGCAGCTGCACATCATCCCTCTTCACGATTTCCCACAACGCACCATTGGCGTCCCTGAAGAAAATCATCTCTTCCTGCGACTCCGCCGCATCAAGGATCTCTTGAATGGATGGATCCGCACTTCCCTGCTTGATATACCTGTCCTGGCTGCCTGCTTCTGCGATTCTGTCCACTAGGCGCTGGTTGTCCACGCTGGTTAGAGGCTACCGGTATTGGTGGATGCTTTTCTCGCAGGTCTTGATGGAGCCTTCCAGGGACTGCATTCGCAGGCGGAGTTGCTCCAGGGTGGAGTCATAGTGGGCGGCGTTGTTGATGAAGGCGTCCAGCATCATTTTGTTCTTGGAAGTCGCTTCTTTCAAATCGTCGATTTGAGTAGCAAGTTCCGCGTTCTCCCTCTGCGTCTGTTCGAGCTCTGAGGCCAGCGTCTTCAGCTGACTTTCCTTGCTTTGCCCAGGCTTCTTCTTATTAAACCAGGACATTTTGTCTGTGTAGGCACCCGGGACGGAATTGAAGGGGATTTATCAAATAAAGCAGGGAAATTGGAAAGGGATTTGGACTAGAATTAGAGAAATAAGCCTGAAAAGTGACTATTAGTCCCCAAATGTATCGCTTTTTACGACCTTTCCCCTGTTTAGCCTATTCCTACCTTTATTCCCTCAACAACGGCTCTGAAAGAGCTCTAAACACCCCCATTTCGCTGTGTCTGAGCCTCGGACTCGTCTCCCGCTTGGGAAGCAGCACTACCACCGGCCAGTCCTCACTCCCCGGGGCCAGAAAGGCAGAAGTCTGGCCCTGGTACAGGGTGGGAGGGGTCCAGTTCTCTAGTTCAGGGTTGGATTCGAAGTCCAAAACCCAGTAGAGAGGGGGTAAAGGACGGACTCGGTATAGATAGCAAAGCAGGGCTATTAGGATAAATTCAACTCCGGCGTATATGAGCGAGACTGAGAATTGGTAGTGGTCCGGAGCAGCCTTCGAAATGGGCACCAGGCAAAGATCACACAGGAAATAAAACGTACTAAAGACCTGGAAACAGCGCAAAGTCAATAATTTGTGCTGCGCATTTTCCAGCATCGCAAATAAGCGCAGCCCCTCGACATCCACCAAGTGCCGCTTCGCCCTTCTGATAGCTTTAACCGTGCAGACTCCGGAGTAGACAGCAGTGCCTGCGACCACAGCGACAAACAGCCACTCCAGCTCTGTAGCACTCAGCTTGTACACACTAAAGACGAAGTAAAGCAGACCTAGGCCGTAGGAAAACCTTGCGAAGTCGTCCCTGGTGAATGTGAGCCGGATAGATAAGTAGCCTTTGCTGAAGAGGATCAGAGTGATGTACAGGAAAGTGTTGTATAGGGTGAAAGTTACTGCCTCTAGTAGGGCGAAATACCGCCTTGCGATTTCGTCCTCTTGACACACGAAAAACATCGATATGGACGTGTTGTTCAGCAGCCTTGCACCGACCACCATCGTAAGCAAGTGATGAAAGGGCGTTCCCAAGGCCGGGTATTTGCGGTAAGTGAGCCACGTCCACACTGTAAAGAGGCACAAGGAGCCCAGGGTGGTGAGGTGGTAGTGCCACTCAGGGAAGGGACTTTCTACCATTTATACCAGAGAAATCAGGTTTGCTGGAAAACTTGGACCACGAAGCCGGGCTGGATGCCGTAGTCTTGTGGAGTTAGGTCACTTTTCAGTTCTTTTCCTCTGAAAAACTAGCGAATCGTCGATTTCGCTCCTTTTTTTGCTTCCAGATACGTATTTTTAAGGTCTCCGACCATGCAAGTATTCAAAAGCCGAACCGGCACATCGTCCTACTGCGGCATGAACCTCATTCTGACCTAAATACTCCCTACCTCCACTTCCTCCTCCCTCAACTTCGCCTTTTCTTCCTGTGCACCAGCCCATTAAAGTAACTCACAGGGTCGTTTATCACAAAGGCCGGAAGTTCATATCTGACTCCGGTGCTGTCCAGACAGACCATCATTGAGTCCTTTTCTGTGAAGATTTCTGCGACTTGGAGGAGCAAGCGAGTGGTTTCTGCGTCTGTTTCGGCGGCTTCGCGCAGGGCGAGCCAGACCTGGCGGTGGTCGGAAGTGCAGGAGCGCCAGAAGTCTTGGCGCAGGGATTTCAGTTCGTTTTTGGATTGTGGCTTTCCAAACGGGAGTCGTTTTGACGCCTTCGACGCTGTATTGGCCTTCGAGTTCCTGGTAATCGTGACCAACTACAAATCGCGAAAACATCGTGGCGGCAGGGCTAGCAGACTTAGTGCAAGCGCTGCCCATCTAAAATGGTCTAATCCATGCTGCGTTCCCGGCGTTACTCTGCAGTTTTCCCTCTAACTCAGAAAAAAAGATGCTTGGACTGGGAGATATGAGAAGAAAAGACTGGTTGGGTCAGATTACTGTGAAACTACTAGTAGTGCTTAGTAGGGCCTGGGAAATTTGAAGATATTGGAGTGTTTTATTACGTTCGCACTCAGAAATCCTCTGAAAAAGGCAGAACAATGGCTGTCTACAGTGCAAATGGCTTTAAATAAATGATGTCTAACACAGAGGCTGACAGACTCACATTGTAAGAAGTATAAAGTGCTGAGAGTGCGGATTTGGGAT
>Ga0247837_1008581_pt1 | contig 12763 bp, 7 predicted proteins | sample LaCtaG_2_FD_187115 | JGI IMG/M metagenome (GOLD analysis project Ga0247837, IMG submission 187115) | Freshwater microbial communities from meromictic Lake La Cruz, Castile-La Mancha, Spain - LaCruzMarch2015_14.5m | ecosystem: Environmental > Aquatic > Freshwater > Lake | place: Spain: Castile-La...
GGAATAGTAATACTACCATCCGACGTACTTAGGTGGTTTGAAGCCGTTAAGCCTTAAGTAAACGATAATTTGTCCCCTATGATGCGTATGATGATCATGCATCAATTCAAATATCTGCCAGCGGGTGAGGTTTCCTGCAAAAAAATTTACTCTTTCAGAAAGTTCATTTTCCTCTAAATTCTGGAGCACTTTTAAGGTATATTTTCCTATTTCCAGGTATTGGGACTTAATTTCCTGAATAGATTGGCCTTCATCTTTTATTTTCAAGCCTAAACTTTCACCTTTCAGGTAAGTACTGCTTAACCAATACATATTTTGAGTAATATGTAAAACTTGTTCCCGAAAAGACATTTCTTCTTTTACGGGTTTGAAATTCCAGAGTGAATCGGGCAGCGTATTCATAACATCCTCTGTATATTTTAGTCCATTTTGCCACTTAGTGATATGGTCCTTGATAAAAGAGATTTGCCCGTTCATGACTGACAAAAAGAAAGAGAGGCATAATATGAGGCTGATATTTTTTTTCATGATTACAAGTTATTTATAATTTCTTCTAAAGAATCTTTTAGGGTCCAATCGATTTTTACAATGATTCCTTTTGAGACTAACAGCACCCAATTTTGAATGTTTTCAGAAGCTTTATTCCGCTTGATTAATTCATTTTCAAAGGCAAGCTTGTTTTTATGATCTTCCAAAAGCTCTTCAACTGATGTACTGTCTAAATTATTTATGAGGGTAATAAAAACATTTTCTTGTTCAGATTCTATGACCAAAGGTATATCAAAATTATATTCCCTTTGTGCAATATAGGAAGTAATTAGGCGATTTTTCTCTATGAAATCGAAGAAAAGGGGTTCTACTAAAGAGGTTAAACGATCACTTACCTCTATGAAAAAGGTATTTGGTAAAAGGTCAGTCAGTGAAAATTCCTTTAATAAATCTTCTGCCAAAATTTTTATTCTATAACTTTCCTCATCGGGATGCCATTCATTTATAAAGGCTGTCATAGCCATTTTAAAATTTTCTTTTTCTTTATTCGACCAATTTTCTATGTTTAAATCCTCCCAAATGGTAAAAGTTTCAATAATTTTAAAAGTAGTTGTCACCTCTTTTATTCCAGATAAATCTTCATATTGAATCAGTTTATTTATATGGTCAACCTCGCCTCTTGCTGCTTCCGTATAAAGAAAAGAAGGATATTCTCTAACCACCTCGGGCGTCTGATCAATAAAACGCATAGGAAATCTATTAAAGGTCAGGTTTTCATTTTTCCAGGGTATAGAAATTGATTCATTTTTAAGGTCCAGTACATTTAATTCTTCCAAATCTTTATTCCAGATTCTATTGATAACGGATAAATCTTTATCGGCTTGGGGCAGAATCAGATAATCTCTTGCTCGGGTAAAACCTACATAAAATACCCTGATTTCTTCGGCAAGATCTTGTTTATTCTGGTAATCCCATTCTGGAGATTTTTCAATATTATCCCAGAGAACTGTTTTTTTATTGTTCTTACCGTAAGGATTTATCCATAAACGCACCCATCTGTTTCCCAGAATATTTGATAAATCTATCGTATTATTTTTGGGAACAATGGTTAGATTATTGATTTTGGTGTTTACTTCTTTATCGAGATCCATAAGGATAACGATGGGCCATTCAAGTCCTTTGCTTCGGTGGTAGGTGAGCACTCTAACGGCATCGGGACCTTCCCCTGCCCCTTGAAAATCTGCTTTGGTTTCAATTTTTCTTTGACACCAGAAAATAAATCCGCTCAACGAGGTAGCAATATGAAGACTCTTGCAACTTTCCTCATATTTAAGGGCTATGGATCTGATTTGATCAATATTATCTAATCGCTGGTCTGGATTTCCCCATTCAACAATCAATCTTTTTATATCAAGAGAGGAGATTATCTGGTCTAATATTTCAAAAACGGATAGATATTTCCTATTTTTTCTCAACGCTATCAGTTTCCTCGTGAGAGGGTAATCCATGCCCCATTCGGGTAATTTCAAATCACTTTCATTTGCTTTTTGGCGTTGCCGATCAGCCTTTGCGTGTAAAAGTGCCTCAAGATTCATTTTTTCGCCATACAATAAAATTTCTGTGAGGGCAATTTCATCCTTACTTTGAACATATTTTAAACAGGCGAGAATCAGAATACCTTCGATGGTGTCAAAAATGCCCGGTTGAGAAAGGGCAGCATTTAGCCCGGCCATTTTTAAGGAGGCAGCCATGTCTAAACAAAGGCTGTTTTTTTTACAAAGAATAGCGACATCACCCGCTTGAGCCCTTCTCATTTCACCACTTTGATCATCTTTTATATAGATGCCTTTTTGTAACTGAGATTGCAGGGAATGAGCTAATGCGTTGGATATATGTTGAATATTAAATTTTTGTTTCTTTCCATCTTCATTTTTATTTAATTCCCACATATTTAGTGCCAGACCAAACAGATCAGATTCACTTTCCCTGGTACGAATGGGTTGAAGTTCTACCTGAGAGGAGGGCATATCGTTAAATCCGCGAACGAAAAGAGCGTTAACACAATTTACCAGATCTTGCCTTGACCGGTAAGAATTTCCTTGAACATCCTCCGGTTTTACCCCTCCGTTTTTATCGATAATGGCTTTCATCAGAGAGGGTTCCGCACCTCGAAATCCGTAGATACTTTGTTTTGGATCTCCCACCCAAATTGTATGTTTAGCTATTTGAGAAAGTTTGAGAAAAATGGATAACTGAATGGGGCTGGTATCTTGAAATTCATCGACCATTAAAATACTGATTTCCGATCTCAATATGTCGCAAACGGTAGGATTGTCTAGCAATTCGTCCACTTTAACTTCCATATCTGTGTAATCAATGAGACCCCGTTGCGTTTTGAAATGGCTATACTCTTGCATTGCTTCGATGGCGAGCTCAAATATCTCATGTATAAATGCGGAAATGTCAGCATGGAACCGTGGATGTCGAATATGACCAGCTGCAAAATATGTCATTTCTTTTATAGCCTCCTTACTTTTTGCCCCGGCATCTAATTTAGATAGCCTGGCCCAATCTTCCCATGGCGGATAGATGTTGTTTTCAAGGTATTGCTTTACTTTTTTAATCTTGTCAAGACTGGTTGAAGTAACCTTAGTTACATCACCGATTTCGCTAACTTTATGTAAGGTATCTTTTATTTGGTCTAAGAGAAGCCTGTCAAACGCTTCAGCGTCCATCTCAGGAGGTTCGAGGAGATTCAGTTGGGTAGCAACAGATTCGTTGGCTGATTCTCTTAACATGGCTGCTGAAAAATTATTAGCCCTGGCAATATCTGTTAAATCTTTTACTATATTTCTCCAATCTGTGCCATTATTTTCATCTTTTACGATGGTAAGTCTCCTGCTCAACTCCTCCATTTTTTCTACCTTTTCCGGAGTCAAAATAGAAGTCATAGCCAGATTGAAATAGTATTGCGGTTCTCCTTCGGTAATAATATTTACAATAGGAGATACGCCTGCTTCAAAAGCAAAGCGTTGTAATAATTTGATTCCCAGACTATGAACGGTTCCAATCAATGCATTGGTTAACGCTTCAGCTTCTTGTCGTAATCCTAATTTTAGTAAAGCTATCCTTACTCTACTTTGTAATTCAGACGCAGCTTTTTGAGTAAAAGTGGTAGCAATGATGCCAGCGGCCGGGTAGCCCTCATTTAACTTTTTAACCATTTCTTGAGTAAGCCTGTATGTTTTTCCACTTCCAGCACCTGCAGAAATTATAGTAAATGCCATATTGTATAAAATTTTTATAGTAAGTTAACCTAATTCTATTGCATTGCTATTTACAATTTTATTTACAGTTTTTTCGTTTTTACTCAAAAATTTAAGATGAAAAAGGAAATAATAATTTTTTTATTTGTCGTTTCTCAGCTCTTCTTTGGCTGTAAAAAAAACGATATGCTGGACGAATCTGTTTTACAAGGGGAAGTTATTAGGGTATCTTGTGCCTCGACGGTTGTTCAGATTAAAAATGCAGAAAAATACGGTGAGGACGGTTGGAAGGATGAAATGGCAACGGGTGAGTTAAAGTATGATAATGTTTTTATGGTGGCAAATATTTGTAAAGTCAATCTGGAAATGGGTAAGACGTTTCAATTCAAAATCATTTCCCTAACGCAAAATGATTGTATTCAATGTTTACTTTATGATGCACCCCCGAAGGTTTCTTATGCTATCGAGGTAATTCCCTGACAAAAAAAAGGGGGAAATCACTCGAAAAACGGATGATTTCCCTCTATAATTATTTAAAACTATCTATTTAGGCAGAAAGTAAGGTCGTCCTTATTTTATTTAAGGCTGAACCTGCTTGCACCCATTCGATTTGTTGTTGATTGTAAGTATGATTTACATTGAAAGAATCTCTGCTGCCGTCGGAATGATGAAGTACTAAAGTCAGCGGAGTTCCTGGCGTCATAGTATCGAATCCCTCGATATTAATTAAATCATCCTGACGGATTTTTTCAAAATCGGCGGCATCAGCGAAAGTTAAGCCGAGCATACCTTGTTTTTTCAAATTGGTTTCATGTATCCTGGCGAATGACTTAACAATCACGGCCCTCACGCCAAGAAATCTTGGCTGCATAGCAGCATGTTCCCTGGAAGAACCTTCACCATAATTTTCTTCACCAAAAACGACGGTACCAATACCTGCTTCTTTATACGCGAGCCCTGAATCAGGAACGGAAAGGTAATCGTTTTTAATAAAGTTAATCACCTTATTGGTTTCACCATTAAAGGCGTTAATGGCACTGATGAACGTATTTTTAGCAATATTTTGTAAATGTCCGCGATAAGTTAACCATGGTCCTGCCATAGAAATATGATCTGTGGTACATTTTCCCTTTGCTTTAATCAGGATACGCATACCTTTCAGGTGTTCTGCCTGGATAGGGGTAAAAGGAGATAAAAGTTGTAATCTTTCTGAGGTAGGGCTTACTGATATAGTTACTTCATTGCCGTTATCAGCGGGAGCAACGTAGCCAGCATCTTCTACAGCGAAACCATTTGTTGGTAATTCATCGCCACTTGGTGGATCTAATTTAACAGCCACTCCATCTTCATTCAACAAAGTATCTGTTAAAGGATTGAAGGTCAAATCACCTGCGATGGTTAGTGCGGTAACAATTTCAGGAGAAGCAACGAAGGCTCTTGTTTGAGGATTACCATCATTTCGTTTAGAAAAATTACGATTAAATGAGGTAATGATAGAATTGGCTCTCGTTGGATCGTCTGTGTGTCTTGCCCATTGACCGATACATGGACCACAAGCATTAGCCATAACCACACCACCAATTTTTTCAAAATCAGCTAGTTGACCATCGCGATTCACCGTGTATCTGATAAGTTCAGAACCAGGAGTTATAGTAAATTCTGCTTTCGCTTTAATATTTTTTTCACCAGCCTGTCTTGCCACGGAGGCAGCTCTGTCTAAATCTTCGTAAGAAGAATTGGTACAAGAGCCAATCAGACCAACTTCTAATTTTGCCGGATAGCCATTATCTCTCACCGCTTGAGCAAACTGAGAAATTGGCCAGGCCAAATCTGGCGTATAAGGACCGTTAATATGTGGTTCCAGTGTATTTAAATCAATCTCTATAACCTGGTCGAAATAGTCCGCAGGATTTGCGTAACAAGCTTCGTCACCGGTTAAATGTTCGGCTACCTTATCAGCTAAAGCGGCAATATCAGTTCTTCCGGTAGCCTTAAGATATCTGCTCATTGAGGCATCATAACCGAAAGTTGACGTAGTAGCGCCAATTTCAGCTCCCATATTACAAATGGTACCTTTTCCTGTACAAGAAAGAGATTCTGCACCGGGTCCAAAATATTCAACGATGGCACCTGTTCCACCTTTAACGGTAAGAATTCCTGCTACCTTTAGAATAACATCTTTTGGAGAGGTCCAGCCGTTTAATTTACCTGTTAGTTTAACACCAATGACTTTAGGCATTTTTAATTCCCATGGCATGCCCACCATAACGTCCACAGCGTCAGCACCACCAACACCGATTGCCACCATACCTAATCCACCCGCATTGGGAGTATGAGAGTCTGTCCCAATCATCATTCCACCTGGAAATGCATAGTTTTCAAGAACAATCTGGTGAATGATACCCGCACCTGGTTTCCAGAAACCTATACCGTATTTGATAGAAACGTCAGCTAAAAATTGGTAAACCTCATCATTTTCGTGCAGCGCTGTGCTCAAATCTTCTGCAGAACCAACCTCGGCCTGAATCAAATGATCACAATGTACAGTGGTGGGAACCGCTGTATTGGGCATTCCACAGGTCATAAATTGAAGGAGAGCCATTTGTGCGGTGGCATCTTGCATGGCCACACGGTCAGGGGCAAAAAATACATAATCTTTACCTTTTTGATAACCTTGCAAAGGTGAAGCATTATGAAGATGGGCATAAAGTATTTTTTCGGTAAGATTTAGTGGTCTTCCAAGTACTTTTCTTGCGTCAGCAATGCGTTGTGGTAATGCAGCATACCAAGCTTCAATCATATTAATATCAAATGGCATAATCGTTGGTTATTTAGTCTATGCTTTGGTTTATTAAATTTCGCCCAAATTTAGAACTATTGAAGGATATTTACCCAAAATTTTATGATATTTAATTAAATTTTAAGAATAGGTTTTTTTTATAATTAAAATACCCTAAATTTAGGTTTATCACTCAATAAATTTTCATAAAGCAACAATGTACGTAAACACTGAAGGTAAAAAAGAAGTCACTTATGATGCCATTGTCATCGGATCAGGGATTAGTGGAGGTTTTGCCGCCAAAGAACTCTGTGAAAAGGGACTTAAAACGCTCGTCCTCGAAAGGGGTAGGGATGTCAAACACGTAGTAGATTATCCAACAGCCTCTCTCGATCCCTGGGAATTACCTAATGGGGACAATGTGCCGGAAGCTGAAGTGAAAGAGCATTATTTCAACCAATCGAGAACAGGATATACCATAAAAGAATCTACCAAACATTTTTTTGTTAAAGATTCTGAACAGCCTTATACTGAAGTTCAACGCTTCGATTGGATGAGGGGATACCATGTGGGCGGACGTTCGATTATGTGGGGAAGGCAAAGTTACCGATGGAGTGATCTGGACTTTGAGGCTAATGCAAAAGACGGTATTGCTGTTGATTGGCCAATCAGATATGCTGATATCGCTCCCTGGTATGATTATGTTGAGCGATATATTGGGGTAAGTGGTCAGAAAGAAGGCTTGCATCAGCTTCCTGACGGTGAGTTTTTGCCGCCCATGGAGTTTAATTGTATAGAAGAATTTGTAAAGGAAAAATCAGAAGCTAAATATCCTGAACGTCGTATAACGATAGGCAGAACGGCTCATCTTACGCAGCCAAATCCTGAGTATCATGGAACAAGAGGTCAGTGCCTGTCCAGAAATCGCTGCATAAGAGGATGTCCTTATGGTGCTTACTACAGTTCCAATGCTGCCGCTTTACCCGCTGCCGAAGCTACGGGAAATATGACGCTCAGACCGCATTCTATTGTTCAAAATATCATTTTGGATGAAAAAACACAAAAGGCAGTAGGGGTGCGTATTATCGATGCGGAAACCATGGAAGTACATGAGTTTTTTGCTAAAGTGATTTTCTGTTGTGCTTCTGCTTTGGGAACTACCCATATTCTATTGAATTCAAGGTACGATTCTCATCCAAATGGTTTGGGAAATCTAAGTGGTGAGCTTGGACATAATATTATGGATCACCATTTTAGAGCGGGTGCCAGAGCTAAATCTGAATTATTTGGCGACAAATATTTTAAAGGCAGAAGGCCTAATGGAATATATGTACCCAGGTTCAGAAATATTGATAATGCAACCAAAAGGAGGGACTTTATAAGGGGTTATGGTTATCAGGGCGGTGGTGGAAGGCAAAGTTTCGGTGCTTTAGTAGCCGAAGAGGCTTTCTTAATGGGTGCTCAATCTAAAGATCAGCTCTCAGAACCAGGACCGTGGTCTATGAATTTACTCGGTTTTGGAGAAACACTGCCTTATCATGAGAATAAAGTCGAACTAGACTACAGCCGCTTAGATAAGTGGGGCCTTCCAGTGCTAAAATTTGATGCAGGCATAAAGACGAATGAAAAAAATATGCGTCTTGATATGATGAATGCTGCAGCAGAAATGCTGGAAGCTGCCGGATTAAAAGAGATAACTACCTACGACGATGGTTATTCCCTCGGTCTGGGTATTCATGAAATGGGAACAGCCAGAATGGGAAATGACCCAAAAACGTCTATTCTCAATAAATGGAATCAAATGCATCAGGTATCTAATGTTTTCGTTACGGATGGTGCTTGTATGACCTCTGCCGCCTGTGTTAATCCATCGTTAACCTATATGGCTTTAACAGCCAGAGCGGTTGATTATGCTGTTAAACAATTGAAAAATAACAATCTGTAAACCTTTATAATAGCCACTATGCAACGTCGTGAACTTTTAAAATATACAGGGATGGTTATTGGATTTACAGCCGCCACCGGATCCTTAGCTGGGTTGGTATCGTCCTGTAAACCTAATAATGAAAACGCCCCATCAGAGGGTAAAGAAAAGGATAATTGGGTTCCCTCAGCGCTAACTGCAGAACAGTTTGCCTGGGTTACTTTGATTGCTGATACTATGCTGCCTAAAACAAAAACGCCCTCTGCTTCAGAGTTGGGTGTCGATAGATTTGTAGATTTACTTCTTTCAGATTGGGCTGCGCCGGACACAAAACAACTCTTTTTAAACGGTCTTGATAATTTTGACGTCAAGGTAAAGGAAAAAATGGGCAAATCTTTCGTTGCTCTTGCGGAATCAGAACGTACGGATTATTTAAACGCGCTGAATACTGAAATTAGAGAAGCCGTTAAACTGCTTCCGGTCGGTGCTAAACCATTGCCTTCTCATCAGTTTTTTATGATGCTTAAGGATACCATATACAAAGGTTATTTCGCTAATGAACAACTTTGTACTGAAGTACTGGTGTATGATCCTATTCCCGGTGTTTTTAAAGGTTGTACGCCCTTAGCAGATACAAAAGGTCTGGCTTATGCGCCCGTCTGATTATTTTTATTAAATCATTTTGTTATTGTTTTAAGTCATTTTAATCGTTCCGTCTTATGAAACATTCTGTTTGTTACTGGTGTTTTCGCGCCTTTTATACCTTACCCGAGTTTTGTAAAGAAGTCAAAGCACTGGGTTTTGAATCGGTAGAAATTTTAGGGCCTGCCGATTGGAAGGTCGTCAAAGATGCAGGTCTTACTTGTGCCGTTGGTATGGATAGCTTTTGTAATATTTCTAAAGGATTTAATGATCCTAAAAATCACGCCTTCCTTCAAGAGAATTATGTGAGGTTCATAAGGCAGGCGAGTGAAAATGGAATTCCTTCCGTTATTTGTTTTTCTGGAAATAGGAATGGTATTTCGGACGAGCAAGGACTTGAAAATTGTGCAAGAGGTTTGGAAATGGTGACAAAGGAAGCTGAAAAATACGGTGTCAAAATAGTTATTGAATTGTTGAATAGTTATATTGATCATGCCGATTATCAATGCGATCATACCGCCTGGGGTGCAGCTTTAGTACAAAAATTGGGCTCGCCGAACTTTAAATTATTGTATGATATTTATCACGCTCAGGTGATGGAGGGAAATATTAGTAATAACATTCTGAAATATCATGAGGTGATTGGCCATTATCATACGGCGGGTCTTCCAGGCAGAAATGAAATCGATGAAAGTCAGGAGCTTTACTATCCTCATATCATCAAAACCATAAAGGGTACGGGTTATGATGGCTTTTTAGGGCAAGAATTTATACCTACTTCAGGTAAACCCCTGGAGAGTTTGCGAAGGGCAAAGGAAATTTGTACCGTTTGATTTAGTAAATCAGTAAAATATTTAAAAAAAGCTTCCTCATTGGAGGCTTTTTTTTATTTGTAAAGAAGTGAACCCTTTGACAAATTATAAGTTTACATACTTTTCTTATACCTTTGAGTATTGAATTTTTCATCAAATTAAAATAGAAAATGAATATTAGGCTTGAAGCTTTACTTAAAGACCGTATTCTAGTTATTGATGGTGCCATGGGCACAATGATACAACAGTATAAACTAACGGAAAAGGATTATCGGGGTACCCGATTTGCAAATCATGCTTATGATATTCAAGGTAATAATGAAATCCTTGTTTTTACCCAGCCCCATATTATTGAAGCTATTCATCTTGCCTATCTCGAGGCCGGTGCCGATATATTGGAAACAAATACCTTCGGAGCTACAAAAATAGCCCAGGCCGATTATCATCTGGAAAGCCTGGCTTACGAAATGAACCTTGAGGCTGCAAAAATAGCCAGAAAGGTAGCAGATGATTTCAATAAAAGAACCCCGGAAAAGCCTCGTTTTGTTGCCGGAGCTATAGGTCCAACCAATAAAACTGCATCTCTTTCTCCGGATGTAAATAACCCCGGTTTCAGGGGAGTGTCTTTTGACGAACTTAAAGAGGCGTATTATGAACAGGCGAAAGGATTAATGGACGGTGGTTGTGACGCACTCATCGTAGAAACCATCTTTGATACCCTAAATGCAAAAGCGGCGCTCTTTGCCATTGAAGAATTATTTGAGGAGGTAGGCGATCGTCTTCCTGTTATGATATCCGGTACCATCACCGATGCGAGCGGAAGAACCCTCTCAGGGCAAACCGTTGGCGCTTTCTGGGCCTCCATTAACCATATTCCAATTTTGAGTGTAGGGTTAAATTGTGCGTTGGGAGCGACGGAAATGAGACCCTATCTTCAGGAATTATCTGACATTGCAGACTGTTTTATCTCCGCCTATCCTAACGCAGGTTTACCTAACGAGTTTGGGGAATATGATCAGGGGGCATCTGAAATGCAACAGTATATAAAGGAATTTGCCTCTTCTGGTTTTGTAAATATAGTGGGTGGCTGCTGTGGTACAACGCCCGATCATATTCAGGCTATGGCCGAAGCTGTTAAGGGTATTGTTCCAAGAAAACTTACTCCTAAAAGCCATTTTACTACTCTTAGTGGCCTTGAACCTCTTGTTATTCGTCCCGAAACAAATTTTGTTAACGTAGGTGAAAGAACAAATGTTACTGGTTCCAAGCAATTTGCAAGGTTAATTCGCGAGAAAAATTATACGGAGGCCCTCAAAGTCGCTCAACAACAAGTAGAAGGGGGAGCCCAGATCATAGATATAAATATGGATGAGGGCTTGCTCGATTCGGAACAAGCTATGGTGGAATTTTTAAATCTTGTTATGTCCGAACCAGATATCGCTAAGCTTCCCATAATGATTGATTCTTCAAAGTTTTCTGTCATTGAGGCCGGTTTAAAATGCGTTCAGGGCAAATGTATCGTAAATTCAATTTCATTAAAAGAAGGGGAAGAATCTTTTTTAAAACAAGCTAAATTGGTTCGTCGTTATGGTGCGGCGGCTGTGGTTATGGCTTTCGATGAAGTGGGTCAGGCCGATACTGTGGAACGAAAGGTAAGTATTTGCAAAAGAGCTTACGATTTGCTTATCCAAAAAGTAGGGTTCATTCCCGAAGATATCATCTTTGATCCAAATATTTTTGCCGTAGCTACGGGCATTGAGGAACATAATGATTATGCCATTCATTTTATTGAAGCTACCCGACAAATAAAAAAACTTTGCCCAGGTGCTAAAGTGAGTGGCGGTGTGAGTAATATTTCTTTTTCTTTCAGGGGAAATGAAGTGGTCAGGGAGGCAATGCACACTGCATTTCTCTATCACGCTGTTCGGGCCGGTATGGATATGGGTATTGTAAATGCCGGGATGATGGATATTTATTCCAATATTGAACCCGATTTACTCGAAAAGGTGGAAGATGTACTTTTTAATAGAAGACCCGATGCCACTGAACGATTAACTGACCTGGTCGTGTCGCTTAGAGGTGATGCAGGAAAGTCGATTCAGAAAGATCTCTCCTGGAGAAATCAATCCGTAAATGAAAGACTTAAATATGCCTTAGTAAAGGGTATTACAGATTATATTGACGAGGATGTTGAAGAAGCACGTACGCAAGTAGCTGAACCTTTGTCTGTTATTGAAGGCCCCTTGATGGATGGCATGAATTATGTGGGTGACTTATTTGGTGAAGGTAAAATGTTTCTTCCTCAAGTGGTTAAAAGTGCCAGAGTAATGAAAAAGGCGGTTGCCTGGCTTACTCCTTATATTGAAGCAAATAAAAATGGAAATAGTCGGGCGAAAGGTAAAATTTTGCTCGCGACGGTGAAGGGAGATGTGCATGATATTGGTAAAAATATAGTTGGCGTTGTCCTAGGTTGTAACGATTATGATATTGTAGATCTGGGGGTTATGGTGCCTGCTGATAAAATTCTGCAAAGAGCAAAAGAGGAAAAAGTTGATGTTATTGGATTGTCAGGTCTGATTACCCCTTCTTTAGATGAAATGGTTCATCTTGCCAGTGAAATGCAGCGTCTTGGATTTACTATTCCCTTGTTGATCGGTGGAGCAACAACCAGTAGGACACATACTGCGGTAAAAATAGAACCTAAATATAAGGGCTCTGTTGTTCATGTATTAGACGCGTCTCGTGCTGTGGGCGTAGTGAGTAATTTACTTAGCGAACAAGGAGATGTTAGCAGTAATTTCATTTTAGATGTCAGAGCTGAAAATAATAGAATTAGGGAGCAAAGAGTAGG
>Ga0247837_1008584_pt1 | contig 12762 bp, 1 predicted proteins | sample LaCtaG_2_FD_187115 | JGI IMG/M metagenome (GOLD analysis project Ga0247837, IMG submission 187115) | Freshwater microbial communities from meromictic Lake La Cruz, Castile-La Mancha, Spain - LaCruzMarch2015_14.5m | ecosystem: Environmental > Aquatic > Freshwater > Lake | place: Spain: Castile-La...
GGAGTCGACAGTCGCATTGCCGTAAATACTCCTTGTTGTAAGGTAAGCAGGGGGACCTGCGGCTTTGACATTCGAGAAATCCGGCTGTTTTGTACCATACAAAGCACACAAGTAGTATATAATCCCAGGCTTGCTGGCTTGAGGCCGGATAGTCACCCTAGTGCGGGTCAGTCCTTCCATTGTAGCTCCAGTGATAACTGGCAGTTTACCATTGTCGGGAGCTACAGAGAAGGCTTGAGAGGGGAAAGGAAGCCTGTAGGACTGGGCGTTGGTGCCAGTTACTGAGTAGGAAACTGTGCCTGCACCTAGTGCTGTCACATTGGCAGTTGTATATATCACGTAAGTGCCGGTCTGGACGCCTGCTGAATAGGTCAAAGTCGACGGGGAGACCGATATACCCTCAAGTCCGGATACACTGATAGAGACAGTTATATCCACATCTGGCGCATACTGCAAAGTTATAGCTGTGGGCAAAGACCGCCCTCCCGCAGGCACATCTTGAATAGGGGAAATTCCAACGAGTACATTCTGTTTCTGCGTGACCATAACAATAGTGGCCTGGATTGGGGTGTAGAAGGCAGGAATGGTGTCGCCTTGGGTCGCCCAGGTCATGACGTAGGCTGTGGCTGGGATGCTTTCGTGCACTGCGATGCGGAAGGAGTTGTACAGGTCGCCCATGTTGATGTTTAGTGTATATGGCATGAAGGTGAAATCGTCAGCCTGAGGCACTAATGTCAAGTTCAGCGCTGCAGGGTAGGACAACTGCACCGGAATATTCCCCGACACAGTCCCTCTTTCCACATATATTATCTGGTCATTATTTACAATAATCAAAGGTCCTGGGAACGTGTATCTCACCCTAGCTGGGTTTGTATTGGCGTAGCTGCTATCTAGGACTTTAAAGTTCAGTCCGTCATATGTCTTCACAGTGATCGAACTGGCGATCATTTCCGTTAAGGGATTTGGAACGTTGTAGAGGTAAATCAGCAAATTGCCTACGAAATCAGTCACTTGGCCATTTAGTTGGATTCGGTTGTTGTACACAATGCAATCCGGCACTCCTCCGGCCCAGAAGGGACTCGATTCACAGTTCGTTTCTGCTGCAATTAGCGAGTAATCCGCCGGAAACTGTATCCAAATCGCCCCTTTATAGTTAGTCTGCGGAATCGTCTGCGTCATAGTCATGTTCAAAACCCAGTCATTCACATCTCTCGCATTCCCATTAGCAACCGTAATGCTGTACAGGTTGTTGTAGCTAGGAGCTGCAAGGAAACTCAGCACTCCCGCAGCTTCATTATACTCACTATAACTCGGAGGAGCGAATACCCCCACTTTAAACTGACCGGAATTCCCTGCGGCTAGACGCTGAGGGTTGATAACTCCATATAAAAGCAGGGAAATGGTGCAAGTTTTGCAAGCTGTAAAGCTTTCAGTGGACGAAAACGCCAATTGCCAGCCTGCTATCACAGTGCAGGACACATACCCAGTCCACCCCACCGCCCAACACACTAGATTCCCCCCTACTTCCCTATCATATGTGCTTGGGAAGGTCACTATGAAGGACTGGGAAGTCGCGATGTTGTTCACTGGAGTCACGGAAAAGGTGTAAGTGCTCATTTCTCCTTCGTTTAAAGGGTCTGCGGAGATGCTGTTCACTTGCAAGGGCTGGGCGGAGGCGCTGGTGGTCAGGGTGAGAGAGGTGGCGGCTAGGTTGGAAGATACGTCCAGCACCAGTCCATCATACATAGTCGATATAGAGAAAGGGTTGCTGGTGCCTTGGTTGAAATTGGGGACGTTAAACACGCTGACTGTCACTGAGGTGGAAGGCAGGGCAGTGTTTAGGACTACAGTGACGATGCTGCCTGCAGTGGTGCAGGATTGGAAGGAGGAGATAGCGCCGTTGATGCGGCAGTCGGGAGGGTTGGGGAGAGTGCCGAAGTTGGAAATGGGGAAAACTAGGCTCACAGAGCCGCCTGCAGGAATAGGGTTTGAAACCGAGAAAGTAATCGCATACTCCGCTATCGCTTTTCCGTTATTTGGATAGCAGGCGAAAGAGTTAATCCCAATCGTCCCCGGAACGTAAGCCGCAGTGAAGCTGTATCCCGGCACAGCGGCGTTTTGGTTAATTACAAGGTTGAGAGAAGTATAGGAAGTAAAGGTGAAAAAGCCTGTAGAAACTCCACTTGTAGGGTGTTTTACCCCAGTAACCACGACATTTACTGTACTTCCCGCAGACACAGTCTTGAAATTCCCAATACTGATACTCGACCCCTGCAGTTGACAAGTGGCAGCAGCTCCACTAAGCGGTGAAAATTGGCTAAGGGAACACACAGGCACTGGAGAGCTGCTAAGCAGGGAAAACATACTCGGCAGGACAATCGCCAAAGAGCCGCCTGCAGGGATTTCATGCTGGGGAGTGACTGTGAAGCTGAGCTGGACATTGACGTAGGCCAGGCCTCTGAGACTGGGACTGACTAGAGGGTTGGTGAAGGAGCCGGCCGTTTGGAGTGGTAGGGTGGTCGAGGGAGTGGCTTTCACGAAAGTCGTACCTGAGATGGTGTAGATGATGAAGGAATCGGCGCTGGAGGGGACTGAAGAAGGATTCCTAACATTACCAAGTGAGAAATTGGTCGGCGCTGCAGCAAGCGCTACATTGGTTTTCACATAAATCAACTCCGCTATCGGGTAGCAATAACAAGTGTACGCAGTTCCTCCTACGCTGCAAGTAAGTCCCGTCGTAGCCGCGCAATAGCCGTTTCCATGACTACTCAGAACCACCAAAAGCGAAGCTGGACTGCCCACAGCCGTCGGGGTAAAGGAGTTTTGAAGAGTAGTCCCTGCAGACACCAATGTATTAGAGGAAATAAAGGAGGTCGCTGAGCCCGCGGGGGCAGATACAATAGAGGGAGGAGTTGTCAGAGTAGCCTGTTTAGTATTGAGGTCTGTGCGGACTCGGTTCAGGACTTGGTAGGAAGTCAGGGTGATGGAAGGGTTAGTACCGGTTCCTACGTGCTTTATTCCGGCGATGTGCAGGACCACGGCAGTTCCAGCAGATATCGCTGAAAAGTTGCTTATTGTAACAGTCACTGTGTTAGAAGGCGACGGAGAGGCAGGCTTGACTGTCAAAATGCACGTTAATGCAGCAGGCGAAATTCCACTAATCCCAAGACAAGGCACAGTTCCCCCTACCGCTATCCCTAGGCCTAAATCCACCTCGAACAAACTGTTAGTTCCATCATGCGTAGGGAAAATCACTTCAAAATAACCCTGAGCTATTGTCGCTGGCGTAGCAGGCGCAGTCCCAGCGGGAATAGCATAGGTAGGGGTGAACGTAAAGATCAGGACAGTCTTAATAGCAATGGCATTGTGGACTGAGTCCCAGGCAAGGAGGCCAGTGAACAGACTAGCCACGGTTGTCACAAGTGCATTGCCGCTTTCCAGAAGGTTGAGGCTTTGGTCGAAAGTCTGCAACTCCATGGAGTACTTCCCTGCAACGCTCGAGGCTGTGATGCCTGATATAGTGATATATGAGTCCACGCCAACTAAGAAATTTCCAGGTCCAATAGGTGTAGCTGGAAATTCAGTCACAGCCTTTAGTTTGAGCGATACAACTCCATTACTCACAGTGCACATACTAGAAGGAAGACTGTCCTCACCTATATTCTTCGGCCTCATAGCGCACACAGGCGCTGTTGTCGAGAACCCTGCAGGCAGTTTCACCGTAATAAACCCAAGTCCTGGGATTTGGAAATTAGGCGTAATTGTGAACTTTATGCCTAAAGGGCCCCCAGCCCGTGAATCAGTCAAAAAGTCCACAACTATCACAGGAGAGGTGATAATTGATATAGTGGTCACTGCAGTAACCAAGTCTTGGTCAATCACCGTCGTCCCATCCGCCTTCCTCGACTGAATCCCTAGCGGCAAAGTAGTCCCCGAGGTCGCAGGGTGCGTCAACTCCAGCATCAGCGAAATCTCCCCCGCCTTATAGGCCTGGAAATTGCTAATTGTAAGCTGATTGCTCACACTCGAATACACACTCGTAACTTGCAAAGTACTGGAAACATCAGTCAAGCCCGAATTCACCCAGTACAAGTTGGTGACTCCCACTCCTCCTTGCAGGTTGAAGTTGTTGTTGCAGGAGATTATGATAGTGCCGCCTTGCTCTATGGGGTTGGTGAAGGTGAAGAGCAGGGTGTAGCGCATGATGTTCTTGGTGGAGGGAGTCATGGTGGTATCTACGGGTGTTAGGGAGATGCCGGTCACTCGGCCGGCGGCTATTGTGACGCCCGGAATGGCAGTTTGCAGTTCATATACCGTATTAGTGGAATTTCTCCCTGTTTCTATCGTAAAAGTCCCAGTCGTAATGGCCTTCGCAGGGTTGGAAACCGCAATTCGAATACCAAGCGCAGTGCCAGGGTTCAAATTAGCACTGAAGCCTGTGAGCAGGACTTTGCGGCCTGTTGTGATGCAGGACAAGAGGCCGGGCAGTTTGTATCTGTTGATGGTGAGGGCTGTGCAGCTGGGGAAGCCGGGGATCGTGTAGTCATCGTTAGGGAAGGTGAAGCGCAGCCAGCTGTACTGGGGAGTCCACTTGTTCACTGTGAACAGGAAGTCGTACAGGGTGCTTTCTCCAGCATATGAGCTTTGCCCACTAGCCACCGACACAGAAGTCGAAGTCAAACTGCCAGCAGATTGTTCAATTCCAATTACGCCGAAATGCATGTTCATGTCGAGAATGTAGGAATTGATGCTGGAAACCAGCTGGAAAGGACCTGTACCGCCCGCTGCAGCCGGGTTGCGCACACTATTAACCTGCAGCACACACACACTTCCATACACACATGCAGTAGTCAAGGTGAAGCTAACGAGGTAGCCAGCAGCAGTGCAAGTGGGCACACAGCTCGGAGCACTGGTCAGTCCCAAGCCACTGCTGTATTGCAGCGGGAAGGTGACCTGCACCAGGCCGCCCACAGGGATGGTGTTAGACGGGACGAAGGAGAAGGAGTAGTCAGCGAAGACGCCTAGGTTCGTTAGGGAAGTGGTAATTGCGAGTTCGTCCACAGGCTTCAGAAGGCCGATGCTGTCTTTGCCTAGACTGGCGGCCTGCAGGGGCAGACACACTGCGAGCAGCAGCAGCCCAAGTCCAGAACTATTCATTATTCAACGAAAACCTAGTGACAGCCTCCACAGGTCCCGATCACTCATGTAACTGTCGACTCTAACAGGGCCGCAAACAGACATTTCTCTCTGCCATATGCCTGCAAGTCTCTACCGATCAGATCCTACGTTGTCCTACTTGCATCTTCTCTGACTCTATTGATGATCCCGATCGTAGTCTCGTTCCATCTCATGACCTTGGACCTGTGCAGCACCAACTTGGCGTCCTTCAGCTCCACCACTGCCACTGTGCTGTCCTCCCTAGGCCGCTTGCGCCGACTTTGGTAGTTCGCAGGAGTGCAGAAGACTAATCGGTTTTCATGGTATACACGCACCTGTGCACTCTCAGAAGTATCAGTCCAGTAGTTGGCTCGGAACTGTCGGTCCACTATCTTGTGTTCAGGGTGTTGGGAAAGCACAGTTTCGTCGTAGACTGGATGAACAGGGACTCCTTGGACTATGAACTGCTGGTGAGCAGGGGAGCGGAAATTGGCTCTGGCGAGGTCGTGGGGGAGGTTGTAGGTTTCCAGCTGGGAGTTGGTGATTTGGAGGGTGGGGTTGGAGGCAAGGCCGGGGACATATAGGTAAAGTGAGGTACCGATGGGAGCGTTTTTGAGTTCGTCTAGAGTCAAGTGCCCTAGGCGCAGGATCTCTGCGAGGTTCGGGTAGAACAAGGCCTTCGCAGGAAACAGCTGCCGCATATCCGGGTGATACGCCACAAAGAAGCACGGAATCGAGTTTTCCCTGCGTATCGTGAGTGCAACCGCCAGTCCGTCCTCCCCTCTCGACACCATCAACGCCTGTGAGGACAAAGCCAGCAGCGGCGCAATCAAGTTTTCCTCATAAGACCCGACCATCATCATAGCAACGACATCAGGCGGGAAAGCCTTAGGCGAGGATATGCGCAGCACTGCTGCAGTGGTAGTGGGCCTGGGCTGCCAGGCACCTATTTTCGAGGCTCGGAGCTGCAGAGTGTCGTCTGCAGCGTCTATGGGCAGGAAGGAGAAGTCGATAGGCTGCGGACCAAGGAAGCACTTCACAATTTCCCCGTTCCGCATTTGCACCGAAGCCTCAGACGAAATGTGAATGACAGTGCCTTCCAGTATATCCGCAATTCTGACCACAGCGAGGGAAGGGTTCGCATAGCACGCACAGAGTTGGTCCAGGACGGGGACAGGCACTTGGCACTGAGCATAGAAGAGCAGTGTGCAGTGGCCCAGTTCAGGATGCTCACTCAGGAAGTTGCAGGCGAGGTTGTTATGTCCGCAGCCTGAGCAAATGTCCTCTGTGTCTGTTTTGGCTTCGGAGCTGGTTTTGGATTCCTCCATTTCCCGCTTGCCATTTTGGGCACGACTTGAGGTGCGTTTGGGCCGCTGGGGCTGTGGCTCATCAGAGAAGGTCAGAATGGAGATGTCGCTTTTCACAGTCTGGTGACGACCCTTGCCCATGCCTCCGTAGACCAGCAACTTGCCCTGGAAAGCAATGGCGACATGAGCAATTCGACCAGGAATCTGCGTTTCAGGCCGCAACTCCAACCAGATATTTTGCTGGATCAGGTACAGCCATACATCATCCATCAGTTTCTCACTGCTTTCCCCGCCAAACAGAGCCAGGCAGTTGGGCTTCAGAAATGTCAGAGAGTGAGAGAGACGTGGACAGGGCACAGGGCCGATAGGCAGAATGCACTTAGATCGGGCTTTGCGGCCTTTAATTTCAACGCGGAAGAAGTCGTTGGTGTAGGTGTCGCCCTCACCCGGACTCGCGACATTCCCCCCAAACAGATAGAGAGTGTTCTTGCTGGCTGCAAGTCCCATGCTTTCCCGGGGCTGTGGGTCGTCCCCCTCAATGTCCAACTCCTCCCACACGAACGTCTTCAGGTTCAAAGCACTAAAGGCTCCAATGAGCATTTTTTCAGTGCTGCCGCCATATATGACCATTCGGTCCTCCACCAGTGCCGCCACATGGCCATCCCTGCCCGGAGGCTGCACTCCAGAGGTCTTCTGCAGCGTCCAACGCTTCGCCTTCAGGTCCAGCACCCACACGTCATTGAAACGCGTAGGGTCGTCCTCGCCTCCGTAGCATCCGCCATAGAGCACCAGTGAGTCCTTATAAGCCACACAAGAGTGGCCTTCGCGGGCAGTGGGTAGATTCTGAGTGTTCATCTTGGCGATTTCCAGTGTGTCCAAGTCCAACACATGGAAAGAGTTGCGAGGTTCTGAGTCATTCCCCCGGCCCCCGAAGATGTGCAGGCGGTTGTTATACTGCACCCCACTGCAGCCCCAGCGCGCTAGGTGTCTTCCCGCGTTCAAAGCCTGCTTGACATTCCACACACAGTGCAGTTCGGGTACCGCAGCCCTGCTCGCCTCGTACAGGCGATCAGCGCCGAGCAGACGACGACTATCTTCTAGAAGCTGTGGGACGGGCACAGACTTGATATCCAGAGTTTTGAAGGTGTGCTGCATCTGAGTAAAGGGTACTTTCACCTGCTCCTCGGGACTTAAGTGCTGCCAAAAATCCGTGGCTTCGGGAAGGCTTTTCATTTTGATTATTATGGCCGCAGGAATGAGATGGCCTAGTGCACGTAGGAGCTTGATGGTCTGGGCAGCTTGCCACGTCTAAGGGCACTCCGTGCAACCACTCGCCACAGCCTGCCCGGGCCTCATCCACCCTGTGCTCTTCCCTGCAAGTCACTTGCACACTGCAGTGACTGCGCATCGACCCGTAACACCCGTGCAAGTCTCCACTCTACTATTGGTCCTCACTTCAGTGTAGGGACTTAGAAACACTATGGCGAGCCTATGCACTGAAGTACTGCTCTCATTGCATGGAGGATGTGCAGGGACTAGGCGGGCTTTGCACTTGGAGTCGGGAGAAGGGCAGGGAAAAACACGTGGAGGGATGAGCTTAACTGTCAGGACAGACTAGAGACAGTGCGGCTAAACAATGCACTTCGCCCTGCAAAAGTGGCTATTCCTACTAGACCTCTTCACTAGCTGAGCGCCGCTCGCATTCCCTGCAGGAACTCTTGTTTCTTCCTTTGACGGATTTCTGCTTCCATGGGCTCCGCAACTGCTTAGATAATACCGAAAGGCTTCACAAACATCCCTTTGAATTCCCGTTGAACCAATAGACTCAGTACACTTTCAGGACCGGCCTTTCTAGTCTCTCCGAGAATTCCCCGGATTTCAGCTTCAGTACCTATTGGCCAGGCTGACATCAGGGCGCCGACCCTTTCCCCTTCCGGCTTATTCGTCCATATCTCCGTTATATTAGTAACCAGCCCTTCCACCATCATATCAAATACATCCCCAAGCACACATAGGAAGAAGTTCTTGTCCACTGAGTAGTTATCATGTGCAGCATTCAACTTGTAGTACGTAACATCCATATAGACTCCGAACTCCTCAGCACCTACCTGGCCCGACCTGTTCCTGTCCACCTTCGCAGAGAACACTTCCAATAGTTTCTTATCAGACACACAGAGCTGAAGCTGAACTTTAAAGGCTTCAATAAGGGTAGGGACTGTGACTCCCTGCCTTGCTCGGTCGATTTGAGTGAAGAATTCCCGGTTGTCGAGCTGCAACCACTCTAGACGGTGGTTGATAATGAAGGTCACGTAGTCGGTTTTTTCCATCTCCGGGTCGCGAAGGCGGTTTAAGATCCGTCGGCAGACGTTACGGTCACTATCGAGTTTCAGGTCGTATATCAGCGACAAAGCATCACAGAGGAAAATTCGGCCGCCTGTGAGAGGGTCGGGACTTGCGAGTGCCTTTTTCCCGCCTGCACTGGCCTGTTTGATCTGTAGTCGCTTTTGCACTAGTTTCTGCATTTCAGAGTTAGCCTGGATAAGGAAAGCCACAAGGGAATTACTGAGCGGATTTTTGATTTGAAACATGCGTGCCAATAGAACTCCATAGTATTTGTCCTCTTTGAAGTTCCAAAGAGTAGGGATCATTTGCTTCAACTGCTTGACTGCAGCTTCACTCGACTTCAGTTTCTCAGTTAAAAACACCACTGTGAACTGAGGCAAAGTCTCTGTGTCTGTAGTGACTGGAGTAGCAGTCCGTGCCAGCATTATTTCGGAAGCTAGTCGATATAGAGCGAATTCAGGCATAGGCTTTTCTGTGCTTGGACTGGTGGAAGTCAGGTGCAGAATAGTGTTGCGCCTCACTAGGTCTAATTTGGCAGTCTTGAGAGAATCAGTCTGGTACTGAGCCGGATCTGTATAAATACTATCAGTCTTGGACTTAGCCACTATTCGCCACTTTTCGAGGCATTCTGACGCTGCCGGATACATTAGTCTCTTAATCGTACGAATAAGTTTGAGTTTTACCGCCTCATCCCGTACTTTATCCAGAGAGGCTTGGAAAGACAGTTTTAAGGCTTCCATTTCCGCCTGCGTATCCTCAGCTGACTTAGGTGCATCGGCAGCCCTTTGCTGCATCTCATTCAAGGAAGTTTCGAGAATTTGGCTTTGTTTCTTCAGTAAAGTCGCTTCTCGTTTGACTATTTCATGGTCTTCCGCCTCTTTTTCACGGAGTCTGGCTTCGATGTCAGCTCTATTCCTCTCTGTATCGCGTTCATGTGTCAGCTGTTCAATAGTTTCCTGCAAGAGATTCCTAGCCTCAGTTATTAGCTTTTTGACAGCTGGGATATTGCCCATTTCGACAGCTAGTAAAGCCCGAAGATAGACTTCACTGGTCAGACTTAGGGTCAGTAACTGCTGGTCCTTTGCATGCTGTTCCACAGATACACCGAATCTTAGGTGCACTTGCTTGGCGAGGTCGTACACAGTTGGCACAGAGCGGGCCAAACCTTGGCTTTTCTCTAAGATAGCAATGAACAAATTCTCCTTTTCAGCGACCCAGAGGAGGAAATCGATTAGAGAGGTGGAGGGAAAAGGATCGATTTCAGGGATATCTGCTGGACTGAAATCCTTGAAAAGAGCAATAAGCCTAGTAGTTCTTTCCGATATTTGGCTCTGACAAGTGCTGAGTGGGGGCAAAAGTTCCCCACTGATGCGCGCCGCCTCTAGTCGAACTTGTTCAAGTTCTACATCCGCTAAGTCCTCAGACAGGCCGGAGATACTACTCAAGACTGCTTTCAAGACACTCTCCAATGGACTTTTCAATAAAATCCATTTCTCTCTCACTAGTCTCAGCTTTTCACTCTGTGCACGGACGACCTCAACAACAGCTTTGCAGATCGACTCAGGGGTGTCTCCTTCCTGCACAAAGACTCCATGAATAGCCTGTATTTCCTTATACATGGCCGATACAGCATTCCGATAGGTCTCTAGGTCTCGCTGGAGCTGCTCACTTAATAGCTGCTTGCTAGTTAGCTCCTTCTGAAGTCGGGAAGTTTCCTTTTCGTGGTCAGTCTTAGTCTGGGCGATAGTGGAATTGAGGGTCTGGATTTGGCCTTCAAGCCCTGCTTTAGTCTCCATTAAGTGAGTTCGGTCAGTTTCGAGAGACCTGTGAGTTTCCTCCAATTGAGCCTTTTCCTTGGCCACAGTATCAGCCAAATGTCGAATGTCCGCAAGCTGCTTTTCCAATTCTTCCGTCCTGCTCCTAAGCTCAGCACTTTCCTTCCCCGCCTGCAGCAACTTTGCCTCGCTTTCAGCCAACTTTTGCCCTAACTCCTTCCTAGCCTCATTCCCCTCGTTTTTGGCTTTAAGTACAGTCCTCATCTCTTCTTCTAAAGTCGTCAATTTCTTCTGATTTTCCCCATTCCTCTGATTTGCATCATTAAGCAAATCTTCGAGTTTCTTAATGTTTTCAGCGAGTTCCTTATTTTGCTGAGTTAACTGCTGAATTAGGACCCGGGCTTCTTCGAGTTGCCGGGCTTGCTCAGGACCAGAGGCCTGCAAAGCACTATGAGAGGCCTGAATTGCTGTAAGTTGCTGAGAGGTGGATTCGACTTGTTGACGTAGCCGACTGATTTCATCTTGGAAATCTTGCTTTTCCTTGGTTAGTGTCAATTTGTCCTGACTTAGTTGGTCGATTTGAGTACGTAATTGGCTTATTTCTGCGTTGAGGAGAGAATTTGACTCCTGCAGTTTGAGTTGGGCTGAGGAAAGTGATTCACATTCAGTGGTTTTCTGCTGCAATTGTGCTAAAAGAGCAGCTTTTTCCTGCTCCAAACTACTTTCCGAAGTAGCTTTAGCTTGCACAAGTCCTGCATTTTCGGTACTTTTCCGCTGCAAGGAATCAGTCAAACTCGCAATTTGATCCTTAAGTCCAGCAATTTCTATTCTAAATCTGTCCTTTTCTGCGACATATCGCTCTCTTTTTCCTTTCAAAAGCAGCACAACTCCCCTCAGTCTTTCCTCCAATTTCCTCACATGTTCGTCAGCGACTGCCCTTAGTTTCTCTTCCTTTTCCACCATTTTCTGATGATGGTCAATGACGACAGGCCTCACATTCCCATAGTCTCGAATAAGCGTAATTGTCAAATCGAATAATAACCTCTGCTTCTCCAGCATTTCCTCAGGAGCGTCCACCTTCCTCCCAATTGCCTTCGCTACCTCGACTATAGAGTAATCGAACCCTTTGGATAGTTTCTCGGTGATAGAGGCGCCAGCCTGTAGGTGAGACCTGGTTTCGTGAGGCGTGACTGCGGAATCACTATCCACTCCTGCAAGTTCTTTCACGCTTAATTGCTGTAATAAGGCCTTATTGCTGGCTTCAAGCCGATTCTGAGTAGAAGCCAGGTGGGAAAGTTGAGCCGTCAATTGATCGATTTCTTCCCTGGATTTGACCAAATCTTCATTGCAAGTGGTAAGTAACTGGCTAGTCTCATGGGCTGCTTCAGACTTCGAGGCAGTCAAAGCTATCACTTCGTCATACACAGCTTTCTGCTTGTCCAGTAAGTTGCTGATGATTGGGTAAGTGTGTCCAGTAACTGCCTGCGTTACCTTTAAGATCGCATCAAAGCCTTTGTCGAGGCGAGTTTCAATGGAGCCCTGGCTCTGTAGATGTCTTCTGGGGGTTTCGTCAGAGACAGGGGAGCCGCCTTCGCTGGGGTAGGCAATGGTGAAATCTGACCCAAGCTGAGAACGCAGGTTTTGGTTTTCTCTGCGCAGGTCTTCAAGTGTCTGTTTGGTCGCAGATAATTGCCTATTCGCGCTCTCCTCTGAGCTTTTCGTCTTATACATCAGTTCACTAAGTTTCTTCGAGTCGTTCTCAAGAGTAGCAACTTTTCCTTTCAATTTTCCAGTTTCCTCAGAGTGATCCTTAAACGCTTGCGCCTTTTCTTCCAGCAATTTCATAACTTCCTGGTTCAGCCTCTCAAGTTTCCTTATAGCTCCTGCAAGTTCCTCATTGGCCTTGTCCTTTTCCTCCCTACTGACATACAGCAGCCTCTCCACATCCAGCAGCTGCTTGTACATCTGCATTTGGTTTTCCAGCAAGTTGTTGGAGACAAAGTCTTCCTTGAACGCCATAACTCTCAACTTGGCATTGAGGAAGTCGAACCCTGTGTGCACTTTCCGGTGGTAGGCGACTAGTCGTTCCCTTTGTCTAGGCGTTTCCGGCTCCTCAGTGGTCTGGACGGGAGTCACATAGACCAGTGATTCGACCTCTGCCAGTCGACTCCGGAGTTGGT
>Ga0247837_1008587_pt1 | contig 12761 bp, 14 predicted proteins | sample LaCtaG_2_FD_187115 | JGI IMG/M metagenome (GOLD analysis project Ga0247837, IMG submission 187115) | Freshwater microbial communities from meromictic Lake La Cruz, Castile-La Mancha, Spain - LaCruzMarch2015_14.5m | ecosystem: Environmental > Aquatic > Freshwater > Lake | place: Spain: Castile-La...
CCTTTTTTCAGTCAGTAGTGTACTTGGGCGGGTAGCATTCATCGCTATATATGCCTGATTGAAGTGCACAGGTAGCCCGTTGGCGGCGGCTTGGCGTATACAATCCGAGGGTGGCAAGAGGGACCGGGACCGCCGCGATGGCAGAACTTGATGATGTCTACAACACGAAGATCCTTGAATTGGCCGGTAACATAGCTCGTTCACAGCGGTTGACCGCGCCAACAGCCACTGCAACCGCGCAATCAAAGCTTTGCGGCTCGACGATCGCCGTCGATGTGGTGGTGGAGAACGGCGTCATCGTTGACTACGGCCAGACTGTCAAAGCGTGCCTTCTTGGCCAGGCTGCGGCCTCGCTGGTCGGGCGGGAGATTGCCGGCACACCGTTGGAAGAATTTCATCGTGTGGCGGCCACCATGCGCGCGATGCTGAAAGACAATGGGCCGGCCCCGGAAGGCAAGTGGGCGGGTCTCGCCGTGCTGGCGCCCGTGCGCGACTACAAATCCCGCCACGCTTCGACGCTTTTGGTGTTTGATGCCGTTGAAAAGGCTCTCGCGACGATCGGCGCGGATCAACGCGTGGCGTCTTGAGATGCTCATCTGACAAGTGGAGGCTCAGCGTGCCCATCATTCACGAACCAATGCGCGTTGCGCCGCGCACAACCACTGTTTACCCCGAGCCGTTCAAGGCTGGTTTTGAAGGGCGCTTGAAGCGCGCCTTGACCGAAAAATTGGGGCTCAGCCAATTTGGCGTCAACTTGACCACGCTTCAACCAGGTGCCCGCTCGTCGCATCGCCATTGGCACGCCATCGAGGACGAATTCATCTATGTTCTGGCCGGCGAGTTGACGCTCTGCACCATGGACGGGGAAGCAACCATTCGCGTATCGATGGCTGTGGGGTTCCCGGCAGGAGACAAGAACGGCCACTGTCTGATCAATAAGGGCACAGAGCCGGCGACCTATCTCGAAATCGGCACGCGTTCGCCCGTCGACGATGTCGACTATCCCGATATCGACATGAAGGCTGAAAAACGCGACGGAAAATACCGCTTCCTGCACAAAAACGGTGATCCCTACGAATGAGCTTGCCCCAGACCCTTCTCAAGGCACCGGTGTATCTCTACCGCTGGACGCTGAAGCCGCTGATCGGCATGGAGTGCCGGCATCTGCCGACGTGTTCGGAATATGCGCTGGAAGCCATCGACCGCAATGGTGCCTGGAAGGGCTTCTGGCTTATGATCTCGCGGCTGTCGCGCTGCCATCCGTGGGGCACGCATGGCTATGACCCGGCGCCCGACTTAAGCGGCGTTCGCGAGCCCTTCTGGCGGGCTTATCGCTATGGTGACTGGCGCGGCCGCCATATCGGCTGCGAAGTCGGCGGCAAATGCAGCAAGGTCTGAGCCCAAAGGCTGATAGACCGTCTCGGTGCCGAGTTCCGCGACCGTTGCCATCAAGGTGCACAGGCTGTCGAAGGCGCGTTGCGCGATGTATTCGAATGCCAGCAACTCCCACATGCCTTGAGCCTGATGCATCTGTCCCGAGAGGATGGTCTTGACGGTGATTTCCGGGCAGGCGTCGTTCTTGATCAGGGCGTTCAAATGCGGCACGAGCGCCGGAGCGGGCGTTGGCACGCCAGCTGGAAAGCCCTGCGAATAGCTCGAGCGCTTGAAAAGGTTTTCTTGCAGGCAGTGTTCGTTGAGCTTGGCGAGGATGTTAGGGGCCACATCGGCCTGAACCTGAATGCAGGGCCGCACCCGGCCTTGAATGTTCATCATGGCTTTGCGGATCAGCAAGCGCGGTGCGGACATGGTGTGTTCCCCTCAGTGGAGCACGCGCATCGGGTGAGGCGTACTCCGGCTTCTCAAGTCCGAAATTAGGCCAGGAAGGTTACGGAAGCAGGCGGCAACTGTTTAAAATTTGAGGCATCTGCCGGCGTTCTCTGGGCCATACACATCCTCACAACAGCGCACAGGATCGCCCCCGGCCTAGCGATTGCGTGCGCTCGCAGAATGCACTTGGCAAAATCTGCCGCTCGATTGCCGACACCAAGCCAGCGAAAGTGCCAACTCTGGAAGCACCACTGAGGCGCCAAAACGGGGTACAAGATGGCCGGTGTCGATATGTCCGCAGCGGTAACATCAGTGCAAGAACCGCCATCCCATCCGGCACCTCGCGCCTCGGGATCATCTGCGGTACCCGGGTTGCCCCTGATCTTGACCGCGGCCGTGATGACTGCGCTTGCCGACTTCCTTTTTTACGGCGCCCCAACCGGCTGGACGCTTGGAGCATTTGCGGCGTGTGTGCTGCTGGCAAGCGCTGTTCTCAATCCGCACCTCTTGGCGGGCCAGTGGGGAAAGGCTGCATTTGTCCTGACGCTCGGTTTGTGTGCGGCGCTTTTTGAATACCCGTCGGCTCTTGCCGTTTGCATGACAGTGACCGGACTTGCGAGCCTGGTGACATCCTCGGTCGTTCGCTTTCGCGGCAGCGCCGGCCGCTGGGCGCGAGGGCTAGGAATGTTTGCGGTTGAGTGGGCCCCGCGCATCCTTGTGGACGCCGTGCGGATAAGCGCTGCGGCGACATCGGTCTTTACCCAACGCATGGTGGCGCCAGCGTTGGCATCGTGGATTGTTCCCCTCGGTTTATCGGCGCTGTTCTTTGCGCTGTTTTATGTGGCCAATCCGGTGATCGCGTCGTGGGTCGACGCGCTCAATTGGGTGACCTATCCCGACGTCTGGTTGCCGCCGTTTGGGCGCATGGCCTTCTGGATTTTCACGACATTGGCGTTGTGGCCGTTTCTGCGGGCTCGCTTGTTCCGGCGTGACACTCAGCCTGAGACCGCAGCACCCGTACCGGTGTTGAATGCGAAAGAGAGCGATTGGCTTCGTTCAACGCTGCTGCCGCAAGGGGCCATGATCAAATCGCTGGTGCTGTTCAACGCTCTTTTTGCCCTTCAGAACGGGCTCGATATCGAATACCTATGGCGTGGCGCGATGCTGCCCGAGGGCATGACGTTCGCATCCTACGCGCATCAGAGCGTTTACCCGCTGCTCTTGACCGCGCTGCTTGCCGCCGCGTTCGTACTGATCGCGTTTCCGCCGGATCTTCAAGAAAAGCCGTCACGGTTGATCGGCGGGTTGTTGGTGCTGTGGGTGGCGCAGAACGTATTTCTTGTGGCGTCCTCGATGCAGCGCACAGCGCTCTATATCGATGAGTATTCGCTAACGTATCTGCGCGTGTCTGCCCTGATTTGGATGGGATTGATCGCAGCAGGACTGATCTGGATCGTCTTGCGAATTGCGCTTGGCCGCTCGTCGCGGTGGTTGATCAACGCCAATGTGCTGACGCTTGGAGCCGTGCTCTACGTCTGCTGCTTCATCGATTTCGGCGCGATTATTGCCAATTATAATGTACGCAATTGCCGTGAAATAAATGGCACCTCTGCCATCCTCGATCTCGACTATCTGCGTTATGATATCGGCGTCTCATCTCTGCCGGCTTTGAGGTGGCTCGCCAGCGAGGCCACACGGGCCACTCCGGGATCGGCACTTGCAGACAGGGGCCCGGGCTTTGCAGCAAGCGCGGACCGGCTGGAAGCGGACCTCCATCAAAAAGGGCAAAACTGGCGCGCATGGACCTATCGTGGGTACCGGCTGGGGCAAAAACTCCGATCTTTGGCCGAGCCGCCGCTTGAACCTGTGTCAGGCTGGCCCGTGGTGAGGCCGTAACGGCGGGAGGCTGGCGTTCGCTCCAGTTGAGCCCAGCGCGCGGATCAGCTAGACAGCGGCCTCACCTATCAGCCGCTTCGCGGCAAGCACACAAGGCGCCCCCAATGGCTGCACATCAATACGTTTACTACATGCACAAGCTGTCCAAGACCTATCCGGGCGGCAAGCAGGTTCTAAAGGACATTTCGCTGTCGTTCCTGCCGGGCGCCAAGATCGGCGTTGTGGGGCTTAACGGCGCTGGCAAATCAACGCTTTTGAAGATCATGGCCGGCACCGTCGATGATTTCATCGGGGAGGCCAAACCCGCAGAGGGCGTCAAGGTTGGCTATCTCGCCCAGGAGCCGCAGCTCGACCCTACAAAGGACGTGCTGGGCAATGCCATGGAGGGGGTTGCCGAAAAGAAGGCCATTCTCGACCGCTACAACGAGATTGCCGCCAATTATTCCGACGAGACAGCCGACGAAATGACGTCGCTGCAAGATCAGATCGATGCGCAAGACCTGTGGGACTTGGATACACAAGTCGAGCAGGCGCTCGACGCGCTGCGCTGCCCGCCGGGCGATGCCGATGTCACAAAGCTTTCAGGCGGCGAGAAACGCCGCGTCGCACTCACACGGTTGCTGCTCGCCAAGCCCGATATTCTGTTGCTCGACGAGCCGACCAACCACTTGGATGCCGAGAGCGTCGCGTGGCTCGAGCGCTTCCTGAAAGACTACAAGGGCTGCGTGATCCTCGTCACCCATGACCGCTACTTCCTCGACAACCTGACCGACTGGACGCTGGAACTCGATCGCGGCCAGGGCGTCCCCTACAAGGGCAACTACTCAAGCTGGCTGGAGCAAAAAGCCAAGCGCCAGGAGGCTGAAAAGTCTGCCGAGGAGAGCAAGTCCAAGGCCATGGCGCGCGAGTTGGAATGGATCCGTGCCTCACCAAAGGCCCGCCAAGCCAAGTCGAAGGCACGCGTAACGGCTTACGACAAGTTGGTGGAAGCATCAGGCCGCGAAGAAGTCGGCAAGGCGACGTTCTCCATCGCTCCAGGCCCACGGCTCGGCGACATCGTGGTGGAAGTCGATGGTCTGTCAAAGGCCTTTGGCGACCGCCTGCTGATCGACGATCTCACATTTAAACTTCCGCCCGGCGGCATTGTCGGCGTGATCGGCGCCAACGGCGCTGGCAAGACCACTTTGTTCAAAATGATCACCGGCAAAGAAAAGCCCGACAGTGGTTCCATCCGTCTCGGGGACACGGTCAAGCTCGGTTACGTCGACCAGAGCCGCGATCACCTCGACGATAAGAAAACCGTGTGGGAGGAGATCTCCGGCGGCCTCGACATCATGAAGTTCGGAGACAAGCGCGAAATGCCAAGCCGCGCCTATTGCGGCTGGTTTAATTTCAAAGGCCCCGATCAGCAGAAGAAGGTGGGCCTCCTCTCAGGCGGTGAACGCAATCGCGTGCATCTGGCCAAGATGCTGAAGGAGGGCGGCAACCTGTTGCTGCTCGACGAACCGACGAACGACCTCGACACCGAAACGCTCGGCGCACTCGAAGCCGCATTAGAAGACTTCCCCGGTTGCGCCGTCGTGATCTCGCATGACCGTTTCTTCCTCGACCGGCTGGCAACGCACATTCTCGCCTTCGAAGGCGATAGCCACGTCGAATGGTTCGAAGGCAATTTCCAGTCTTATGAAGAAGACAAGAAGCGCCGTCTGGGCGATCAAGCCGTCGAGCCCCATCGCGTCAAGTTCAAGAAATTCGAGAGAAAGTAGGGGGCATTGCCCCCCTTGACCTCATCAACGCCATGTGGCTTCCTGGCGTTGCTCGAAACCGGGAGCACGCCAGTTTGACTGGATCGTGCTGGTGAATTCTCAGACAAAGTGATGTCGGCCGGCGGCATCTCGTACCAACGAGATGGAACACGCCATGCAAACGCCCGGACACCATTCCCCCAGCACAATAATCACAGAGCAGACCTACACAGCCTGCGGAACCTTTCTGCGAACGCCACGCGTCTCTTCGGCTGCCGGCCTTGATGTAGGAATCCTTGGTGTCCCGTTTGACCTTGCCACATCCAACCGGCCCGGCGCGCGGCTTGGACCCGCCGCCATTCGCGCCGCTTCGGCGCAGCTTGCCGAACTGAAAGCCTATCCGGGTGGCTTTGATCCGCTGCAGCATGTGCGGGCCGCGGATCTCGGCGATGTGCATTTCGAATTTGGCCACCCTGCTAGCATTTCGGGCCTCATCGAAGCCGCAGCGTCTGCAGTCATCGGTACCGGCGCTTTCCTATGCGCATTGGGCGGTGATCACTTCATCAGCTATCCGCTGATCAAGGCGCACGCCCAGCGTCATGGGCCGCTTGCACTCATTCATTTCGATGCGCACACCGACACGTGGACAAGCACGGCGAGCGGCGACGATCCCGTCGAACTCAATCATGGAACGATGTTCTGGCGGGCCATTTCAGATGGCCTGATTGTGCCCAACCGTTCGGTTCAGATTGGTATCCGGACCTGGGTTGACGACCCGCTTGGTGTCTCCATTGTGGACAACGAGGCGGCGGACGGCTTGTCCGCCCGGCGCATCGCTGAGATCGTGCACACGATCAGTGCAGGGCACCCTTGCTATGTCACCGTCGATATCGACTGTCTGGATCCAGCTTTTGCTCCGGGTACAGGCACGCCTGTGACGGGTGGCCTCTCGCCCCTCAAGCTCTTGCAGATCCTGCGCTTGCTCGATGGGCTCAACGCCGTGGGCTTCGATCTTGTCGAAGTGTCGCCGCCCTATGATGTCGCTGGCATCACCGCGCTCAATGCTGCAACCATCGTTTATGAGCAGATCTGCCGGCTGGCACGCCTGCGGGGCGCGAAGGCACGCAGCTACCCAAGCGCCGCAGCCTGACAGACAATCGGGCCGGTTCTCGTGTAAGAACCGGCCCGATGCAGGCAACCCGGGAAACTAAGCTTTGCGCGCCGGGCTTCGGCAGCTTGCCTACTAGCGGACGTAGAACTTCTTCACGTCGTCGATGCTCACGACGAGTTGCACGGTGCGGCCTTCAAGCACCGCGCGATCTTGAGGGATCTGCACGTTGGCCGATTTGGCACCGAGTTCCTCGGTGGGTTTCACATAAAGCGTCATATCCTTAGATGTCTGGCCCGGGCCAACCGACATCACCTGTCCAACGGTTTTGCCGTCAGAGGAAATGACCGGCAAGCCGGCCCAGCTGCCAGGAATGGTGGTGGCTGCGGCAGCTGCTTGCTTGTCAGCGGCGGCAGGGGCTTCGGCGCTGCTCCCAGCGACAGCGGTTCCGGCCGCCAAAACAATGGCGGCGAAGCTGCTAGCGGCAAGCGTGGTGAGGTTACGGCTAAGCATAGTCGAGTTCTCCCTTGAGTCTCTTGCTGACCTACGGGCGGAATGCCCGTGGAGCGATGAGCGGGAGATAGGCGAAAAATTTTCCGGGGTAAGTCTTGAAAAAGCAGGCCCACAGAACGTGGCTTTTCACGATTGATAAACTCGGCGTCAGGCGGACGTGATTGCGGCATCGAGCGGAGACAGGAACACAACCGCTCCCGAAAACATCATGAAGGCTACCGGCTCAGCGCCACCACAAGTGCCTTGGGGTTGCCGCCGTTTTCTGAGATGTAGTTCTGAAATAAAGTGTTCAAGAACGACGTCATTTCAAAGCCAATGATCTCGGCATCGCGCACCTTGTAGACGCTGCCACGGCGTACCAGCCGCCAGCGCACATCGTATGTCGTGCCATCGCGCAGCGTGATCCGGCTGTCGACCATGACGACGCCGCCGCTTTCTTCAGATTGTCCAACCATTACCGCCTTGCCGACGGGATACTTCGGCGCTTCTTTCGCCGCATAGCGAGCGATCCAGTTGACCATCCCGTTGAAATAGGCCGGGCGGTCAGCCTTGGCGAGACTGTTGGCGTAACTGCCGAGCGCCGTAAGCCCGATGCTGGGCACATCGGCGTGGCTGCGGATGGCAGAGGCGAAAGCCGTACCAGACCCAACGCCCGCGCGCGAGGCCGCGATCAGTTCGTTGGCGACGCGCTGCATGTAGCCGGCCGGTGTTTCCGCTTGGGCAGCGGGTGCTGACATGAGGCACGCCAGGGCAAAGGCGATCAAAGGCCAAACCCGGTGGGCTGACCGGACAGACTGCACAAAGTATCCAAGGGTCCGCATCAAAAACTCCAGGCGAAAAATGATGACAGCTGGTCCGCTTGGGCCTTCCTGCCGGGCAATTGCGCCGATCCAAGGGCGCGGCACACGTCTACTAACACCATGGACGGCGCGCGGCGTCAAAGATTGAGCATGCAGCCGCTTTGATGGGTCATTTAGGCTTGCGGTGCTGACCCGGCGACGGTGCGCCCGAAGCGGGGCCAAGACTTTGTTGAAAAACGGAAATTATAAAGTTCGCGGGATGACACCTCGGGGCAATCGAGCAGCGCGCATAGGTCTTTAATCTGCGTTTGGCTGAAGTTGGGCGCGATCGCCAGAAGCACATTCATGCTCCTGTCCGGGTGCACCAGCACCAGTTCGTGGCGAACGCCAGAAAGCGAACTGCGAATATTGTGCGCAAGCCCGAGAAACTCATTTATGGGGGCTGACCAAGCATGGAGGTCCAACAGACTGGTGTCGGTCACATCGACCACGCCCCTTGAGATCTTGACAGAGCGCATGCGAGCGAACGATTCAGCTAGGTGTTTCAAGGGCCAACCAAAGAGCAATGTCCAGAACGCCAAGCCGATGGCCAACTGCAGGGCGGCGACCGGCCTGTCGTTGAGTGCCTGACGGAAGGCTTCGCTGCTGGCCAGCCGTTCGGCCATGAGAAGGTACGGGATCAAAAGGGCCGTCGCCGCAGGAAGCATGATTGCGAGCTTGAAGAGGGCAGCGGTTTGCGACGTTGTCTGCACGCTGCGGGCTGGTAACTCTGTTGGAATGCCGCTTGGCAGAACAGTCTCGACGCTGGCTAGTCTCATAAAAATTTTCCTTCAAAGTCATCCATGCTCACGCAGCGGTGTGACTTTAGCGGAACGACCTTAGCGACCCGTTAAGCCGTGCTTCGATTTAAGACGGGTCGAAATGCTTACACGGGCCCGCGTCGGGACGCTTGACATATAAAGATATCTTTATATGTTACGGGCATGATCACAGCGAAGTCAACATTGCGTGCGGTAGATTTGGTCGCTGCCTTGAAGGCCGCCGCCGAGCCAACACGTTTGCGCATTTTGATGCTGCTGTCTCAGGGTGAACTCAGCGTCAAAGATCTGACGGTGATTCTGGGGCAAAGTCAGCCGCGCATCAGCCGCCATCTCAAATTGCTCTCCGAGGCTGGACTGATCGAACGCTTCCGGGATGGAAGCTGGGCTTATTTTCACGTCTCCGAGCGTACCGAGGGCGGGCGTCTGGCACGCAGCTTAACGGCCGCTGTCGATGGTGAGGACAACGCCATTGCCCGCGATTATGTGCGCGCGGAAGCCTTGAAGCGCGAACGCGCCGACGCCGCACAAGACTACTTCCGCGACCATGCTAAAGAATGGGACCGCATCCGCGCGCTGTACGTTGCCGAAGGCGACGTCGAAGCAGCCATGCTGAGCGCCATGGGGCCGGGGCCGTTCGGCTTGTTCCTCGATCTGGGCACAGGCACGGGCCGCATCCTCGAGTTGTTCGCGGGCCGCTACACCCGTGCGCTCGGCCTTGACGTCAACCAGTCTATGCTTGCCTACGCACGCAACAAATTAGCTACCGCGGGCCTTGACGCAGCGCAGGTGCGCCACGGTGATCTTTATGCGCTCGCACATCAAGACGGCAGTGTTGATGCCATCGTTATGCATCAAGTGTTACACTATCTGACCGAGCCGGCTCATGCGCTACGTGAAGCAGCCCGCGTTCTGGCTCCGGGCGGGCGGTTGCTCATCGTCGACTTTGCGCCGCATGATGTCGAAGCCCTTCGGGAAGTCCAGGCGCACACCCGGCTGGGATTCTCCAACGGACAAGTAACTCAGTGGTTGGCCGCTGCGGGGCTCAAGACACTCCTCCACCGCGAGCTTAAACCTGTGGCCGGAAACGAGACTCAGAAGTTGACGGTATCGCTTTGGATCGGCGAGCAGCCGCTTCATGAAAGCGTAGCGATTGCGCCCCAGATTACGGCCGCGCGCCGTGCTCCCTTGAAATTAGAAAGGACACCTTGATGGCAGGATTATCGGAACGCAAAAGCCGCCTGTTGGGCTCGGGAGACATTTCCGTATCGTTCGAGTTTTTTCCGCCTAAGACGGAGAAAATGGAAGAGACGCTGTGGCACTCGATTGAGCGCTTGGCCCCGTTGCGGCCTGAATTTGTTTCGGTCACGTACGGCGCGGGCGGCACGACGCGCGAGCGGACCCACAACACAGTGGCGCGCATTGTGCGCGAAACGGGGCTGAAGCCGGCCGCTCATCTGACGTGCGTCAATGCCACGAAGGAAGAAGTCGATGAGGTTGCGCGTGCCTATTGGGCCGCTGGCGTTCGCCATATCGTGGCGTTGCGTGGCGATCCGGCCGAGGGACCAGGCACCGCCTATAAGCCGCATCCGGGCGGATATGCCAATGCAGCCGACCTCGTGGCGGGCTTGAAGAAAATCGCAGCCTTCGAGATTTCCGTTGCCGGCTATCCCGAGAAGCACCCTGAAAGCGGCAGTTTGGCTGCCGACATCGACAACCTTAAGGCAAAGGTCGATGCCGGTGCCGACCGCGTGATCACACAATTCGGTTTTGATAATGCGTACTACTTGCGCTTTCTAGAGCGGGCGCGTGCTGCCGGAATCTGGGTGCCGATCATGCCGGGCATTGTTCCGATCCATAACTTCAAGCAGGTCGCCGGTTTCGCAACGCGCGCCGGCGCCAGCGTGCCGTCGTGGCTCGCGCGCCGGTTCGAGGGATTGGAAAACGATCCAGCGACCACGCATCTGGTTGCCGCAGCTGTCGCCACCGAGCAGGCCATGGATCTCGTCGATGAAGGCGTGAAGAAGTTCCACTTCTATTCCCTCAACCGCGCCGACCTCGTTTATGCCATCTGCCACCTGCTCGGTTTGAGGCCAGCGAAGGCCGCAGCGGCGGCGGCGGCTGACGCGGCTTGAATCGCGCCTAACCCAACATCGACCTCGGCAAATGATTTCGGGTTGCGGGCTTGTGCCCCAACCCCATCACCAAAAGAGCGTGAACAGAAATGAAGAAAATAGCCAGCTGGGCCGCATTGGAGAAGGCCGCGTTAGAGCGCATTCTCATCATCGATGGTGCCATGGGCACTATGATCCAGCGCCACAAGCCGACCGAGGAAACGTATCGCGGCACGCGCTTTGCCGATTGGAAGCAGGACGTGAAGGGCAACAACGAACTGTTGTCGCTGACCCAGCCCGAGATCATCCAAGATATCCACGATCAGTACTTCGCGGCCGGCGCTGACATTGCCGAGACGAACACTTTCGGCGCACAGGTCATTTCCCAGGCCGACTACGGTATGCAGGGTCTGTCTTACGAAATGAACGTCGAGAGCGCCCGGCTGGCACGCAAGGCGGCAGATGTCTGGACCGGGAAAACGCCGGATAAGCCGCGATTTGTCGCCGGCGCTGTCGGTCCGACCAACCGGACGGCTTCGATCTCGCCGCAAGTCAACGACCCCGGCTACCGCAATGTCACGTTCGACGAGTTGCGGCTGGCCTACAAGGAGCAGGTCAAGGGCCTGATCGATGGCGGCTGCGATATCATCATCATCGAAACCATTTTCGACACGCTCAACGCCAAGGCCGCGGGCTTTGCGACGCTTGAAGTGTTCGAGGAGATGGGCATCGAATTGCCGATCATGATTTCGGGCACGATCACCGATCGCTCTGGCCGCACGCTGTCGGGCCAGACGGCCGAAGCCTTCTGGTATTCCATGCGTCACCTGAAGCCGTTCTCTATTGGTCTCAACTGCGCGTTGGGTGCTGAATTGATGCGGCCTTACGTGGCCGATCTGTCTCACGTGGCGGACGTGTGCATTTCCGCTTATCCAAACGCTGGGTTGCCGAACGCGATGGGTGAGTACGACGAAACCGGTCACGAAATGGCCTGCAAGATTGAACCTTGGGCACAAGATGGTTTGGTCAACATTGTCGGCGGCTGCTGCGGATCGACACCCGATCACATCGCCCACATCGCGGAACACGTTGCCAAGTTCAAGCCGCGCGCAGTGCCAACCATAGCGCCGAAAATGCGCCTGTCAGGGCTGGAGCCCTTCGTGCATGGCTGAATGAGGAGGACGTCTCAGGTTTTGTCAGAGCCAGAGGCATCCTTGTCAGCGGGCACAGCTGCCGGATCCGTTCGCAACACCTTCAGCGGCCGCTTCATCGCGCGCACCGATAGCGGCTCGCCCTCGATCAACAGGGCGATGTCTTCAATTCCAGTGCTACGGCGCACGGTTGTCTTGTGAACAGGGCGCAAACGGAACGCGGCCAAGGGGCGCACAGCCATCAAATAAATCTCCTCCGCAATGTGCTCGGGACATAGCAAGAGGTGCATGGTTGTGCAACGCACCAATGATGACTATCTGATAGTCGCTTTGCCCTATCTGGAGGCGTATTGCAGATGCCGCTGAACGTATCCTTCTTGCAGGAGCTGCTGAATTCTGTTGCCGAGCAGGGCAGGGCGCTGCTGCCTAAGGGCTTGTTCGGGTTGGCCGGAGAAGAGAGCGTCGAAGAGTTGGCGCGGGCACTTTTGTCGGGCCGGGGGGAGGCTTCGGGCGTTGCCATCGCGCGGCAGCTGCTGATGCATTACACAGCGCTCAACAGCGAAGAGCGCGGTCAGTTTTTCAGATTTCTCGCCGAGACCATGGGGCCAGACCCGTCGGGCATCGCCGAGGCCGCGCAAGGCTACCTCGATGCCCCGTCTGCGGCCACACTCAGCCGCCTGCAAACGAGTGTCGAGAGCCCGCGCCGGGAACTGTTCCGGCGCCTCAATCTGGGACCGGGTGCAACGGCGGGCATCGTCGCCCTTCGCCGCGACCTCATCAGCGAACCCG
>Ga0247837_1008589_pt1 | contig 12758 bp, 10 predicted proteins | sample LaCtaG_2_FD_187115 | JGI IMG/M metagenome (GOLD analysis project Ga0247837, IMG submission 187115) | Freshwater microbial communities from meromictic Lake La Cruz, Castile-La Mancha, Spain - LaCruzMarch2015_14.5m | ecosystem: Environmental > Aquatic > Freshwater > Lake | place: Spain: Castile-La...
ATGGAAGTGCTGGAGAGACAATAAGACTACTTGGCGGACAGTACTGCAACATATAATGAAGTTTGTACTTGGGTTAGAGCCGTTAGACAGCTGTGCTTAGGGTGCAGTGTTACACTGTGCAGTTTCTTAAGAGAATAGATATGCGCAGTCCTGAGCTTTTCAACAGTACTCCTCCATATCTACAGCAGAACAGGCCGAATTAGCCTAAAATATACTAAGCCGTGGTAATTAGTTAATAGCGAGTGCTGAGGAAGTGCGCGAACTCCCTGTACCTGTGACTACTCCCCGTCACTCCCGCCTCCCTGAATATCTCCTCCATTTCCTCCTCACTCAGCTGTTCCCCTTCAGTAGTCAGTATCCGTCTCAACTCCACTACATCCAGACTGCCTGTAATACTGCGGTCAAACACTGCCAAAGTGGTTATCAGCTTTTCCTCAGTCAGTGTGTCCTGCAGACTTCGCTGGTACAAGTCGCAGAACTCGGCGAATTCCAGCTGTCCGTTCTTGTTCCGGTCTACGTCTAGAATGAGAGTGCGATTTGCCTCTTCTGATATGTTGATTCCCAGGCCGCGGAGAGCGGAGCCGATTTCTTTAAAACTGATATGGCCGTCGTTGTTAGTGTGAAGAGAGTGAAGAGATGTCGGCATTCGTCCATTTGAGTTGAGCCATTATTATACGTCTGCGAGTCGCCTAGGGCTAGCTGGTTACTGGTAGGCGAGTCTTGCACCCACAGACTTCGTGGCGTCGCTAATGCCCATCTGCACCATGGATTTCAGGTCTCCAGAGGAGAAGTCATACGGCCAAGGGTCCGCCTGATTGGGCATAGTAGCCGAAGGCTCCACCACGTTCCGTAGAGTGACTCCCGGGAAGTCATGCTGTGCATTCTCCACCACCTGCATCACTCCATCATAGGAACTGATCTCCAGGTACCGTATGAGCACTTGGAGAGTCTTGTAGTTGGCGGCGTTCACTGGGTTGATGGTCTTGCCGGCCACTAGAGCTATATCAATGATGATGTCGGAGTTGGCATAGCCCAGCGCTTGGCAGTGGGTCACTGCGGACAGGATATCCACTGAAAACTTGATGCTTCCGTCCATCAGAACCAGGTCATCGAGTGCAGTCACAGGGAACACTCCCGCCATAGAGAAGCTGCCCGCTGTCCCTCCCAACAGGTCCGCTAGTCCCAAAGTGCTGTTGAAGGTGACGTAGTCTCCAGACACCAAGTCAGTCGCACCCACCACTATCTGTCTCCCGAAGTTCCCAGCCCCTGCCAACTTCTTGATAGTCGCAGTCAACGGCGCAGAGTTGTAGAGACCGCTTTGCTGCAGCAAGCCTTCAATCAGTCCGCCCGCCCAGTCCTCATAGAAATCCGAGTAACTGGAGCTTTCCCAGAAGGACACCAGAGAAGCAGCGGCTGCGGCTTCCGCCCCAGGCGCAGACTGAGCGAACACCAGCGCATTGAGTGCTCCGCAGCCCACTCCCGTGACTACATCGTACTCAGCCTCGCCTGCTGGCAAAGCACTCACCAGCCCGGAAATCACACCTGCTTGGTAGGCGCCCTTGTCTCCGCCGCCTGCTAGCGCCAGGCCCCGACACTTCCCGCCGGGTCCTGCCTGAGACACTGTGAAGACTGATCCGAGGATCAATAGGGACAACATTTATTCACCAGGGGGACTGGAAGGGGGAGAAGGCTAGGGAAGCGAAGGAGGGGGGATTTAGAGGCAGGGGAGTGGGGGAGGCAGAGGGGATTTGGTGTGGAGGACTGAGTTAATTGTGACTGGGACCATTTGATGTGGAGGTGTCCTGCACTACTAGTCTGTTTTTATGCCACTCCGTCCAGCGGAGTTCTCCACTGCCTAGCTTCACCCCTTCGATCAGTGGTATGCATTTCTGTGACAGCAAAGAAGACTATGACTTTTCGTAGGCTTTTCAGGCCTTTCTTTTGCCTATTTCGCTCACTGCTCATAGGGGAAATCCAGCCTAAAAGGCGAGATGTAGAAATCGACGAAGTTGTCGCTCGAGTAAGGAATTTGATTTTTGAGTGAAATTGGTGATTTAGGGAAATATCGAAGGGAAAACTGGCTTAAGACAGCTTTATTCAGCGTAACGAAGCAATTTTGACTCGTTTCGTAAATCAGAAAACCGATATTTTAAAGTTGTTATTTGTATATTCCCTTCACATAAGCGAAAAGGTCGATCTTATCGTCCTGAACTGCTCTAAAGGACTCAAAACTATGGCAAGTAGAGCAGTTAAAGACCAGCAGACTCTGTACATGGCCTACTGAGCTCTATGAAGGAAATAGGCTAAACTATCAGTTCCCGCTTATTCGCTTCTGTTCCAGGTAAAATGTCTAAATATAATCAATTCCAGGCCATATCGAGAATAAAATAAGCAGTAAAGATCGCTTTTCGATGGAAGTCGAGAAAAGCTAGTGGCCTACTCGGCCCTACTCCTGCATCACAGCCTTCCTCACCTTGCAATAATCACCACCCAATATGGGCCGCCGACCTGCTCGCTGCTACCGGTATTGCCGCGGCAAGCCCTACCCCAAGTCCCGCTACTGCCGCGGCGTGCCCGACCCTAAAATCCGCATTTACGACGTGGGTATGAAGAAGGCGGCGGCCGATGTGTTCCCCAAGACAGTGCATCTGATATCGATGGAGCTGGAACAGCTGTCGTCGGAGGCGCTGGAGGCAGCCCGGATTGCTGCTAACAAGTGTCTGTTGAAGCTGTGTGGGAAGGACGGGTATCACTTGAGGGTCAGGGTGCATCCGTGGCACGTTCTCCGCATCAACAAGATGCTTTCCTGCGCCGGCGCAGACCGTCTCCAAACCGGCATGCGCGGAGCCTTCGGCAAGCCCACTGGCAAGGTCGCCAGAGTCAAGATCGGGTCCATCCTAATGTCCGTCCGAGTCAAGGACGAAAACTGCCTGAACGCTCAAGAAGCCCTGAGACGTGCAAGTGCCAAGTTCCCAGGCAGACAGAAGGTCGATGTGAGTCAGAAGATGGGCTTCACTCGTTACTCTCCGCAGCAGTATGCGCAGTTGAAGCAGGAGGGACGCTTGTTGCCCGATGGGATTAATGTCAAGCGCATCACTGTGCATGGCCCGCTTTCCAGACTTAACATTTTTTAGGCTAGGTCACACCACACTATGGACTTGGGATTACAGAGGTTTCTATTAACTGCTAGTTCATATAGCTGCCTCTTCCTCAGTGTCTTTCTATATAGTAACTAGTGCTGTTTACCCAATTCAGCTAGCAGATGCAACGTCACTTTCCTCTAAAGAGTCCTGTATGTCTTCCATCCTTTCCTGCTGGTCTTGCTCCGCCAGCGTCTTAATGGTCTGCAAGTACTCATCCAGCTGCGCATCAATCGCCTCGATTTCCCGGTTCTCCTGCTCATACACAGTCCTCAAATTCGCTAAGCACTCCTGATGACTGGTTTTGCGATTGCGTAAATCTTCCAACTTCCCCTTACTTAAAGGCTTAAAGTGAGGGTGCAAATCTGCCTACAAAGTACTGGAAGATATCAATTCATTATAGGAGTGGTCCAGAGTAATCAGTAAAGACTCCGCCTTTTTCACGATATCTTCGAGTTCATCTGTGCGCTGCAGGACTATATCCGTCTTTTCGCAGTACAGCCGGTCCTGCTCCTGCAAGACCTGAATCCTTTCCAGCCGGAACTTGTTGGCCCGCTCCAGGAAGTCGATTTGCTTCGCTTGTCTTCGACTTTCGTCCTTCGTGGAGCGTTTTCCCTTGTCCAGGAGCGCAGCGAAGCGGGCTTTCTGGGCTTCGAGGGAGGAAATGCGCTGCTGGCTGGAGTCCAAAACCTGCTGCATGTCCTGCAATTTCTGCCTTTGGAGCGCTATTGCGCTTTCAGTCTGCATGGCAGAGGCCTTTTCCCTGCTTTCCGCCTCTTGCACCTGCCAGGCCTGCCCAGGCGCCAACTTCGTTTCCTCCAGCCAGTACACGTCCATGGGGCAGTAGGAGCGGTCGCATCCGCCCAGTAGTACCATTTGGAGGGTGGCACTGGTGCTTCCGTAGGCTAAGGCGTGGGCGTATCTGCGAGTGGGGATGGAGCCGCCGGGCGGTAAAGTCTGCAGACTCCACCTCATATCTCTCAAATTCAGGGTGTAGAAATCGTCTAATGCTCGCCTTCTTTCCACTTTCCCGTCGATTGCATACTCCATTCCCCCGACCATGACCATAAACCCTCCGTTTACCACTATGGAGGAGTGGTAAGCCCGGGGCTGGGGCAGTGCTCCTTTCGCATTCACCTTATAACACTTCCAATCCACAGTGCTAATAGCGTGCAAGTCATTCGCTAGTCCTCGCTCTGTGAAGCCGCCAAAGATGTACAGCTTTTCATCGAAGCTGACCATTGTGTGGCCTTTGCGAGCGGCAGGGCCCTGGCCTCGCACTGCGTGGCGGGTCCAGCCCTGGCCGTTGACTCTCTGGCCGTTCCAGACCAGAGCTCCGTAGTGAAACGACCACAAGTCCTTCATATACGGAGTCACAGGACTCGCCCCGCCGAATACAAAGGCCCTGTCTCGAATGACAGCCACCGCATGAGAGGTGCGTTCTTCCGGCTGCTCCTCCGCGAAAGTGACCCTCACCCATGCCTTTACCTCTAAAGGCAAGGCGTACAGGTCCGCCAAAGCCTCTCTTTTGGCTGACTTGCCTCCGTGAACGTACAGTATTTGCCTTGCTTCGTCCATCCAAGCGACATGTCCGCTCCGCTCCGCTGGGCCTTTGTCGGCAGTGGGCAAGGCACTCCAGCGCTTCGAGAGAGTACTGAAAACCGCCGCGTCTCTGTAGTGCTGAGGACCTGTGCCCCCGTACAGGATAAAGCCCTCTAAAGACGAGGCGTAGGTGAGCGTGTGGCCTTCCCTGGGCCCCGGCGTATCAGTCCCCACCTCACTTCGATGCCAGAACAGCGGCTTCATATGAGTGTATATTTACACTAGGTATGACTAGAGGCCGACCGCTTGCCAATCAGCTGTCTGAAACATACACTGTTCAGGTCTCGGTAATGGGGCTGTCTGCCGAGGACTTTGAGCAAAGGGCTCTTTGGACAGCTGCAGGGTGGGGTGGGGTTCCCTACGCTGCAGCAGGGAAGCTGCTCTGAGGGAGGTGCGGGAGTTACCACAATTGCCATTCTCGACATAACTGTTTATATGCAGGATTCTGATGAAGGGAAACGCAAAGGAGGACAGAGTTATGCAGGGTGGAAATGGCCGGGACTAGACAATATAGGGAATGTCTTTGTTCGATAAGTACGGAGACAGGTTTTGAGTCCTTCCTGGACTCTTTAAGGAAGAGGAAATGACCCACTACTTCGCAGGAGTGGACCTTAGGCAGGTCGATGTTCCCTCTCTTCCAACAAGTACTCAGGTAATATCCGCTAGTATGAAGAAAGAGGGAATTTCACACAGTTGGGCCAGCAGGAAAGGCTGCAACTGCTGTGTTCAGCTTTCCAAGAAACTGTCACGAACAACGAAGTGGGAACGGAGGATGCTCGGATGGCGGAGGTCTTGAAAGGAAAGTAGGGACTAATTAGGCAGGATTTAGCGAAATAGAGGGAGAAATGGAGAAAATAGAAGCAAATTGGACAAATTGAGAAGAGAAAGATAAGCAGAGTTGCAGGCGAATTTAAGAAAATTCACCTGCAGGCAACAGGCGTAGATGGTAATTTCAGTATGATTAGCAGGAATCGCCTTGAAAGGGAGCATTGCACGGTTTCCAGGTTAAACTTATACATGTATGGAATAGATGTGTGTTTATGAAGGAAAAGTCCTAAATGCAAGTTTCAGCGCTGGAATTAGCATTAGAACAAGAAAATTGCAATTCATTGAGCAAAAACTTCAGTTTCCTATAAAAACAAGCTAAATAAGTGGCCAAGAAACTGAATTTCTCTCCAAATCGAGAGAAAACCGAGACATTTCCAACTAAGTACTGAATAGCTGATAGTGGACAAATGTCTGAAATAGGAGAATTCCTTGAAAACTGCAATAGACTAAGCAGAAAAATGTATCGATATGCAGTCATACGCCAAATTAGGGCTTTCGCAAGCATTTGGATCGATGCAGGACCGACATAGGCGTAAATCTAAGCCAATTTTCGTCTAATCGGCAGTTTCCTAATAATGTGGTCGCTAATCCTTCTCCTCCCCTTCTCCAGCGGCTTCCTCGTGACCCCGGGCCACCCTCGGCTGTCCTCCAAGCCTGTACTAACCCAGACACAGGCCCAGGAAGTCCTGCAGTCTACGTCTGACTACTGTGTGGTAGCGGGAGTCACGGGCTACTCTGGCTTTGTCCCAGTGCTGGCGGACAACTCTTCCATGTACTACTGGCTGACAAACAAGTTGGGGACGGATGTGAGTACGGATACTTCGCCGCTTATTCTGTGGCTGGACGGAGGACCGGGAGGGTCTTCGTTCAACGGGAACCTGTACATGGTGGGTCCGCTGTACATCAACGCCTCCCTCGAGGCAGTTCCCAGGCCGGTTACCTGGGCCTCCGACTACCACCTCCTCTTCCTAGACAACCCACTGGGAGCTGGCTTTTCCTTCGTCACGAATGAAACTGATTACTCCACTACTGAAACTGAAGTCGCTGCCAACGTCTACACGACCTTAGTAGGCCTGAACAGCAGCCATCCGCAGTGGTTCCAGAACCGAGACATGTACATATTCGGGCCGAGCTACGCAGGGAAGTACATCCCCAGTGTAGCGGCCTATATCCTGCAGAAGAATGCAGTTGTGGGACAGTTCAAGTTCCCGCTCGTAGGGGTTGGGATTGGGGACGGACTGACAGACCCTGTGACTCAGTTCGCGGACTACTCGAATTACGGCTTTGCAGCGGGACTCATTGACGAGGAAGAGCGGGTAGTTGTGCAGGGTATTGAGCGGAAAACTATTCAAGCGATAGAGACTGAGAACTGGGCAACCATCTGGTCAACTATCAACGAAGCGTACCATTTCATAACCGTGCAAGGCGGAAACGTCAATATCTACGATGTCCGCACCTTAAACTCCTCCTATGACACCAACCCTATAAGCTGGGTCAATTTGAACGCCACTCGAGCACTCCTGCACGTCCCTCCAACCCTGCCCTTCGCCTTCAGTTCCGAGCCTGCCTTTAATGGTCTCCTCTGCGATATCGGCAAATCCGTCAAAGGCCTGTTCCCCTACCTCCTTCAACACCTCAAAGTGTTGCTCTACAACGGCCAAGACGACCTGATCATTTCCACCAGTGGCGCTGAGAACTGGATCGACTCTATCCCTTGGCCAGGTCAAGCAGGCTTTGCAGCCACAGGAAAGACAGTGTGGACTGTGCAGGGACAGATAGCGGGGTATGTGCGCTCCTTTGAAGGACTCACGCAGGTCGCGGTGCTCAAGGCGGGACATGGAGTGGAGGTCTATCAGCCGGAAAACGCCTTGGCGATGGTGAACACCTTCATACAAGGCGGGGAGTGGACTTAAAGAATACATAAGTCCTACTTAGAAGTGATATAGGTCATTGAGTCTTGACTAATAGGGGATTTAGCAATTTCCAAGGATATGACTGCATCCAAACCTATAAGTAGCCCGTCTATTTGATACTTGCACAAACACATCGATCCTACATTGATAAACTTTCGCCCTGTAACCTATTAATATCAGAACGAGACTGGAGTCTGCTCGCTGGGAATTATTTTCAATCAGTAAGCCCTGCTTTTAGCAGAAATGCGAATTCAAAGGCAGCACAGCCTGGAATCAGTCCAATTCCACATAGGCCGACTAGTCTACTTCAGCTCACATTCCTCCACTTCTACAGGCAGAAACCAGCATGTGGTTTTACCTACACACATTAGCCCCATCTCCCATAGTCCCATATAATTCTTTCCAATTCACTGGAACCTGCAATAGCGCCTCTCCCTCATACTAACTAATGGATATTCCCCACGTTTGTCCTCAGGCCTCTTTCCAGCCTGTTTCTGCCTACAGCGTAGGCCGATTCTCAGTCCAAAACCCTTCCATTCCAGCCCCCGGGCAGACCAATACAGAGGAGATCGCGGCTCTGATACAAGGAGTTGAAAGAATGACGGTGAACTGTTGTCCACTGACGCTCAGTAACAGCGCTATTTTGAGACGGCGGAGAGGCATGCAAGGCTAATCAGTCCGAAATTCCTCTATTATGGGCATGCTGTGGGTTAGTGATCAGCGTAAAGAGTGAATTTTTTCTTCGATCGTATATGGAAGGGTGTTTCAGGCAAAAGGCTGTAAATCCCTCAAAACCCAACTTTCAGCTTTTTCTGCCTTCAAAACCAGTGAAATGTGTGCCCAGGGAAGTGAGTTTCTCTCCAAATCGAGTGTAAGCGCGAACATTGCTCTGAATAGCTGACAATGAGCGAATGTCTGAGATACGACAACAAACTTGCATGGGGACTGGTATAAACTACGCGGAAATGAATATCGATGTGCTTTAGGATTTAGGACTGATGGAGGTGTAACTCTAAGCCTACCTTCCGTCTGATAGGTGGTTCCCATAATGTGGTCGCTAATCCTTCTCCTCCCCTTCTCCAGCGGTTTCCTCCTCACCCCAAAGCACCCGTGGTTGACCTCCAAGCCTGTGCTTACCCAGACACAGGCCCAGGAAGTCCTGCAGTCTACGTCTGACTACTGTGTGGTAGCGGGAGTCACGGGCTACTCTGGCTTTGTTCCAGTGCTGGCGGACAACTCTTCCATGTACTACTGGCTGACTAACAAGTTGGGGACGGATGTGAGTACGGATACTTCGCCGCTTATTCTGTGGCTGGACGGAGGGCCGGGAGGGTCTTCGTTCAACGGGAACCTGTACATGGTGGGTCCGCTGTACATCAACGCCTCCCTCGAGGCAGTTTCCAGGCCGGTTACCTGGGCCTCCGACTACCACCTCCTCTTCCTAGACAACCCGCTGGGAGCTGGCTTTTCCTTCGTCACGAATGAAACTGATTACTCCACTACTGAAACAGAAGTCGCTGCCAACGTCTACACGACCTTAGTAGGCCTGAACAGCAGCCATCCGCAGTGGTTCCAGAACCGAGATATGTACATATTCGGGCCGAGCTACGCAGGGAAGTACATCCCCAGTGTAGCGGCCTATATCCTGCAGAAGAATGCAGTTGTGGGACAGTTCAAGTTCCCACTCGTAGGGGTTGGGATTGGGGACGGACTGACTGACCCTGTGACTCAGTTCGCGGACTACTCGAATTACGGCTTTGCAGCAGGACTTATTGACGAGGAAGAGCGGGTAGTTGTGCAGGGTATTGAGCGGAAAACTATTCAAGCGATAGAGACTGAGAACTGGGCGACTGTCTATTCAGCTATAGAGGACGTGTATCAGTTCATAGGCCTGCGAAGTGGGAATGTGAGTCTCTACAATGTCCGTTCCTTCAACTTTACAGTGCCGCCATATGGAATAAGCTGGGCCAATTCGAGCGCCTCAAAATCGCTTCTGCACGTCCCTTCTACCCTGCCGTTCGTTTTTTCTTCCATGCCCGCTTTCAATGCTTTAATCCCTGATATCGGCAAATCCGTCAAAGGCCTGTTCCCCTACCTCCTTCAACACCTCAAAGTGTTGCTCTACAACGGCCAAGACGACCTGATCATTTCCCCCAGTGGCGCTGAGAACTGGATCGACTCTATCCCTTGGCCAGGTCAAGCAGGCTTTGCAGCCACAGGGAAGACAGTGTGGACTGTGCAGGGACAGATAGCGGGGTATGTGCGCTCCTTTGAAGGACTCACGCAGGTCGTGGTGCTCAAGGCGGGACATGGAGTGGAGTACTTTCAGCCGGAAAACGCCTTGGCGATGGTGAATACCTTCATCGAAGGCGGGAACTGGACTTAAAACAGGCTAGAAAAGTCCTACTTAGAAACGCTATAGAGCTTTGCAGGCTAATGAGCGATTTGATCATTTCTTCAATATGTGAGTCTTGCAGTTTTGTTGTATTAGTGGAATTCCCATTTTTACTCTCTCAGTGGTAATATGGCCCTAGTATAAGTCACCCGTATTTCGATTCTCGTAAAAACAAGCCCCGGTAATTGATATTTGCACTGGAAAGTATTCACAATTCGCCATAAACCCTGATTTTAGCAGAAATGCGAATTCAAAGGGCGGCAAAGTCTGAAATTGGTCCAATTTCACATGCGTCCAGCAGATTCAGTTGTCTATTTCAGCTCACATTACTCACTTCCACAGGTAGAAACCCAGTACATTAGTCTCATCTCCCATAGTCCCATATAATTCTTTCCACGGGCAATTCACTGGAACCTGCAATAGCGCCTCTCCCTCATACTAACTAATGGATATCCCCCACGTTTGTCCTCAGGCCTCTTTCCAGCCTGTTTCTGCCTACAGCGGAGACCGATTCTCAGTCCAAAACCCTTCCATCCCAGCCCCCGGGCAGACCAATACAGAGGAGATCGCGGCTCTGATGCAAGGAGTTGAAAGAATGACGGTGGACTGTTGTCCACTGATGCTTAGTAACAGCACAATTCTGAGACGGCGGAGAGACATGCAAGGCTAATCAGTCCGTAATTCCTCTATTATGGGCATGCTGTGGGTTAGTGATCGGCGTAAAGAGGGGAATTTTTTTTCAAGCATATATGAAAGGGAGTTTCAGGCTGTAAACCCGCTTTTCCTCTCTCAGAGGCTGAGTCGACTAGTGTAAACAATACGTATTCGCAATATTCACTAAAGTAGTATTTGGTTCGCTTTCCCTACGGAAGATTAACAGTCTTCCTATGAGACAGACTTTTCCCAGGATAGCAGCATAAAATCTACCCTATAAACAACCGTTCTCAGACAATCATGCGAATACGAACCAAATTTGCCTTGAAATCTCGAATAAATACACCAATTGCGGGTAGCAGCGTGCACACGATATATGAAAAAGGGAAAGAAAGCTTCAAACTGCATTTTTGCGTTAATACATGAAGGAAATAGTGCAATTCGCTGACTAAATAGTCCAAAATCCAGATAAATTAACGGTTATCAGCGATGTTTTGCCTGTTTCCCAGTGGAAATTAAACAATGTGGGATTTCTACAGCTAATTTGAGTCTTTCTCTACTTCTAAAGTCTTAAAAGACTCTTCTAAATCCGCCTCATCCACTCCCGCGGCAGACTCAGCACCCTCTCCACCAGCGACTGGTCACACACACACCCATTTCTCTTCAGCACGCACTTCCCACATATCTCCTCCCCGCAGCAACAAATCGCCTTCTCATCCCCTACCAAACTGCACCAATACCCACATCTCTTACAGGCTTTGAAGCGTTTTCCCTGGGAAAAGTCCACTCCGATTGATAGGGATTCTTCACTATGAGGACCGCAAGTATGGGGGAAACTGGCGGAATTAAGCAGTTTCAGACAGTGCAAACAGAAGGTCTGTCCACAGTGAGTGCAGGCGAAGTACTGGGAAACTGGCCACAGGGTCGAAGCTTTACAGTGGAAATTGGGACATAGAACTTCAATCGTGGGCTGTTTTGAGCATTTCCAGCAGTTTTGCAGTACTTGACAGTCTGCGGAGTCGAAGAGTCTGGCCAGGTGGGAGGGGGAAAGGACTACTGGGCAGTTGGCCACAGGGCAGTGGATAGGTTCGTTTCTCCCCCTTAGTAGAATTGGGCGAATGGCAGTTTGACTGCAGTTCAGATGACTGAAATGCCCGCACTCCTCGTCTACGACCCAACCAGACCCTATCAGGCTCTGTTCCCCGCATATATCACACAGTCTCGCCAATTCGCCTTCGGCTTCAATCACTTTCCCCTCTCTACAGGCACTTAATAGCTCTCTAGCGCTGCCTACCGCTCCAATATACACCTCAAACCCCACTCTTCGTTGTTCCTCACTAGTCAGCCAGCCGGTTTGCGAGCTGATTTCGACTTCCTTTAGGAAGGGAAGCAGGCAGAAAGGGCTGAGGCTGGTGCGGGCTTGGCAGACCCCAAGTAGGTAGTAGCTGACGGGACTGAGGGTCATATCGGGCGGCAAAGAAGCCAAAAACTCGCTTTGACGACTGAACTCTGCGAAGGTTTCCATTATAGCGGGAAATGGACAGGGGATGTTAGGGAAGCAAACAGCCGGATAGGGATTCGATAGGCGAATATCAGAATTTGAGGGGTTGAAAAGGGATTTTAAGCGTATTTTTGGGCGAATTTCCCCTTAAAGTCAATTTCCCTAGTTATTTGCCCTTCAAAGCCTATGCAAATTCCCCCTTTCCCATAATCAGACAAAATCCAGCTCTAACAATGAGTTCCAAGGCACCCAACAAGTCCCAAGAACTGACCCCCCAGCAAGCCAAACTCGTGGAAGAACTGGTTTCCGTCACTCCCAAGCTGGACAGACACGCTAGACGCCTGGCGCTGCCTATGAAGCCGGAGCTGTTCGCAGAGGACAAGGAAGGGATAACGACTGTGTGAAGGCGAATTGAAGACGGGGGTTATACATAAGCGCAGTAGATGGGCTAAATGAGAGGAAGGTGGGGTAGGGACTGCGGGGACTATTGAAGGGAGAGGAGATGGCTAATACAAAGGTCTGAGGGTAGGGAGAGAGTAGTCAAATCAAAGGGGTAGGCTGGGTTTCGCCCTGTCTCTGTGAGGGCATCGTGCACTTGGGAGACTGTATAGGCTCAGGCTGCTTTAGCTTGGAAAGAAGTGCTATTCTGCAGCTGCAGAGCCAGCTTATATTGTGCAGTGGCATTAGGAGTTTATATGTAGCTAAGTAGGGAAAAGCTAGCAGAG
>Ga0247837_1008591_pt1 | contig 12757 bp, 9 predicted proteins | sample LaCtaG_2_FD_187115 | JGI IMG/M metagenome (GOLD analysis project Ga0247837, IMG submission 187115) | Freshwater microbial communities from meromictic Lake La Cruz, Castile-La Mancha, Spain - LaCruzMarch2015_14.5m | ecosystem: Environmental > Aquatic > Freshwater > Lake | place: Spain: Castile-La...
GTACTGGGGATCGTTTTTCCAAGGTGCCTTCGCCACTCTTCTGGCCACCCCATGTACGGCACCATTCCTGGGAACCGCCCTCGGATTTGCCTTCAGCCAACCGGCGCCCGTCATTGCCGGAATGTTCGCCTCGGTCGCAACAGGAATGGCATTTCCGTATGTCCTCCTCTCGGCGCGTCCGGGCTGGATGAAGATTCTTCCCAAGCCGGGGGCATGGATGGAGCGGCTCAAGCAGTTTATGGGCTTCCCCCTCCTGGCCACACTGATTTGGCTGCTCTGGATCCTTCATGGCCAAAAGGGGCCCGACGGAGTGCTGTGGGCTGCCTGCTTCCTCCTCTGCCTCGCCATCGCCGTCTGGATCTACGGTGCCTTCTGTGGCCCCGCCACCAAGCCACAAACACGAACTGTCGCCCTTCTGGCCGCCTTGCTCATTGCCCTCGGCGGGACGTATGTTTTTGCCGTTCAAAAATTCGCAGCTGCTGCCCCCTCCTCAAAGGTCAATCATAACGGCGAAGGCATTCCCTGGGTGGAATTCTCGCAGAAATCCCTCGATGAACTGCTGGCTGATGGCCGCGCGGTCTTTCTCGATTTCACCGCCGATTGGTGCATCTCCTGCAAGTTCAACGAGAAAACCGCCATTGATCGCCCCGCGGTTCATGCCGCACTCGAGCGCTGGCAAATTGTCCCGATGAAGGCCGATTGGACCAATGCGAACCCGGAAATCACCGCGGCACTCGCAAAATTCGGCCGCGTGGGAGTGCCCTTCTATATCCTCTATCCTCCAGGACGCCCCGATCAGCCGATTATTCTCCCGGAGATCCTCACCGAACAAATCGTTCTCGACGCGATTGCCAAAGCCATCGGGGAGTAGCTATTCAGTCCCGGATAGTAATGGTGCGTGGAGCGAAAATGCATCCAATTCGGGAATTCAAGGAATCTATCGCAGCTTTTGATTCACCGTCCACTCCGATGGCAGCACGGGAGGCTGACCCTGCAGCACTGGCAGGTAAAAGAAGGCGTAAGGAGCATCGCCGGGAGCAAAGCCGAAAATTTCACGGGTTACCGCCTCTTTGATTTTGGGATCCCGCTCGGCAAACGAGAGATAGGTCGTGGCCCCGTTGGGAATAAGCTTCACAGGGGGTTTCTTGCCTTTGACAGGTTTCGCCGGAGGAGGCGGATCAGCTTGCTCGATTGTCCAGAGGGTGGCGGGAGCATTCAGAGCCAGTGCGGACGAGAGCTCGGACGGCGACAAGGCCACACGGGGACCTCCATCGCGGAGGACTGCCATGTATCGCGCCATATCGCCGAAGAACCCGACGAGAATGTCAAAGTCGCCGAGTCCGTAGCGAAAGGCCTTCTCTCCCGCAAGATTGAGCCCGAGCAAGTTGGGTGCCATCACCGGCTTGCCGAGCAGGCGGTCCACCTCAGATTTTTTCGACCCAAGGAGCATGGCGGAATCGGATTCTCAGTAGGCCGCCTGGGCGCCTTTGAGATTCTTTTTCTTGATCCACGGCATGAGCGAGCGGAGGCGTTCCCCGGTCTTTTCGATGCCATGTTTCTCGCCGGCTTTCATGAGGGCATTGTATTTCTTGTATCCGCCCTCGTATTCCTTCACCCATTCGCGGGCAAACTTGCCGTTCTGAATTTCCTTGAGGGCGGTTTTCATCCGGCGCTTCACCGAGGCATCGATAATCTTCGGACCGACGGAAACATCCCCCCACTTGGCTGTTTCGCTGATTGAAAAACGCATACCGGAGATTCCCGACTCGTTCATCAGGTCAACGATCAGCTTGAGTTCGTGCAGACATTCGAAATACGCCATCTCGGGGGAATACCCGGCTTCGACGAGCGTCTCGTAGCCGGCCTGAACGAGGGCCGAGCAACCCCCGCAAAGGACGGTTTGTTCGCCGAAGAGGTCGGTTTCGGTTTCTTCCTTGAACGAGGTTTCAATCACGCCGCCGCGGGTTCCACCGATGCCCTTGGCCCATGCGAGCGCGATTTTTTTGGCGTCCTTGCCGGGATTCTGGTGAACGGCGATGAGTGTCGGCACGCCTTTGCCTTCGAGGTACTGGCGCCGCACGATGTGGCCGGGGCCCTTGGGGGCAACCATGACCACATTGACGTTCTTCGGTGGCACGATGGTTTTGTAGTGAATCGAAAACCCGTGGCTGAAGAGAATCGTTTTGCCCTTGGCGAGGTTCGGCGCGATGTCTTTCAAGTAAGCTGCGGGCTGCTTGGTATCGGGCAGTGCAACCATGATGACATCAGCCAATTTTACGGCCTCGGCCGTGTCATAAACTTTGAAACCGTGTTTGGCAGCAACCTCACGGCTTTTGCTTCCAGGGTAGAGACCGATGATGACCTTCTGGCCGCTCTCCTTGAGGTTGAGCGCGTGGGCATGGCCTTGAGAGCCGAAGCCGAGGACGGCGAGTGTCTTGCCTTTGAGTACGCCGAGATCGGCGTCTTTGTCAGTGTGGATTTTTGATGGCATAGTGGTTTTACTCTTGGGAGGTTGAATCTTCCGAGCGCGGGAGGGCGACTTTGCCCGTGCGGGTCAGGTCTTTGATTCCGAAACGATCCATAAGGGTCAGAAATTTGCGGATCTTGCCATCCGATCCGGTGATCTCGATGGCCAACGAACCGGGCTGCACATCGATTATCTTGGCACGGAAGATGTCGCAGATTTGGAGAACCTCCGGCCGGGTCTTCGAAGTGGCCACGACGCGCACGAGAACGAGTTCGCGGTCCACGTAGGCTTCTTCACGAAAATCCTGCACATCGATGACATCCACCAGCTTTTCGAGCTGCTTGTTGACCTGCTCGAGCACTTTGTCGTCGCCGCGAACGACGATAGTCATCCGTGATGTGCTGGGATCGAGGGTCGGGCCGACGTTGAGGGTATCGATATTGAAGCCGCGACCGCTGAACATGCCTGCCACGCGGGCAAGCACGCCGAATTTGTTCTCGACGAGGATGGAGATGGTATGACGCATGGGAACTTGGGACCTTGGCTGCCGCCTCTTTGCGGGTCAACCGCTTTCGGACAGGAGGCTGCCGGGTCGCCGGAAATTATTTCTTGGCGACCGCGCGTTTCTTGATTGAAGGCCGGACAACGACGTAGGAACCCTTCGCTCCCGGAACGGGGCCGTCGACGAGGATAACCCCGTCTTCTTCACGAACCTGAACAATCTGCAAATTTTGCACGGTCACGCGTTCGTCACCCATGTGACCCGGCATTCCCATGTTTTTCCAGACGCGGCCGGGTGTCGACCGGTTGCCGATGGCACCGTTTCTGCGGTGCATCATCGAACCGTGTGTTGCCGGCTGGCCGGCGAAATTATGGCGCTTCACCACACCCTGGAACCCCTTGCCCTTGGATTGCCCGATCACGTCCACAAACTGGCCGTTCTCAAAAATGGAAAGCGGCACATCTGCAAATTCGGGCGCGGCTTCCCCGGCGGGAATCCGGAACTCACGGATGAACCTTTTCGGGGTCGATTCCGTCTTTTTGAAGTGGCCGGTCTGCGGTTTGCTGACCCGCTGGGGTTTTTGGTCGTCGAATCCAACCTGAATGGCGGAGTACCCGTCCTTGCCTTCGGACGATTTCACCTGGAGCACACGATTGCCCCTGGTTTCGATGACGGTGACTGTGGTGGCACGGCCCTTGTCGTCGTAAACGCGGGTCATGCCAATTTTTTTGCCGAGGAGGCCGATGCTGCTCATAGTGGTCAGATTTTAATGTTGATATCCACGCCCGCCGGGAGGTTGAGTTTGCGGAGTTCGTCCACCGTCTTGGCGGTCGGCTCGACGATATCGAGCATGCGCTTGTGGGTCCGGATCTCGAATTGATCCATGGACTTTTTGTCCACGTGTGGCGAGCGGTTGACAGTGAATTTTTCGATCCTAGTCGGGAGCGGAATGGGACCTGTGACTTTGGAGCCCGTGCGCTTGGCGGTCTCGACAATCTCCGCCGCGGAGGCGTCGAGAATGCGATAGTCAAATGCTTTGAGGCGGATGCGAATACGTTGGCCGGCTGGTGTGGACATATAAAAAGAGCAGTTGCTGTCTGGATCGCCGCGTCCGTTTCGGAGCGGGACGCAAAGACTAGCTGCGGGCTGATGCCACGCAAGCAAAATTCAGAAAAAAATCAATAACCCGGCGCACGCACCGTCCCGGCCTCCACATCTTCCCTCCGGCGGCGCACGATTCCGTCGGCGATATCGCGAACCATTTCCTCGATAAGAAGCCGGAGGTGGCTGCCCGGTCTATAGTCGGAGGGAGCAATATGTCGCACCCGGTCGGCGTAAGTACTGAGTTCGTAACATTTCCGGAAGGACCCGCGCGTGGGGTCCTCGGGATTGTAGACCGCGATGGCCTGCCCCCCGTTGCGGCGCATGACGGTAAAGCAAGGTACATCGGTCGGGCCATCTCCGACATAGATCATGTGCTGGAAAGGCACCGGGCGGAGTTCCGGCGGGACGTGGTCGTTCACATCGAGAGAAAGGTCGAGCATCCCCTTGTTGATGCGGAATAAAAATTGGGTCTTTTGGGTATGGCTGATCACACGGCGCGGGAAAGTGATTTTGCCCGAGGCATTTTCAGCAAACTCGCAACCGAAGATCGCCTTGACATACGGGGCCAAACGACTGCCATCGATGAGAACCTTCAGGCCGGAAGAAACAATGAAATGTTCGACGTGAATGCCATGCGCATCGTGCTCAGGCGTGAGCAGGCAGGTTTCGAACTCCTCAAACATGCCGGGGAGTCCCGGATAAAACGTCAGTTTGTTTCCCAGGGCCCGGAGTTCCTCGTTGGAGGGAGGATCCACTTCGAGCGAGTCCAGCATGACCTTCATATAGGCAAGCTCGTTGTCGAAGCCGTTGTCCCGAACGAGATCCGAACACCTTCTCCAGAAGATCTCCGGGTTGATTCCGAAGTGCGGAAAAATAACTTCCTCCTGCATGTAGGTGGGAGAAAGGGTTTGGTCGTAGTCGTAAATGATCGCGACGGTGTTTTGCGGCATGGCCATGGGATTGAGCAGACCGCATCTGACGGGTCTTGGCCATCGCAAAAAACCAGCGGGTCACTGCCTCGGACCGGGCAGGACATGTTCTGACAAGCCGGTTTTTCTCTGTTCCTTGTTCCTGGTGCCTCGCTAAAAGGTAAACCCGAATCCGAATTGCCAAGCGCCGACAGGATCCCCCGGGCCTCGGACGAGATTGTATCCGTAATCGATCCGCACGGCTCCGAGAGGCGTATAAACCCTCATCCCGAGACCCGCAGCGAAGCGCGTGTCGTCCCATTCAAACAAATCGATTTTGGAGGCCAGATTGCCCACATCCAAAAAGCCGATGCCGTAAATCACGCGCCAGATCGGGATTTGAAGCTCGGCATTGCCTAAAAAGAAAAACTCTCCTCCCGCGGGGTCGCCGTCGCTGTCGCGAGGTGCCATTCCATCCAGAAGGAAGCTGCGCACGGAATCCGGACCTCCAAGGAAAAATCGTTCCTGGACCGGCACGTCCGCTGTGTCTGCATAGGGCGCAATCAGTCCGATCCGGTGGTTCAAAACGAAAAAAGGGACAAACGGACGCTCGGGTTCGATTTGACGGAGCGGGATATAGGCTGTTGCCTGGGTTCGGATGCGGCCGAAGGAGACTTCTCCGAGCAGGGCGCGGGAAGCAACTCCGCCGTCCCAGCTCAGCAGATATCCCGACATCGGGGCGAGCGGGTCGTTCCTGCGGTCAAGCGTCTGCCCGAAAGTAACGGCTCCTAAACGGTAGTCAACGAGGGCACCGTCCAAATCATTCTCGGCGAAGATGGTGGTGTCTGTCGTCACCCTCCATTCGTAAGCTGCCCGCCAGGAAGTCGTATTGGGCGGATTGAACCTGCGTTCGATGCCAACCGACCCGCCATAGAAAGTGGATCGGTAGGCCGGGGTCTCGGTGCGGAGAAAGTAGGCGCTGAGCGTACCTTCGGCCTCTGTGCGGAAGATCCACGGGTCGGTGATTCCTGCCAGCACGGCATAGGTTTTGGTGGAAATTGCCGTCGAGACAAAGAAGCGGTTCAGGGATCCCAGGAAGTTGTTGTCCGCGTAATCGATCTCAGCGAAGAACCGTTCCCATTGCCCGTATCCCACGGTGGAAGTGATCTGCTTGGAAGGAGCTTCCTCCACGCGCAGTACGGCATCAATCGTGCCATCCGGACGCGGCTTCCACTCGGGCTTGATCTCCGCGAAGGCACCGGTTCGCCAGAGACGGCGGATGCCGGCCTGCACTGCGGAAGCATTGTAGGGTTTGCCTTTTGAAAGGCCCAGGCGTCCGAGCAGGGATCGCTGGCTGGTCTGCCGGGCACCTTCCACCAGCACGGTGCCCAACATATAACGCTTTCCCGGAGTGGCAGATAAAAGAAGGTCGGCATTTCCATCGGGGGAAAGGAGGACATCTCCTTTCGCAGTGGCATCGAAGAATCCGGAAGCCCTCAATCCTTCCAGCAATCGGGCCCTCGCCACAGATTCAAAACCGGGAAAGTAGGTTTCTCCCTCCAACCCGCGAAGTTCCCGATCAAGGGCCTCAGGGACGCCCTCGCCCTCGATCACAATTGAAGTCACGGCAAAGCGCGGACCCTCGGAGACCAAAACCCGGACTCCGGCCCCCCTTGTGTGGAAGTCCGATTCCCATCGCACCTCGGCGCGGATGAATCCCGATGCGGAGTACGCGTTCGCGAGCGAGTTCGAAGCCGCCCTGAGAGCACTTTCAACATATCCGATGGGGCCGACGGGTGTCAGTGTCTGCTGCCTGAGGGTGGACTCAAAGACAGCGCGCTGACGGTCGATGCCAATCCCTCCGCCGCCCTCAAACGCAATGCTTGAGATCGTATGCCGTTGGCCTTGCTCAATGTGGAACACCAATTGATCACGGTCAAAGCGGTAGCCGACAGCCGCTTTGGGAAAGCCCCTGTCATGGAGGGTTTCCTGAAGATAAAAAGCCACATCATCCGCCCGGGGACCATCAATCGGAGGATCCAGCCGGAGGTCATAGGGAGAAACTGCGCGCAGCACCGCCGCGTTGTCCATGCCCGCGGGGCCCTCCACCCGGAAGCCCGATGCGGGTTGCGCCATCAGGGGGCCCGCCATGAGCGGCAGTATCAGCACCGCAGCCCACAAGCTGCCATCCCTCATCGGAATCGAAAGCGGTAGGAGACCCCCATGTTCCAATACCCCATCTCGTCCTGCGCCGTGGTAACCGAAAGGCCCCGCCAAACCCGGAGCCTTCCTCTCAGCGTCGACCGATCCCCCGGCAGGCGTGGAGGAGCGCTGCTGATCTGCAGGCGGTTGATCACTCCCTCGGTATCGACTCCCTTGATGTTGAATTGCCTCAGCAAGGAACGCAAAAGCAGCAATCCTCCCTGCCCCGCTGCCGCCTCGCCGAATCCCGCTCCGGAAAAGTATCCCGGAGCGAAGCCTGTTCCCAACAACACAATGAGTGCCTCCTGGGAGAGCGGAGGGTCCGACCTCAGCATCAGGTTCCTGTCACGGAGCGCTCCGTACGCGTGAAGAAAAATGTCGTATTCCTGAGCCTCCGCGGTTCCCCGGACTTCCAAATAGGGCATCCAGGGATCATTTGCAAAAAAACGGATCTCGCCTTCCGGGATATCCATGGTCGTAAACGGCAGATAAGCCCGTGCTCCCTGTACCGAGACTGTGCCCGTGGGCACCGGGCGTCCAAGGGTCCCTCCGAGGCGGAGTTCGGGAACGATGGTTCCCGAAGCGATGTTGCCCACGATTTCAAATGGAGTCGCATTGGCAATGGTGACATCGAGATCCCATAATGCGAACGGAGGAGGAACCAGGCCCTCGAAAGTCGGTGCAACGAAAGGCCTCTCTTTTTGTTCCGGCGAGGGTGCAATAAATGGCGTGATCTCGATGCGCTTGAAAACCCTTCCGTCCACCAGCCTGACAGATCCGCTGAGCTTTCCCCCGGCATTGTCACCCCTCGCGGAGAGGTCCGCATCGGCCCGCAAGCGGGCATCGGAACTGCGGTGAAGCAAAAGCTGACTTCCCTTCAGGGCGAGGTCGTAGCGCGGGTTGGAAATCTCCTCGAGGGAGACATTTCCTGAAATCTCAAAGGGCCCCGCGGCAAGCTCTCCGGAGATCTTTCCGACACGAAGGTCAGTTCCTCCCATCGTGATTCCGGCCTCGACTTTGTCGATGAGCGGCGAGCGCGGCGAAAATTGAATCTCTCCGCCGCGGAGATCGAGTTGCCCGGAGAAGACGGGCGCCGCCAGCGTGCCGGATAGATCCGCACTTCCTGAGAGGATGCCATTGAGTCGGTGCAGGTCGGGAGCGAACACGCGAAAGATGGACAACTCGGTGCCGGGAAGCAGAAGTCGTCCGCTAATGGGCCCGTCGGATGAGACCCATCGGGGTTGGCCCCGGGAATCAACCACCAGGCCGAAAGGAAGCCTCGCGTCGAGCCTCAATGGAGGCAGTCCCTTCGGCGTCAAAGTCCCCCCGGCAACGGCCACCCCCTGCCCCGCTGACACTGAAAGGTCCAGTTCAGAGGCCGGAGCCGAAGCACCCGATGCAGGAATGAGATCCCGGCCCCGGATGACGGCTTTCGCCTCGATCGCGTCCAATTTGCCCGAGGCCTCGACCTCGGCGCGGATCCTTCCTTTGAGCGGGGAATCTCTCCCTGCCAGAGCCAGAAGCTCCTCGATTGCCAGTTCGCCGTTTGATCGCAGGCTGGCATAGAGGGATTTGTCGGGAATCGCTGCCGCCGCGAAAGTGGCCCCTCCCGCGACAGCGAACGGATTGAGCGGAAGAAAGGCCTCCGCCCCTGCGAGTTGCCTCCCTCCCGACTTCAGCGTTGCGTCCTGAATCTTGATGCCCGACTCCGCCAGCGTTGCACGCAGCGCAAGCGCAAGCGGGCCGCGGACCAATTCAAATCCTCCGAAGTAAATATTACCTGGCGAATAGGTCGCGGAGAATCGTCCGGAGACTCCCTCCGGCGTTTGCTCACTGATAAGATCCTCAACCGCCGCAGTGAATGCCCCCGAGTGGGCATTGTGATTTCCATCTCCCTGCCATTGAAATTGTACCCGGCCTCCCGCAACCGGAAGAGGCTCTGCTCCCAGCCATGCGTAAGCGCCGACATCCTCAACTCTCGCTTCGAGCTGGCCACTGTACTCATGCGGCGACACAAGCCCGATGCTGCCACTTCCTGCGAAACGATCCCGGTCGCTCCAAATCTCGATACGCTGGACCCGGGCCTCACCGCCAGCAAACAACACATCAAGGCGGGAGGACTCCACGGAACGCCCGCGAAGCGCAACATCTGAGGCCTCGACTGCAAGAAACCCCTCCGGCTTGCTTGCTAGCCCGGAGAGGGCTGCACTCAGCGACATCCGTCCGGTCATCTCATCAAAAGGCGGTCCCAACAATGCCGCCAGGGAGCCCATATCCCGGATCGAGGCGGAAATATTGAGCAAGAACGGCGAGCGGGCGGCATCCTTCCAGTCACCGGAGAGTGCGATTTCCCCATTGGCTGTAAGTGAGTTCTCCTCCTGTTGAAGCTTCAGCTCGGTAACCACGAGACTCCGGTTGATGAGACTCGCTGCGGCCTCCAGTCGTTGCCATCCACGCTCGCCCCAGCGAAAATCATCGGCCGAAAGCCGAAGCGAGGCCTCCGCATCGATCGGGCGGGATGGATTGCCGCGGAAAGTGAAGCGACCCTCGTTGAGACTGCCGGTTGCCCGCCCGTCGATCCCGAAAAATTGGAATAAGTCGCGGAACTGCACCCCGGAGGCCCATACCGCGGCATCGACCCCCGGCTCGCCCCGCCATTCCCCGAAAAACGCCCCCCCCCGCACCAGGCCGCCAAAAACACGGCCCTCAAGATCCATGCCAATACCGCCGGGACCTGCCAGTTGGATTGCAAGATTGTCGATCTGGATGCCCTGGCGAATTGTCAGCTCGGCCAGGAACAGAGTTCCCGCCTTCCATGCTGTGATGCCACGCTGGGCGGCAAAAACCTGACGGGTTTCCCCGAACGTGAGGTCCATTCCTGAGGCAGCAAACGTTCCCAGCTTCGCTTCGTTGAAGTCGGCGGTTAGTGACTCGACAAGAAATCCACCGGTGGCGGAACGAACCTCGCCATGGATTCGTTCGAGAACGACACGCTGCGGGAGTAGCCACTGCAAACGGTCCGCATCCCTCCGTTTGGTCGCCGAATCAAGCCTCCGCATCGGTTCATGGGCAGGTGCGCGGGTTTGATCCCTCACATCCACAAAGACCCACCCGTCTCTCAGCGCAATACGGGAAAGCAGGCGTCCGCGTGGGCCAAAGAGCTGGAAAATCCCCGAAAGCGCAACTTCCACGCGCCCAATCTTTGCCTCGGTTGAAGATGTCCACGGCTCGTTCGCCCGCACTGAAACATCCTCGAAGATCATCGTCTGTCCAAGGCGGATGGAGATCTTTCCGGCCTCGAAGTGCAAGCCTCCCGAGCGCGCGAGGGAGGAGAGACCGGCCCGCACCCCCCGCTCGAGGAGCGGACCATGGAATGCATAAGCAACTGCAACGACGGCCAAAAGCACCAGAGGCAGGAGGAATCGCAGCCGCCGCTTCTTACCGGAACCTTTCTGTTTCTGTTTTTCCACCTGGCGGAATCAATACCCATAGAGAGGCCCGCCGCCAAGTTCCGCCTTGATGCCGGATGGCAGCACACCTAGAAAGCTTCCGATGAATCCAACGAGTCGCCGGCGGAAAGCCCCTCGGGTCACTGCCCCCGGGGTTCACCCCGGAATCCCCCTTCTGGATCTCTCGACGACAAATTTGTTGCCCTCGAAATGAAAATCCAAAACCTGAGCGACTGGCTAATCGCGATCGCGGTGATTTTTTGCAGCGCGGTTCTCCTTGCGGCCCTCGCCATGGCTTTGAGTGGGGTGTTCCTGGGCACCCCCTCACGCTTCGTCGAGGTGGATTTTCGCGACATTACCGGCGTCGGAGTCAACTCCGAGGTGCGCTTTGCGGGGGCACCTGCCGGACGAATCTCTGGAGTGAGAATCCTCACGCCCGCCGAGCGCCAGGCTTCATCGGCCCCCCTCAGCGCGGTGAGAGTAACCCTCGCGCTGACCGATGCCGTCCCGGAAATTCCCGCAGACGTCACCGCATCGATCTCCTCAGACACCATCCTGAGCGACAAATTTGTTGTTCTGGATGCGGGCACACCGGATGCCCCCCCACTTGCCACCGGCGCTGTCATCGCCGGTATCACTCCCGTGCCTTTGGATCGCCTGCTTCGTCAGGCGGACGAACTGGTCACCGCGCTCGATTCTGTGCTCTCGGGATCAAGCGACGCTTCGAATATCTTCACCGAACTGCGCGGACTGCTCAACGACACCCGCAGCGTGCTCGGAGAAATTCAAATCCTGGTTGCCGACGCCGCAACCCTCCCCGGAGAAGTCCGGCCGGTGCTCTCCGACTTCCGCTCCGTGGCGGGTGATGCCAAATCCCTGATCGGTGACATACGCCCGGGAATGAAGCGCACGATCGCCAGCCTGGAAAAAGCCTCCGCCTCTCTCGACCGCCTGGCAACCAACGGCACGCAATTCCTCTCCTCCAACGAAAAAAATGTCGCAGCGCTGATCTCGGAGACACGGGTCACCATCCAAAATGCCAAGATTGCCGCCACGTACGCGAGAATTCTTGCCCAGAGCCTGACCCGCAACCCTGCCCAACTCATCTGGGGAACCCGGCGGCCTCCCGAACTTCCCTCCAAAGAGGAGATTCTGAAATCTCCAGGGCCTGTGAAGGTTGACAGTTCCCGCTAGCAGCCTGTCGGACTTGCAAACTTGGCCTTCATGGAGAGCCAGAATCCGGGGAGGTGAGGCGCTACCTCCCACGACAAGCTGCTGAACTTCCGCTTCGCGGAATGCTTTTGCTTGGCACCCGTTTTCACCTCAAGGCATTTCATGAACTTTTCGCATGCGAAAAGTCCTCAGCGAGGCACTGGGGGTGATGATGCAAAACAGCGCAGGGCGGAGGTTTGTGAGCAAGTCTTTCCCGGTATGAGGGAGTGCATCGCTGGATTCTCTGCTTGCCATCACCCTGCCCAATTCCATTCATAGAGCTATGACCGACCAAATCCTTTCCGGAAAAACCGGCGTAGTTTTCGGCGTTGCCAACAAACGCAGCATTGCCTGGGCGATCGCGAAGGCATGGCACCAGGCGGGGGCGAAGCTCATTTTCAATTATCAGGGCGAGAGATTGAAGGACAATGTCGAGGAGCTTGTCTCCGAGTTTGGTGCCGACGTGCACCTCTATCCGTGTGATGTATCGAGCGATTCCGAGATCGACGGTTTCTTTGCAAAGGTTCGGGAACATACAACGGGGCTTGATTTAATGCTTCACTCGGTGGCATTCGCTCCCAAAGAGGCGCTGGAAGGGGACTTCCTCTCGACCTCCCGTGAAGCCTTCCGGATCGCGCACGACATCTCCGCCTACTCGCTTGTTGCCCTCGCGCAACGGGCGGCTCCCCTCATGACCTCGGGCGGCAGCATTGTAGCCATGACCTACTACGGATCGGTGAAAGTTGTGCCCCATTACAACGTGATGGGTGTCGCCAAGGCCTCGCTCGAAGCCTCCACCCGTTACCTCGCCAGCGACCTCGGCCCGAAAAAAATCCGGGTCAATTGCATCAGCGCCGGCCCGGTTCAGACCCTCGCGGCACGCGGCATCTCGGGATTCAGCGCGAAGATCAAA